>CABDZD010000923.1_pt1 | contig 9448 bp, 4 predicted proteins | sample 3421751 | NCBI WGS metagenome assembly CABDZD01 (sample SAMEA5534339, study PRJEB31848) | metagenome | biome: tundra; feature: field; material: soil | place: USA | collected 2013-05 | depth 0.45 m | reverse complement strand
TTCGGAAGGTGAGATGGTGGTGGTGGTCGGCAAGCACCTGCGCCATGCGTCCGAAGCGGAAGCCGGCAACGCCATCTTCGGCGTCACCTGCGGCAACGACGTCAGCGACCGCGCGTGGCAGCACGGCGACAAGAAGGATCTGCAATGGTGGCGCGCCAAGGGGTCGGACACCTTCGCGCCGCTCGGACCGGCAATCGTCAGCGGAGTCGATTACGGCAAGCTGCTGCTAGAGACGCGCATGAATGGGGAGACGATTCAGAAGCAGTACACCAGCGATCTGATTTTCGATATCGCGGCGGTACTGAGTTGGATCAGCGGGTGGGTGACTTTGCTGCCGGGAGACCTGGTCTATACAGGAACGCCGGGCAACACCCGAAGGATGTCGCCCGGCGATGTGATCGAGGTGGAGCTCGACCACGTGGGAGTGCTGCGGAACCCGGTCGGCTAGAAGCTGATCTTCACGCCCAACTGCATACCGCGCGCGCCGCCGGCTCCGGTGATGTAACCGTAGTTGGCGTTAGAGACGTCGGTGGTCGGGTTGCTGAACTGTGCCGTATTGGTGACGCTGAACGACTCACCGCGGATCTCCATTTTCATCTTCTCCGTGAAGCTGAAGATCTTGAAGATGGAAAGGTCGGCGTTGAAGAAGCCCGGTCCGGAGAGGGTATTCCGTCCCGAACTTCCGAAGCGCACCCCGGTGGGCTGAACAAAGCTGGCCATCGAGAACCAAGGGCTGCCACCCTTACTCGGCGTATTGATGCCGTACAGCTTGGTGACCGGGGCCACTTGGTCGGCCGTCTGGCTGGCGCCCGGGGTGTTGAGCGAGGTGCCGTTGGCCGCAAAGGTCATAGGCGTGCCCGTCATGAGCGTGAGGATGCTGTTGATCTGCCAGCCGCCCAGAGTTTTGGCGGCCAGGCCGTGGCTGAGCCACTTTTTCCCGACGCCGAACGGCAGATCGTAGACCCAGCTTTGCACGAACGTCTGATGGCGGTCGAAATCCGTACGCGCGTAGCTGCGCCGGGGATTGATGTAGTTCCAGATGCCGCCGTCGTCGCTCGTCTGGAAGCTCATGCCGCGAGCCAGGGTGTAGGCTGTGGTGATGGCGAGACCATTGGTGAAACGCCGGTTCAACTTCACTTGCAGGCCGTTGTACATGGAGGAGTAGCCGACGAAGTAGACCGTGGTATCGGCGGTGCGCTTGAACTGCTGATACTCAGGGCGGCCGTTCTGGCCAATGCCCATCTGGTCCGCGGTAGTGGGCACGTTGAGGTTGTAGGTGGCGGAGGTGCGCACGCCGTGATTGCCGACGTAGGCCATGTCCAGCGTGAAGTGCAGCGGCAGCGACCTCTGAACGGAGAAGTTCCACGATTGCACGTCGGGGTTCTTGTAGTTCAGCGGAACCACGATGTCGCTCTGCGTCAGGGACGGGTTGGTGATGATCCCGTTGGAGGGAATCACGGCTAACTGGGGAGCCGGGAAGCCGCTGGCCATGGAGAACACGCCACTAGGGGTGACGCCGGGCGCGTAGGCGTTGGCGCCGAGGGAGTACTGGTTGTTCTGCTTGATCGGGAAGTTGTAGGTGTAGGTGTTGTCCGGGAACGGCGTGTAGCTGACGCCGAAACCGGCGCGGATCACGGTGGCATTGTTCAAGCGGTAGCTGAGTCCGAGGCGGGGAGCAAAGTATTTCCAGTTCTTCTGCATACCGTTATTCATGGGGTTGCCGCCGATGCCGGCGAGAACCAGCGTGTTGTTCGTGGGGTTGTAGTTGGAGAAGCCGCCCGGAAACGCCGGGGTGGGCGGCGGGTAGAACTCCCAACGGAGACCGAAATCGAGGGTCAGCTTGGAAGATACCTGCCACTTGTCCTGCACGAAGAGGAAGAGTTGGTGGCCGCGCAGGGCCGGGTAGTAGGCCGCGATATCGCGTCCGCCGTCGGACGGCTGATCCAGCAGGAAGCTGGCCATATTGTTGACCAGTCCAGTCTTGGGCGCCACGCCGCCGGAGCCGGGGTTGAGCGAGGTCTGCGCGGTGTTGAAGTTGAACAAGCCGCGCGGGTTGATGGTCTGCGTCTGCAAGAGGTCGTCGCGCAGGCGGCGATAGTCTACGCCCCACTTGATGGTGTGGTTGCCGACGGTCTTGGTCCAGCTATTGACCACGCTGATGTTGGCTTCCGCGCGGTGCCACGGCATGCTGTTGACGTAGCCCACCAGCGGGTTGCTGAAACTGCCGTTGAGCTGGATGCTGGCCAGACCGCTGGTCCACGCATCGATATTAACGCCCGGAATGCCGACGGCGGTGGACGCGGTGGTGCCATAGTCGCTGTTCATCGCGTCGCTGTGATAATGCGCCACGCCGACACGGAACTCGCTGATCAACGTGGGCGAGAAGATGCGGTTGTAGTTGACGCCCATGCTGTAGGTCTTCTGAATGCTGGTGCCCTCGAACGCGCCTTGCGCGAAGCCGCCGGCCAGGCCGAAGACGGGCGCCTGGGCCACCACCGGGCGGGAGTAGCTGAAACGCGCGCTGAGGCGGCCCTTATCGGAGGCACTGTCGTCCACCTTGACGTCAAACGAATTGGTGTCCTTGGTGAAGGGGAGCAGAGCGAAATAGTTATTGCTCGGGGCGGATTCGCTGCCGGACAGGTTCGGAGCCGGCACCAGGTTCATAATATTCTGCGCGATCTTGCTGATCCGGTTGGTGGGGATGATGTTGCCGGCGAACGGCAAGCGGTTGGTGCCGTCCGGGTTGCCGGTGGCGGGGTCGTAGACCACCACCGGTGCGGCCAGAGTCAGGCCGGAACTCAGGTTGCCGGTCCGCCAACTGCTGGGCGGGATGGTGCCGAGGTTGGTGTTGGCCTCGTGGTCGACGATACGCAGAAAATCGCCGAAGATGAAGATCTTGTTTTTCTTGATGGGTCCGCCGATGTTGCCGCCGAAATAGTTGTAGGCCAGGTGTCCCACCGAAGCATCGAAGAAGTTGCGGGCGTTCAGGGCGCTGTTGCGCAGAAACTCATAACCGGCGCCGTGGAATTCATTGGTGCCGGATTTCAGAATGACGTTGGTGTTGGCGCCGCTGGCGCGGCCGAGTGACGCTTCGTAGTTGCTGGTCGAAACGTCCACGGCCTGAATGGCTTCCAGCGGCGGAACCATGATCTGCAAAAGACCCGTGCGCTCATTATTGTCGATACCTTCGATCTGGTAGCTGTTGCCCTGCCGCATCTGGCCGTTGACCTCGGTCTGGAGCGAACTGGCGGCATTGAAGAATTGGGAATGCTGGAAGGTGGCCCGCGTGGTGCCGGGCACGAGGTTCAACAGCGCCTGATAATTGCGTTGGGTGCCCAGAGGAAGAGATGCCGTCTGCACCACCTCCAATTGCGCGCCGGTATCGGCGCGGTCGGTTTGCAGGAGCGGCGGCGCGCCCGTGACTTCCACGGTTTCGGTAACATTGCCGGGCGTCAATTGCACGTCGATACGCGTGCTGCTGTTGACGGTGAGCGCGATATCCTTGCGCGTCTCCTTTTTGAACCCGGACACCTCCACCGTGACCGTGTACTGCCCCGGAGGCATATCCGGAAACGTATAGTTCCCGCTTTCGTTGGTTTGACCGGATCGATTGACGCCGGTGTTGACCTCGGTGAGGGTGACTTTGGCGGCGGGAACTATCGCGCCACTGCTGTCCGTGACCGTGCCGAGAAGCGTGGCGTTGACTGCCTGCGAATAGCCGAAACCGGCTGTCAGCAGCAAGAGCGCGCACAGAGCGCAGATCGTACGTAGACCTTTCATGAAATATACCCCGTAAATTTAGATTGGGCTTCGCAGCCCGGGACCCGAGACTTTCGCTTAGAATTATAGGTCCCATCACGCTTGAGCACAAGCGTAAGTTGAAGATCCGATTGGACAAAACCAATCGCGGTCACCCAAAATACATAAATTTGTATTGCTAGCGCTTTCAGGTATAATAATATCCGAAATTCCGGATTCTCGATGCCCGAAAGTGACAGACCAGGCAAGGCGATGGTCTGTCCCACCTCACTTGGCAAAGCGCTTGAAAAAGGAATTGTCCTTCCACTGCGGGCGCGCCGCACTGTCGGCGACCCTTTCGAGCAAGCTCACGATAATCCGGTTGAACTTTGCCGCCGATGCCTTATCCACCGGTTGATTCAGATCGTCGGACGGTTTGTGATAGCGGTCGCGCACAAAATCATGGAAGATCTTGTCTTCCGGTGTGCCGAACTGGTAGCCGAACTTGAACGCCAGCGCCGGCACGCCCTGGCGAATAAAGCTGTACTGATCGCTGCGGATGAAGCGGTTCTGGTCGGGTTCCTTATCGGCCTGCACCTCGACACCGTACTCCTTCGCCGCCTCGCGAATGGTATCGCCCAATGTGGATTCCGCCAGCCCCTGCACCTCGATCCATTTGAGGTCGAACAACGGCATGAACATGTCCAGGTTGATGTCGGCGACTATATGCTTCCTGTCCACCGTCGGCCGCGAGGCGAAATAACGCGAGCCCAATTCGCCCTTCTCTTCCGCCGCCACCGCCAGGAAGAGGATCGACCGCTTGGGCTTGGCGCCGCTCTCCTTCATGATGCGCGCGATCTCCAGGACCGACGCGATTCCCGAAGCGTCGTCCATCGCGCCGTTATAGATCGTGTCGCCATTGATCGCGCGTCCCACACCCACGTGATCCAGGTGCGCCGACATGATGACGTACTCGTCCTTCAATTTCGCGTCCGACCCCGGCAGTATACCCGCCACGTTCGGCGCCTCCAGCGTTTCGCGCTTCACCGCCGCCTTGGTGCGCACGGTGCCCACTAGCGGAAACTTGGGCAGCGGTTGGTTCTCCGTGGCGAGCTTCAAGATCTCATCCATGGTGTGGCCGCTCCCCGCGAAAAACTTATCGCCGCCGCGGCGCGTGATCGCGATCGCCACCTTCTGACCAACGGATTCCTGCAACTCCGGATCCGCCAGCAAGAAGGCTTTCTGCGGACCGCGACCCCCGCCAGGGCCACCGCCTGCGCCCGCACCGGCGGCATCCGGAGCGGCATCTGGAGAAGCAGGCCCGGGCGGTGTCCCGGCTGTGGCCGTGCCCCGTCCGCCGGCGGTACCCGCGCGAGGCCGCGGATTCGCGATGGTGGCGCTGCCGATGGCGCCGGCCGCCTTCAGAACCGCCCAACGCTCCGACGCGGCACCCACGTGCGACTTGACCGGTCCGGGCGCATCCAGGGCTCCCGTGCTGTTGACGTAGACCGCAATCTTGCCCCGCAGATCGACACCGGCCAGATCGTCGTACTTGGCTTCCGGCACGCGCAGGCCGTAACCCACGAACACCATGGCCGCCTCCGCCGTTGGCGCCAGGTCCGCGCGGCTGCTCTGTGTCGCGTCCTGCCGATCCAGGACTTCTTCCGCTCCCTCGCGCACAATCGCAATGCTCGATTCCTCTTCCACCAGTTGACGCGTCTCGAACTTCACCGCCTGGAGATAGCCCGACGTCCCAGCCGGTTTGAGGCCCAACGTCTCCATTTTTCCGGCGACATATTTGACGGCTTCCCGGTAGCCCTCGCTGCCCGTGTCGCGGCCCTGCAGTTTGTCATCCGCCAGAAACTGTATGTGCGCCCACCAGCGGTCGCCCTCCGCCACGAAATCGGCCGCGAACAGCGCCGCGGCACCGAGCGCCAGGATTACGAGGTTTTTCATGTGCCGCATCATTCTTAATAGGATTACCACGCGCCGCCGGGAATGGTAAACTGAAACTGATCTCCGTGCCGGAGTGTCGGAATTGGCAGACGAACCGGACTCAAAATCCGGCGCACTTCACTGGGCGTGTGGGTTCAAGTCCCACCTCCGGCACCAAACCCCTCTCTTCTCCGCTTCCTCCGCGCTGTTTCGACTTTCACGTTCTCCCTGCGTCAGTCGAAGCGGCTCCGTTCTTCCCCCAAACTGTCTTCTCCGCGGGTTTCTCCGTGCCTCCGCGCCTCCGCGTCAAGGGGCATCCCTCAAAATATAATTGAGCGCCTTATCCACGCCGCTCCACTATCGTTCTCATGGCGCTCTTCAAAACCCTCGGCGCTGCGATTTATGGCATCGATGCTCACCTGATCGATGTCGAAGTCGACATGTTCGCGTCGGGCAACGCGCGGGACTCCGTAATGGTCGGCATGCCCGACGTCGCCGTCAGGGAAAGCCGCGAGCGCATTAAGAGTGCGCTGATCAATTCCGGTTTCGGCTACCCCAACAAACGGATCACCATCAACCTGGCCCCGGCCAACGTTCGGAAGGAAGGCGCCGGCTTCGATCTCCCCGTTGCCATTGGCATCCTGGGCGCCATGGGCGCGGTTAAGGCGCTGGATCGGCACATCTTCATCGGCGAGCTTTCCCTCGATGGCGCCATCCGCCCCGTGCGCGGTTCGCTGTCCATCGCAGTCTGCGCGCGCGAGCAGGGCATCGCCAACCTGATCGTTCCCGCCGAAAACGCCGCCGAGGCCGCCGTGGTCGAAGGCGTCAACGTGTATGGTGTCCGTTACCTGGCCGAGGTGGTCGCCTTGCTCACCCGCCCCGAAGAGTTTTCACCAGTTGTCGCCTCGCGCAACGGCCATTCCGTAGAAACTGGATTAGAGCCGGACTTCCGTGACGTACGCGGCCAGACCATGGCCAAACGAGCCCTCGAAGTTGCCGCCGCCGGAGTCCACAATGTCCTCATGATCGGCCCTCCCGGCTCCGGCAAGACGATGCTCGCCAAGCGCCTCGCCGGCATCCTGCCGCCGCTCACCTTCGAAGAGGCCATCGAAACCACCAAAGTCCACAGCATCGCCGGAACCCTGGGACCGGGCGCCGGACTCTTGCACCAGCGCCCTTTCCGCGCGCCTCACCATACCATCTCCGACGCCGGCTTGATCGGCGGTGGCGCCGGCATGCCGCGCCCCGGCGAAGCCAGCCTGGCGCACAACGGCATGCTTTTCCTCGACGAGTTCCCCGAATTCCCACGCGACGTCCTGGAAATGCTCCGCCAGCCGCTGGAGGATGGATCGCTCAGTATCGCCCGCTCGGCGATGACGCTGCGCTTCCCATCCAGCTTCATGCTGGTGGCCGCCATGAACCCCTGCAAGTGCGGGTTCTATGGCGATACCACCCGCGAGTGCCGCTGCACCCCGGGTCAGATCCAGCACTATCTGGGCAAGATCAGCGGTCCCCTGCTGGACCGCATCGATATCCACGTCGAAATTCCATCCGTCCCCTTTAAGGAACTGCGCGGCAATCCCACTGCCGAGTCATCGGCGGAGATCCGCGCCCGCGTGGAACAGGCCCGCACCGTACAACGCGCGCGCGGATTCTACAACTCCCGGATGCTAGCCCGCGATGTCCGCAAGGTCTGCGCACTCGACGATGCCGGCGAGCGCACGCTCGAAATGGCCGTCCGCCGCATGGGCCTCTCCGCCCGCGCCCACGACCGCATCCTCAAAGTCGCCCGCACCGTCGCCGATCTCGATCAATCCCCCACCGTCACCGCCAAGCACCTCGCCGAAGCCGTGCAGTACCGCAGCCTCGACCGCAATTACTGGACGTGACGGCATATCAGTTATTCAACAGACTACTTCACAGTCCAAAATTCTCATTACAAATGACTTCCTAGGTTTTCCACAATTGCCCTTTCGCAGGGCATGGGGAAAACTGTGAAAATCACGTTACCACCCTCATCTTCCCTCTTTTTCCTAACCTTTCTCCTCCATTAGCACACCAGGAAACTAGTTGGTTTTTGTACACCTTAACCTGACTTCCACACTTTCCACAGGGCCTATGACTACGGTTCTTATGCTAGATATTTATAGTTAATAAAGAACAATAGTAGTCGCCCTGCGGGAGTCGGTAGTGACCTATGCCTCTTTGCGTTGGCTCTTGGCGAAGTACAGCGCCACGGCCCGATCGATGTTGACGCGCGTCATCCTTACCGGACGGCCTTCGTATTCGCTGATGGCTTTCACCAGACAGTAGATGTCCCTGGGGTAGCAGGCGCGCAGCACGGTCGCGGTGTACTCTTGGCAGCGCTCGCGTAGATACTCGACACATCCGGGTTCGGTGGGTACTTGCAGAGTCTGCATCACCCGGCGGAAGATTTCCTCGAAGACTTCGGCGCTGACATTTTCCACCAGCACTTTGGTCTGAATGCGGCGGAGAAAAGCCTCGTCGGCCAGATCGTGGGGATTCAGGTTGGTGGAGAATACAACCATCAACTCAAAGGGCACCTGGAACTTCATCCCGGAGGAGAGGGTCAGGTAATCCACGCGCCGGTCCAGGGGGACGATCCAACGGTTGAGCAGATCGCGCGGCGCGAGCATCTGGCGGCCAAAATCGTCGATGATCAGGATGCCGTTGTTGGCCTTCATCTGGCATGGGGAGATGAAGACGCGGGTGGATTCGTCGAGCCTGAGCTCCAGCATGGCGGCCGAAAGCTCGCCGCCTACTGTGATGCACGGCCGCTCGCAGACCGCCCAGCGCGGATCCAGCAGGTCGTCGTGAAACGGCAGTTGCTTGTGAACCACGGGGTCGAATAGAGAGATGATGTGGCCATCCACTTCCACCGCGTAGGGCACCACAATGGAGTCGTGATAGATGCGCAGGATGCGTTCGGCTATGCTGGTCTTGCCGTTCCCCGTACCGCCATAAAGGAATAGCGACTGGTGGCCGATCAGCGCGGGACCGAGCTGATCCAGCAAGCCATCGGGCAGGACCAGGTCGTCGAAAGCCTGGCGCAGGCTTTCGCGGCTCACACGGACATGCGCCGCCTGCGCCCTGACCACTTTCTGATATTGCTGGATGGAGACCGGGGCCGGTCCCACGTACTGGCAGACCTCGTTGCGCCCGCTGGCCTGGGCGCGCCCGCCCGCCGTCAGGGAGAACGAATAGTCGTTGCCCGTCATCCCCTTCACTTCCAACAACTGCTGGTTGCGGAACTGATGGAAGAGCGTTTCCAGCAGAGGGAACGATAGCTTGAGGGTCTCATTCAGTCGAGCCAAGGTGCCCGAGCCGTGCAGCCACAGGTAGCGGAGAACCAGATCGGCGACTACGGAGCGCGGTACGCCTAAGTCTTCCAGGCGATCGGGTACGATGGGCCAGCAATCTTGCCGGAGGGTCGGGGCTGCATGCGCGGCGGTCATCCGTTACGGAATATACACGAGCCCCGGGGCAGGGTACCAGTACCCAATTGGATAACGTGATCCCCTCGCCAATAGGTATCTGAGGATAAGCCGCCAAACCACCGGAGATTCTGGCTGGGGTAGGTGGCCGAACCAGCGCCAGAAATCGGGAGTGGGAAGGGCGGTGGCCATGCCGTCTTCCATCGAGCCGATGTTGGAAATGGGCAACCCGCGATCCAGGCCCCTGACGACATCGCGTAGACCGCCGGTGAGGGGGATTGGTTAGCCTTCAGCCTTGCCGACTACGATGATCGAAAACG
>CABDZD010000900.1_pt1 | contig 9567 bp, 10 predicted proteins | sample 3421751 | NCBI WGS metagenome assembly CABDZD01 (sample SAMEA5534339, study PRJEB31848) | metagenome | biome: tundra; feature: field; material: soil | place: USA | collected 2013-05 | depth 0.45 m | reverse complement strand
CAGGCGAGAGTTACCCGAAGGAAGGACCAGAGGTGGGTGTATTGAATGAACTCGCGCCATGCCCGCGTGGCCTTGCGAGGCGAGTTGGTCTGCGACTACTCGCTTCGGGTAGACGGGCAACGCAACGTCATCGCCTGCGTGCCGTGAGACTCGGTAGGGAAAAGAGGAGAGTAAGATGAAAATCAACTGTCTTGGTTGTGGGTTCAAGGTGGATCTCGCCGGTGCCTATGACAACTACGAAGGCCAGATCAAGTGCTTCGCTTGTGGCGCGATCATGGAGATCGCGATCCAGGAGGGCAGCATCCGGGCAGTCAGGCCCGTGGAGGAGTTGGCGTTCACTTCGGTCGAGGTTTTTGAGCGGAGCCGCGACTAAGAGCGTGTCCGGCGAGAGTTGCGGGCCCGGCCGGCTGAAGCGTAGCTGCTGCGGCTGGGTTTTGGGAGTCCGATGCGAATTGGCAAAAACGCCGGTTCATTGGGTGACCTTGGAAAGGGAGGACAAACGTGGGTGTACTAACCGAAACGGCGATGCGGCTGCGAGACGAGATTGTAGCCTCGCGCCATGCCCGAGTGGCCTTGCGAGGCGACTTGGTCCGCCAGACCGACGAGCGGCGTACGCGGGTTTCCGCTTTGTGCGCCGGTTTTGCACGCGACCGCGCGGACGCCCTCCGCGCTTGGTGTGGTCCGACGCTTGCCGAACGTCAGACTGCGGAGAGACAAAAGCGGCGCAGACTGGCGGAGGAAGCGACGGCCAAGGCCCAGGAAAAGCAGCGCGGACTGGCGCAGGAAGCAACGGCCAAGGCCCAAGCGGAAAAGCAGCCACCTGCGCCACCGAAAGCGGAGCCGCAGCGGCACCAGGCCGCTAAGGCTTTCACGGCGCCGCACGCGCGACCGCCGGTTGCGCCCTTGCCGCCGGCCAGGAAGCCGCCGTTCAGGGGATCGAAGAAGCACTGATTCTTGCCAATAGAAAAGTGAGCATACCGATGGTGAACAGAGAGAGCAGAGAACTCGGGGGAGTGGTCCGAGTGCAGCCACAGGGGGACGATGTCCTGCCCGAGGCCAGTGAAGGGTTCGTGGCGACCCCGCATATTCAGGCTTTGGCCGAAAGGGCGCTCGCATACCTGGAAGTCGGTTATGCGGTACACTTTGCCGGCGCGGCGGGGACGGGAAAAACCACGCTGGCTTTTCACGTGGCCGCCCAACTTGGCCGTCCGGTCACGCTCATTCACGGCGATGATGAGTTTGGCAGCTCGGATCTGGTGGGTAAGGATTCCGGTTACCGCAAGTCGAAGATGATCGACAACTACATCCATTCCGTGCTGAAGACCGAAGAGAACATGAACACCCTATGGGTGGATAATCGCCTGACCACGGCTTGCGCCAACGGCAACACGCTGATCTATGACGAGTTCAACCGCTCCCGCCCCGAAGCCAACAACGCCCTGCTGAGCGTGTTGGAGGAGAGAATCCTGAATCTCCCCGCCCTGCGGCCGAGTGGCGCCGGGTACCTGGAAGTGCATCCGGACTTCCGCGCGATCTTCACCTCCAACCCGGAGGAGTATGCCGGGGTTCACAAGACCCAGGACGCGCTGATGGACCGGCTGATCACGCTCAACCTGGGCAACTTCGACCGCGAGACGGAGATCCGGATCGGGATGGCCAAATCGGGTTCGCTCCGCGGCGACGTCGAGGTCATCGTGGACATCGTCCGCGAGTTGCGAGGCACCGGCGTCAAAAATCACCGGCCGACGATTCGCGCCACCATCGCCATCGCCAGAATTCTGGCTCATCGGCAGGCGCGTGCGAGGCTGGACGATCCGGTATTCCAATGGGTCTGCCACGACGTTCTCACCACCGAGACGGCCAAAGTCACGCGCGACGGCCAGTCGTTGATGCCGGATAAGATCGAGGAGAGCATGGCCCGAATCTGCGGCGCTGTTGTCAAGCCGCGGAGAGACCACAGCCGGGCCGCCTCGGCGGGTAATGGAAAGGAGTGATGTCATGGCCATCCCCACGAAAGGTCTAAACAACATTCGCACTCTTTCCGGCCGGGTGGATCAGGTCTCCTTGCCGTACCGCGGCTACATGCAGATCACCTGCCTGGAGATGGAAAAGGCCCGCCGGAACATGGAGCGCAAGAGCGCCAGCCAGCGGATCGCGCTGATCGACGCTCGTCTCGATCAGATCGAGCAGGCCAAGCAGGACCTGCTCCAGGCGGTGGCTGCGCCGGGCCCGGGGATGCCGGCGCGCCTGCCCGGCCTCGATCTGAAACCCGCGCCCCGGCGCAGCGCGGGCGGATTCAAGATCCGTTACTAGGGGACCAGACCATGCTGACGGTCAGAACCTCGGCCCATATCCACACCAACCAGCACCGCGGAAACTTCCGTCTCTGCCTCGCTTCCACCGGCGCGCCTCGGGCCCGGGCCGGCGTATCCCGCTTGCTTCGGGAGTGGCGTCGGCTGTCCAATCGAGAGTCGCGGCGTCTGTGGCTGGAGGATCGATGGACCGCCCATGTGCGACGAGTCCAGTCAAGACAATGGAGGAGACGGCGATGAAGGTCTCTGACCGTGCCGAAGTGTCCAACAGCCCCGCCACCGAGCCGCCAGTGCCGGTGGCCCGCGGGAGGAACTATCTGTACGCCGTCGTGGAGGCGAGTGAGCCACGGTCGTATCCATCGATCGGCATCGACGGGAACGACGTGTACACCATTACGGAGGGCCGCGTGGCCGCTGTGGTCAGCGGTTTGCCCAGTCCTAAGATCCGGCCGCAACGCGCGAACCTGGCGGCCCACCACGCCGTGCTCAAGTGTCTGATGGCCGACACTACCCCGTTGCCGATGGCCTTCGGCACGATTGCCGCCAGTCCGGACGCCATCCGCCGAATCCTGATCCGCAATCAGCACGCCTTCCAGGAGCAGTTCCGGCGGGTGGCCGGCAAAGTGGAAATGGGGTTGCGCGTAGCCTGGGACGTACCGAATATCTTCGAGTATTTCGTCAACACGCATGCCGAACTGCGCCTGGCGCGGGACCGCCTGATGGGCGTCCGCCACGAGTTCACGCAGGAAGAGAAGATCGAACTGGGCCGGATGTTCGACCGCCTGCTCAATGACGACCGGGAAGAGCACACCCGGAAGGTGCAGCGCGTGCTGGCCCCGGTGTGCGTGGAATTCAAGGCGAACCAGTGCCGCAATGAGCACGAGGTCATGAACGTGGCATGCCTGGTGCGGCGCGACGCACAGGAAGAGTTTTCCGCCGGCGTGTTCGCCGCGGCCAAGCTGTTCGACAACAATTTCTCCTTCGACTATAGCGGGCCCTGGGCGCCGCACAACTTCGTCGAAGTCGATCTGGAGCAGTAATGCTGCTGGTGGACGACATCCTCTGTTTTCCTTTCAGCAGCATTCTCTGGGTTTTCCGGGAAATCAGCAAGATTGCCCACGAGGAACTGGACGGCGAAGGCCAGTTGGTCAACGAGCAGTTGAGACTCCTCTACATGCAATTGGAAACCGGCCGTATTACCGAGGAACAGTTCGATGCCGAAGAGAAGCTCTTGCTGGACCGGCTGGATGCAATCGACAGGCGTCTGGAAGACGAGGGGGAAATTGCGGAAACCGGCACCGTGACGACCGAGCAGGAGATTGGCAATCCGTAAAAGGCGCGGGACATCGGCATGAGCCAGCAGACGCCATCATTTTTCGACAAGCAGGGCCTCCAGCTCCTGCTGTTCGGCGGCAAGGGCGGGGTGGGCAAGACGACTTGCGCCACCTCGGCTGCGCTGCGCATGTCCGCGCTCGCTCCGAACCGTTCTTTGCTGTTGGTTTCCACGGACCCTGCCCACTCCGTCCGGGACAGCCTGGCGGGTCATGTGCCCGCGGGCAATCTGCAAGTGCTGGAGCTGGACGCCCAGCAGTACCTCGCCGCATTCCACGAGCGGAACGGCCCCGTTCTGCGGGAGATTGCCGCCGCCGGCACTTTCCTGGACGATGAGGACATCAATCGATTCCTGAACCTCTCCCTGCCCGGTCTCGATGAGCTGATGGCTTTCTTAGAGATCTCCTCCTGGGTCGAGACCCGCCGCTACGACTGCATCGTGGTGGATACGGCGCCCGCCGGCCACACCCTGCGCCTGCTGGCCATGCCCGAACTGATTCGGCGCTGGATCGGCATGTTGGAGGCGCTGCTGGCCAAGCGCCGCTACATGCGGCGCGTGTTCAGCCGGGATCGCAGCCCGGACCGCCTCGACCGGTTCGTCACCAAATGGAAATGCTCGCTGCACCGGATGGACACTCTGCTGCGCGATCCGGCGCGTTCCCAATTCGTTCCCGTCACGATTGCGGAGCCGCTCGGCGTGCATGTCACGCTATCGCTGTGCAAGGATCTGGCGACCCGCAAGATACCGGTATCGGATCTGATCGTGAACCGGCTGCATTTCGAGAGCGATTGCCTGGCCTGCGCGACCGCCGGATCGGTCGAGCGGTTCCAGATCCAACAACTCCTGGCCGGGATGGAGATCGCGGGTTCTCCCTGGGGAATTGAGTTGTTCGCCGAGGAGGTTCGCGGGCTGGAGCGATTATCCGCATTCTGGGAACACGCGCGCCCCATCCCCCGAACCCCGGTGCGTGCGGCCAGGCCTGGCCGGCTCTACGAACCGGCCGTGCTAGATCCGGCTGACCACCCGTCTCCGGAGATGCGGTTTGTCCTGTTTGCCGGCAAAGGCGGCGTGGGCAAGACGACGCTCTCCTGCGTCACCGCCGTGCGGCTGGCCCGCGAGTTCCCCGACAAGCGGATTCTGCTCTTCTCCACCGATCCCGCGCACTCGCTCTCCGCCTGCCTGCAGGCGGAAATCGGTCCCCGGCCGACGGTGCTTTTCCCGGGCCTGACCGCCATGGAAATCGACGCGCAGGCGGAGTTCGGAAAACTCAAAGCGCGCTACGCTGAGGATCTGCAGCGCTTTCTTGCGTCCGTATCCCGGGCCTTCGACCTGACTTTTGACCGGGTGGTTCTCGAGAAGATGCTGGACACGGCGCCGCCAGGGCTGGATGAAATCATGGCACTCACGCGCATCATGGAGTTTCTCTCCCGTAACAGCTACGATCTTTTCGTGCTGGATTGCGCACCGACCGGCCACCTGATTCGGCTGCTGGAACTCCCCGAGCTCATCAACCAGTGGCTGAAGGCCTTCTTCAGTCTCTTTCTCAAGTACGAGCGCATCCTGCGATTGCCCGGATTCGTCGAGGAGCTCGTGGGTATCTCCCGGAACTTGAAGAAACTCCAGGAACTGCTCCGCAATCCGGCCGCCTCCGTGCTGTATGCGGTGAGCATCCCCACCGGCATGGCGCTAGAGGAAACCCGGGATCTGGTGGACGCCTGCGGCCGCCTGGGCATTGCCGTCCCGCTCCTGTTCCTGAACCTGATGACGCCGCCCGGCGATTGCCGCTTGTGTGCGAGCCTGCGGCGCAGGGAACTGCTGGTGGCGGAGAGTTTCCGGCAGACGTTCCCCGAAATGCAACAGACGCTGGTTTACCGCCAGCCGGAGATCGCCGGCCTGGCGCGGCTGGAGGAGTTTGGGCGCAGCCTGTACCAGCCCGCCTTACAGGAGATGGTCGTCTAGTGACGCATCGTGAAACCACACCCGGCGAAGACGGATTCACGCCTGAACTGTGCGCGCTCGAGGAAAGCGAACGTGTGTCGATCTGCGAGGTCCTCGACCGTGTGCTGAATAAGGGCGTCGTCGTGGCCGGCGAGGTGACCATTTCGGTCGCCGACGTGGACCTCCTGTACTTGGGCCTGAATCTGGTCTTGACCTCCATCGAGACCGCGCGGGAGAGCTGGGGGAACGGCCGCACAGCAGCCGGTTTGGCAGTTGAGATCGGAAAGGGGAAGACCAATGGATCCGGTCGTAACCACGCGAGTCGAGTCTGAATCGCTCGCGGACTTTGCGCTCGTCATGCAGCAAGATGACAAAATCCAGCCCCGGGCGCCTTATCACGGCACTCCGGGCCGGGCCCGCCTGGATCTGGATCCGGACCGTCTGAAGAACGGACTCGGGCAACTCGTCCTCACGGTCGTCAAGCTCTTGCACGAATTGCTGGAGCGCCAGGCGCTCCGGCGCATCGACGCCGGCTCGCTCACCGCGGAACAAATCGAAAAGCTGGGCTTCACTCTGATGCGCCAGGCCGAAGAAATTGAACGGTTGCGAAGTGAGTTTGGCCTCGAAGCGCAGGACCTGGACCTCGATCTGGGGCCCTTAGGGAGACTTTTTTAACACAGGAGATTCATTATGCCCCAACCAGTTACGCATGCGCTGCAGAGTTCGACTCTGTCCGATGTCCTCGAGCGGGTGCTGGACAAAGGCGTGGTTATTGCCGGCGATATCAAGATTAAGCTGGTGGACATTGAGTTGCTTTCCATACAGATCCGCCTAGTGATCTGTTCGGTGGACAAGGCCAAGGAGATGGGCATGGACTGGTGGGTCAACAATCCTGTTTTTTGCAGCCAGGCTCCTCAAGGACAACTGGAAGCCTCTCTTGCCCGGATCGACGAGAGGCTGGCACGGCTGGAGGCTTCCTCGCCGAAGGTGGCCGTCACGGCTTGAGGTCCTCTGGCCGCGTGCCGGTCGGAACCGGGACGCAGATGTGATCGAACTCACCGATCTGCCATTACAACCTCGGAGTAACGGAGCGTGACCTTGCGAATGTCCTGCGCGCTCGAGGGCGCGGTGCGCTTGGCGTGCCCTTCGCTCCACCACGGCTACGGGGGAGGCGACTCCGATCAAAGCGCTCGCAGCTCCGGAGGGCATTGGGGCTTGGTCGTAAATGTATGAATTTGCTGGAGTAAGAGGCGAGATTCGGGTGGCGGATCGAAGAAAAAAGTTCGCATAACGTCCCGGCCGGGGAGCGACGATTTACTCCCGCGCAGCCGGAAGTGGAAGACTGGCGCGTGTGGCGATGCCCAGGCCGCCTGGCGGTTGGCGATGGCGACGCTTACTGAACGTTGAATCCTTCCACCACAACGCGCGGGCGTTCCCCGCGCGTGTCGGCGTTTTCCAGCTCGGTCCGGATGGTGCGGCGTTCACCCGGCATCAGGGCGACGTAGTTGTCGCTATAGATGGCGGGGAGTATCCGGTCGCCGCTTTTTTCGCGCACGGCCTTGACGCGCACCATGAGGGCAGGTTGATCGCCTGTATTGCGCAGTTCGGTAGAGATCAGCCAGCGGCTGCCTTGCTGCGCGATCTTGCCGGCGGCTTCCACCTTGACCTTGGGGAGGGTGCGTATGGCTTTCAGGTTGTAGCCGAGCGTGCCACCACCCTGGCCGCCGGGGCCGCCCGCTCCACCGGCCGGGCCAGCCGGGGCGGGCGTCTCTTCCAGGCCGCGCAGATAGAAGTTTTCGGACACGGTCTCATTGCCGCGCGTCAGCTTCAGCCGGATGAAATGCACGGCAGTCAGATTGGAAGGGAACTCAATCTTGATGGGCGCTTCGAGGCTGTCTTCCTTACTGTCGAGCGTGGCGGATTTCTCCCACTGGCGAGCGCCGTTCATGTTCAGGATCTCGGCCTGCGCGCTCAATCCCTGGACGTTGCCGGCGTTGTAGTTCACCACTTCGACCGTGTCGCTCAGGGGATTCCATTGGATGTGCAGCGGCTCCGAACCCTTCTTGCTGCCGAAATAACCGGCGCTGGTATCGAAGTAATAGTCGTAGGTCTGCCACACGAACGACGGCCAGCACGGATGGCTCATCCACAGCAGAAGGCCCATGCGGTTCTTGCCCTGCGCTTCGAACATGGCGCGGTAGCCGTCGTAATTGATGAACTGCGAGAGTCCCACCCAATCGGCGGCGTTGGTGGCGCCGCCGTAGTTCTTGTCGATCATGTCCATCCAGGCCGTGCCGCCTTGCGCGCCGGTGCGGGTGAAGTCGTGGATGCCCCAGACGTCGCCCTGCGGCCACATGGCTTCCTCGGGCATCATCTGTTTGAGGCTGTCGAGCGTGACCACGTTGGGCATGCCGAGTTCGCTGTGCAGCTTGAGAGTGGCGCGCGTCTGGAAATATTGCTTGGGCGGAACGGTGCGGTAGGGGCCGCCGCCGCTCACGGTGCCGCCGGCGGAACTGGGGATATAGTGCAGCCCGGGATGCAGGGAAGCGATCTGGGCTATCAGCCCGTCGTTGATGGGCGGCGGCGGATTGCCTTCGTTGCGCCCGCAGTACAGCCCGATGGAAGGATGGTTGCGAATGCGCAGGATGAAGTCCCGGGAATTCTTCAGGAACATGTCATTGTCGTTGGGATTCGGGCCGTCGACGGGATTGGCCAGCCAGAAATCCTGCCATACGACGATGCCGTACCTGTCGCAGGCATCGAAGAATTCGTCGTCGCCGGTCTGCCCTACCCAGTTGCGAATCATGGTGAAGTTCATGTCCTTGTGATAGCGGACCGCCACGTCGTATTCGCGCGCGCGGTAGCGCAGGTTGACTTCGGGGAAGCCCCAGTTGCCGCCGCGCGCGATGAATCGCCGGCCGTTGATGAAGATTTTGAGCGCGGCGTTGTCTTCGGTATAGGTGAACTGGCGCACGCCGGCCTGGAACCTCTTGGTATCGGAGACGCTCTTGCCGGCCGTTTCAAAGCTCAATTCAACCTTGTATAAGTTCTGGTCGCCGTATCCCGCGGGCCACCACAGTTTCGGATTTGCGAGACGCAGCGCCGGGGTGGTGGTGGGGTCGAGTTTGACGGCCTTATCGGTCCCCGGCTCGACGGTCACCGGGGTTTCAAATGCCACGTCGCCGAAGCGGCCGCGCAGTACGCCGGTCACCACGGTGGTCCCGCTGTTGCGCAGCGTGGCTTCGACGGTGACATCGGCGCGGCTGGCATCGGGCAGCGGCAGAGTGGTCGAGACGAAGGGATTCTCGATGGTGACAGGGCCGCTCGTGTCGAGATAGATGTCACTCCAGATGCCGATGTCGCGGCCGCGGACGGAGGGGATCCAGTCCCAACCGGCGGTGGCATGATACGTGGGGTTGTCGGCGCCGAGCGCGCCGCCGTTCGGGTCGGGGCTCTCCCAGGTTTTCTCCTTGACGCTGCCGGGGGTGGCGTTCTTCCGGATGCGCACGGCGATGGCATTTCTGGCGCCGGGTTTGAGCGTTTTGGTGACATCGAACTGGCCGCGCCTGAATCCGCCATCGATGTGGCCCAGCATTTCGCCGTTCAGGTAGACATCGGCCTTCCAGTTGATGCCGCGGAAATGCAGCCACGCGTGGCGGCCGGCGGGAGGTGTGCCCTCTGGGCCGCCCTCTGGGCCGCGCTCTGGGCCGGGGGCGACGAACTCGTCGCGGTACCAGAAATCGGCGTAGAAGAACGAATCGGAGATGGCGTTGATGTTGTCGCCGTAGTTGGGGTCCGGAATCGCTCCGGCATTCCAGAAGCTGGAGAGCACGGTCGCGGGCACGGTGGCCACCAGCCAGTCTTTATCCTGGAAGCCAGGCCGGGAGAGCGCCGGACCGCCGGCGGTAACCAGTGAATCGCGCTGCATGCTCCAGGCGCCGCCGGACAACTGGAGCCGCCCGTTGGCGTCCGCGGTTGGCGCCG
>CABDZD010000873.1_pt1 | contig 9877 bp, 10 predicted proteins | sample 3421751 | NCBI WGS metagenome assembly CABDZD01 (sample SAMEA5534339, study PRJEB31848) | metagenome | biome: tundra; feature: field; material: soil | place: USA | collected 2013-05 | depth 0.45 m | reverse complement strand
AGAGTACTCTGGCGCGCAGGCGGGTGGGGGGCTGAGGGCATAGGCACCGGTTTCCCCGCGTGGGTTCACTTCCGCGGTTCAGGGCGTGATGCGGCCAACTGACTTCCCGACACAGCTCGCCGACTCCTAGGCAACGCTCTTGGGCTCATTGGTATAGCGTCTCTGGCTGAAATAAGAGAGATACCGAAATGCGGCGGTTGCGCCGGGCTACCAAGCCGACGATCTGCGACTTCGGGGGACGTCTTTGGCGTCTGCACCACATCGGGACGGTTGCGCGCGATTTCGCGATCATAAAGTTCCGATGCGCCCGAAGGCTTTCATTTGGTGAGCTCAGACGCAACCTGTGCGCATAGGGAATGCTAACGGCCTTGCGACCGTTCATCGGTTCCGCATGGCCGTATGTCGGCACACTGTACCTTATCCTCGGTCGGGAGACTAGGCGCGCTTCGCTTCGCGGCGGATCCCTTCGGCAATCCACATCCGGAGTTGGGTCTGGTAGCCTACCGACTTCGCCGCCGCAATGTGCTTCGCCGCGGCGATCTGTTCGGGGGCCAGGCGAAGCGAGATCGGCGATTTTGCGCGGGCGTGGCGATCGCGGATCTTCCTTTCCAGCGCGGGCAGAGCTTTCGCTTGCGCAGCCTCGGGCAACTGATCCCACAAACCGGCGACAGAGTGGCTCTCGAAATACTCCGCGGCCTCTTGGTCGGATTGAAACTTCGGGAGTGGCGGCTTTGCAGGAGAAAGTTCCTTTTTCATTTGCTCCACCTACTTGCGGCGAAATAGCCGCCGTTCATTTACGTCCATGTCCCGGGCCGTGATCACTCTCACCAGACCTCCGGGCAACCGCCGAAAGACGACGAATGCCAGGCGGCCGTCCAGCGTCTCGCCCAACGCGATGTATCGCTTCTGGCGGGTTCGCCTGACCTTGTGGTCACCGGCGAAGACTTCCTCCACCTCTTCCGGGGTGAACTCGTGCCTCTCGATATGGAAGATGTTGTCATCATCCCATTCAAAGCCGGAAACAACCACAAAAACATCGTATCAGGTTGTATATACGAAACGCTACAACGCGTGAAGGGCCACGGCCCCCGAAGCCAAGCTAGGTGCGGCGGGGGCGGATCTCGAAATTCACGCCTTCCTGGGACTGAAGATGGGCGAGAACGCGGAACAGGTTCTTGGCCGAGGGGTTACCGTTGGGCCCGAACATGCGCATGAGGCTGGTGGCCGGGATGGTAGTCGCCTGTTCGAGCCGGGGGAAGCCGAGGGTGGCATTTATATAGTTGCGCAGGATCGCGCGGCCGGTTCTTTCATCGCCGGAAAGCATGAGTTCAATTGCTTCACGAAGCAGGGCCTTACGGAAGGCGGGTTCGCGCTGCGCGCGGTCGCGGATTGTTTCGCGGAAATCCTTGGTCAGGGCCATCTGGAGTCCTCCTATCGTCTGCGCCTTTTCATGACGCGGTTCCAACCCTTTCGGCCCGAACGATAAACCTGTTGGGGGCGGGACCGACGAAGTAAAACGGATAACAGGTGACCAGCGTCAGGACCTCACTATTGCCGGGATCCAACACCGCGACATTGTCTGGATGCACGACTCTGGTGGACACGACGCGATAACGGTACTCGCCGAGCAACGTGGTGAGCGTAATGATGTCGTTCTGGCGGATGTTTCGCAAGGGCCGGAAGAAGGTGTCGCGGTGCCCGGAAATGGCCACGTTCCCCGGCTGTCCCGGTAGTGCCGTACCGGGAATATGGCCGACCGCGCGCCGGAGGGTTTTTGCACTGATTCCCTCCATGACGATCGCCGATAGGCCGAGACGCGGAATTTCAATGCGGCCAATCAGGCCGCCGGTCACGGCCAGCGGCGGATTTTTCGATGAAGTGGGGGGCGCGGTTTGACGTACTCCGCGGTTCGCCTCTTGGCTCGCCGCCAGCAGCCGCTCGAGTTGGCGGCGCTCTCCTTGCTGGAAAATCCGGGCGTCCACCAGAACGAACGCGCAATAGGCCAGCAGCAAGACGCCGCCGGCAAAGAGTACGCGCTGAGTCCGCCGCAGAATCCGCCTCCACGGCTTTTTGGCAACTACAAGCCTCATTTAGCAGCGGGGTCCTTGACCGTCCGCGATTCACCACCGGCGCGGTAGCCGGACCGGGCGCGCACGGAGAGCTTGCCGTGTCCAGCCGCCCCGGCGGCCACGCGAATGCTCAGGAAGGCGCCGGGCCGCGCCGCACTGGTGGAAAGATATCCGATAGTGTATTGGTTGCGAATGTCGCGCGCAATGCGTTCGCAGATCGCTACGACCTCACTGTACTCGCTGGGGAAGAAGGCTTCGCCGCCAGTTACCCCGGCGAGACGGCGGAGCACGTCCGGATTCCGGTCGGGATCCGATTCGTCGAAGATGCCGATGGTGTACACCAGGGTGGTGGATTGTTCGGCCATCTTCAGGACCTCGGCCTGGCTGTGCCGGCTAGCGTTGTCGCCGCCGTCGCTAATCACAATCAGCACTTTCTTTTCCCGGCTTCCGGTTTGCAGATGCTTTCGCGCCTCGAAGACGGCGTCGTAAAGCGCCGTCCTGCCCGTGGTAGGTGCGTTGGCGATGGCGCTTCCGAGGTCCTCGGGGCGATTGCTGAAAGGGAGGTTGTCGGGCAGGCCCAGGGCCACCTTCTCGTTGAAGTTGACCACGAACATCTGGTCGTCCGGGCTGCTGGACTGGACGAACGTCCGGGCCGCCGCGATCACATCCGCAAGCTTTGGCCGCATGCTCCCGCTGTGGTCCACAACCAGTCCCACGGTAACCGGAATGTCTTCGTGGCGGAACAAGCGGATGGTTTGCCGGGCGCCGTCTTCGTAAACCTGAAAATCCTGCTCGCTCAGATCGGTAGCAAACCGGCCTTTTCCGTCGCGCACCGTAGCGTTCAACACCACGAAATCGACGTTCACGGAAATTTGGTAAGGATGCGGACTCTGGGCTTCGGCCGGCGCCGGCGCCTGAGGTTCGGCGCCGCCCACCAGACCGATCAGGAGCAGCAACGGGAGAGCCAGCGCGTTCACGTAATGGCGATCCATTCCCGGCCTCTTCAAGATGCCTGGAGCCGGCGATACTCCGGCTGCCACATCGCGTCTTCCACCTGTTGAACGATGTCGCCGAGTTTGACTCCGGCCAAGCCCTCCGCATCCGCCGCCTCGGCGACGGCCACGGCCACCGTCAACGACACGCTGCGTAAGTCGTCAATATGCGGGAGGAGTGACGCGCCGGGCTGGCGCACAGTCACCAGGCTGGACACGGCACTCGCCGCCGCCCCGAACATACCGTCACTGATCCTGCTGGCTCGCGAGACGATAGCGCCGAGGGCCAGACCCGGATACAGCATGGCATTATTCACCTGGGCAATGACGTATGTCATCCCCTTATAAGTAACCGGGGCGAACGCGCTGCCGGTGGCGATCAGCGCCCGCCCGTCAGTCCAGGCAATCAGATCGGCCGGGTTCGCCTCGGCTCGCGCCGGCGGATTGGAAAGTGCGAAGATGATCGGCCGGCCGGTATGCGCCGCCATTTCCTTGACGATGGCTTCGGTGAAACTGCCGGAAGCTGTCGACGCGCCGATCAGCACGGTCGGTTTCACCCGGCGCACTACCTCGGCCAGGCTTACGCCGTATCCATTCCCGTCGTGCTGCCAGCCCTTGCTTGCAGCGGCGGGCCGGGCGTAATCCACCTGATAGTCGCGCAGTGGAACGGCCATGCCCCTGGTGAGTAATCCCTGCCGGTCCACGCACCAGAAGCGGCTCGCCGCATCTTCTTTGGATAAACCCTCACGCACCATGGCATCGCGAATCTGGTCGGCGATTCCAACACCTGCCGTACCGGCTCCAAATATGACCACTCGCTGATTGCGCAGCGGCATTCCGCAGACGCGAACCGCGGAGATCGCCGCTGCCAGCGTAATCGCACCGGTGCCCTGTATATCGTCATTGAAGGTGCAGCAGCGGTCGCGGTAAGTATCCAGGATGCGCCGTCCATTGCCCGCTGCGAAGTCTTCCCACAACAGCAGCGCTTTGGGAAACAGCTTGGTCGCGGCTTTGACGTAGGCGTCGATGAAGGCGTCGTACCGCTCCCCGCGAATTCGGGCGTGCCGGTTGCCGACGTACATCGGGTCGTCCAGCAGACTTTCCCGGTTGGTGCCGACATCGAGCATCACCGGAATGACGCGCGTGGGGTCGATGCCACCCGCCGCCGTGTAAATCGCCAGCTTGCCGATCGACACTTCGATGCCACCTACACCCCAATCGCCGATTCCCCGGATCTGCTCGGCGTCCGTGGCAAGGATCAGGTCGATATCGCCGGGACTGGCGCTGAGGCTGGCGAACGCCTCTTCGATCGCCCCGGCATGATCGATCGACAGGTACAGACCCCGCGGGCGCCGGCACTCATGATGGTACTGCTCTATCGCTATGCCGACCGTCAGATCGTTGACGATGGGGATCATTTCGCGCAAGTGCTCGGAGAGCAGCCGGTAGAACAGCACCTCGTTGCGATCGTGTAGGGCGGTAAGGTAAACGTTCTTGCTCAACACGTCGGGCAGGCTCTCGTACTGGATGTAGGCGCGCTTGACCTGAGCCGCCAACGTGCTGATGTCCGGAGGGAGCAGTCCTGTGAGGCCTAAATCTTTTCGTTCGTGCGCTGTGAAGGCGGTCCCCTTGTTCAACAGCGGTGAATTGAGCACGGCCAGCCCGCGAGCCTTGGTCTCATGGCAGAAGTCGGCGTCGCGCCGGTAGTTCTGCGCCGGCCCGGCTAGTGGCATAACTCTCTGTCGCATGCTGTTACCTTCTTCTATTCCGAGCAGCCTGACGCGGCGCGCGCCGGGGGCGCGCGCCGCGTGACATATCAAAGAAACGCTTACTGGAAGCGTTTTTCGGCTACGCGGAAGGCCAAGGCGCCACCAAGGGCCAGAAGCCCGAACAACGCCATCAGCGGCAATAGACTCGCGGTGGCTGGCAGCGTCTTCTCCTCTGCCATCATCGGAGCCGCCGCTACCACCGGGGCCGCCGCTACTTCCGTCTCCGCCGGGGGCGGAGTAACCACCTCGGCGAGTTGCACCTCTTCTCCGGTCGGCTTGACCGCCATGATCGGCGCGCTTCTCAACTGCGCGACTATCGGCGCGTCCACCGATTTGATCGGCTCGGCGACTTCGAGAGGAAGTTCGACCGGGGTATACAGGACGGGCGTGTTGGCAGCCTTGGCTAGCATCATCGCTCTGGCCTTCGGATAGACGAATTCCTCGCCCCAATTTCTGCCGGGATAGAACCAGGCGCGTAGCGCTTCCGGCTCGCCGGCCGGCCGTTCTGTGAATGTGATCACGGTCTTGTCGGTGGCTTTGAGGCGATAGTTCGGGATAGCCAGAATGGTGGCGTAGATCATGGTTTCGTCCTGGTTGAAGATCTGGACGATGTGGCGGTCGGACTGCGAATCCAGGATCTTGAACACGTAGGTGCCGGCGGGCAACACGCTCCACCCCGTGAGGTGGACCCCTGGGATCTCCACGGGACCGCTAAAGCTGATCGTGGTCTTCCTGTTCCAATCGTCAGCCTTGGCACTTGGTGCGAGTACCACGACCGTCAGCGCCACACAACACACCGTCGCTGCTGCTTTGAATAGTTTCATATCTTTGTTTCCTTCCTTATGTTCCAGATTTTGTAGTTTGCGGTTCGCTTCGGTTCGGCGTGAAGCAGATATCGGCGGGCATGTCCCGCGTTCTTTAACAGAGGCATTCCGGCGGCCACCGTGATCGAATCCACGTTAGGCCATATATATCCATGCCCCGCGGCCGCACGGGGCCGGAGCGATCGGGCCGGGAACTGACCGTGCGGTGTCAGGTGACCGGATGTGGTCACCGCGTAAGCCGGAAGTTAGTTACATCCGCCCATAATCCGACCGCCTGCAGTAGCCAAACACAAACCGCAACCACCACGACGATGTTCAAGATCGTTTTGATGCTGGAGGCCATGGGGATATATCTGTTGATCAGGTACAACGCCACCCCAACGACGATCAACACGACGACAAGATTCAGCAAAGGCATTTTCTAGTGCTCCTCGAATCGGGGAGGAGCAATCGGTTGCCCAATCCCGAAGCGCCCGGACGGCTTGCATTGCAAGCCTTTGGAACTGTGAGCACGGGCCGGCTATGGCACCGGCGCGTCAGATGACCAGATGCGGTCAATCGGACTTGCGCCGGCGCGTGGCTCAGCCGCGGAGCGAACTGCGGTTGCGGACGCCGGCGAGCCCTCCGCGCCCGTGCCGGAAGGGATTACCCGGGTGGCCTGCTTCCCTACTGGCCGGGGGGTCGTGCAACACCGAAGTGGACCCCAATCAGAGCCGCGACCGGGGTACCCTCTGGGTCCGGAGCGTTTGCCGCGAACCCCGGTTCTAACGCTCCCTCACGGTCGCGGCTCTGCCTGAGTTTCTCCTACGCTAGGATTCTCTCGATTGGCCGGTCAATTCGCACACCCCCTTACTGGGGTTGCGATGCGCCGGAGGAGATTCCCGTGGCCTGGCGAGTCTTTACATATAAAGTCTGTAGATCGTTCAGAACTCCCGGGTCGCCCTTGGCCAATTCCGATGCGATCTTATCCCGCGCGCTCAAGAGGTCTTCCAGTGCCGATCTGCCGCTGGAGTGCGGCGTCTGATCGGCTGCCTCCCGGGTACGTTCGAAAAAGCGGGCTGCGGTGCCGGCCGCGAGTCCATAGTTCTTCTGGCTGGCTTCGAAGTAAGCCAAGCCAGCCAAGTCGCGGAGCTGGGCCATGCGGTTCTGCTCTCCAGCCTGTCGCAGATCGTTCTCCAGACGCTTTCCCTTGACATAGGAGGGAAGAAAACCAGCCAGAAATGCGACGATTACTAAAATACCGGCCACCATGATGGTGTTCTTCACCGGCCGCTTCGGAGCTGGATGCGCCGGTTGTACTGATTCTTCCACCGCCATCGTAGTTCACCTCACTCTCCACAGCCAACACCAGCAATTGGTCGGCCAGACTGTGCGATGCGGCCCTGTTCGGTGACCAAATCCGGTCAAAGCTGTAGCGGCAGGACTCTGTGCGGGGTAAAATGTTGTCTGGGTGCCGATTTCGGCTTCCAACGGTTCGCGAGATCCTTTCGGCATGAACCGAGTTCATCGCTCCGGCGGCCCCGCGCTGCCCGAATCGACGCCAGGAAGGTGTAATTGCAATGTGTCCCGCCGGCTTACAGTCACCAGCCGCGCTCTGGCTGGTGGAGAACGGCCCAAGAGAACTTGAGCTTCTCTTCCGGGCGATTGTCTATCACCCTTCCGTACCCATCCTCATCACCGACGACGATGGCAATTCCAGGGATGCCAGCACCGGCGTGGGCAAGCTCTTGGGAATTCCGCGGGAGAAGATCATCGGCCGCCCGGTCGATGACTTTGCACAGCCCGGCTTCAAGCCTCAGATTTCGCAGCTTTGGAGAGCCTTGCAGGAGCAGGGGGAACAGGCCGGTACGCTCGGGCTGGTCGGTCCGGATGGAAGCCTGCGCGACGTCGAGTACACGGCCAAAGGGAACGTGTTGCCGGTGCGTCATCTCCTGCTTCTGCATGATAAGACACCACCGGCACAAACCGCGGGTGTGGTCCATGCGGACCAGCAACAGATTCCGTCATGGGTGCGGGATTATGCGCTTTTCTTGTTGGATGTGGACGGACGGATTGTCACCTGGTATTCGGGCGCGGAACGCATTTACGGCTACAAAAGCGATGAAGCCATTGGCCAACATGTGTCCTTCCTCTATCCCAGCGAAGAGGTTGCCCGCGTAAATTTTGAAGAAAAATTGAAGCGGGCCGCCGCCGAAGGCCATTTGGGAAACGAAGCCTGGCACCTCAGAAAAGGCGGGGCGCGATTTTGGGCCAATGACATTACCATGGCCCTGCGGCAGGAAAACGGTACGTTGCAGGGCTTTGCGCGAGTCGTCCGCGACTTTAGCGATCGTCACCAGAGGGACGAGAAGTTGCGCCGCAGTCGCGCGCGCATCCGGCCAATCCCATCGCAATCGACCATCGCCGGCGTCGCTTCCGGTGAGTTTGACCGTGTTCCCGAGGTGAATGATGCGTTTCTCGAACTGGTCGGATACAACCGCGAAGATTTGCTGGCAGGCCGGCTGCACTGGCCCGATCTCACTCCGCCGGAATATGCCCCACTGGATGAGCTGGCGCATGAAGAAGGCTTGCGGTTCGGAGCCTGCACACCTTTTGAAAAGGAGTTGATTCGAAAGGATGGGACGCGGGTTCCGGTTCTGGTTGCCACGGCGGTGTTGAAGCTCTCTCCCTTTCGATGGATCACGTTCGTGCAGGACCTCCGCGAACGCGACCGGCTGGAGAGTATTGAGGACGACGAGGTCGCGGTCAAAGAAGACTTCGGGGAGATTGTAGGCAGCAGCGCGGCTCTGCGGCGGGTTCAGCGGCAGGTGGAAGTGGTTGCCCCTACCGATGCCAACGTTTTGATCCTCGGGGAAACCGGCACCGGGAAGGAGTTGGTCGCGCGCGCCATCCACCGGATGAGTCCTCGCAAGAACCTTCCGTTCGTCACGTTGAACTGTGCCGCCATTCCGACCGGCCTTCTCGAAAGCGAGTTGTTTGGCTACGAGAGAGGGGCCTTTACCGGCGCCTTGTCGCAGAAAATCGGCCGTTTTGAAATGGCTCACCGGGGCACTCTGTTTCTGGATGAGGTGGGAGATATCCCGTTGGATCTGCAACCAAAGTTACTCCGGGCTTTGCAGGAGAAGGCGTTCGAGAGGTTGGGCGGCACCAAGACCATCCCCATTGACGTTCGCCTGGTGGCGGCGACCAACCGGAATCTCACCCAGATGATGGGGGATAAACTCTTCCGAAGCGATCTCTATTACCGGCTGAGAGTGTTCCCGATCACGACGCCTCCGTTGCGCGATCACCCCGAGGACATACCCATGCTCGCCCGGCACTTCACCAAGAAATACGCCGGGATAATGGGCAGGCACATTGACAAGATTCCGTCGGAGACGATGCGCGCTCTGGTGAGCTGGCATTGGCCGGGGAACGTACGGGAGCTCGAAAACTTCATTGAACGGTCGGTCATTCTTTCCAGAGGACCCAGCCTGCGTGCTCCAATAGGCGAAATACGGCACGATGCCCTGGAACCGGCCGCCAGCGCCACGCTCGAGCAAGTCGAGCGCGACCATATCGTCCGAGTGCTGCGGGAGAGCGGCGGGGTGGTGACCACGGCCGCCACCCGTCTCGGACTGCACCGGACCACCCTGAACGCCATGATGCGAAAGCTCGGCATCTCTCGCAAGGATCTTTAACTACATCACAATCATGATCGCCAGCCTGACGTCAGGATACCTGCGGTTGTAAAGGTAGTATCCATCGTCGTAGTCGACGTAAACGTCATCGGACGAATACCAGTTGTCGGACCAGTATTCCGGCCATGGATCCAGCAGCATGAACGAATACCCGCCGTACTCAAAACGCGGATATCCCATGTACATAACCGGGCGCGCGCCGATGCGGAAGAAGTGCTGGCTGCCGAAATACAGATTGAAGCTAGCCTGCGGGACGTAGTAACCGCCGTAGCCTCCACGCTGCGCCCAGGTGCGATGTTGGGAGGACCACTGTTGGGCGCGGCCTTGCTGCCAGGTAGTGTGCGCCTGCCAAGCGCCGCCCTGTTGTTGCCATCCCCGCTGTTGCTGCCACGCTCGCGCCTGCTGCTGCGTGCGCTGGGGCTGCTGTTGCTGGGCACGCTGCTGTTGTTGCTGCTGGGGCTGCTGGGCACGCTGCTGTTGTTGCTGCTGGGGCTGCTGGGCACGCTGCTGTTGTTGCTGCTGGGGCTGCTGGGCACGCTGCTG
>CABDZD010000856.1_pt1 | contig 9953 bp, 9 predicted proteins | sample 3421751 | NCBI WGS metagenome assembly CABDZD01 (sample SAMEA5534339, study PRJEB31848) | metagenome | biome: tundra; feature: field; material: soil | place: USA | collected 2013-05 | depth 0.45 m | reverse complement strand
CTGCCTGCTGATCGAGCGCGGCGAGCTGTGCTGCGGCCCGATTACGGCCGGCGGCTGCGAAGCGCGTTGTCCGGAGCTGAGGGTTCCGTGCGTTGGCTGCCGCGGACCGGCGGGCGACACCAACGTTCCCTCCTTCGTGGCCATGCTGGAACAGAAGGGCTTTGACCGGCAGCAGCTCGCCGCCCGCCTGCGGACATTCGCGCCGGAGGGAGTTGCCCAATGACCACCATCGCGATCGAGCATTTGGCCCGCGTGGAAGGCCACGGCGGCATTACGGTCGAGCTGGAAGGCGATGCGGTGACCAACGTGCGCTTCGACGTGTTTGAAGGGGCACGGCTGCTGGAGCCGCTGGTTCGGGGCAAGCGCTACGACGAGGTGGCGCCGATCCTTTCGCGCATCTGCGCCATCTGTTCGGTGGCCCACTCGCTGACGTCGCTGAAGGCCACCGAGAGCGCGTTCGGCGTCCGCGTGAGTCCCCAGACCGAACTGCTCCGCGAGCTGCTATACCGGGGCGAAAGCATCGAGAGCCATGCGCTCCACCTGTTCCTGCTGGCCGTGCCGGACTATCTGAACTATCCGAGCGCCACCGCGCTGGCGGCGGACAAGCCGGCCGCGGTCCTGCTCGGACTGCGCCTCAAGAAACTTGGCAACCAGATTCAGGAGGCCATCGGCGGACGGGCGGTCCATCCCGTGAACGCGGTCCCCGGGGGCTTTGGCAGGGTGCCCACACTCGACCAGTTGATCGCGTTGCGCGGCAGCCTGATGCAGGGCAGGACGGACGCCGACGCGGTGATTGATCTGGTAGCCTCGCTTCCCGCGGCGGACTTCTGCCACTCGGACACGGTTTACGCCGCGTTGCGGTCGCCGAACCTGGATCGCTATTACGGTGGCGACGAAGTGATGGTAGTGTCCAACCGCAGCCGGGCGATCGTGCGTGCGGCCGATTACCGGGAGCTGACCAACGAAAAGGCCGTACCGCACTCCCACGCCAAGCACAGCACGTTCGGCGGGAACCCTTTCATGGTGGGCGCGCTGGCGCGGCTGACCGTCAATCCGCGTCGGCTGACCGGAAGACTTGCCGTCGCCATGAAGCGCCTCAAGCTGCTGCTGCCGGCCGACAACCCGATGGACAACAATAAGGCCCAGGCGCTGGAGCTGATCGACGATCTGGATCGGGCGCTGGAGAGCATCGAGCAACTGCTGCGCGCGGGGCTAAAGGACGAGCGCCCGATGCCGGTTCATCCGCGCGCGGGAACCGGCACGGCGATCACGGAAGCTCCGCGCGGCCTGCTGATCCACAGCTATACCTACGACGACGAGGGCAGAGTCACGGCGGCGGACGTGGTCACGCCGACGGCCCTGAACGCCGCCAGCCTGGAACTGCATCTCCGGCGCGCGGTGGAACAGTGCGCCGAGCGGGATGAAGCGGTCATCTCCAAGCGCCTGCAGATGATCGCGCGCGCTTATGACCCTTGCATCTCGTGTTCCGTCCACCTTGTGCGCCAGCGATGAAACCGCTGCTCGTGATCGGCCTGGGCAACCCGCTGATGGGCGATGAAGGCATCGGGTGGCATGTAGCGGAGCGGTTGGCGGGCGACGCGAGGCTACCGGAACACGTGGAGGTCATCTGCGGCGGAACGGACCTGCTCCGATACGCCGGCGAGATGGAGGGGCGAAGGCGGGTAGTTCTCATCGATGCGATCGAAGACGGCTCTGCCACGGGCAGGGTCAGGGTGTTCGATCGGGATTTCCGCGGGTTGGAGGACCACCAGGAGCACGCGCATCATCTGTCGGTGATACAGGCCGTGAGACTCCTTAGGCTGATTGCGCCCACCAGTTTCAGCTTACTCGGGATTTCGATTTCATCAGCCAGGTGCGAGCCGGCGCTATCGCCCTCGATGGCTGCGCGGATGCCCGCGATTCTGCGGCAGGTGCTCGAGAATCTGCTCTGAGCTACCGGATGAGCATTCCGGGATAATCAGATACAAAAATACCTTAACAAGTGCCGGCGTTTGCATTATGATTACATTGACGTTCCGTTACCGGGCAGAGCCGAGCCGCCACCCCGGCGGCGTTCCCACGGTGGCACTCGGCGATGACCGGTCTGCGACGGAACTCGTAGTGTACCGGCCGCCTGCCGTCGAAACGTCGGGCGCGGCATTGACGTAAACCAGCCAGCCATCGCGGGTTGGCGCGATAGCGGCCATCCTGCTGGATAGCACAGGTCGGGCGGTGGCGAAATGCCGTTGAATCAGCGCCCGAAGCGCAAGTTTCAGGGGCATTTCCCTGGGCCCAGAACTGAGGGAGGACTCCATGGAAAAAGAAGTCTTAAGCATTGTTGACAAGCGTAATGGATCCACCTACGAGGTTCCCATCCACCACGGGACCATTCGGGCAATGGACTTGCGGCAGATCAAGACGGGGCCCGATGACTTCGGGCTCATGACCTACGATCCCGCTTTCATGAACACAGCCTCGTGTAAAAGCGCGATCACTTTCATCGACGGCGACAAAGGCATCCTGCGCTACCGGGGATACCCCATCGAGCAACTGGCGGAGAAGTGCAGTTTCCTGGAAGTCGCTTATCTCGTCCTGTTCGGGGAGTTGCCGTCCGATCCCCAACTCAAAGAGTGGGTCGGCGCGATCACCCACCACACCATGCTCCACGAGACCACCAAGCATTTCCTGGAAGGCTTCCGCTACGACGCGCACCCCATGGGGATGCTCGTCAGCACGGTCGCAGCCCTTTCCACCGTGTATCCCGATGCGCGGAATATCCACGATCCGCAGGTGCGCAAATTGCAGATCATGCGTCTGATCGGCAAGATGCCGACGATTGCGGCCTATACCTACAGGCACAGCCTCGGCCTTCCCTACGTCTATCCGGACAACGACTTCAGCTACTCCGAGAACTTCATGAACATGCTGTGGAAGATGACGGAGCCCAAGTATGCGGCCAACCCGGTATTAGCGCGGGCGCTCGACATCCTGTTCATCCTGCACGCCGACCACGAACAGAACTGCAGCGCCAACGTGATGCGCTCGGTGGGCAGCTCGCACGCCGATCCGTTCCTCTCCACCGCCGCGGCCGCGGCCGCGCTCTCCGGCCCGCTGCACGGCGGCGCCAACGAAGAAGTCCTGAAAATGCTGGACCAGATCGGCTCCAAGGACAAGATCCCGGCCTACATCGCCAAGGTGAAAGCCGGCGAATTCAAACTGATGGGCTTTGGACACCGCATCTATAAGAATTACGACCCCCGCGCCAGCGTCATCAAATGGGCCGCGGACAAGGTGTTCGAGGTCACCGGCAGGAATCCGAAGCTCGACATCGCTCTGGAGCTGGAGCGCATTGCCTTGGAAGACGACTACTTCGTCAAGCGAAAGCTCTACCCCAACGTGGATTTCTACTCCGGGATCATCTACCAGGCGATGGGCTTCAAACCGGAGATCTTCACGGTGCTGTTCGCCATCCCGCGGACGGCCGGCTGGCTTGCCCAGTGGCAGGAACTGCTCGAAGACGGCGAGCAGAAAATCGCGCGCCCGCGGCAGGTGTACACCGGCTACGAGGCGCGGGATTTTGTGCCAATGGAGAAGCGAGGCGTCCCCGCGGCCACCGCTACCCCATAGTGCGAGCCGTCCTTGGAAGCCGGGGCTTCCGGGGGCGGCTTACGCCTGAACGTCCGCGCCGGCCTCCGCCGCCACCGGCATGCGGAGCGTGAACGTGCTGCCTTTGCCCACCTCGCTCCGGACCGAAATGGCCCCGCGGTGGGTGGTCACAATGCCGTACGCGATGGACAAGCCGAGGCCGGTTCCCTGCCCGCTTTCCTTGGTGGTGAAGAACGGATCGAAGATGCGATCGATCTGTTCCGGCGATATGCCGCGACCTGTGTCCGAAATCGCCACCTCGACGCATTTGCCCGCCCGGTTGTGACGCGAGGCAATGGTAATGGTGCCTCGCTCGTCCATCGCCTGAACCGCATTCACGAAGATGTTCATGAAGACCTGCTGGAACTGGGACTTGTCCGCCATGACCGCGGGCAGGCCGGGATCCAGGTCGCGGACGACCTCGATATTGAAGAACAGCGCCTGTTTCGCCAACAGCGACAGCGTGTCTTGCAGGATTCTATTGAGGTCGATCCTTTCGGTATTGGCCTTGGACTGCCGCGAGAACTCGAGCAGGCCCTTGACGATGTCGCGGCAGCGTTCCGTCTGACGGATCACCTCCTCCAGCGTCTCCCGGTTCGGATCCTCCTGCTTCATGTCTTCCACCGTGAGCCCCGTCAAGGCCAGGATGCCGCCGAGCGGATTGTTGATCTCGTGCGCCACGCCGGCGGCCAGCATGCCGAGCGATGCCAGTCTCTCCGACTGGGCCACGCGCGCCTGCATCGCCACCAGCTCTTCGGTGCGCTGCTTGACTTTTTCTTCGAGAGTCCGGCCCCACTCCTCCAGATCCCCTTTCATCTGCCGCAGGCTCTTGAGCATGGCGTTGAAGGAGTCGGCCAGTAAGGCGATCTCGCCCGGGGAATTCGATTGAACCTCCTGGTCAAACCGTCCGGCGCTGATATTCCGCGTGGCGAAGACCATCTCCCCGAGGGGGCGCGTGATATTCCGGATCATGTAATACGTGATGCCGATGATCATCAGAAACCCGATGGTGGCGAGAAGGAAAAAGGAGAGGATCACGCTGTTCCGGATCGTCGTGTAAGTGCTTTCCAGGACACCGACGGAGAGCATGCCGATCACGTCGCCCGCATAGTTGCGAACCGGATCGTATTCGCTGATATACCACTGCTTCACGACGAAGGCCCGGCCCCGCCATAATGCGCCGCGCTTCAGCACCGCCTCGCGCACTTCGGCGGATGCCTCCGTGCCGACCGCCCGCTCTCCGGCCACGGTCCGGACGTTGGTCGCGATCCGGTATCCGTTCCGGAAAATGGTGACGGAGCCGCTATCCGCGTCCTTGAATCGGTCGCCGCGAAACAGAAGCGTCCAGACGCGGTCGACGATGGCGGAGTTTCCGTTCAACAGGAGGCCGCCATAAAGAACGCCCAAAACGTTGGTGCCGGGTCCCTCCACGGGCGCGGCTGCGATCTGCGTCATGCCTTCGTTCACTTCCCCGTTCCCCGTCTTGGTACGGGCGCGGGCCGGCAGGCTGGGATCTTCGTCGCCAAGTTGGGCCGCGGAAAGCACCTCGGTGGCAGCGGCCACCTTGCCGGCCAGCGCCGCCTTCACCACCGCGATCGCCGATGCATCGCGGCCGCTGTAACCTGGCCGGGAGACACGCAAAATAACCCGTCCGCCGGCATCGGTAAGGCTGAGGAAATCAAAGCCGGCATCCCGGTGAATGCCTCGCAAATAGGCGTACAGAGCCGCCTGGTCGCCGGTCTGGAGGTAGCGCTGGATCGTGGTGCCGGATGCGGCCACTTGCACCGACAGCCGGAGGGCCTGAAGCTGCTGTTCGTAGACCGTCTTCGCCGCGGCGAAATCGTGGTCGACCGCCCGCCGCGCCTGCATCATGATGGTCGTGCTCACGATCCAGGAGCCGACGAACGAGGTAACCAGTCCGCCGACCCCCAGAACTACCAGGTAGCTCGAGATCAGCCTTGCCTTGAGCGAAAGCCGGCGCGTTGCAGAACTAAACCACATCGGGCTTCTTCATGCCGGCTGTCCGATTCGCTGGCGTATCTTTTCCACCAACTGAACCATGTCCACCGGTTTGGAGAGGAACTCGTCGTGCGCCAGCCAGGCTCTGTCCGGCGGGTTTCCGAAATCCGGCATTTGCGCGTAGAGCGCACTGAGCACGAATATCGGCACGCCCTTCAGATCCTCCTGGCGGCGCATTTCCTGAATCGTGAAGAACCCTTCCGTTCTCTCATCCATCATGATGTCCATGAGAATGAGGTCGGGCCGCTCCATTCTGGCCAGTTTCACGCCGTCCCTGCCGTTGTGCGCTCTCAGGACGGTGAAGCCGTTAGCCTCCAGGAACGCTTGCGTGGCTTCGACAAAATCCCTGTCGTCGTCCACAATCAATATGCGCTTTGCTGCCGGTGTCATTCTGAACTCCCCGTTATCGCGCTGTCTGCTTCGTGCCAGGCAGGCACACGCACCCGAAAGGTGGATCCGACTCCAGGTTCGCTTTCGAGATCCAGGCTGCCGCCCATTTCGGAAACGATCCTCTTCGAAATATGCAAGCCGAGCCCGGTCCCCGTGGTCTTCTTGGCCCCGTCGTCCTTGATGCGGAAGAACTCGTCGAACAGAAACGGCCGGTACTTTTCCGGTATGCCGACACCGGTGTCGGCTACTGTCACCACAACCTCGCCTTCCGACAGCCACCCTGCTACCGTGACCTTGCCGCCCGGCCGGTTGTACTTGATGCCATTGGTGATCAGATTGTCAAACAGCACCGTCAGACAGTTCCAATCGCCACCCACGCAGAGGGGCGCTTCGGGAAGGGCGACTTGGAGCGAGACGCCCTCGCCCGCTGCCATCTCCTCGTAGGTCTTCAGAATGCCGGGAAGGAGTTGCCTGAGGTCGACCTCGATCCGCTCTTTCATGAGCGTGCCGCCCTCGACTCTGGCAAGCGTCAGCCAGTCGGCAATCAGGCTCTGTAGTTCTTCGGTCCGCTTGAGGCAACGGTCGATCCATTCCTCTCTCTTGGCAGCCACTTCCGCGGTATCGCCAAGGAGCTTCAACACATCCAGGTATTGATGAATCGCGACCAGCGGCGTCCGGAGCTGATGGGATACGAAGGTGACGAAGCGCCGTTTGAGCAGCGCGCGCTCGATCTCGCACCGCTGCGACTCGAGCGAGAGCCGGCGCCGCTCCAACCCCCGGTTGACAATCAATCGCAACTCATCCGGGGAGAATGGCTTGGGCAGAAAATCATAGGCCCCGCATTTCATCGCCTCCACCGCGGTGTCGATGGTAGCGTACCCCGTAATCACCACAATGGTGATCTGGGGATCGATCTCATGGACGCGGGAGATCACTTCGATGCCGCTGATCCCCGGCATCTTGAGGTCGACCACGATCAGGCCCGGCTTCAACCGTCCGACGCCTTCCAGGCCTCGGGTCCCGTCCTCGAAGGCCTCGACGCGGAAGCCCATCTTCGACAAGATCTTGCAGCATGAGAGCCGCATCGCGTAGTCATCGTCGATGACTACCACCGTCTCCGGCGCAGCAGCTTCACCCATCGCACCTTCTACCGAACCACCGGACCAGATTCCGGCGGATCTCAGGACGAGGCCCTTTTGCTCACCCCCACCGACCTCTCCAGAACTTCGAGGAATTTGGGAATATCGAGGGGCTTCGTGAGGTATCTGTCGGGCCGAATCATTTCGGCCTCGGGCGACATCGGGAAGCGCTCATCCGGGCTCTCCTCAATGGAAGAGACCATTAACACAGGGATCTGGCGATACTCCGCGTATTCGTCCAGATATTTGAGCGCGTGGGTGACGCCGTACCCTTCCACTGATGTCTCCATCATGATGTCCACCAGGACGGCATCTGGTTTGTGTTCTACGATCATCCGCAAGCCTTCGTGTCCGGAGGCGGCTTCGAGCACTTCGTAGCCGTGACCTTCGAGAAGAGATCTCACGGAGGCCCGGAAGTCTTGATCGTCATCGATCAGGAGTACTTTTGCGGACATGCAAGCCTCCTTCCCGCCGGCGGCGCCTCAGCCACTCGTCCGTCCTGCGCCGGGAGCCGCCCGGTATGATTATAGGACAAGTGAGCCTTAAATTGAAGCCCGAACTCCGTTTCTCCCTATTGAAGACCGAGGGGTCCGATAGCTTTTAGAGCAATTTAAGTGTTTCAGGTATTAAACCCAATAACTATTGTGGCTGTTGGGCCGGGAGGTGTATACTTAGCCCGGCAGGAATTCCAAACTGGAAATCCTGGTAAGAACCGCCTGTCGCGGAGGACGTTAGCTGGAACGCGCAGGCATGTGGCCTCGCCGTCGCGGAGGGCGAGGTTGTGCTTCTAGGATCGGTGCGTCCGAAATGCGAATCGTGCCCGGCGCACCAGGGAGGAGTGTGTGATATGCCGTCCTCTTGTCCGAAGTGCCACAGGGTGCTGGAAGAAGACGAGATCTGCTGCGCGCAGGTCCGCTGCACGTGGCGGTGCTTGAGTTGTTTCAAACTCACCACCGGCTTCGCTGTCCCCTACGGGAAGTGTTTTATGTGCGGTGGCGAACTAGAGGTGATTCCGGATCGCGACTTGGGCGATTGCATGCGCTTCCACGCCATCCGCGACGCTGTGCAGTTCGAACTGAATTCATTCCATTTCTTCAAGCTAGCGCGAGAAAGGGCCACAACACCGGAGCAGCGCATCGTGCTCGAAGGCTTTTACGAAGCCGGACTGGATCATCTTTACGAATTGGAAGAGAAGTACCACGCCCACCTGGATCGGGAGATGGTCGAGTTCGCCTCAAATGAAGAGAAGCTGCTCTCGGACTGGCCGTTCCGGGGCATCCGAGTGACAGAAAACTCGGGGGTCGCGGATCTGTATAAAGTGGCGCTGGAAACGGAGCAGCGCGCGCGGGACCACTTCCGGCGGCTGGCGAGCCAATTCCCGGTGGGGCTCGAAAACGAACTGTGCAGAGAGGTGGCTGCCGAAGAAGACGAGCACCTGGCCATGCTTCAGACAGAACTGGAGCAGCTCACCTGATTGCCCTGGCCCGGCTCGCAGTTTGATAGCCTCCGACTTACAATCCTTTTTCCAGTGGGGGGCAGTGGGGAATACTCGTAGTGAAGTTGTACGCCGTATGGCACACGGCTGGCAGTTGTGCGCAAGTCGAGAGATCTCCGAGACATTGATCTCCGACTTTATCCGGCCCGCGGTACACTCGGTCCCTCCACGAATGGCTCGCCAACTCAGGTGCTGCCGGGTGTCCGTTGTGGAGGATCTCGGTAGCCCCTCAGTAGCTTCGCGGTGGACAGCGACCGGCCTGGGATTGGAGATTTCACTCGCGACGGCAGGCCGGGAAAGCCACGACATCGCGTTGGAACTGCTCTTGTGCCTGGGACAAGCACTCTGGGAAGAGCTGAGTCACAGCCAACGCAAGGCCTACTGGCTGCTTCTCGACGATGAGATCGGCGCCGGCACTCCCGGAGAGATTGACGAGGACGCGCTCAAACAGAAGAGCCTGCTATTGTCTAACTGCAGCAGCGCGGGCAGCAGCAGGCGGCTGGAGCGCTACGGCTCCATTTCTTTCGCTGGGACAGCGGCCGAATATGTCCACTGCCTTTGGCACGATGTGACCGTGCGGACTGGTCCCACTTTCTTGCCGGCGCGGCAACTTCGACGCCGCCTGGAGTTGCTGGCACGCTGGTTCCCAGCCGGTCGAGGGCATCGACTGTTTCCACGCGGAGACCGGTAGAGGCGATTGGTTTCAAACAAAATCCACTGAACGATGGGCCCTAAGTCCGGGCGCTCGCCATTGCGGAGGCATGACAAACACCCCCGATAACGGGATAATAAGGTTCAGACCACTGTTTATAGGGCGGTGCGCCGGTTGTGGGCGATCCCCACGGTACGGCGGTACCCGAGTTTCGGGAGTGTTTGCGGCCTCAGCCTCGACAACGGCCGGCGCCCGGGCACAGCGGCTACGGCGTGTGTATCCCGCACCTGGCCCTGAACATTGGAGAAGCATTGTCAGGCGAGCTATGCAGCTAAACGATCCACATAAACGGCCGCGATCGACCGCGGCCACCTCATCCAAATTCCGTTACCGGGCGGAGTTCTACCGCCTGCTCCGCTTCCTGTTCGCCGGGGCAGTCGCTGTCTCGCTGACGAACTGCCACCGGCCTGACCCTGTGGCGGCCGGGCCGCCCGCGCCTGTGGATGTGGAGGTGGCGCAAGTCGCGGCACGCGACGTTCCCACCATCAAGGAATGGATGGGCACGCTCGACGGCCGCGTCAATGCCGGGATCCGAGGACAGGTGACCGGCTAT
>CABDZD010000835.1_pt1 | contig 10135 bp, 7 predicted proteins | sample 3421751 | NCBI WGS metagenome assembly CABDZD01 (sample SAMEA5534339, study PRJEB31848) | metagenome | biome: tundra; feature: field; material: soil | place: USA | collected 2013-05 | depth 0.45 m | reverse complement strand
CCGGACCAGCTTCCCAACGGCATGTACCAGGTGACCACCCCGGCCTATTTCGATCTCGTACACATCCCGCTGGTGGCCGGCCGCCGGTTGAGGGAAACCGACGGGGCCGACGCACCCAAGGTGGCGCTGATCAGCCAGCGTATGGCGGAACGCTGGTGGAAGAACGCTTCACCCATCGGCAAGCACATCCGGCCGGGCGGCCTGGATTCCAAAAGCCCCTGGGTGACCATCGTGGGCGTGGTGGGCGACGTAGCGCACAACCCCTACGACCGCGAACCGCGCCGCGTCATCTATGTCCCCTTTTTGCAGGCGCCCCCATTAGGACTGGATATCGGCGTGCGGACGGTGGGCAACCCTTTGGCGCTGGCGCCCGCCGTCAGTACGGCCATCCGCGCGGTGGACCGCGAGCAGCCCATCACCGACCTGCAGACCATGGAGCGGGCGATTCACAATCGCGCCATCGGCCTGAACTACATGGCGGTGCTGATGGGCGTGTTCGGACTGCTGGCTTTGTGCCTCTCCGCCATCGGCGTCTACGGAGTGATGGCCTACCTGGTTTCCGAGCAGACCCACGAAATCGGCATCCGCATGGCGCTCGGCGCCGAGCGCCAGAACGTGTTCGCCATGATCTTCCGGCGCGGCATGCTGACCATCGCCGCTCGCCTGGGGTTTCGCGCGCCTCATGGCGTCGTTGGTTTTCGGCGTCGCCGCGAACGATGCCGCGACGTTCGTCTCCATCCCCCTGGCGCTCGTCGTCGCCGCGTCGCTAGCGATCTATATCCCCGCCAGGCGAGCCACCAAAATCGACCCCATCGTGGCCCTGCGCTACGAGTGAGGTGGCATAAGTAGCCAGGAAGCGGGGTAATGCCCGTGGAGCGAAGGGGGCAGGCCATTCGCGTCCGGATCGACTTGGTCAACTGGCAACCGGAGACGCTGACTGGCAGATGTGGCGCACGCACTCTTGCGTGCCGCGCCGGCACTCTTGCCGACGTCCGCTGCCCAGGGCGCAGAGCGTCGAGTGAGACTCGACGCGGCACGCAGGAGTGCGCCACGAGGGTGCTTTATCGACCCTGTCAAGCAGCCGGGCTTCAGCGAGGCGTGACAGACCACGAAAGACGATGGTCTGTCCCACCTTTATGTTACGGACTGCGCGCGGCCCTTCCACATGCCGCCGCGGCCGCGCCAGTGGGCCACCGCGGAGTGTAGCGTGGCTGCCAGGTAGAACAGCGCGATCAGTGGCAGCAGCGGCGCCCAGAACCAGTGCCGCCTGTAATACCGTACTGCTGGCAAGTAAGTCGCCGACATGAGGAGCCACGCTAGCGCGCCCATCCCGGCGGCCGCGCCGCGCTGGGCCGCGAGCGTCAACAGGGGCGGCGCGAGATACGTCACTGCCAGTCCGGCGACCGTCCCTGCCAGCACCAGCGGCGAGTAGCCAAGCTGCGTGTACGCGGTGCGCGAAATCATGTTGCCGATTTCGCCGAACGTGCGGTACCGCCGGAGGCTCGCGGCGGTGTCGCTGAGCCCCAGCCAGACGCGGCCGCCGCTGTGTTTGACGGCGCGCGCCAGAGCGCAATCGTCGATCAATTCGCCCCCGATGCGCGCGATGCCGCCGATGTGCTCCAGGGCGGCGCGCCGGATGAGAATGCACCCGCCCGCCGCGCCCGCCGTGCGGCGTCGCGGATCGCGAATCCAGGCCGGCGGATAGAGCAGGAAGAAAAAGAACACGAAGGCCGGAATCAGCGCCTGTTCGGCGAGCGAGCGGCACGGGAGACGGACCATGTAGGACACCAGGTCGCTTTCGCCTTCCTGGGCGCGCGCCACCAACGCCGCGAGATGGTCCGGCGGGTGCACGATATCGGCGTCGGTGAGCAGCAGGTAGTCGCTCGTGGCTTCGCGCACTCCCTCGGCGACGGCCCACATTTTTCCGGTCCAACCGGGGGGCAGGGGGCGCGCTGCGATCACGCGCAATTCGGGCGCGGCTTGCTGCGCGATGCCGGCCGTGCCGTCCTGGCTGGCATCGTCCACCAGGATCATGTGGAATTCGCCCGCGTACTGCTGCGCCGCGAGCGAGGCCATGGCGCGCCCCACGACATCCGCCTCATTGCGCGCCGGAACCACCGCCGTCACGGAGGGCGCGGGACTGCGCGGCGCGCCGCCGCAGACGTCGGGCCGCATGCGCCAAAAAGCGCCGCGCGCCAATAAAAGGTAGAGCCAGATGGCGAGCGACACGGCGCCGGTGATTGTCAGCAGCATTCAGAACCCTACTGGGTGTCCGTTACCGTGAGCCGGCGGAAGTCCAGCGTGCGGCGCATTTTGCCATATTTCAGAATCAACTGTTCGGAGTCCACCGCGGCCTCGACGTACGGCCCGCCAAATAGCGGCCAGTGCGCGTAATCGAGGGCTGTGCCGTTGACCCGCGGAGTCTGTCCGTAGGTGAACTCGAGCAGCTTGCCGCGCAGCGAGCGAAAGCGCACGCTCGGCGTGCCGGTCAGGTGGACCTCGAGCGTCAGCGCCAGAATCGCCCGGCGGAAAGCGTCCATATCCCGATATTCCGACCGCGCCGCGACTTGCACCACCATCCCGTTCTTGAGGTAGGGACTGAACAGCCGCCGGCCGCCGCCCTCGATCGGCTTCCAACTGTACGGTTCGAGCGGGCGGCAGGCGATGAAGGCATCGCCGCCGCGCGCGAAGATCCAGCCCGAGGGGTCTTCGCGGACTTCGGCCAGATCCTTGGAGAAGAAGCCGTTGATGTGCGGAAAACGCGTCTCCGCCGGGATGTCGTAGAGCACGATCACGGAATCCTGGTCCTGGAAGATCTGCTCGTAGGGCGAGCCGCCCACCAACTTATCGGGCGAATCGTAGCTCTTCTTGGACATCACCACGTCGGCCATCCCCGCGTCCGGCGGGAAGGTGAAGTAAGTCTGCAATTCGCGCAGCGACGAATAAGGATGCACGGTGAAGAGCGTATTGTGCACCCCGCGCGGGTCTGGGACGCTCCAGGTGACATCCCACGAGTGCTCCTGGATGGGTTGCAGGGTGCCGCCCTGGTCGGAACCCACGGCGTACTCGCGCCGCACGTAAGTGGTCTTATAGACCGGCCCATGCAGCTCGTCGAAAAAGCGCCAGCGGTTGCGGGTTCGCTTGAGTTCGTAGTGGGTGTACGGGTGCTCGCGGTCGGTGGCGATGCGTTGCAGAATCAACGGAGGCTGATAGGCGCTGCCCAGCAGGTAGCAGACGACGTAACTGCCCGGCGGCTCCATGGGACGGCCGAGCCCGAACAGCACCCAGCCGAAATCGCTCGAGACGTTGAACCATTTTTCCACCGCCGGGCGGTCGTAGACCCGCGAGTGGGCGCCCACAAAGATGCCGTCCAGATTCTCCGCCGCATAGTCGGCCGTCAGGTAATCCAGCATCATGGTGGCGCGCTGCTTCATGGCCGGATCCTTGGCCCACTCGGCCAGATACGACATGGAAAGCAAGAACAGGCCCATATAGTGCGGGCTATCGTACTCGCCCTGCCCGCGCGTGGTGGTCAGCCGGACCCAGGATTCGATCCACCCGGCGGCTTCGCGCAGGTTTTCGGCGGACGATTTGCCGGTGTACCATTGGTCGCCATCCTGGTCCGGCCACAGTTGCGCCATCAGGTAGAGGGACGTGTAATACAGGAGCCAGTGGTTTTCCGTATCGCCCCGGTAGGGCATGTAGGTTTGGAACGAGCGGCGCAGCGCTTGCCGGGCGGAAGCGGAGAGCTGGCCCTGGTCCAGATAGGCCACCGCCGTGATGGGGAACATCCAGAACATGTCGCCCGTGGGACCGGCCTCCAGCAGCTCTTCCAGGCGGCGCGAGCAGAGCGCGGCATCTTCATGCAGCTTGAGCTTGGCCGCGATATTCAGGTAGCCCAGCGGGCCGGCAGTCTTGGGGTGCGCGTACGCGTCGATCACAAACTGAACGCGCTGTGGAAACGGCGGAGTCTGGGCGGGTAACGGGAGACAGGCGAGGAGGAAGAGCGACATAAGCAATCGCTCCCTCACGGTCGCGGCTCCGATGGGTGCAGCGGCTCCGATCAGAGCCGCGACCGTGAGGGAGCGATCATCCGATATATGCCCCATCACGGCCGCTCCGGGACGAATTTCATGCGAAAGACGCGGCTGCCTTCGAGGCCGTCCCTGCTCCACGTCTTGCCACCATCCTGGGACACGTAGAGCGCCTCCTCGTGCACGCCGGCATAGAGGCGGCCGGGCTTGGCGGGGTCGAAGGCGACGCTCCACACGTTGTTCGACGGCAACCCGGCATTGCGCAACTGCCAGGTCTTGCCGAGGTCTTCGGAGACTGCCACGCCTACGCCCCAGCCCGCCACCGCGACGCGGTTTGGCGCGGCGGGGTCGAACGCGATGTCGGAGAGACTGCGGCCGGTCCCCAGATTCCCGCCGGTCTCGAAAGACACGCCGCAATCGGTGGAGACGAACAGCCCGCCGCCCTGCGTGGCGGCCATCCAGTAGCAGGCATCATGCGGCGATTGCTCGATGCGCAGCACCTGGAACCCGGCGGCGCCGGCGGGGCGCCACGACTTTCCCGCGTCCTCGCTTCTGAAGATACCCTCTTCATTGCCGGCCACCAGAAATCCGCTCTGGCGGGAATCCACGCGAATCGCCGGAGTGTATTTGCGGTGCAGTCCGGCGCCCGCGTCCTGCCATGTGACGCCGCTGTCCCGGGTGACTCGAATGCCCGCCGTGTGGCTGAAGTAGATGGCGCCGGGGGCATGACGGTCCACCGAAACATCCAGCAACTCGGTCGCGTCGCTGCCGGTCAAAATCTTCCATCGCTCGCCCCGCTCGCGCACGCGAATCAGGCCATTGCCCGCGGCGACGTAGAGCGTGCCAGGGTCGGCCGGGTCGAAATCCAGCGCGTTGACGACGGGATGGTTGTAGCCGGCGTGCCGCCATTCCCCGGCCGCCGATTTCAGAAAGATGCCGCTGGGCGGGAGCTTGGCGCCCACCACGTAATCCTTGGACGTCACCATGCACGTGTAGAGCGTGTATTGGCCGGCGGCCGGAAGCGGCAGCATGGCCAGCAGGAGCAGCCATCGCATGACGGACTACTTTAGCAGGAGTTCCACCTGGCCGGTGGGACAGACCATCGTTCTTTGTGGTCTGTCGCGCATCGCTAAAGCAAGGATGCCGACAGACGACAAAAGGCGATCGTCTGTCCTACCGCTACGCCACCGTTTCCAGCAGTTCTCCCTTTTCCAGATGATGGGTCCTGGTGGCGAACTGGGCGGCGTGCGGATCGTGCGTCACCATCACTACGGTCTTGCCGAAATCCTTGTTCAGCTTGGAGAGGACGCTCAGCACTTCCAGCGCGGACGCGGCATCCAGGTTGCCGGTGGGTTCGTCGGCCAGGATCAGGGCGGGGTCGGTCACGATGGCGCGCGCAATCGCCACGCGCTGCTCCTGGCCGCCGGACAACTGTCGCGGGAAGTGGCCCATGCGGTCGCCCAGGCCGACCAATTTCAGCGCCGTCGAGGCGTGCTCCATGCGCTCCGCCTTCTTCAGGTTGGTGAGCTTGAGCGGCAACTCGACGTTCTCGATGGCCGTCAACACCGGAAGCAAATTGAACTGCTGGAAGATGAAGCCCACATGCTCGTTGCGCCAGTGGGCGATCTGGCGGTCGCTCAACTCGCGCAGGTTGTGCCCGAGCACGCGGATCTCCCCGCCGGTGGGACGATCCATGGCGGCGACCAGGTGCAGCAGCGTCGATTTACCCGATCCCGACGGCCCCATCAGAGCCACGAATTCGCCTTTGTGGATCGCCAGGCTCACGTCCTTCAGCGCGATCACGTGGAACTCGTCGCGCACAAACTCCTTGGTCAGGTGGCGGGTTTCAATGATGACTTCGCTCATAACGTTGGCGCCTTCGGGCGCACTTTATCTCCGTCTTTCAGACCGGGCGGCGGGTTGGTAATCAAGTCCTCTCCGCCCACCAGTCCCTGCTCCACGCGCACGCCCTGAGTGCTGGTGGCGCCCGTCTTCACAGCGCGCCGCAGGGCCTTGCCATCCAGCAGCACGAAGACCGCCCCGTCGCGCAGGGCCGCCGCCGGTACGATCACCACCGGCTTGGCCGCGGCATCCCCCGCACTCCCCGGGTTCGCCGCCTTCTCCGCCGGTCTTTCTTCAGCGGCGAACGCCACGCTGGCGTTCATTTCGGGCCGCAGATACGCATCCGGCCGGCTGATCTTCACCTTGATCTGCACGGTGGCCTTCTGGCGGTTGGCCTCGGGCGAGATCTCCTTGATGAAGCCGTCGTACTTGCGGTCGGGGAACGCGTCGGTGGTCACGGCGCCGTGCTGCAGGGCGTGCAGCTTGGCGAAATCGTTCTGCGCGATATCCAGTTCCACTTGCAGATCGTTCAGATCGGCGAGGGAAACCACGTAGCCCTTGGCGCCGCGATCGCCCACGAAGCTGGTGGTGACGAACTCGCCCTTCTCCACGGCGCGCTCCAGGATGGTGCCCGTCACCGGCGCGCGGATGATGGTGTTGGCCAGGTTGGTCTCGGCGTAGTTGAGCGCGCCGCGCGCCTGTTGCACCTGGCCGCGCAGCGAATCGATGTCCTCCTTGCGCGGTCCCAGCTTCAGCAGATCGAGGGACTTTTGCAGGGAGTCGACGCGGTGCAGCGCATTGTCGTAGCGCGCCTGTGCGTCGTCTATGACTTGCTGGGCGACCACTCCGTCCTTGAGCAGCCGCTGGTTGCGGTTCAACGTGATCCGGGCGTTGTCCAGGTCGCTCTGCGCCGTTCTGACGTTGGCCAGCGCCTGGGCGATCTCTTCCGGACGCGACCCGTTCGTCGCCCTGTCGAGATTGGCCTGTAGACTGGCCAGTTGGCCCTTGGCCTGCGTCAGTTGGGCCTGATACTCGTCGTCTTCCAGGCGGACGATCACCTGGCCCTCCTTGACGCGATCGCCCTTATCGACACCAATCCACAGGACCCGGCCGATCACCTTGGCAGCCACCTCGATCTTGTGCGCGGCGACAATGTAGCCCGTCGCGTTGAGAATCACGCCCTGCGGTGCGCTGCCCGCGCTGATCGACTTCACGCGCTGCACTTCCACCAGGGGCGCCGGATTAAACTTTTCGGCGGCGAATCGCCACCCGCCCAGCAGAAGCAAAATGACCACGCCGGCAATAATCCAGCGGGTGGCCCATTTGGAGGGCTCCGCCGAGCGCCGCTTGGTCCGATCGATTTGCAGATTCTTCAGTTCGGCGTCCATAAATAGTCAGTTCGCACCGTAGCGTAGCCTTGGAGGCTGCCATGCCCCCATTCGTGGGGGCATTCTTCCGCGTGTTGCCATCAGACCTCCCGCAGGGCCGTGAGGATTTCTTTTCTGGCGGCGTTGCTGGCTGGAAAGAGTCCTCCGGCCGCGCCCAGAATCACGGCAAACGCCATCCCGATCAGCATGATTTCGGGAGACACGTGGAAATTGAACGCCGTCTCCGAGAAATTGGAATTGCCGATTCCCGTGGTGATTCCGTTCAAAGGAAGCACCAGCAGGCACCCCAGCACGCCGCCCAGAGTGGAAAGCAGCACGGATTCCAGAAAAAAGCTGAACAGGATGCTGCCTTTGGAAAAGCCCAGAACGCGCAGCGTGCCGATTTCGCGCGCGCGCCGCGCCACCGCCGCGTACATCGTATTCATGGCGGCGAAGGCGCTGCCCACCGCCATGATCACGGCCACAAAGATCCCGATGTATTCGATGGGCGCCGCCGATGCCGTCTGGGCGGCGTAGTATTCCTCCTCGGAGACCGCGTTCATGTTCAAGCGCTGATCGTTGTTGATATCGTTGGCCAGCGCCTTGGCGGTCACCGCGTCGGTGGCGCGCACCAGCGCCGAACTCAGCACTTCGAGACGCTGCAGGTCGCTCCCCACCTGATTCACATCGCCCCAAAGCTCGCTGGCCTGCGCCCCGCGGCCGGCATCCATGATGCCGACGATTTCCCAATCGCCGCGGCCGAACCGGACCTTGCGCCCGATCTGAACCTCGGGATAGCGCTCCGCCGCGGTCTTGCCCGCCACCAGTTCGCGCTTGCCCTCCTGGAACCAGCGGCCGCTCGCCATCTTCACGCTGTGCCGCATCTCCAGACCGGCGGCTTCGAGCCCGCGCACGGTCACGTTGGTGCCTTCGCCGGTTTCGGTGCTGGAGAGATTGATCACCGTGATGACTTCGAGCGAGGCCAGCGGTTGGCCCTTGGCGCCGGTGGCGATGCCCGATTTGAACTTCAGGTCCTGAAATTGCGTGCGCGTGAAGTTGCTGACGATTTCCGAGTCGCTCCCCTTGCGCATGACGATAATCTGCAGCGGGTCGCCCGAAGAGGCCAGCGTGGTGCGCAAGCCGTCGACCAGCGCCAGCACCGCCAGCAGAACGGCCACGGTGAGCGCGATGCCGAGAGCGGTCATGATGGTGGTGGTCTTCCGCACCACCAGATTTCGCAGATTGTAGGTGACGGGAATGGCCATCGTTGGTTAATCCGTACTGCGCAGCGCGTCCACAATCGGGGTGCGCGACGCGCCCAGCGCCGGAACCAGGGAACTGACGAAACCGATCACACAGGCGGTTACGATACAGGCCACGGCTACCGAAGGCTCGAAGGGATGAAGCGGCGGCAGAAAGAGTCCGGCCGGACTGTGCCTGACTCCGCCCACCAGCACGGTGGAAAGCAGGAAGCCAAGGGTTCCGCCGAGCAGCGAAATGGCAATCGCTTCGCCCAGGATCATGCCGAGCACGTTGCCATCGGTGAAGCCCAACGTCTTGAGGACGCCGACCTCACGGACGCGCTCGCGCACCGACATTGCCATGGTGTTGGCCGAGACCAGCAGAATGGTGAACATGACGGCGCCGGAAATCGCGACCAGGAAAACTTTGACGTTGCCCAGCAGGGACACAAAGCCGAGCAAGTACTGCTGCTCGCTCTCGGTCTTGGTCTGCGCGGTGGCATTGCGATACTCATTGTCGATGGCGGCGGCGATCCGGCCGGCGGACGAGGGCTGATCGATCAGCGTGGTAAACACGCCAGCCTGGCCGCGGCGGCGCTCGGGCAGCGTCTGCTCCAGGTATTCGCGGCTGAAGTACATGAGCTCGCTAGAGCGCGGGCTGTCAAAGATCCCGCGGACGGTGAATTCGTAATTGCCCGGGTAAATGTCGCCCACCAGCGTCATGCGGTCGCCGAGGTTCAGCTTGTACTTGTTGGCCAGGTCGCGGCCGATCGCGCAGCCGGTCCGGTCGCGCTCGAAAGCGATTCGCTGGTCGGCGGGAATCTTCAGTTCCTGGTAGATGGTGAAGACCTTGCCGGAATCGGCGGCGAATCGGCCGAAGAAGTTCTTGGGATCCTTGTAGGTGCCGCCGAACCACCCCGAGATCATCACCTGGCGCACGCCGGGAATCTGTTGAATGCGGTTCTTGTAGGATTCCGGCATCGGTTGGGTGAGCGAGATCTTGTTGCGCGTCACCAGGCGCAGCGCCTGTTCGGGCGTGGCGTCGCTCAGGTACAAGGCATGGTACGTGGCGATCATCACGCCCAGCAGGCACATGGAGACGCTGATGCTCGCGATAGTCAGCAACGTGCGGCGGCGGTTGCGCCAGCAGTTCTTCAGAACCAGAGGCAGAAATCGAAACATGCAGGTCTTTCTAGTTTACGAATTCCCGAGGCCGCGTGTTTCGGGATTTCATCCTGGCGGAAGGCGCGGCGAGGATGGCTCGCCTGGACACACGAATGGAATCGATCGCCCGGATCTCTCCCAGCGCCCCGATTTGTAAGGAATCACCCAGAAAGCCCTGGCCCTGGCTCTCACGGGAATGGGGCGTGGGCGGCGCGGCGGGCGAAACTGCGCGCTCCACCCAGGGATTGGGCGGCGAGGGAAACGCACGTTTTTGGTGTTTAGTACTAGGCTGGATCCCGGCGGGTTTGGTGACTCGGGCTCTCCGGATTCAGGCGGACGGCTTGCCGTTTCAGGGGTTTGGCTGAGAATTGGAGCGGGATTATTCCCTATTCGTGGTTCTGGGCGGTGGGTCTCATAAGTCACTATGCAGTACCACGGAACGTTTGAACTGATTGCATTAAGAGAAATATGCCGATAAGCTGTTAGC
>CABDZD010000831.1_pt1 | contig 10152 bp, 5 predicted proteins | sample 3421751 | NCBI WGS metagenome assembly CABDZD01 (sample SAMEA5534339, study PRJEB31848) | metagenome | biome: tundra; feature: field; material: soil | place: USA | collected 2013-05 | depth 0.45 m | reverse complement strand
GCGCCGGCCACGAGTACGGTGCCGTTGTAGGTGCCGATGCCGGCGGTGAGGTTGGCCGTGTTGATGGAAACGTTCACCGTCGCGGGCGTGGTACCGGAAGCGGGTAAGACCACCAGCCAATTGCCGTTGCTGGATGGCGTGGCGGCGTAGTTGAGGGTGGCGCCACCGCCGGAAACGGCGAGCGGTTGGGCCGCCGGCGCGGAATCGCCCATGCGGTAGTTGAAGGTCAGTGTGGCCGGCGTGGCGGATACGGCGGGTGGCGCCGTGATGGTCAGGGTCACGGGAACATTGACCGCGGTACCGCCGGTGGGTGTGATGAGAATGTTGCCGGTGTACGAGTTGGCCTGCAATAGGTTCGAACTGACGCTGACCGTCAAGGAAGCCGGAGCGGTGTTACTGGTGTTGGCACTGGTGGAAAGCCAGTTGGAGCCGGCGGTCACCTGCGTCGTGAAGGTGACTCCGGCAGCGCCGGAAGGGCTGCTCACGCTGATGGATTGGGCCCCCGGGCTGGCTCCCTGCTGCGCCGTGAAGGTGAGCGAGGTGGGCGATACGGTGACGTTCCCGGTATTGCCGCCGGAGGTGCTCACCGTCAGCGTCACGCCCACGTTTTGAATCACGCCGTTGGCGGTGAAGGAGATGGTAGCGTTATAAGGACCAGCGGCCAAACCAGCCGGGTTGGCCGAAACCGAGAGATTGACCGGCGTGACACCGGAGAGGGGGCTCACGCTCAACCAACCCGAGCCGTTGGTGTAGGCGATGCTTCCCACAAACGAAGTCGCACTGGCGGCGCTCACCGTCAATGTGGTGGAACCGGGTGTGGAACCGTTGCTCGAAGTGAACGAAATAGGAGACTGCGAGAAGGTCAGGGTGCCGAACGTGCCGCCGCTGCCGCCGCCGTTGACCACCAGGAGTATGGGAATCGTGGTGGGGCTATTGGCGGCGCCGGTCTGGCTGACCGAGATGGAGCCGCTGTACACGCCCGTGCCCAATCCGGTCTGATCCACCTGAACCGACACATAGCTAACGCCGGCTACTATACTGATCCAGGCATTGTTGGAAACCGCGCTAATCGGCACCACATTCACATTCAGGGAGTTATCGGAGTCGCTGAAATATAAGGACTGGCTGCCGGGATTCGCCTGACCGGTCTGTGCGTTAAAGGTCAGCGCGCCCGGGGTCGGCAGCAGGACGGCTGCCGACAGGACGTTCAGTGCAACCTGGACGGCCTGGGTGCCGCCGGCCGTGGTAATGGTGATGGTACCGGCGTAGGGGCCAACGGTCAGCCCGGTCGGGTCGATGCTCACGATGGGCGTGTCGCCGTCAATGGCCGGGTTGGGCAGCGCACCACCACCACCTGGGGAGAGTCTCAGCCAAGTGGCGCCGTCAGAGATGACGGACGACCAAGCGCCGGCCGGACCCGTGACGACGAGTTTTTGCCGGGCGACGAACGCCACATTGGTGCCGAATTGGTAGGCGAAGTTGAGGGAGGTAGGCGCCACCGCGGTGGTTCCGGTTCCACCGCTGCCGCCGCCAACCACAAGGTTTACGGTGAGGGTGCCTGACTGTGAACCCACCGATACTGCAATGGATGCTGAATAGGAGCCAGACAATAGTCCGCTCGGATTGGCATATACCGTGAAGCTGGAAGCTTGTCCGGCTACGACGGTCGCTGGACTCGGGCCAGTGGCGCTCAGCCACGCCGGGCTAGTACCGATCCCGGTGACGGTAACCGAGCCACCCACGTTGCTGTTCAGGGTTACGACCTGGCTCTGCTGGGCACTGTTCAATGCAGCGCTGAAAGGGACGGGATTGGGGGTGACGGTGAGCCCCGCCGAATTGCCGCCATTCACGGTGAGGGTGACGTTAACCCGGAGTTGCTCACTGCTATTCGAATCGGTGATGATCGCCTGGCCGGAATATTGGCCTGCCGTTAGGGCGTTGCCTTGGCTACCGACCTTCAGCGTGAATGGGGTACCCACTGTAATTCCGGTGATACCGGTTACATCGCCGCCGTTGAAAAAGGCCACCAGCCAGCCATTGCTGCTGGTGGTGGCGATGTTGTAGAAAGTCGATGCACTGGTGGTGCTCACCGAGACCGACTGAGCGGGGAAGATCCCGCTGTTGGTGGTGAAGCTCCACGAGATGGTGCTGGGGCTGGCCGACCAGGTACCATCGCCTGCGCCGCTGCCCACGGTGAAGTTCACGGTGATGTTCAGCGGCGTGCCCGTGGAGGGCGTTACGGTGACGGTGCCCTGATAGGTGAATCCGGCTGCCAGATTGAACGCGTTGGCAAAGATGGTGATACTCGCGCCAGCGGCGGAACTGAGACTAGTGTTGGTGATGGACGTGCTCAACCAGTTAGTTCCGCCGGAGGCCACAGAAGAGCCTACCTGAATGGTGATGGCGCTCACACTGGTGGTGGTGATGGTGACGGGGGTGGAGGTCTGGCTGTTGGCGGCCGCGGTCAAATTGACGGGGTTCGAGGAGGCGCTGAGGGTAATACTGCCACCGCCGCCGCCACCTGAGCCGCCAAAAGTCACCGTAATCGTCACCGCCGCGACGCCGGCTGGCGAGGTTGGGGTCAGGGTGACCGTGGCCGTCGCCCCCAGGTTCAATCCTGCCGTGCTATTGTTCCTGAGGCCGAAAGACAGGGACGCCGGGGTCGTGGTGCCGTTCGGCGTAACGACCAGCCAACTTCCCGAGCCGGAAGTGTCTGCCGAATAACTGGTTGCGACCGTGTAGGTGATTTCCGTGGTCCCCGCAGCGGAACTAGTCACGCCGGTGAAGGCGGAACCGGTAGCTCCAATCGCCACGGTGGAGGGAGCGAGTAGTGTGGGCTGCGCCCATCCGGGCGCTGCCGTCAGCAACGCGATGGCAAGTAGAATAGCGGAAGTCTTGAGAAGTTTTTGAGCGGCGTCCATGATTTATCCTCGGCCAAGTTGATGATACAACAACGGCACTCTGAAAAACAGACCCAATGCTCTGTTTCAGCATTACAGCAAGGGAGATATGGACACGGCTATCTTTATCCTAAACCTATTTCAGGATTTTGAAAAGGTTGCTGTAGTCGTCCGTCCACAATCGCACAGTTTTCTTGGAATCGAGTGGCGCGGAACTAGTCAGAGTCTCCCCCGTAAATCCAGTTGCAGGCGACGTGATCAGCACCCACGTGGCGCCAAAAACATCCTGCGTATCGTCGTCTTCGGTGTCTACCACGCGGGCGATTTTTTGCGTGGCATGCACCTCTCCCTCCAGCACCGGCTGGAGATTCAAGTAGCGGTTCGAAATGTGTACGGCGAGAATGCCGTCCGGCCGCAGGTGGCGGAAATAGAGATCCATGGCCTCTTTGGTCAACAGGTGGACCGGGATGGAGTCGCTGGAAAACGCGTCCACGGCGAGGACGTCGAAATTCTGCGGGTGGCCATCCTTCAACTCCTGCTCTAGCGTCAAGCGCGCGTCGCCCATGGCGACATCCAATTTGGCTTTACAGTCCGCCAGGAAGAAAAACTCCTTTTTCGCCAACTCCAGAACCAGCGGATTGATCTCGTAATAGCGTACGTAGTCGCCCAACCGCCCATAGGCCGCCGTAGTGCCCGTGCCCAAACCGATGATGCCGATCCGCACCGCGCCAGCCTTCTGCTTTTCCCGGATGGCGATCCCGATTCCGGTGTTCGGCCCGTAGTAGGTGGTGGGCAGGTCGCGCCGCGCGATATTGAGATATTCCTCGCCGTGATTGATGGTGCCGTGGGTCAGCGTACGGGTGGCTTCCAACGAACCCGGGTCGCCAGAGTCCCTGACTTTCAGCCCACCGTAAAAATTGCGTACCAATACGCGGGATCCGCTTACCATCTGTCTGATTTGCCACCCGACATATCCCGCCAGTGCCAACGTCAAAACGCCGGTCACCACGATGCCGGGCCATCGCCGTATCCACTTAAGTTCTATATCCTGGCGCAGCACGTAGGAGACCAAAGCCGCGCAGGCCACCAGGCCCACGGGCATTTCGTACAGCGCATTCAGGAAATGCGGCGCCAGGAGGCCCACCAGCAACCCGCCCAGCGCCCCGCCGGCGGACATCATGAGATAGAAATGGGTGAGGTATTTCGGGTCGGGCTTGAGTCGGGCCAACTCACCGTGGCACACCATGCAGCAAGTGAACAGTCCCATGGCGAACAGGGGGAGCATGACCTTGATGGGCACGTTGGCGTTCATATCCACGCTGACTGCGAAGGCCATGCTGCCCAGGGCCACCGCGAGGAGTTGGAGGTAGGGGTTGCGCCGGTACCAGCCTTCGCCTTCGAAGCAGAGGATGAAGCTGAGCAGGTATATGCTCAGCGGAAGCACCCAGAGGAAGGGAATGGCCGCGACATTCTGCGAAAGGTGATTGGTGATGGCCAGCAGCAGCACCGAAGCCACGGCGGGCAGGAGCAGCCACATCAGGTAGGTTTTGCCGGACGGGGGACTGACAAGACTGCCATGGATTTCCGGCGCACTTTGCCGGAAATCCGCTGGCAGTCCTGTCTGTCCCTGGGTCTCCTGTCCCCGGGTCCCCTGGTTCGATTGGAACGCCGTGAACGCACACAGGGCGACGAAAAGGCCATAGCTCCAACTCCACATGCCGGATTGCTGGTGGGTGGTGAAGGACGGTTCGAACAGGGCCGGATAGCTGATCAGCGCGAACATGGAGCCGGCGTTAGAGAGCGCGTACAACCGGTAGGGCATGGCGCCGTGGAAGCGCCGTGAGTACCAGGCCTGCAAGAGCGGCCCGGTGGTGGAGAGCAGAAAGTAGGGCAGGCCGACGGTGACCGCCAGGAGGCCGAGGATTTCGAGCGTGGGTTCCGCCGCCGCGCCCACCGGCTTCCACGAAACGTTGGGGTAGATGGGCAGCGCCAACACGCTCGCCACCAGCAGGCTCGCATGCAGCAGCATCTGGGCGCGCGGTTTGAGATAGCGGATGACCGCATGGGAGTACAGGTAGCCCAATAAGAGCACCATCTGGAAGAAGAGCAGGCAGGTGGTCCAGACGGCGGCGGATCCGCCGAACCAGGGCAGGATGATCTTTGCAATCACGGGCTGCACCTGGAACAGGAGGAAGGCACTCACCAGAATCGTCAAGGCGTAAAGAATCATGGGAAGAGTTTTGCTCCGAACCTTATTTATACGCGGCCACGCCGGTGACCTTTTCGCCGATTACCAGGGCGTGAATATGGTCCGTTCCCTCGTAAGTCTTGACGGATTCCAGATTGCATAGGTGACGCATGATTGAATATTCGTCGGTAATTCCGTTGGCGCCCAGCAGATCGCGGCTGATCCGCGCGCAATCGAGCGCCATGGCGACATTATTCCGTTTGAGCATGGAAATGTGCGCCGGTTCGAGCTTCTTGCGGTCCTTGAGGCGTCCCGCCTGGACGGCCAGCAGTTGCGCCTTGGTGATCTCGGTGATCATCCAGGCGAGTTTCTCCTGGACGAGTTGGTGCGAGGCGATGGGCCGGTCGTCGAACTGCTTGCGCAGCACGCAGTACGAACGCGCGGTTTCGTAGCAATCCATGGCCGCGCCGATCACGCCCCAGCCGATGCCGAAGCGCGCCTGGGAAAGGCAGGAAAGCGGCGCTTTGAGCCCCTTGGCCCCGGGCAGGCGGTCGCTCTCTGGAACGCGGCAATCGGCGAAGGCGAGGCTGCTCGTCACCGAGGCGCGCATCGACCATTTGCCGTGGATGTCCGAAGTCCCGTAGCCCGGCGTGCCGCGCTCCACCAGGAAGCCGACGAGGCCGTCGGCGGCGCGCGCCCACACCACGGCAACATCCGCCACGCTGCCGTTGGTGATCCAGGTCTTCTCGCCGTTCAGCACCCAGGCATCGCCATCGCGCCGCGCCGTGGTGCGCATGCCGGCGGGATTGGATCCGAAATCCGGCTCGGTCAACCCGAAGCACCCGATCGCCTTGCCGCTCTGCAGGGCGGGCAGCCACTTCTGCTTCTGTGGCTCGCTGCCGTAGGTATGGATGGGGTACATGACGAGCGCGCCCTGCACGGAAACGAAGCTGCGCACGCCGGAATCCACGCGCTCGAGTTCCTGCATGACCAGGCCGTACTCGGTATTACTCATGCCGGCGCAGCCGTAGCCTTCCAGATTGGCGCCGAGAAAGCCGAGTTCCGCCATCTCCGGCACGATCTCCGCCGGGAAACGCCCGTCGCGGTAGCAATCGCGGATCAACGGCAGAATGCGTTCCTCGGCGAACCGCCGCGCGGTCTGCCGCACCATCAACTCCTCTTCGCTGAAGAGCGAGTCGACGCAGAAATAGTCTACGCCCCGAAAAGCCATTTCGAATTCTTTCCTCCCTATTTGAACACGGTACGGGCCGGACATGCGGCAGGCATGCCCGGCCCGTGTAGTGTAGAGCAGGCGCCCCGCCTGCCATGCCGGTATTCCTACCGGCATTCTTCGAAGACACGCCGGCAAGGACGCCGGCGTTGCAGCCTGAAAGGCTACGCTACGAACCGTGCCTCAGGGATACAAGCCACGGACGCGGCTGGCTTCGGCGACACGCGACACGCCGAGCATATTCGCCGCCAGGCGCATGTCGACCTTCTTGTCGGTGTGGATCCGCAGCACGTCGGCGAAGGACCGGGTCATGACCTTCTCCAGTTTCGCGTTGACATCCTGCTCATCCCAGAAGAGGTGGTTTTCGTCCTGCACCCACTCGAAGTAGCTGACCGTCACGCCACCGGCGTTACAGAGGATGTCCGGGATCAGGAATACGCCCTTTTGGTTGAGGATGCGGTCGGCTTCCGGGGTCACCGGGCCGTTGGCGGCCTCGGCGATGATTTTGGTGTGAACGGCAGGCGCGTTCACTTCGGTGATGGCGTTCTCCAAGGCTGCGGGAATCAGGATCTCGCACTCCAGCGACAAGAGCTCTTCGGGGGTGATCTCTTCCGCCGCCGGAAAGCCCTTCAAACTGCCGGTACGCTCCTTGTGCATGATCAGCTTGGGGATGTCCAGCCCGTTGCGGTTGTAGAGCGCGATCCTAGAATCGCTGGCGCCGATGACGATGGCCGAAGCGCTGTCCAGCAGGTGCGCGGCGACGGAGCCGGCGTTACCGAATCCCTGTACCACCACGCGTGCGCCTTTCACGGGAATTCCCAGGTGCTCGCAACTGCTCAAGGTGGTAAAGTACACGCCGCGGCCGGTGGCTTCGTTGCGGCCCAGGGAGCCGCCCAGGCTGATCGGCTTGCCGGTCACGACGCCGTGCACCGGGTAGCCCTTGTTCATGCTGTAAGTGTCCATGATCCACGCCATGATCTGCGGGGTGGTGTAGACGTCGGGCGCGGGGATGTCCTTCTCCGGGCCAATGAGGGGTAGAATCGAGGTGGCATAGCGGCGCGTCATGCGTTCGAGTTCGCCCATCGACATTTCTTTCGGGTTGCAGGTCACGCCGCCCTTGCCGCCGCCGAAAGGAATATTCACTACGGCGCACTTCCACGTCATCCACGTGGCCAGCGCTTTGACCTCGTCCATGTTCACGTTGGGGTGGTAGCGGATGCCGCCCTTGGCCGGCCCGCGCATGGTGTTGTGCTGCACGCGGTAGCCTTCGAAGCGGACGATCTTGCCGGTGTCCATCCGGACGGGCACGCTGACACAGAGAATGCGCTCCGGATATTTGATCATTGCCCGGATGTTGTCATCGAGTCCCAGCGCGTTTGCCGCCAGGTCGAAATTCTCCAGTGCGACGTCGTATGCGTTGATTGGTTTTGTTGCGGTTGCTAACATGGCTAACCTCAATTCAGATCTTCAGACTCGGTAAAGTCTTTTCCAGCCGAAATGGTAGCCCTAAGCAGGCACCACGTCAAGGGGGTGCTTGCGGTGGGACAGACGATCGGTTTCTGTCGTCTGTCAAACAGCCGTGCTGTAGCGAGCCCTGACAGACCACGAAAGGCGATGGTCTGTCCCACCAAGCCGCCCCTGGGGCATACTGTAACCAAGAGCCATGCGGAACTACGACAACTTCATCAACGGCAAATTCACTCCGTCCACGGGGCGCGAGCGGATCACCTGTATCAATCCGTCCACCGGGGACGCCATCTGCACCGTTCCGGATAGCACCCCGGCGGACGTAGAGGAGGCGATCTCGGCGGCTTCGGCGGCACAGAAATCGTGGGCACGGCGGCCGGCGGTGGAGCGCGCGCAGGCGCTGCGCGCCATCGCCGCCAAGATTCGCGAGAACGTGGAGCCGCTGGCGCGCCTCATCACCGAGGAGCAGGGGAAGACGCTTGGCCTCGCCCGCGTGGAAGTCGCGTTCACCGCGGACTACATGGATTACATGGCCGAATGGGCGCGCCGCATTGAGGGCGAGATTCTGGAGAGCGACCGGCCGGGCGAAACCATCCTGTTGTTCCGGCAGGCGATCGGCGTGATCGGCGGCATCCTGCCGTGGAACTTCCCGTTCTTCCTGATTGCGCGCAAGGCGGCGCCGGCGCTGGTCACGGGGAACACCATCGTGCTCAAACCGAGCGAGGAGACGCCGCACAATGCGGTGAAATTCTGCGAGTTGATGGCGATGACGGACCTGCCGCCGGGGGTGATCAACATCGTTCACGGGCGCGGCGCCGGGGCGGGGAAAGCGTTGTGCGCTTCGCCCAAGATCGGGATGATCAGCTTCACGGGCAGCGTGGAGACGGGTTCGGCGATCATGGCGGCGGCGGCGCCGAACATCACCAAGCTGAATCTGGAACTGGGCGGAAAAGCGCCGGCGATCGTCATGGCGGACGCCGATCTCGCCATGGCGGTGAAAGCCGTGACGGCCTCGCGCGTGATCAATAGCGGGCAAGTGTGCAATTGCGCGGAGCGAATCTACGTGCAGGGCAAGATCGCGGCGGAGTTCACGGAGAAACTGGCCGCCGCGATGCAGGCCACGCGCTGCGGGAATCCGCTGGCGGACGCGGCGGCGGATTATGGGCCGCTGATCAATCAGGCGGGCTACAACAAGGTGGAGGCGCTGGTGCGCGGCGCGCTGGCCGAAGGGGCGACGCTGGTCACCGGCGGCCAGCGGCACGAGTTGGAAGGCGGCTATTACTACCAGCCGACGGTGCTGGCCGATTGCCGGCAGGATATGGAAATCGTGCGCAAGGAGATCTTCGGGCCGGTCATTCCGGTGGTCAAGTTCGACGATCTGGACCAGGCCATCGACTTCGCCAACGATTCCGATTACGGGCTGACTTCGAGCATCTACACGCGCGATTTGAACACGGCGTTGCGCGCGTGCCAGGAGATCCACTTCGGCGAGACCTACATCAATCGCGAGAATTTCGAAGCCATGCAGGGATTCCACGCGGGCGTGCGGAAGAGCGGCATCGGCGGGGCGGACGGCAAGCACGGGCTGTACGAGTTCACCCAGACGCACGTGGTCTACATGCAGAGGGGGTAGTGGAAGGAAACCGCTCCCTTAAAAGCCGTAAAAGAATTACCCGCCAGCGAGCGAGGTTGCTGAAAAAGGCCAAAACATGAATGGCCGCCGATGAACGCCGATAAACGCCGATAAAAACAGATGTCTTATCCGCGTTCATCGGCGTTCATCGGCGGCCAATATCGTTTTCCGGAATTTTCGAGCATCCTCTCGCCCTCGGCGAGTATTATTTTTACAGCTTCTCAGGGAGCGATCTTGTCACCTTATTAGCCCTGCCCCACCTTAGCCTTCGCGCCCGATCGCCATCACGAAATACTGCGCGCGCTCCGGCCCCGGATTCTTCCACCCGTGCTCCTCATTGGAGTTGACGTACACCACAGACCCCGCCGTAACGCGCGTGACCTTGCCTTCGATGGTCACCTCCAGCATGCCGGTCTGCAGCATGACGATCTCCTCGTGAACGTGGTGATGCGCGGCGTGCGGCGCCTGCCCGGACCCCAGTTCCGTGATGTGAATGTCCACCGGAAACCCGGTGTGGTTCTTGCCGTTGAACACGTCGCGCGACCGGTTCTGCCCGTTGACCTTCACGGGCAAATCCTCGAAGCGGTAAGCCTTGGACGCGAGCGTGGGCTTGTCTGTCGATTGAGCCACGGCCGATTGAGCCGCGGCCAGCGCTGGAAGCATCGCAGCCAAATCCCGGCGAGAGAGTTTCATGCTTCTACCCTAACTCACCTGGGAACCATCCGCGCTGAGA
>CABDZD010000802.1_pt1 | contig 10321 bp, 8 predicted proteins | sample 3421751 | NCBI WGS metagenome assembly CABDZD01 (sample SAMEA5534339, study PRJEB31848) | metagenome | biome: tundra; feature: field; material: soil | place: USA | collected 2013-05 | depth 0.45 m | reverse complement strand
AGATCGCCCAGCATGGCGTAGCTGGCGGTGACTCCGCCCGTGGTCGGGTCGGTCAGGATGCTGATGAAGGGGAGACGCGCTTCGTCCAGGCGCATCAGGCCGGAAGAGATCTTGGCCATCTGCATCAGGCTGACCGCGCCCTCCTGCATGCGCGCCCCGCCCGAAGCCGAGACAATCAGCAGGGGCTGGCGGTTTGCCATGCAGCGCTCAATCGCGCGCATGATCATTTCCCCCACCACCGAGCCCATGCTGCCGCCGATAAAGCGCGGTTCCATGGAACAGACCTGTACCCGCCGGCCAGCCAGCCGGCCTTCCGCGGCGATCATGGCATCGCTCAGTTTGGTGGCCTGCTGCATGCTTCGCAGGCGCTCGCTGTACGGCTTGCTGTCGACAAAGCCCAGCGGGTCGCTGGAGCGCAGTTCGGTATCGCGGCGTGTGTACTCGCCGTCGTCGAGCAGTAGTTTCAGGCGCGTGACGGCATCGATGCGGCTATGCGCGCCGCACTTGGTGCACACGTTCCAGTTGGTCTCCAGGTCCTTTTTCCAGATGATCTGGCGGCAGCCTTCGCACTTCTGCCACAGACCTTCGGTCCGGACCTTGCGATCCTTGTCATCCAATTTGGGGAGTTTGTCGTCGTCCCCTTTGTCGCGCTTGAACCAAGACATCCAAGCCCTACGTTAACGCGAGTGGGGACGCCGGAGCAAATGTGGGGAATGTCACTACCTTGGGGACTGACAAGACTGCCATGAATTTCCGGCGCCGTTTGCCGGAAATTCGCTGGCAGTCCTGTCTGTCCCCGGGTCCCCGAGCCGGTCCTCCGAGGTGGTTCATCGCCCCCGTCCCCGGTTTGCCACTACCTGGGATACGGGTGCCCGCGCAGGGTCGCGAAGCCGCGGTAAATCTGCTCGGCCAGCATGACGCGCGCCAGTTCGTGGGGGAACGTCATGGGGGACAGCGATACCAGTTGATCCGCGCGCGCCGCCCATCCGGCGGGCAGTCCGTCGTGTCCGCCGATCAGGAACACCAGGTCGCGGCCCTCCATTTCGGCTTTGGCGATCGCCCGCGCGAACCCCGCGGAGTCCATCGGCTTGCCGGCCGGGTCGAGGAAGATCTTGCGGGCGGAGGGGTGCTTGTCCCACAGATCGATTCGGTCGGGACGGATTTCGCGCATTTCACAGGCAGAATAGCGGGCGGCGCGCCCCAGGAAATCCGCCGCGATGGCGTTGGCGTGCGCGTCCTTCGGCTTGCCGATAAAGTAGAGGTAGATCTTCACTCGGGCGGAATTTCGACGTTTTTACCGCCGCGCCAGAGGCGCTCCAGATCGTAATACTCGCGCGCTTTGGGTGAAAAAATATGCACCAGCAGGTCGCCGTAGTCGGCCAGTATCCATTCGGACTGGTTATAGCCTTCCAGGCCGTTGGGCAGTTCGCGCGCTTGCTGCTTCAACTGAATGCCCACCTCGTCGCTGATCGCCTGAATCTGCTTGGAGTTAGATCCGGTGCAAATCACGAAATAATCGGCGAACGAGGTGATGCCAGTCAGGTCTAAAACCTTGATGTCGGTGGCTTGCTTGGCTTCCGCGGCGCGCGCCGCAATCAGCCACGTAGGGGTGTCGATTTGGATTTCAGCGGTCGGTTTTCGGTCACTCTTGGTCAGACAATACTCCTCCCCGTATCGTAGCAGACGCGCAATGGTGGGGCTGGCTTCAGCCTGCCAGCGCCCGCTTACGGGCGCTTTTTCACCGCTCCTTCCCTCGCGCCAGCTTCGGGTACGGCGTATTCCAACCCTTCGCGTCCCACCACAGGATCCTATTCAGCGTTTCCGCCGGGGCGTCGTCGATGGCTTTGAAATTCATCGCCATGGATTGCTTCGCCGCCCACAACTGGCGGCCGGCCAGAGCCGCCACCGGCGGGTTCATCTCATCCAGCGCCACCTTGGGCACCTGCTTTTCGTAGGGCGTCAGATCCGCTTTCGCCGTGAAGATGCTCGTCATCGCGCGCGCCGATTCCAGCGCGCGCGTGCGTTGCGGGATGCCGAAGATCTCCTGGATGGTGCGGATCATGCTGGTGTGGTTGTAGTGGTTCGAATCCACCGCGTCGCGCCGCACGTGCGGTCCGATGGCGAGGCCGATCGTGCGGTGCCCATCCACGTGATCCACGCCGTCCTGGGCGTCGTCCTCCGTCACCAGGATCAGGCTGTTGGCCCAGACCTTGCTCTTGCTGATGCGTTCGACGATGCGGCCCAGCGCCAGGTCGTTGTCCGCCACCATGGCGCGCGGCCGCGGCACCTTGGGACTCGTCCCGTTGGTATGGTCGCTGTTGAGCGAGATGATGCTGAGCTGTGGAATCTGGCCGCTGGCTTCGCGCTCGTCGAATTCCCGCAGGTACTCCGCGGCGCGAATCTGGTCGTTGATCGCCAGGGTGGGGTAGGGATAGCGTTTGCTGCAGTAGGGCGCCAGTGCCGGCACGCCGCTGCGCGAGCCCACGACGGTAGGCCAGGTGCCATCCTTGTAGGCCTGCCAGTATTCGGTCCAGCTCAGGTTATCGCTTTCGTTCATGTCCACGGTGTTCTGCTTGACCGGATCCCAGCGCGCGGACAGTTGGAATTCGCCGTAGATGCGCACGCTGAGCGGCTTGGCGGCGGCCTGCCAGAAGAAGCCGGTCGGAGCCACCACCAGGGCGTCGGCCATGTTGTACGCGTAGCCGCGCGGCGAGGCGGCAAAGGCGCGCTCCACGTAGTCGCTGACGAAGCCCTGCATTAGCCACTGGTGCCCATCGAAGCTGATCGCGCCGCCGGTGTGGAAGTTGTCCAGCACGACGAACTGTTCGGCAAGAGCGTGGTGATTGGGTGTGACCTCGCGGCCGTACATCACCAGTTTGGGGTCGCCGTTGGCCTTGGCGATATCGCCCAGCACCTGGTCGTACGTGCGGTTTTCCTTGACGATCAGAAACACGTGCTGGATGCCGAGCGAGGCAAGGTTGGCGATGCCGCCGGCCGGCGCGAACCTCGGGCTGTTGGCCGTGCGCACTTCCCTTGTGCCCGCGGCCAGTTGCGCCGGCGTGAGCGCCGGAATCCGCTCCAGCGACCCTTCATACACCCGCGAGTTGAACGTCCCCTTCTTGTTGGCGGTGTTGCCGATTCCCTTGATATTCAGCACGCGCAGCGAGCCATCGGCGGCCAGCGCGACGGCCGACGGGAACCACGCCGTGGGAATCGCGCCCGCCACCTGCCACTTACCCGCCAGCTCGCGCACCACCGCGATCGCATTATTCCCGCCGCACGCCACGTACAGCGTCTTGCCGTCGGCCGAGAAGGCGAGGCTGATCGGCTGGCTGCCCAGCGCGGCTTCCGGGAACGTGGGAATCTTGACGTCGCTACGCGCCAGGGTTGCGCTATCCAGAATCGAAATCGAATCGCCATGCCCGTTGGCCACCGCTACCATCTTGCCCTCGGGCCCGGCGGCGAGTTGCGAAGGCGCCAGGCCCACCGTCACCTCCCGCACGCCACCCTCCTTCATGTCCAACACACTGACCGTGCCGGATGTCGAGGCGCCGGTCACCGGGTCGGTGACCACCCGCGAACCCGACGAGGGCGCCACCGTATCGTTCGGCCCGGCGCGCCGTCCCGCGCGGTTGGAGACGAAGACCGAACCCCCGGCCACCGCCACGCCGAACGGCGCCATGCCGACATTGACCTCCTTGCGCAGTTCCAGCGTGTCGGCGTCGATGATGGCCAGCGTATTGCTCCGGCTGAAGGCCACGTAGGCCAGCCGTCCGTCGGGCGAAAAGGCGATCCCGGTGGGCAGCGGATGGCCGTTGAGTCCGATGCGGCTGGTTTCCCCCGGCATCCCCACGGCGGAAATCTTGGCGATCAGGATACTGTCCGGCCCGTTGCGCGTGGTCTCGCTGGCCCACAGTTCGCGGTCTCCGGGGCGGAACGCGATCCCAGCGTAAGAGGTGCTCCGCGCCGCGATCTCCGCCACCTTCGTGCCCGTGGAGCCATCCAGCAGCAGGATGCTGCGCGTGTTGAGCACCGCCAGGATGCGCCGTTGGGAATCGTAGGTCATATCCACCGGGCGGCCGGGGATCACCGTCTGCTCGCCCCACGGGCGCAGCAGTTGATTGGACGGGAGCAGAAAAAACCCGCCGGGCTGCTTGCCGATGGCGATGCCGCTCTCCAGTACCGGAAAGATGCCGCTTTGCTGGCCGACCAACGCGGCCGCGGCCAGAGCGAAGGCGCAAAGGATAATCTTACGCATGGAAGCCTACATGTTAGCCGCTGGCGGTCACAATTGCATGCAGGCTGCGGCTGCCCCCTGTAACCCTACCCCCTCCAAACGCGCCAAATCACTCTGGCGGTATCATTAAACTACATGCGTTTTCTCCCCGGCTTGATGTTCGTCGCGTGCGCCACCTGTGTGTTTGCACAGGCCGAGGACCCTCCGGAAGTATTGCGCGCCAAGGCCGGAATCGAACGCCTGCGCTCCCTGGTAGAGGCCGGTGTCACCCCGCGGGCGCAACTGGTGCAGGCGGAGGCGGCCATCGCCGACGCCGAGGATGCCGCGCTGCTCCGCCGCACGGTCTACGGTAACGATCTCACCGACGATCAGGCCGGCGAAATGCTCGCCGCCGCCGCACGGCGCCTGGACCGCCGCAAGCAGGCGCTGGAGGCCGGGCGGAAACTGGTGGATGGCGGCGTCGCCTCGCTGCTTTCCCTCACGCCGCTGCTGGAGGAACTCGACTCGGCCCGCAAGGAACTGGATCTGGCCGAATCGCGCGCCCGATTCACCCGCGAACTGGCCCAAATGGCGCGCGCCGAGGAACTCGTGGCCAACCAACTGAACCAGGATCCCCGGGCAGCCCGCGAATTGGCCGACCGCTATGATGGCGATGGCATCTTCACCATGGGCACGTTCGCGCGCGTCGAACTGGATTTCGAAAAGCAGTTCGGCAAGCCGATGCCGGTCAGCGCCATGGGCGAGACCGCCGTACACCGCTCGCTGGGCTTTGACCACCGCGGACGCGTCGACGTGGCCATCAACCCGGATCAGCCCGAAGGCCACTGGCTGCTGGAGTACCTGGTGGACAAGCACATCCCCTACTTCGCCTTCCGCCATGCAGTAACCGGAAAAGCCACCGGCGCCCATATTCACATCGGTCCCATGAGCACGCGCTTCAAACTCGGCGGATAATGTAAGCTCCATGACCGATCCAAAACTACGGGTTCTGATCTCCGCCGAACAGATCCAGGCCCGCATCCGGGAACTAGGCGAAAAGATCTCCGCCGATTACCCCACCGGGAATCTTCACATGATTTGCATCCTCAAGGGTGCGGTGTTCTTCATGACGGACCTGGCGCGCGCCATGACTCGCGATGTCCAAGTCGATTTCATGGGCATCTCCACCTACGGCAAAGGCAAGTCCAGTTCCGGCGAAGTCAAGGTCACCAAGGACCTGGACATCTCGCTCGAGGGCGCCGACGTGCTGATTGTGGAAGACATCGTGGATAGCGGGGTAACGCTGAACTATTTGATGCACGTGCTGGATCAGCGTAAGCCGCGCTCCATCCGCATCGCCGCCCTCATGGATAAGCCCGAGCGCCGCCTGCGGCCGGTCCACGTGAGCTATGTCGGCTTCCAAATCCCCGACGAGTTCGTGGTGGGTTACGGACTCGACTACGCCGAGAGATATCGCAACCTCGACGACATCTGCGTGCTGGACGACCCCGGCGCGGCGTAGGCAGGCTCCGTGCTACAAACTCCGTGGCGCAGGCACTCTTGCCTGCCGGGTCGGAGACTCGTCTCGACCCTCCTTCCTGCGCCGGCCCGGGCGCCGGCATGAGTGCCGGCGCGGCAGCCTGAGAGGCTGCGCCACAATCATTGCAGGTGAACCGGCTGCGTGAATGCGCCATTGCCCGCCGAATCCCACACGGCAAACCGCACCCACTTCTTTCCGGCCGCGTCAAAAGGGATACGGAATTTGTGACTGCCGAAGGGCCCCATTCCGGCCAGGCTGACGATCTGGCGATCCACGGTCTTCCCGTCGCTCCACACCAACTCGGCGAATTCGGGCGGGAATGTCCACTCCGCTTCCGCCGCGTAGGTCCGCTTCGCCCCGGCGCCTTCGACGCTCCAGTCGCGAATCAGAACTTCACCGCTGGTCACGAAGAAGTTCCCCGCGCGTAACGCATCGACCACGGGAGCCCAGCCGTCTTGGTACTTCGGAACGCGATCCAGCTTGACGTAATTCACCACCAGTTGAGGGTAGGTCTCGTCATCCGGATATTTCATGTAGGTGTCGCCCTCGGCAAGCAGGTACTTGGCCCCCGCCCAATTGTTCATATCGTCCAGCAGGCCCATGCAGCGCGCTTCGCACAGACGCTTCTCCGATTGATCCACCGGCAGCGATTGGAAGGAAGCGCCCAGGTAGCGATCGCTCCGAAAGAAATCTTTCTCCCGCACGACGTCCGGGTAACCGGTGGAACCTTTGGCCCGCGGATGGGTCTGCCACACCAGGCCGGCCTCCTGATTCAGAAGCCCCAGTTCGTTCTCGGCGCTGGTGGTGTGATAGACCTTGCCATACGGTTGCAGCGTCTCCTGGAAAGGTTGACCCGCCGGTCCCGTAGCCGGTTTCTTCACGTGCGTGAAGAAGACGGGCCGCGGAAACAGGAACATGTAATGTCCGCCGAAATTCGCATCGGGCTCTTCGCCGGGAATGAGGAGCAGGTCGCGGTCCGAGAAGCGTTCGCAGCCCGCGAAATAGACCTTCTGTTCGTCCAGGCGAACCTTGCCGGTGTCGGTGGCATGGGAGTCGGAATGGAAGTCCGCCAGGATGGCGAGATTGATGCCGAGAGCGCGAAAAACCGAAAGCCACGTGGGTTCCACGTCCATGGATCGTTCGTCGGTGAGTTGTTCGTTCAGGTGGAAATGGAAATGGCTGACCATCACCTTGTAGCCCGGTAAGGGCTTGTAAACGTCGTCGTGCGTGAATGCCATGACGCCTTCCTGCGTGGCATGGCTCCCGTTCGGGCTCAGATAGAAATAGACGGGCATGCGCTGCATGGTTCCGGGGGGTGCATTGTAGAGCGCGAAGTTAGCCAGTTCGCTGCGCGACTCGGTGACGCGGCGGGTCCACACTTCGTCGGATATTCCATACGGCTTGTAGCCCACTTCCCGATCCGGCTGCCGCACCCCAATAGCGAATGAGTTTTCGCCGTCCTTCCGGTAATACACATAGCCGAGATTGGTCTCGATTTCGCGCGAAAAGAAAAACTTGTGGGAGGGCGGCAGGAATCCCAGGGAGCCGCCATTCGCCTCCAGAATGCCCAAGCGGTTTCGCGCACGCAGGCCCACCGCTTCCCGATTGACCGCTCCACCAAAAGCATATTGCTGCCACGCCCGCGCCGTGTCCCGCCAGACGATGCGGCTACCGTCGGAGATCGAAAACCCCTTCAGCCCGCCAACATACTTATAAGCCACCGAGGGCTGGCTGGTCTTGGCGATGGCCTCCTGCCGCAGCAGGTTGGCGCCGCGGTACACGGTGTACTGGAGCGAGCCGGTGAAAATACCCGCGTCCAGACCCGGGAAGCTCACCTCCAGCCGCGCGCCCACGGTCTTCACCTGGCAGCCCGCCGACTGGTATTTGGCCCATACCTTGCGAATCTCCTCCGGCTTCCGGGGCAGATCCAGGTTGGTTCCCGCGCGGCCGGGAACCATCAATGGCGCGTCCCAGAACGCGTTCCACTTTTCCCGCTCCACCACGCCCGGCGTAAGTTCGACATGCAACTCTTTCAGCGGGCCAATCTGCTGCTGCGAGAGCCTTCTGATGCCGCTGGTGATTTCGAATTCGGGGGTCAGATTCTGTCCGAGTACGATCCAGTTCCCGCCGCTTTTGCGCGCGGCCAATTCGCGCACTACAGGCTGCCCGCCACGAATCGCAAACTGGGCGCGCAACTGTTCTCTGCGCTCCCCTTGCCAACTGACTTCCAGAACGCCGGAGCGAATCCGAGCCTGTAGCCCCTCTTGCGGTTTATAGCCTCCGAGATCGCACGTCAGATCCTGGCATGCGCCCGCACCCGCCGTTATCGCGGTTAAGATTAGTACGCGACCTATCGTCAATTTGGCCTCCACTCGTTTCGCAGGACAGTATACACCCCGATCGCGAATCGCGCGGCTTCTCACGCTTCTCTGTCACGCTTCTCACTTGTCACGCGTCTCACACGTCTCCCCGCGGCGGTTGGACCCCCACAAAGGATCTGTAGAGCAGCAGATCGTAGAGGATCTTCAGACTCCCGGCGATAAAGAACGGCACATTGATCAGCGCGGGTCGGGCGAACAGCAAACCTGCAAACAGCGGCGCGATGGCAGCGCCCGTGGTTCGCGCAACTCCCGTGACGCCGGCCGCCGCCGCCCTCTCTTCGGGCGCAACCACCGCCATGAGGTAAGACTGCCTGGTCGGAACATCCATCTGAGAGATGCTGAAGCGAAGCAGCAGAACCAGGACCGCCAGACGGAGGTTCGGCATCAGCGGCACCAGAATCAGTAAAACATTCGATGGCAGGTGCGTGAACACCATAGTCCGGACCAGCCCGATTCGTGAAGCCAGCCGGCTTGCCAGTAATGCCGAGAACCCCGCAAACAGATTGGCGCCAAAGAAAATGCCGCCTAAGGTTGCGGGTTCCACGCCGAAGCGAAGATAGAACCAGTAAGCCGCAAAGCTTTGCACCACGAAACCCCCGCCAAATGCGTCCAGCGCGAACAGCCCGCAGAGCCGCAGCACTACGCCTCGCGACGGTCCGATCCCCAACAGGGAATGCATACCCGGCGGCGCCGGCCCGCTGCGGTCCACTTCCACACTCGGTGAGAGCGCACGGAATACCAGCGCCAGCACCACGCCGAACGCCGCATACAGCAGGATGATCGTCCGCTGGCTCGCCAGAGGCGTCCTCGCGGCCTTCTCCATCCAACCTGCGGCGGTGCCCGCGAACAGCGAACCGCCTGCCGTCGCAATCGATCCCGCCAGCGCATACCACGCGAAGACCGAGGTTCGGATTCGATTCGAGATCACCCCGGACAGCGCGGCCTGCTCAATCGGCAGGAACGGACCCACCTCATTCCCGCTCGGGCTGATCACCCCGATCGTGCCCGCGACGATGAGCCACAGAAAGTTCCTCGTCAACCCGAACACCAGACCCGCGCCCGTCATCAGCGTCGCGCCGACGATCAGCATTCGCCGCCGGCCGATCCGATCGGCCCTGGTCGTCAGCACCAGGGAAACCGCCGTGTCCCCCAGCAGCGTCAGGGTCAGAAGCACTCCTGTCTGGGACTCGCTCAACCCAAGGCCGATCAAATAGAAGACCAGGACGACGCCGAGCATCCCATAAGCGAACATGCGGACGAATCGGCTCGCGAACAGGAGCCATCCATCCCGCGTCAGGCGCCTCCCCATCGGTGTACTCAGGAAATCGGGTGGCATGCTTATCTTCGGATTATGGAACAAGTCATGGCAGCGCTGCTTCTCTTCGGAGGCATCCGGCAAGGAAACTGCGGCGCCGATCCGAGCCGCGCGCGCCTTGATCCGCGCTAGCGTGCCGCGATGGCACCCCTACTTCCAAACCGTTTCCTGACACAGCCGCAACGGATCATACTGCTTCACGAAGGCATGTTTGAAGTAGGCCCGGAAGATATGGTGCCCGTGCTCGATCTGCTCCAGCGTGGTGTTGAGTTTCCCCTTCAGTTTCTTGGTGACGCGGACGCCGAAGATTTCGCCGATCTTGTGCGCGGTCAACCGCCGCAACCCACTGCCATCCGGCTGGGTCGTCTTTTCGCGCGCTGGTTGCCTCGTCCCAGGGTAGTGCACCCCTACCCGGTGCAGCGCTTTGCCGCCACCCATCCAAGGTAAGAGCTGTATGCGTCAATCGCGCTTGTACGGATCCGTGCGGGGTTGTGTCAAGAACGCGTTCTTCGGAGCGCGATGCTGTGCCAGAGATGAAGGTGGACCCTTCGGAGCCGGCGTACAGGCGCAGGCTTCAAACAGCCGTAAGCTGCTGTCGTCCAATGGCGGTGGTGGTGAACGTTTACGGAAAAGGCGTGAGGAAATCACGTCATGTGTGAGTTAGAGAAACGAACGCAAGTGAACCACTGATGAGGCCTCGAAACAGATCTACTGATGGCATCAAAACCGGAGCGCCCCCGCTCTCCGGGAGAAGCATAGCGGAAACCTGGTTACTGGCTATGCGGTGTCCGGGGTACAGGTGGCGTGACTCTGGCTTTGGCTCTGGTCCGGAACTTGAGAACCTGTTCGGCGGTGATAAGGGAAAAGGC
>CABDZD010000748.1_pt1 | contig 10690 bp, 9 predicted proteins | sample 3421751 | NCBI WGS metagenome assembly CABDZD01 (sample SAMEA5534339, study PRJEB31848) | metagenome | biome: tundra; feature: field; material: soil | place: USA | collected 2013-05 | depth 0.45 m | reverse complement strand
GTCACCAACCATCAGACCAAGGTCCCCAAACGGCCATCTGGGCGATTACTCCTGGGAAGTCCCGATCACCTCCATTGGCAGTCTCACGAGAGGGAGGCGGCCTTGCCTGTGGGCACAGGTAGTGCGCCCTGCCGGGAAGGCAGCCCCGGAGTGCGAGCGGCTGCGGGAACTCATCTAGTCGCAGATTGCCATCCACGCATGCCCAAGCGAACCCGCTCGCTGACGCTCGGGGCTCTGATCGGTTTAGGCCACTACCGGACGCGGCCGCCAGTCTGATATCACGCCCCTGCTATTCTGGAGCTTATGCTCAGTGAGAAGTTGCGCGAGTGCGGCGTAGTCGGCGCCGGCGGGGCCGGATTCCCCACCTACGTGAAAGCGCAGTCTCAAGTGGAATTCATGATCGCCAACGGCGCCGAGTGCGAGCCGCTGCTCCACAAGGACGCCGAGTTGATGAAGCACTTCCCCGGGGAGATCCTGGCGGGGATGAGTTTGATGATGGACGCCACGGGCGCGCGCCAGGGCAAGTTCGGCGTCAAGACGAAGAACGCGGAGTCCCTGGAGGCGCTGAAGCGCAGTCTGAAGGACGACCGCATCGAGTTCACTATGCTGGGGGATTTCTACCCCTCGGGCGACGAGTACGAACTGGTGTACACGGCGACGGGCCGGTTGATCCCGGCGGCGGGCATCCCGCTGCAGGTGGGCTGCGTGGTGAACAACGTCGAGACGCTGTACAACGTCAGCCTGGCGGAACGCGATGTTCCGGTCACGGAGAAGTTCCTCTCGGTGACGGGAGCGGTCAAAGAGGCGAAATCGTTCTGGGTTCCGGTGGGCACGACGTTCCGCGAACTGATCGCGCGCTCGGGCGGCGCGACGGTGGACGATTTCGGGGTCTTCATCAGCGGCCTGATGATGGGCACGCTAACCTTCGATCTGGACGATGTGGTGACCAAGACGACGGGCGGGCTGATTCTGCTGCCGCGCGATCACTATCTGCTGACGCGCAAGACGCGCTCGACTTCGGAGATGGCGCACATCGGGAAATCGGCTTGCGACCAGTGCAGCTACTGCACGGAGTTCTGCCCGCGCTACCTGCTGGGTTACGATGTGCAGCCGCACAAGGTGATGCGCAGTCTCGGATTTACGCTGACGGGCGGCGACATATGGAATCAGTGGTCCGAATTGTGCTGCGCGTGCGGGCTGTGCACGGTGTACGCATGTCCCGAGGACCTGTATCCCAAAGAAGCCTGCGATCAGGGCAAGCAGGATCGGCGCGCGGCGGGCCTCAAGTTCGTGCAGCAGGCTCCGGTGGAGGTGCACCCGATGAAGGAATACCGGCGCGTGCCGCTGTCGCAATTGCGCCGCCGTTTGCAGGTGGAAGAGTATGAGCGCGAGACGCCGTACGAGGAGGGCGCGTGGCAGCCGGTCGTGGTGCGGATCAAGTTGAAGCAGCATGCGGGACAGGCGGCGAACCCGACGGTACAGGAAGGCAAGAAAGTGAAGAAGGGGCAACTCGTCGGGCGCGTGGAAGATGGCAAGCTGGGCGCGAATGTGCATGCCAGCATCGACGGCAAGGTGCGCGCGGTGACGGCGGAATACGTCGAGATTTCGGCGTAGGGCGGCGCTTGAGGAAGAAATGGCAAAGAATTCAATCGGCTTGATCGAACTGACGAGCATCGCCGCGGGATATCTTTCGTGCGATGCGATGTTGAAGGCGGCGGACGTGGAAGTGATGCTGTCGCGTTCGATCTGCTCGGGGAAGTACATGGTGATGGTGCGGGGGGATGTGGCCGCGGTGCAGGCAGCGGTGGCCGCGGGCATCTCCGGGGCGCGGTTCTCGGTGATCGATTCGTTCGTGATTCCGAATCTGCATGAAGCGGTGTTCCCGGCGATCAGCGGGGCGACGAAGGTGGAGGCGCTGGAAGCGTTGGGGATCGTGGAATCCTTCTCGGTGGCGAGCTTGATTGAAGGGGCGGACGCCGCGGTGAAGACGGCGAACGTTCAGTTGATCGAGATCCGCCTGGCGATGGCGCTCGGGGGGAAGGCGTTCGTGACGATGACGGGAGACGTGGCGGCGGTACAGAGCGCGGTGGACGCGGCGGCGCAGGTGGTGGGGCAGAAGGGCATGCTGGTGAACAAAGTGGTGATCCCGCACCCGCGTCCGGAACTGCTGAATGAGATGATTTGACAGTGCGAGTACGGGTCTGTTTTAATGAAATGACACACACTTGCTCCTCAGTAGCTCAACGGTAGAGCATTCGGCTGTTAACCGAAGGGTTGTAGGTTCGAATCCTACCTGAGGAGCCAAACTAAATCCTTTGGTTTCAACGTATCCCTTGCAAAACACGCCAGTTGCGGCGTTGCGCCCACGCAACGGCTGAAATCAAAATTTACCCGTCCTTACCCGAATTTCCCCATCCTTGTCCTTCGGGGTACCCCCAGTTTCCCCCCAGTGCTTTGGGAATGCACTGCCGGGAACGGCGCGCGGACCGGCAGACGTCTGCATCGCACGAGGTTCCAGGCCCACAGAACATCATGAGGCGACAGGGGGTCGGCCGACCATCACTATCCGGACCTCCACTCCTGCACTATGCGGTTTGGACTTCCCAGGCTCGCGGGCCATCATAGCTAAAGCCGAGAAAGAACGTCACCAGCACCACCCAGGAGGTGCGGCTGCCGTGCCTGAGTGTCTGATCATCGCCGAAGACTGCCAGGACCTCCTGGCCACACTGGTGCGCGCGCTGGCGGCGGAGTACCGTGTCGTGCCGGTTTGCCGGGCGGGCGACATCTTTGCCGAACTCGAGGAGAATCAGGATACGCGCGCCATCCTGCTGGACCTCGGATTCACCGATGGTATGGACGGTTTCGATGCCCTGGCGCTGCTCCGGCGCGATTACCCGAAGGTTCCGGTGCTCGCAATGTCCGCAAGTTGGGACGAAGCCCTGGTGCGCGGGACCGCCGCTAGGTTCGGCGCAGCCGGCTACTACAGGAAACCTATCGTCCTGACCGAACTGCGCAAAGACCTTCGCCGCCTTTTTGATACATCGCAGGAGAGACCCAAATGAAACCTCTATCGCAACCCGTTATTGTCGCCGATGACGAATACCCGGTCGTCTTACCTTTGATTTCCAGATTGAAGGAACAATATTCGGTAAAGTATGCCGCGTCGGCCGGCGAGGCCGTGTCGGCGCTACAGGAGACCCAGGCCCCGTTGATCGTACTGGACTATAACTTCTGTGACGGCCAAACCGGGCTCGACATTGTCCCGTGCCTTCGGTCCATCAGGCCGGACCTGATCATCTTTCTGCTCACGGCGGACGAAAAGGTATTGGCTTGCATTGGGGACGCCGCGGTGAATCGGGTGATGATCAAGGGAATGCTGACCGCGGATCTCGCCCAGGTGGCGGTGGACGTCGACCTGGCTCTTCGTCCTCTGAAGAAGGTGGCTGCAGGAAAGTACGCCGACCTGGTCGCCCAGGTGGCGGACATCAGCCCGAATAGCGATGACGTGAAGATCTACTTCGAAGCTTGGTGCGCAGCGGACGAGCGCGCCGAGCGCCTGGAATCGCGCAAAGCGGAGTTACAGGCGGAAGTGGAGCGCCTGAAGCGGCGAGCAGATACCGCGAAGATCCCAGATCCGGGTCGCCAGATCAAGACGATTGATAGCGAAGTGAAGAACAGCCGTTCATTTATCGCCAAGAAATTGGTTCGCTCCCTCTGCGATTCGGCCGTACGAGGTGCCGTGTTTACACGCCTTTTTCGAGACGACGCCCATGACCTGTTCCGCCAGGACCCAGCGGTGTGCTGCCAGGCGTTCAAGACGGCGAACGAAATCGGTGCGGGGATCAAGCCACTCGGGGAAACTATGCAAGGCCGTCGAGATGTACTTGAGGCTTACGTCGGCCGCGACTATCGTCTTTTTCACTCGATCTGCGACGGACTGTTCGTATTCACGCACCTTTGGAAGAAGGGCTCAGAGCCCATATTCGATGGGGCAGACGAGAGCCAGATGGCGTTTTGGACCTGCCGCCAGTCAGCGGCATCCGAGCCGCATGCTCACGCCTTCGATGAGTATATGGCCGTCATGCAGGGCTGTTACACCCTCATCATCGACGGGAAGCGGATTCCGGTGAAGACGGGCGAGGAGTACTTCATCCCGAGGGGCATCCTCCATGGCGGAGAGGTTCTGGCGGGAACCAGAACGATCCACGCATTTGGCGGGCACCGGGCAAATAGGGTTGGTGCATGATCGCGCATTCTCACCTGGCCGCCACGTCGCCATCCCGCGGAAGTGCCGCCAGCCTGAAAGTCCCTGGAAGCGGTGCACGAAGGAACTGGGCATCGACGCTACACTATGATTTGCCGCTATGACCAAACCGGCCGGCAAAGCAAATGACGCGCGGCGATGGCTCATCCGCGGGCGCGTGCAGGGCGTCGGCTATCGCTACTTCGCGCAGCGTGCGGCCGTGGAACTCGGCCTCACGGGCTATGCCCGCAATCTCGACGACGGGCGCGTCGAAGTCTACGCCGTCGGCCCCGTAGCCAAGCTTTCGGAACTGGCCGGTATGCTGCACCGCGGCCCGCGGTGGGGCGACGTCCGCGGCGTCGAAGAACAGGAGGCGGCAGTCCAGGAATATGGAACCTTCCGAATCGCGTAACCGCCTCCGTATCGCCGCCCTCCTGTTCCTGGTGATGGCCGGCTACTATTGGAAACTCACCCTCACCCGCCAGTTCGAGTGGATGACCGGCCCCGACCTGGCCGAGCAGGTCCTGCCCTGGTTCACCGTGCAGGCCCAGGAGTGGCACGCCGGCCGCTTCCCGCTCTGGGATCCCTACCTATGGACCGGCCAACCGCTCTTCGGACAGGCGCAGCCCGGCGCCGCCTATCCCTTGAATTGGATCCTCTTCCTGCTGCCGCTCCAAAACGGCCACATCGCGGGCTGGGCCCTGGCCTGGTATTACGTGGCGATTCACCTGATGGCGGCCGGCTTCTGCTATCTCTTCTGCCGCAGCCTCGGGCGTTCCCGCACCGCTTGCCTCGCCGGCGGTCTCATCTTCAGCCTCTCCGGCTACCTCGGCAACACGGGCTGGCCGCAGATGATGAACGGCGCCGTCTGGATCCCCCTGGTGTTCCTCTTCCAGTTGCGAGCCTCGCGCGGCCCGCGGCCCGCCGCTAACGCCGCGCTCTCCGGCATGTTCCTGGGCATCGCCTTTCTGAGCGGCCATCATCAGGTCCCCCTCTTCACCGCCGTCGCCTCGGCCGGGGTTTGGATCTACCTCCTCGCCCGCGGGAATTTTCTGCGAGAGAATCGGCGCCTGCTGGTTCCCGCCGCTGTCGCGCTCCTGTTCGCCGGCTTGAGCGGCGCCATGCAAACACTCCCCGCCTACGAGTACGGCCGCCTCGCCAAACGCTGGGTGGGCGGGCCCGAGGCCATTGCGTGGTACCAGCCTGTCCCCTACTCCGTCCACGCCCACTACGACCTCTGGGCGTACAGCCTCTTCGGCATCGTCTTCCCCGGCGTGAAAGCCAATTTCGATCCCTTCCTCGGAGTGGTCGCCCTCTCGCTGGCTCTGCTCGCCGTCACCGCCGTGTGGCGCGACGCCCGCGTGCGCCTGCTGGCCGCGCTGGCTCTCGCCGCCGTCCTCTACTCCTTGGGCCACAACAGCGTCTTTCAGGGAGCGCTCTACGCCCTCATCCCGCAACTCAACAAGGCGCGCTCGCCTTCCGCCGTGGTGGTGCTCTTCCAGTTCGCCTCCGGCGCGCTGGCCGCCTTCGGGATCGACGAACTCGCCGCCTCCTGGACCGCCCGCGGCACCTGGATCCTGGCCGGATTCGGCGCGGTGACGCTGGCCATCGCCGAGGCCGTGATCTTCGCCAACAAACTGACCTTCCCCGGCGACGACCGCGTCATCCTGACCGCCGTCATCGCACTGCTTGCCGCCGCGCTCTTCGCCGCCTGGCGCCGCCATGCCCTGTCCGCCACCCAGGCGCGCGTCCTGCTGGTTCTCCTGCTCCTGCTGGAACTCGGCAACACCGGCCAGTACGGCCTCGCCGACCGCTCCGACCGCGGCCAGATGCAGTGGCTCGACAAAATCCACGCCAACGCCGATATCGCCGGGTACCTGCGCAAGCAGCCCGGATTCCAGCGCACCGAGGTCGCGCAGGATGCGTTTGCGGCCAACTGGGGCGCCTTCCATGGCGTCGAAATGCACGGCGGCATGTTAGCCAGCGCCACCAGCAACGTGCTTCATTCGCAATTCTTCAGCCTGAACGGCCGCCGCATGTACGGCGTCGCCTACACCATCGCCACCGCCCCTCAGCCCGACGCGGGCGACGAAGTCTTCGCCGGCGCCAGCGGCATGAAGGTCTACCGCCGCGACGCCTTCCCGCGCGCCTGGGCGGTCCACCAACTGGTGCGCGTGCCGAACACTGCCGAGGGCAACCTTCTGGTGGACCAGGATCCGGAATCCTTCCGCCACAAGGCGCACATGTTGGGGCCGCCTCCGCCGGTCGAGACCTGCGCCGCGCCGGACACCGTCCAACTCATCGAACACGCGCCCGACCGCCTCGCCATCCGCGCCGAGATGGCCTGCGACGGCATGGTGGTCCTCTCCGATACCTTCTTCCCCGGTTGGCGCGCCCGCGTCGATCACCGCCCCGCCGAAATCCACGAAGTCAATGGCGCCATGCGCGGTGTCGCCGTCCCGCGCGGTACGCACACCATCACCATGCGCTATCGCCCCGTCAGCGTGTACCTCGGCGCGGGGATGACGCTGCTCGGCATTCTCGGCGCGCTTGCGCTTAACGTGGGGCCGCACCGAAAACCGCAAGCCAAGTCTTTGGCCACAGATGAACACCGATGAACTCGGATAAAAACGTTCTTGTGCTATCGGTGTTCATCCGTGGCCCAATATGTTTTCTCCGCGCCCCGTCAGAACACTTTCACCGCGGCCTCCTGATCCGCGCCGACGCGGCCCGTTTCGATCTTCGCCACGAAATAATTCTCGCCGCTCATCGGACATCCCGCCATGCGGCGCAGCATCGCGATCTGTCCTACGTGCGTCAGAGCATCCGCCACCGGGCCCTGAAACAGGCGCTCGGGCTCGACGCCCAGTGGGACCCCGCTGGCCAACCGGCGGTCGAATGCCTCCAGTCCCGCAAAGAATCGCGCGATGTCCGCGTCCCACGCCCGCGGCGGGGAATCGTGCCACTCGTGCTTGCCGTCGGCCAGCTTCAGCGCCCAGTCGAACAGATCGCAAAGGTGCGCCAGAATCTGCCCCGGCGTACGCGACCCGTAGCCGGCGAACTCGGCCGGCGCGCCGCGCAGCGCCTTGCCGCCGCGATACGCCAGCGTCGCCACCGTGTGGCGCAACATGGCAATCCTGCCGTCCGGTGATGGTGTCATGACAATCTATCTCGCGAAATCGATGAACCCGCGCTGCGCATCGGTGCTGAGCAGCGTGACCTGAATCTGGTCGCCCACATCCACGCCCTGCTCGCCGCGCATCAACCGGCCTTCCACCGGTGGCTCGCTGATGCGCACGAACACTCCCTTCGGCGTCACGCCGGTGACCACGGCCGCGAACTTCTGGCCCACACGGTCGGCCAGGGCCACCGCCGCAATCCGCTTGGTCATGTCGCGCTGCACCTTGCGCGCGGCGTCTTCCTTGAGCGTGCAGTTGCGCGCGGTGGCGTCCAATTCATCGTCCGAGTAGGGGGCGGGTTGGTGCGCCAGAAGCGCCTTGAGCAAGCGCTGCGTCACCAGGTCGGCGAAGCGGCGATTGGGCGCCGTGGAGTGCGTGTAGTCGTGCGCCGCGAGGCCGAAGTGCCCCTCCGCGGCCGCCCCCGGCCGCGCCGCCACGTACTCGCCCGGACCCATCAGCTTCAGCACGGAAAGCGATACGTCCGCGAAGTGCACCGGGTCCGCCTGCTTGCGCCGCAGCAGGAACGCATTGAGCGCCGCCGGGTCGGCTTCGGCGGGCAGATGGTCGCCGCAGTGCTCCGCCAGTTCCACCATGCGCGGCCAGCGCTCGGGCGTCTTGACGATGCGCCGGATCGACGCCACTCCCGCGGCGCGCAGCGTCTGCGCCATCACCTCATTGGCGCCGATCATGAAATCTTCGATCAGGCGCGACGCCGTATTGGCGCGCCGCCCTTCCACGCTACGCACCTTGCCGTTGTCCACTACGGCCTGCAACTCGGCGCGGTCGAAGGTGAGCGCGCCCAGCCGGTCGCGCGCCGCGCGCAACAGGTGCGCCGCCTCGTTCTGCAACTGCAACTGCGCCGCCAAGGGCTCTGGCGTGGCCACCTTGGCCGGCATCGCCGCGGTGCCCTCCAGCCACGATCCCACCGCGCTATACGTCAACTGCGCGCAATTGCGCACCAGCGCGCGGTAGATGCGATTGGCCCCAATGGATCCATCCGGCGCCACCGTCATCTCGACGACCACCGCCTCACGGTCCTCGCCTTCGGAAAGCGAGGTCCGGTCCGTGGAGAGCCGCTCCGGCAGCATGGGGAAAGTGCGAATCCCCGTGTAGACCGTGGTGGTCTCCACCGCCGCGTGAAGGTCGATCGGCGTGCCCTTGGCCACCGCGCTATCCACGTCGGCGATTCCCACCAGCACGCGAATTCCGCCTGCCGCGCGCTCCGCCCATTCGATCTGATCGAGGTCGCGCGAGTCGTCGTTATCGAGGGAAGACCAGAGCAGCCCGGTCAGGTCCGGCAAACCCGGCTCCGCCTGCTGCCGCGCGCCTTCGGCCTGCTGCTGCGCGGCGGCCGGGAAGTCCGGCTCGAAGCCGCGCGCCATCATCTCCTGCCGCGCTATGGCGGCTAGATCCACCTGTGGATGATTCATCGTGATTCACACCCTCTGTGCAATGAAGTAATAGGCCAGCAGCAACCACGCCGCGATGAAACACACGCCGCCGATCGGCGTGATCGCGCCCATGGACCGCGCGCCGGTGAGCGCCAGTGCGTACAGACTACCCGAGAAGATCAGCACGCCCGCGGCCAGCAGCCAGCAGACCGACGACGCGCCGTTGATGGGAAACGTCCCCGTGCGCGGCAGCATGGAGACCACCAGTATTCCCAGCGCGTGAATGAAATGGTAGAAGACGGCTTTCTCCCAGACGCTGAGGGAATACGCATCCAACCTGTCTTTCAACCCGTGCGCTCCGAACGCGCCCAAGCCTACGGCCAGCGCCAGAAAAATCGCCCCGATCGCATTCCAGTTCATTTGGTCTCCTCGCCTCTTCATTATCACTGACCCATCCGATATGATGAGCCTGTGACTCCGCGTTACTTTCCCGGCCTCCTCGTCGCCGCGTGTGCGTTCGCACAAACCCCGGCCCCCATCGATCCGCAGCGTGTGCGTGGGCTTTGTGGCGCCGGCACTCGTGCCGGCCGCGTCCCGACTCATCGGGACGCGCTTTGGAGCACGCCCGGCCGCGTCCCGAGGAGTCGGGACGCGGCAGACTGGGAGTCTGCGCCACAAGGATGACCAGGGGCCCGGGTCAGTCGAGGGATTTGGGCGACAGCGTCGCGGAGACCTTACCGAGCGGCGCGATCTCCACCTCCTCGCCACGGTTCCGCGCCTTCCAGAGTTTGCCGGTGGTCTCCGGCGACCGGTCGACGGTCCCGCTGGTGGCCAGCACGAAATACTTGCCCGGCGCCAGCGTCGGGCTCGACCAGGCGCCCGCCTGATTGGTTTTGCCCGTCTTCACCGCGGCGGCGAACACCGCTTCGTTGGGCGACGTCGCGGGCAGAATCACCACCGTGCAATCGGCCACCGGGTTGCCGTCCTTGTCCGCCACCTGCGTGCCGATGGTCCCGCCGTCGCGCCCAAGAATGACGCGCAGCCCCGCGTTTCCCAAGGTGCTTCCTACACGTAGCGCCTGGTACAGGATGCTCCGGTCGCCGTAGGTCACGTCCTTGATATAGACGCCCGCGGGCACGCCGCCGATATCCAGCCCGTACGCGTCCATCAGGAGTCCACCCTCGAAAGTGAACTCACTGGGGATGTCCGCCTGGGTACTGCCGCGCTCCGTACGGGTGATCGCCTGAACGCTCAGCCTGAGTTTCGCGGTCAAAGGCGGCTCGGGCGCCGGGCCGTCGAACACTACTTCACCCGAAACCGGAATCCGCGGGCGAAGCCCCACGCGCGCACCGGCCACGTCGCGGTCGCCGATGGTCACGATGGTGGCGCCAAATTGGGCCGCGCCGCCCATCCCGCCGGGAGTGAACTCAGACACCGAAAGCTCGTATTCTCCGGGGTGCAGATCGCAGATGCGCACCTTGCCGTCCGGCCCGCTGGTGCCTCCGGGGGTCGCCGTGTAGAAGGCGCCCTCCCCGCTGGCGCCGCTGGCCGGTTGGGTCTCGGCGATGTTGAAACGAAGTGCGGCGGGTCCGCTGGTTCCTTCCAGCACGCCGTCCAGGCAAAACGCCGCCGAGCGCGTCAGGTGAATATCGATGCCTTCGCGGTGCTCGCCCGGGCGCAGCACCAGTGCCTCCGCGCCCTCGATCGATCGCGCGTTGGGATAGTAGGTGGGAACCACCGCGGGCAGGCGCAGCTCCGGATCCAGGGGCGAGTCCGAAATCGCCGGAAGGCCGCGCCGCGCCCTGGTGGCCAACACCGTGTACGCACGCCCCGGTGGCACGCGTTCCAGCCGGTATGCGCCCTGATCGTCGGTGTTT
>CABDZD010000745.1_pt1 | contig 10735 bp, 6 predicted proteins | sample 3421751 | NCBI WGS metagenome assembly CABDZD01 (sample SAMEA5534339, study PRJEB31848) | metagenome | biome: tundra; feature: field; material: soil | place: USA | collected 2013-05 | depth 0.45 m | reverse complement strand
TGAGACGGATGGGAAGATCCTGGTGAAAAAACTCGACGCCCATGTGGGGCCGATCTCTCTGAAGGGCCGGGCATTCCATGGGGTGTCACTCCGTTTCGTCACCGTTGGGAACGCCGCGGCTCCAGTCGGCGTATTGGAGTTTGATCTGGACCAATACCGACGGGTTGGGAAAGGTCAGCAGCACATCGGCGGACAGGAGTTCGTGTTCAAATTCCACCCGGCGCAGAAGCAGACGCCAGGTGCGCCGCGAGGGTTGGTGCAGCACTGGGTCCATTCCCACGAGGAAGATCCGGCCAATATGCAGGCATTCCGCCCGCAGGGGTTTGATTTCCCGCCGTCGCGCGGACGCCGCGCCCTCGATTTTCACGAGGACGGGACCCTGACGTTCCATGATATTGCACCCGCCGACGGGCTCGTCAAAGTGGAGGGTTATTGGTTCGCCGAGGATGACGAAAACGTCTTCATTCGGTTTAACGATCCACAGCGCAGTGGCTTGGCACTGCGTATCCATGAGCTCGGACCAGACAAATTGCTGGTGAAACGTTTCTTCTGATTCGATCGTCCGTAAGCGAGCGTCCGGATCTACTGACTTCCAGTGGGCCGGGCGCTCAGGTTGCTTGACAGATTGCCGGTGAGATGGGCTGCGTGATCGCGCCAATACGGTCTTCTGTCATGACGACTGGAGACCTGGAAATCCTGGTAGGAATTGAAGAGGAAATATCATGATCGACACGTCTGCCGACGTTACGAGTCTCTCTCCGTGGTGGAGACACTCAGCCATTCTCGTAATGATCGCTGGCTTCTCGGTTCTATCCTTTGTCACAGTCCTGACCTACACGAATGCTCCACCGATTCCCGAGCAGGTCACGGATGTAACGGGAACCGTGGTGTTCACCGGAGCCGACATCCAAATCGGCCAGGAGGTCTTCCTCAAGTACGGTCTCATGGAGCACGGGAGCCTGTGGGGCCATGGGGCTTACCTCGGTCCCGATTACAGTGCGGAGTACCTGCATAGGCTCAGCGAGGTGACCCTGGACACGATCGCGACCGAGAAGTACGGCAAACTCTTTGCGCAACTCTCGCCGGACGAGCGGAGCGTCGTATCTGCGCGGACGATGACGGTGCTCAAGGAAAACCGCTACGAACCGGCCTCGCGAACTCTCCGGCTCTCGTCAGGCGAGGTGGCTGCCTACCACACACAGCTTCCCGAATGGAGCGACTACTTCACCAGGAAGGACGCTGCTCCCGGGCTACCAGCCAACTATATTCAGAACCCCGGGGAGCTGAAAGCTCTGACCGCCTACTTCGCTTGGGCGGCCTGGGCCACAACAGCGAATCGCCCTGGGAAGGATTACTCATACACCAACAACTGGCCCTACGAGCCCATCGCGGGAAACCGTCCTTCCACCGAGGCCTATGTTTGGAGCGCCTTGAGTCTCATCACCCTCCTGTCGGGGCTGGGTTTGATCCTCTTCGCCGTCGGCAAGTTCGACTACTTGGGCTGGAAGGGCGAGGGCGCTGTCTCCCATATGATGCATTCTGCTCCCCCTGCTTTGAAGCTCACGCCCAGCCAGTGGGCTACGGGATGGTTTTTCGGCATCGTGGCCCTCCTATTCCTGGCGCAATCGTTCCTGGGAGGCGTGCTCGCCCACTATCGGGTGGAGCCAGGAGCCTTTTACGGGCTCGAGGTCGCCCGCTGGCTGCCCTACAACCTGGCGCGCACCTGGCACCTCCAACTCGCCATCTTCTGGATCGCGACGGCGTGGGTGGGCGGCGGCCTTTTCCTGGCGTCGTGGGTCGGTGGCGAGGAGCCCAGACACCAGAAGACCGGCGTGTACGCACTCCTCGGGGCGCTGGTGCTGGTGGTCGTCGGCAGCCTGGCAGGCGAGTCCCTCGGCATCAACGACAAGCTGGGGCAGCTCTGGTTCTGGTTCGGTCACCAGGGTTCCGAGTACCTTGACCTCGGGCGGTTCTGGCAGTACCTTTTGGCAGTTGGCCTCCTCTTCTGGCTGTTTCTGATGTTTCGGGCGCTCAAGCCCGCCTTCAAGAGCCCTGACAAGCGCGAACTGTCCTCACTCTTTCTGTACGCGGCCGTGGCCATCCCTGTTTTCTACCTGCCCGCCCTTTTCTATGGCCCTCACACCAACTTCGCCGTGATCGACAACTGGCGCTTCTGGATCATCCATCTTTGGGTGGAGGGATTCTTCGAACTCTTCGCGACGGTGCTGGTGGCCATCATGTTCCACCAGATGGGCGTGGTCAGCACCAAGACCGCCACGCGCCTGATCTACCTGGATGCCATCCTGTATCTCAGCGGCGGGATCATCGGCACAGGCCACCATTGGTACTTCACAGGCCAGGGAACGCTTAACATGGGCCTGGCGTCGTGCTTCTCCGCTCTGGAAGTTGTGCCTCTAACTCTTCTGACTCTGGACGCCTGGGATTTCATCAAGCTGAGGAAGGCGCAGTGTTCCGCGTGCGGCCACGATCTGGCCTGGGGCCAGAAGTGGTCCATCTACTTCCTCATGGCCGTGGGTGTTTGGAACTTCGTCGGCGCAGGGATCTTCGGTTTTCTAATCAACCTGCCAATCGTGTCCTACTTTGAGGTGGGCACGACGCTCACTCCCAATCACGGACATGCCGCACTGTTTGGTGTCTTTGGGATGCTGGCCTTAGCAGTCCTGATCTTCTGCTTGAGGGCCATGCAATCCGACGCCACATGGAACGAGACGGAGAAGTTCATCCGGGTGGGCTTCTGGGGTGCTAATTTGGGCCTCGCGCTCATGATCATGCTGGATCTGTTCCCCGGAGGAGTGATCCAGCTCTGGGATTCCATTGCCAACGGGTATTGGCACGCGCGCCGCCTGACATTCCTGATGGGCGGCACCTACCACAAGCTGGAATGGCTGCGCATGGTGGGGGATATGGTCTTCCTCATCGCCGGCGCCCTGCCCATCACGCTCGGCGCGTTGCGCAGTGTGTGGAAAAGGGATCTCTCTCCCACGGCGTGAAGGCCGCACCCCACCGGATCCCCTGGGTGCCGCGAAGCCAGCAAACCCGTCTGTCCAAACGGCGGCGGGGGAACGTAAGCCCCTGCATTCCTGTCGCGAAATCCCCGTCGCACCAGCAAACGACCAGGAAGTCGCCTTGCAGAAACGCGGAGCCCCCTCGAAGGATGGACGTCCGAATCCCGGCGGCCAGACTGCGGCCGATGGCGGGAATATACTTGGTTGGCGGAGGTGCCGTGTGAGGAGATGGGCTTTGCTGGCGGCGATGGCGGGGATTCTGGCGGGGCAGACGAAGCCGCAGTACGAGGTGTTCGCGGTGCGCTACGCGACGATCCCGGATTTCGCGGTCTCCGGGTTGGTGGCGGGGGCGGAGGCGTCGCGCAAGATGGATATCGCCATGATGGTGTGGCTGGTGCGCGGCGGCGGGAAGAACATCCTGGTGGACTCGGGGTTCTATCGCGAACAGTTCTTCCGGCAGTGGCACGTGACGGATTACGTCAAGCCATCGGAGGCGGTGCGGCGCGCGGGAGTGAAGCCGGAAGAGATCACGGACGTAATTGTGACGCACATGCACTGGGATCACGCCGACGGGATGGACCTGTTTCCCAACGCGCGCATCTGGGTGCAGAAGGAGGAGCTGGAGTATTACGCGGGATCGGCGTGGCAATCGCGGCGGACGCACGGAGGGATCGACCCGGACGACGTGCTGGCGGCGGTGAAGCTGAATATGGCGGGTAAGGTCGGGCTGGTGGATGGCGATGCGCAGGAGATTCTGCCGGGAATCACTTGCTACACCGGGGGCAAGCACACCTACGCGTCGCAGTTTGTCGGGGTGAGCACGAGCGGCGGGACGGTGGTGCTGGCCAGCGACAACGTGTACCTCTACGAAAATCTGGAGAAGCACGTGCCGATTGCGGCGACGCTGGATGCGGCGTCGAATCTGCGGGCGCAGGACCGGATGAAGCAACTGGCGGGGGATGCGAAGCGGATAGTGCCGGGGCACGATCCGGCGGTGATGACGCGGTTCCAGGAGGTGGCGCCGGGGGTGGTGCGGGTGCAGTGATGGCGAGCACCCGATGCGGCGCCGATTGGTGCTGCGCCACGGTTACGGCGCACGGCATCCGGCCGCATGGGGCGGTATCTACAGGGCCGGCCGAAGCCCGGAGTGTCCATCGAGCAAGGCTCGGACTCGCGTCAGCAGCGCCGCTGGGGTGAAGGGCTTCTGGAGATAGCTGGCTTCGGCGTTAGCTCCCGGCCAGACCATCGCGCTATAGCCGGACATGCACAGCACTGGAACGCCCGGGCGGCAATCGGCAAACTGCGCCGCCAGTTCCGCGCCGCCCATCTCCGGCATCACCGCATCGGTGATCAATAGATGGATCGAACTCGGATGCTGGCGCGCTCGCTCGATGGCTTCCCGTCCGTTAGAGCACCCCAGCACGCGATAGCCGCGCCGCTCCAGGTTCTCCAGGACGAAGCGGCGAACTCCTTCTTCATCTTCGGCCAGCAGAATCGTCTCCGTTCCCGAGGGCATGGCAACCGCGGGAAGGACGGCGGCCGCGGCGGGCTGCGCCTGGACGGCCGGCGCCGGCACCGCCGGAAGCAGAATTCGGAACTGGGAGCCGCGCCCCAGTTCGCTCGATACCGCAATCGAACCGCCGCACTGCTGCACGATTCCGTAAACCGTCGAAAGCCCCAGTCCGGTGCCTTTCCCCTGTTGCTTGGTGGTGAAGAACGGTTCAAAGATGTGAGCTTTCACTTCGGGAGATATCCCAGTCCCGGTGTCGCTCACCGTAAGGGCCGCATACTGGCCCGGAACCAGATCCAGATGCAGCGCGGCAAAACGCTCGTCGACGGTCTGGTGGGCCGTCTCGATCACCAGTTTCCCCCCATGCGGCATGGCGTCCCTGGCGTTGAGTACCAGGTTCATGATCACTTGCTCGATATGAACGCCATCGGCGCGGATGGCGCCCGCCGCCGGGTCGAGGCAAAGCGCCAGGTTCACGTCCTCGCCGATCAGCCGGCCCAGCATCTTCTGGACATTCGCCACCAGATCGTTCAGCACAAGGATCTCAGTCCGGCTCGGCTGGCGGCGGCTGAACGAAAGAAGCTGCTCGGTGAGGCTGGTAGCCCTCACCGCCGCTTTCAGGATTTCTTCAACCCCGCCACGCAAAGGATCGTATGGCGGGAGTCCGTCCAGCGTCATGTGACCGAACCCGGTGATCACGGTGAGCAGGTTGTTGAAGTCGTGAGCCACGCCACCCGCCAACCGGCCGACGCCCTCCAGTTTTTGTGCCTGGCGGAACTGTTCTTCCAGTTGTTTCCGTTCGGTGATGTCCATCGTGACTTCCACGAAGCGTGTGGGTTTGCCTGCCGAGTCGAAGAAAACTCTGCCGCGCGCGGCCAACCAACGCTCCACCTGGTCTGTCAACCCGATGGTTCGATAATCGGTTGTGTATTCGCCCCCGCTTGCCCGGTCAAACGCTTTTCGAATCAGATCGTCGACGCGCTTCCGGTCATCGGGGTGCAAGCCGCGAAGAAAGGTCTCGTAAGAGGCCTCCGCATCGGGCGGCAGACCGAAATGATGTTTCGCGCCTTCAGACCAAATCACCTTGCCGGATTGGGGGTAGAAGTCGAACATCCCGAGTTGGGTGACGCTGACGGCCAGAGCCAGCCACTCCTCCCGATCGCGCAAGCGCTCTTCGGTCCGCCGGCGCTCGCCGCGGGATTGGCATTCGCGAATCTCCCGTTGAACCGCGGGAACCAGCCTCGCGATGCGGTCTTTCAGGACGTAATCGTGCGCGCCGGCCCGCATCATCTCGACCGCGCGATCCTCGCCGATCATGCCGGACACGACGATAAACGGGATGTCCCGGCCACATTCGTGCAGGATCTCCAGCGCCGCGACGGCATCGAATTGGGGAAGATGAAAGTCCGCGATGACCACATCCCAGTCCTGACGGGCCAAGGCTTGCCGCATCGGTTCGGCCTCCTCGACGCGTTCGGCGTGGACCGTGTACCCGGACTTCTCCAGCAGGCGAACGATCAGCGCGGCGTCGGATTCCGAATCCTCGACCTGCAAAACCCGAAGTATTTCACTCATCCACGGAACAATCCTTTGGCGCTTCGCCTGCGAACTCTATTTCACCGGAGGATTCGGTTCGTTGAGAAGCAGCCAGTACAAGCCGAGATTTGCGATGGCGGCTTGAAACTCCTTGAAATCGACGGGCTTTCGCACGTAGCTGTTGACGCCGAGGTCGTATCCGGCGCCCACGTCCTCCTCCTCTTTCGAGGACGTCAGGATTACCACCGGCACTCGCCGGGTCCGCGCATTCGCGCGGATCGCTCGCAAGACCTCCAGACCGGATACCTTGGGCAGCTTGAGATCCAGCAGGATCACCGATGGAGTTTCAGAAATGGCGCGACCGGCGTAGGCGCCTTCTCCGCGCAGGTAATCCAGCGCTTCCTGGCCGTCTTCGGCAACCACCAGCTCATTGGAGATGTGGCCCTTGGCAAGCGCTCTCCGGGTGAGATCCGCATCGCTTGGATTGTCTTCCACCAACAGAATCGCCTTAGTCGAATTCATCAGGCAGCTCCCAGAGTGAAACAGAAGGTTGCGCCGCGGTTGACGCGCGCCTCGGCCCACACGCGGCCGCCGTGTCTGCGGAAGATCCGCTGAACGGTCGCCAAACCGATACCGGTTCCCGGGAATTCAGAGACCTTGTGCAAGCGCTGAAACGCGCCAAACAAGTTACCGGCGTAGGCCATGTCGAAGCCCGCCCCGTTATCGCGAACATAGAATGCCATCTCACCCTCCTTCTCGATACTTCCGAACTCGATCAATGCCTTGTCCCGCGTTCCTGTGAATTTGATGGCGTTGCTGAAGAGGTTGGTCAGCGCGATCTCCAGAAGCCGGACATCGCCAAAAGCCACCAGCCCCGGCTCAACCACGAACTCCATGGACCGTTCCGGCTGGCCATCCCGCAACCTGACAATGACACGATTCGCCAGGGCCGTGATGTCCACTTGATCCAACTTCATTTCGCCGCGACTCACGCGCGAGAGCTGCAACAGGTCGTCAATCAGGTTGCCCATCCGTTGCGTTTCGGCGCGCACCCGGTTCAGGTACTGCCGCGCGCGCTCGTCCAGAGAGGCGGAATAATCCTCTAGCAGCGCCAGACTCCACCCGTCGATTCCGCGCAGCGGCGCCCGCAGATCGTGCGATACGGAATAAGCGAATGCTTCCAACTCCCGGTTGGCGGCTTGGAGTTCGTGGGTGCGCCGGCCTACCCGCAGCTCCAACTCGGCGTTCATCCGGCTTACTTCCAGTTCCGCCTCCTTGCGCTCGGTGACGTCGATGTTTGCCCCGACCAGCCGCAACGGCTTTCCGGTGTCGTCCTTAGAAACCCAGGCCCTTCCAAAGAGCCAACGCGTGGTGCCGTCCGGCCAGATCACGCGCCACTCCGCTTCAAAGCTGCCGGTTTCCATGACCTCCTGCACGTACCGCACACCCTGATCCCGGTCTTCGGGACAGATCAGGTCCTGCCAGGTCCTCTTGCCCGCGGCAAATCCGCCCGGCGGCAGACCATACATGGCCTCCAGTTCCGGCGTCAATTGGCTCTCGCCGGTTTGCAGGTTCCACACGAAGGTGCCGATCCGAGCCACCTCCTGCGCCAGCCGCAGCCTCTCCTGGTTTTCGGCCAGGTCGACTTTCACCCGAAGTACTTCCAGTTCGGCGAGCTTGCGCTCGGTGACGTCGGTGTTGGCGCCCATCAGGCGCAATGGCTTTCCGGTGTCGTCCTTAGAGACCCAGGCCCTTCCAAACAGCCAACGCGCGGTGCCGTCGGGCCAGGTCACGCGCCATTCCGCTGCAAAGCTGCCTTTTTCCATGGCCTCTTGCACGTACAGCACCCCCTGATCGCGGTCTTCGGGACAGATCAGGTCCTGCCAAGTCCTCTTGCCTTCGGCAAATCCGCCCGGCGGCAGACCATACATGGCCTCCAGTTCCGGCGTCAATTGGCTCTCGCCGGTTTGCAGGTTCCACACGAAGGTGCCGATCCGGGCCACCTGCTGCGCCAGCCGCAGCCTCTCCTGGTTTTCGGCCAGGGCTTCTTCGATCTGGCGTTGCTCGGTAATATCCGTATTCGTGCCGAACCAGACAACCTTGCCGGTTGGGTCGCGCACCGGCATCACGCGCGTGAGGAAGGGATGAAACGTGCCGCCCGCGGCGCGCAGCGGAAACACCATTTCGAAAGGTATTCCGGCCGCGATCGCATTCTTCCAGCCCTCTAAGAAGACCGGCAGCATCTCGGGATCATGGACCGATTGCCAACCCCATCCCTCCATCTCCCGGGGCGTCTTGCCGGTGAAATCGTACCAGCGCTGGTTGTACCAGAAGATCCAGCCATCCGCATTCGCCGTCCAGCACAATTGCGGAATCGCATTGGCAAGGGTGCGGAACCGCTCCTCGCTAGTTCTCAGCGCCGCCGCCACCCGCTCGTGATTTCCGATGACGCGCTCGGTGATGACGCCGGCGACCGCAATCATAATCACCAGGAGAGCGCCGCCGATTCGCAAGATCCACTTCAACTGGGCGTCTTGTGCCTCGGCCGCCGCCTTGGTGCGGGTATTCAGTAATCGGTGCTCCTCTTGCTCTATGTCGCGCAACAGACCGCGTATTTCGTCCATTACGCGTTTGCCTTCATCGGTGGCGATTGCCGCCAGAGCGGCGTTCCTTCCATCCGTCCTGTATAGCGCAATGATACGGCTCGACACGGAGAGCCGGGTTTCCACCAACTGGTCCAGCTTGCCGATCCGCGCCTGCTGTCCGCTGTTATCGGCCGTGAGCTGGCGGAGATCCTGCCTCGCCAGCGACTGTTTTGAGAGAGCGGATCGGTACGGCTGAAGATAGCCGTCGTCCCCGGTCAGCAAATAACCACGTTGGCCGGTTTCGGCGTCCTCCATGGTGGAGAGCAGTAACCCCGATGCGTTGAGCACTCGCAGGGTATGCGACACCAGTTGTTCGGCATCCCGGGCGCGATTGAAACTCCGCTCGGGGAGCAACAGCAAAACCGCGATTAGCAGGAGCGCGCTTCCCAGCAGCAGCATTCGCCGGACGAAAGGGGTGCCTAGCATGCGCCGGCTTCGTTCGGCGATCGATCCGCCAGCGCGCATTCGCATGTCGAAGCGATGGCCGCCAGCGGGGATTCACGGGGTCCGTGTTTCGAAATCGGTACGGCAAAATCGCGCGGCATGGCGAGACCTTCGTGTGGAGGATCCATTTTCAGATCTGCCAGGGTTGCAGTCGGACGTAATGATTGCACTTAAGTTGCCAAAGAGGCGCAACGCACCAACCGCGGATTTCTCGGGTTGGTTTCCGTTGGCTGAGAGTATACACCTCTTTTAACTACTACTTGACTACTGTACTAGTTAACTAGTACAATTAATAGTACAATTATAGCCGCTGGACGGGCAGGCGAGGAGGGCGGATGGGGGGACGGAACACACTGGCAACGCTCTGGCAGGACGTTCGCTACGCCCTGCGGGCGATGCGGCGCACGCCGGGATTCACGGCCGTGGCGCTGCTGTCGCTGGCGCTGGGCATCGGCGCCAACACGGCCATCTTCAGCCTGATCCATACCCTGATGTTGCGCCTGCTGCCGGTGCGCGAGCCGGAGCAGCTTGTGGAGTTGCTGAACAAGTACCCGGGCGAGCCTCACGTGAACGGCTTCTCCTGGCAGAGCTACCAGCACTTTCGGGACAACAACCACGTCTTGAGCGATCTGACGGGTTCATGCCCCGCCCGTTTTAACGTGCGCGGTGAGGGCCTCGAAGCGGAGACCGTGGATGGCGCATACGTGGTGAGTAACTTTTTCCCGGCCCTCGGGGTGAAGCCGGCCGCCGGGCGGCTGATCGGTCCGGCAGACGACCCCGCCGGTGCGGCCGGTCCCGCCGTAGCGGTGGTGAGCTGGTCTTACTGGAACAGCAGGTACAATCTGAGTCCGGCCATCCTGGGCAAGCGCATCGTGGCGGACGATGCGCCGGTGACGGTGATTGGGGTTGCGCGGCGCGAGTTCTTCGGGCTGGTGGCCGGGTCCAAGACGGACATCTGGCTGCGCGCGGCGCCGGGACGCAACGGGCTGCATCTGCTGGGGCGGCTGAAGCCCGGTGTGTCCATCGATCGGGCGCGCGCGGAGCTGAGTGTGCTGTACCAGTGGACCATCGAGGAAAGAGCCGGGAAAAGCCAAGATCCGTTGATTCGCCAATTGAGGTTTGCATTGGAGCCGGCGGGCGCCGGGCTCGCCTCGCGCCTGCGCGAACAGTTCGCCAGGCCGCTCTTCGTGTTGATGGCCGTGGTGGGTCTGCTTTTGCTCATGGCGTGCACCAACGTGGCGAGTATGCTGCTGGCGCGCGGGGCGGCCCGCCAGCGGGAAATGGCGCTGCGCGCCGCGCTCGGCGCCGGGCGGCTTCGTCTGGTGCGCCAGGTGTTGACGGAATCCCTGCTGCTGGCGGCGGCGGGCGGCCTGCTGGGTATCCTGCTGGCGTATTTCGGCACTGACGTGCTGGCGGGGATCATGGCGTCCGGACGCGACCGGATCGAACTCCAGGTGCGGCCCGATGCGGGCGTGCTGCTGTTCACCGCCGGCGCCGCCCTGCTGACTGGTATCCTGTTCGGCCTGGCTCCCGCCTGGCACGCGTTCGCCTGCGTCCCGGCGATTGGGTTGCGG
>CABDZD010000736.1_pt1 | contig 10841 bp, 6 predicted proteins | sample 3421751 | NCBI WGS metagenome assembly CABDZD01 (sample SAMEA5534339, study PRJEB31848) | metagenome | biome: tundra; feature: field; material: soil | place: USA | collected 2013-05 | depth 0.45 m | reverse complement strand
TTTGATTTTAAGTCGCTTACGCTGGAAGCTTCGGGCCAAACAGATTGGCCGGTATATTGCGGTAATCCGGCCAGAGCACTCGGTGGCGCGCCGGAAACGTCAGTAAATCCTTGGCGACCAGGCGGGAGCTACTTCAGCCACGGGGTGTTTTCAGGGTAACTTCCGGATGGCCGACGATCCGACCAGAACCGGCTGGAGCGCTTCTACACGGAGGGCTCTTCCCACAAATTGGGTACCCCGATGTAGTAAGATCAACGAAACTGTACGCTGGTGGCATCAGGCACGAGCCTGGTTTCGTGCCAGGTCCTCACGCTCATCGGCGCGGGCGCGCTGGATGAAGGCTATCGCGCCATTGCGCCGCGAGGTCGTGACGGAGGTTGGAGGTCCTGCCCGCGGAAGCGGCCCGCGGTTTAGGTGACGGATGACAGGTAAACGAATAGCGCACTTCGAGATCACCGGCAAGCTCGGCGAAGGCGGCATGGGCGTGGTCTACGAAGCGATCGACCGCCACCTGGACCGGCACATCGCGCTGAAGATTCTGCCGCCGGCGAAGGTCGCGGACCCCGCGCGCAAGCAGCGTTTCATTCAGGAAGCCAAGGCGGCTTCGGCGCTGAATCATCCGAACATCATCACCATCTACGACATCAGCGCGGCAGACGGCTTGGATTACATCGCCATGGAACTGGTGCCGGGCCGGACGCTTGAGGACCTGCTGGCCACGCGTCACCCGAAGGTCCCGGAGACGCTGAAATACGCTGTCCAGATCGCCGGCGCGCTGGCGGCCGCGCACGCAGCCGGCATAGTGCACCGCGATCTCAAGCCGGCCAACGTGATGGTCACGGAGAGCGGATTAGTGAAGGTCCTCGATTTCGGATTGGCGAAACTCACTGATGAATCGGAAGTGACAGAGGCTGACGCCACTCGCACCGAGCGCGCCCTGACGGAAGAGGGCGCGGTAGTGGGCAGCGCCGCGTATATGTCGCCCGAGCAGGCGGAAGGCAGGAAAGTCGATGCGCGTTCGGATATCTTCTCGTTCGGCCTGGTGCTCTACGAGATGTTGAGCGGCAAGCGGGCCTTTCGCGCCGCGACCCGCATGGCCACCCTGGCGGCAGTTCTGAATCAAGAGCCGGGGCCGCTCGGCGAAATCGCTCCCGGACTGCCCAAGGAGCTGGAGCGGATCGTCACCCGCTGCCTGCGCAAGGACCTGGCGCGGCGCAGCCAGAGCATGGCGGAGATCAAGATCGCGCTGGAGGAATTGAAGGAAGAGACGGAATCCGGCGCGTCTATGAGCATGGCTCCGGCGGCCAGAAGGCCCGCCAACCACTGGCGCTGGATGGCGGTCCCAGCGGCGGTGCTGGCGTTATGCGCGGCCCTGTTCTTTCTGCTGCCCCGCTTCCGGGAAACGCAAGCGCCGCTGAAAGACGTTCCGCTCACTTCCTACAACGGCTTTCAGGGGGAGCCAACGCTCTCGCCGGACGGAAGCCAGTTCGCCTTTGTCTGGGATGGCGGCCAGGAGAACGCCCCGCCGCAGCTCTACGTCAGCCTGGCTGGCCGGGGCACGCCGCTGAAGCTGACGAATACGCCCGGCGCCGCGGCCCGGAATCCGGCCTGGTCGCCCGATGGACAGACCATCGCATTTGTGCGGTCTATCCCAGGGCAGTTTACTGGCGACCTGATCGTCATTCCGGCACTGGGCGGACCCGAGCGGAGAATTGACGAAGCCTGGAGCCTGAGCCGCCCGGCCTGGCCCCCCGACGGGAAGTGGCTCTATTTCTCCGCCAGTGTATCGCTCCAAGCCCGCGCTCTGTTCGTGGACCCCTCGGGCGGTGGCGAAAAGCACCAGTTGACGGACCCTCCGGCCGGAGGGAATGGGGACGGGAGCCCTTCCGTTTCTCCGGACGGCCGGAAATTGGTTTTCGTCCGCTCATTCTCTACCTGGAATCAAGACCTCTTTGTCGCCGATTTGCGGGACGGCAACACCGCCGGTGTCCCGCGGCGGCTCACCAGCGATCACCGGAATAAGCACTCGCCAGTGTGGACTACCGATGGCGAAGAGATCGTCTATGTAGCCGGCGAAGCCACCAGCTCTCTGGCTGTTTACCGCGTCCGGGCCTCGGGCGGCGCGCCCGCCCGGGTGGAAGGAATCGGCGATTACGCTGTGGCTCTGGCCATTGCGCCCAAAGGGCACAGGCTCGTCTATAGCCGGTCGTTCCAGGACTACAACATATGGCGGATGCCGCTCCCGGCTGGCGGCAACTCCGCCGGAGTCGCGTGCAAGTTCCTGTCTTCGACACGCTTTGAGGCTTCACCGGCGTATTCACCCGATGGAAAGCGCATTGCCTTCACTTCCAACCGTGGCGGCGTGCGCCAGATCTGGGTGGCCGATGCCGATGGCTCGAATCCAGTGGCGTTGACGAACTTCACGGAGGGGGTGGCCGGCAGTCCGCAATGGTCGCCGGATGGCCAGACGATCGTGTTCGATGCGCGCCCGGAGGGTTTGGCCGATGTTTATTCCATCCCAGCGGTGGGAGGGCCGCCCAAGCGGCTGACCGATCACCCCGCGGAGGACCATGTCCCGTGCTATTCCGCTGACGGCCGCTGGATTTACTTTGCTTCCACGCGCTCGGGCCAGCGGCAACTCTATCGCATGCCGGCCAACGCCGGGAATGTCGTGCAGATCACGCGCAAGGGCGCATACGCGTCAATGGCGTCGTCCGATGGCCGATGGATTTTTTATAGCAAGCCAAGCGGCGCCATCTGGAAAGTGCCGGCGGACGGCGGCGAGGAGATACCGGTCTTGGATGCCGGAAGCATCTACAACGCTTTTACGTTTTGTGTTACAGCCTCCGGCATCTATTTCGCCGGCGCGCCCGACCCTGCGTCCAGGACAGTGCCGTTGAAGCTGTACCGCTTCGCGGACGGCAGGACGGTGGAGCTGGGGCACTTTGATAAGCCCTTGTCTCTGCACATGAGCATCTCGCCGGATGAGAAATGGCTGTTGTACACGCAACTCGATTCCTCAGTGGACGATTTGGTGTTGGTGGAGAATTTCCGGTAACCGCAAAAATTTTGCAAAAGGCGACCATGAGGCCGGTTTGATTCGAACCAAAGCCTGATATGCCGGCGACCGGCGGTGTCTCTGGCCATGGCCGCGGATCGTGCCCGGTTGACGGCGCATCCGGAAGTTGACGGGTTACCAGTGGCCAGATCCAGCCTAACGCCGTAGTATCGACCAATTCTCCTCGATTCCCGAATCGTCACTCGGAAACTGACCCACCACGCGCGCTCCCCGTGCGCATCATCCGCATCCAGTATTCTGGACATCCGCCGCTCCGGGATGCTCAAATGAGCGTCTTGAACAGGGCCGTGTGCTATTCTCCGGCCTGAGTTCCGAGTGACCCAATGAAGAACAACAACGCCCTAATCCAGCCGGTCGGACTGATTGGGCTAGGGCTGATGGGGCGCGGTATCGCCTCCTGCCTCCTGTCGCACGGTCTGGAAGTGATCGCCTACAACCGCACAGCCGCGCGGGCTAGGACGAGCATCGGCCATATCCAGACTGCGCTCGACGAGTTGACCAGGCGCCGCATCGTCCCGCGCGCCGGCGTGAAGAACTGGCGCGACCGGTTCCGTCTGGTACGCTCGCTCGAGGAGTTGGCCCCGGCGCGCTTCGTCATCGAATCCGTCAAGGAAGACCTCGAACTCAAGCGCCGCATCTACAGCGCCGTGGAGAGCGCGGTCGCGCCGGATACAGTGATTGCGTCCAACACGTCGAGTTTGCCGATTTCCATTCTGCAGACCGGCCGCGCGCACCCGGACCGGTTTATCGGCATGCATTGGGGAGAACCGGCGCAGATCATGCGCTACCTCGAGATTATCCCCGGAGCTCGAACCTCGCCCCAGGCAATCGATCTGACCAGGCGGTTGGGCGAAGTCTGCGGCAAGGAACCGACTCTCCTGAATCGCGATATCCGTGGGTTCCTCTCCAACCGCATGATGTATGCCATGCTTCGCGAGGCCTGCTATCTGGTGGAGTCTGGAATCGCCGACATCGAAACGGTGGACCGCTCGTTCCGCAACGACATCGGATACTGGGCCACCATCGCGGGTCCGTTCCGCTGGATGGATCTGACCGGAATCCCCGCTTATGCCGCGGTCATGGAGGGGCTCTTTCCAAAGCTCTGCAATTCGCGGAAGGTCCCGAAAATGATGCGGGATATGGTGGCTGCCGGCGGCCAGGGAATCGGCAACGCCAAGGGTTTTTACCCCTACACCGCCGCTAGTGCCAAGCGGTGGGAAAAGGCGTGGGTGGAATTCACCTACGAAATCCGCAAACTTGCCGGCAAATACGACGAGCGGAAAATCTGATGCGCTCCTGGTTATTCCTGTTCACCTGCAACCTCATGTGGGCCCTCCAGTTCACCTGTATCAAACTGGTGCAGGACCAGGTTGGCCCCATGTTCACGGTGTGGGGACCCATGACGCTTGCCATGCTCATGTTGATTCCATTCGTGCTCCGCGACCCATCCCGCGCCGCGGCGCAACGTCCCGGAAGAATGGTCCGCACCTACCTGCTGCTGGCCGGCCTCGGGGTTTTCCCCGCGCAGGTGATGATGACGTGGGGCACCCGAATGTCCCTCGCCAGCAACGCCGCCCTGATTAACCTCACCCTCCCGGTGGCGACCGCGATGTTCGCGGTGATCTTCCTGCGGGAACGAATGACTCCCCTTCGCTGGGTCAGTTTTGCGGTGGCGATCTCTGGCGTGGTCCTCTGCTCCGGCGGCGATTTCCGGAGCATGAGTTTCGGCACGTCGTATCTGGCGGGCAATGCTCTGATTTTCGCGGCGACCCTGGGCAGCGCCTTCTACAACTCGTACGGCAAGCGGGCGCTGGAATTCCATTCGCCCATGCAGATGCTGTTCTGGACGTACGTGGCGGTCTGTTCCATGATGGCGCCGGTGGTCCTGGCCGAAGAGGGTGCGGTCTTCAGCCGCATTCCGCACTTCACGATGCAAACCTGGATCGGCATGGCGCTGTTGACTTTCTTCCACAACTACCTGTCGATGATCCTCTTCCTGAAGGCGTTGAAGAACCTGGACGCCATTCAGGCCAGCCTCTCCAATTATCTGATTACCTTTTTCGGGTTACCGATTGCCGCCATCTGGCTTCGCGAGAAACTGGCGCCCGCGGCAATCGCGGGTGGAATCCTGGTATTGGCCAGCACGCTCCTGATCACCGTCTGGGAAGAGATTCGTTCCGCGCGCCGGCCGGCGGTTGATTCCAATGCCGCTTCCAGTGCCGCGGAGGTTCCCCGCTCGGTTTGAGGGGGGAACCCGCGGCTTCGCTACCGCGTGTTGGCCACCAATTCGGCAAGCGGACTCGGCGGATTGTGCGGCATGCCCAGCCGGTCCAGCAGCGCCAGAATCTGGCTGTTCAGAAAATCGATGTGCTCGGCGTCAGAGGCGCGCAACTGCATGCCGGCGTCTCGAACGTGCGTCGTTTCGAGGATGCCGCGCGATTCCAGAAGCCGCTTTTCGGCATGATGGAACAACTCCATATGCTGGAGACTATAGGCGATCTGCGGCAGAACTTCCGCGAAGATGGCGTATGCCTGCGCCTTCTCGCCGCGGGAAGCCAAATCATACACGCGCGCCAGCAGGTCTGCCACGGCGAGCCCAGGCATCACACCGCAGATTCCCGCCGGAATCAGTTCCAGCATGTACATTCCGCCCCAACCTTCGAGAACGCCGACCTCACCGCCGGTTTCCTGGAGGATGGCTTCGATCTTCGCCGCCATCATCGGTTCTTCGAGCTTCAGGTATCGGAAGTGCGGATGCTGCCTGTGTAACTCCGCCGCGAACCGGGCGCTGACGGTCTGGCCGGAAGGATTGTAGTCTTGGATGAGGACCGGAATATCGATCGCCCCCAGGATGCGATCGAAATAACGCAGCAGGTCGGATTCCGGCAACTGAAACAATCTCGGCACCGCGATGCAGACCCCGTCCGCGCCCACTTCCTGGGCGAATTTGGCGTTCTCCAAGGCCTCCCGCAACCCAGCGTAATTGACTTGCGCGATGATCGGGAACCGCCCATCGGCATGCTGCACTGCTTCCGTGACGATCTGCCGCCTTTCCCGTTCCGCTAGTTTATAGAACTCACTGGCGTACGCCGGGAGACAGCCCGCACAGGCGCCCGTCTCGCGCGCGAATGCAACAAGCTTGCGCAGGGCGCTCCAATCCACCTCCTCTTTAGGCGTAAACGGCGTAGGGATGATTGGTACGATTCCGTTGATATGATTGAGGTTCGTCATTAAATAGGTTCCTCGTTCCGTAACGATCAACCAGATTCTAATTCAATGCCGGCGGCCGGCAAACGGTTTTTGCGCCCGCCGCACGGCAGCCGTCCAGATAGATGGATAGCGCCGGAACCGGATCCGGCGCTGGCCCGGTCCGTATCCATGGCTGCGCCATCTGCACCGGGCGTGCGTGCCGGCCCACACGCTTCAGCGCGGGCGGCACCGGCCAGCGGCGTCCTGACCGCCTCTGACGCTTTTCATCCAGCCAGTTGGATGGCAAAAACCTGACAGCCACTCCTATCGATATTAAGATCTTAAAGCGTGGTACTTTTTATATCGTCCGGCAATTCCGTTCCGTCTCGCTTCACGTTAACGGAGTCTTGAGGTTGCTTCGCTAGCCTGACATAGGGGGAGTGAAAATGTACAGAATCCTTTCGTTAGTCTCTTTGGCTTGGGCGCTGGCGTTGCCCACGTTTGCGCAATCGTTCACCGGCGGCATAACGGGAACGGTCAATGACTCATCGGGGGCGGTTGTGCCCCAAGCACGGGTGGTCCTCGTCAATTCCGGAACGAACACCCGCACCGAGGTTCGCTCCGATTCTTCGGGGAACTACTCGGCGCTTTCCCTGCAGCCAGGGGGATACAGCCTGGAAGTCACGGTTTCAGGGTTTAAGAAGTACGTCCGCACGGGCGTTACCTTGGACGTCCAGCAACAGGCCCGTATCGACGTTGTGCTGCAGATCGGCGATTCCACGCAATCGATTGAAATTTCGGCTGACACGTCTTCCATCGAGACCGTCAGTTCGGCCATCGGCAAAGTGGTGGACAACAAGGCCATCGTCAACCTGCCGCTCAATTCGCGAAATGTCTACAACCTGATCTTTCTCACACCGGGCGTGGCCGGCAGTATTGGAAACAACTACGACGGCATGACTTATTCGGTCAACGGCGCCCGCGCCACGATGATGGATACACTGATCGATGGCGTCTCGGCGGGGTTTTCAACGGTCAATGGGAAGTCGGGCGTATCCATATTCCCATCGATAGACGCCATCGCCGAATTCAAGGTGATGGGCGCCAACTATCCGGCGGAGTTCGGGCGCAGCCAGGGCAGCGTACTGAACGTGATCTTCAAGTCCGGAACCAACCAGTTGCACGGGAGCGCCTACGAATTCCTGCGCAACTCCGCCCTGGATTCGAACGACTTCTTTGCGAATCAGAAAGGGCTCCCGCTGGGAAGTTTCAAGCGCAGCCAGTTTGGCGGCACGCTGAGCGGTCCCATCCGGCATGACAAAACCTTCTTCATGGTTTCCTATGAGGGACTGCGGGCGCGGACTTACGACAGCACCAACACAACGGTGCCCACAGACTTGCAGCGGCAGGGCGATTTTTCGAAGACGCTCGCCGCCAACGGACAGACCATCGCGGTCTACGATCCATTCACGACGCGCGCCAGCGGTTCGGCGTACATCCGGGATCCGTTTCCGGGCAATAAAATCCCATCCGCGCGTTTCGACCCGGTAGCCGTGAACGTGATGAAATACTATCCGGTGGCGAACTTTGCGGGCAACACCGTAACCAACGCCAACAACTATTACAGCACCGGCCCGCACCTGACCGATATCGACCAGCCCGATTTCCGGGTGGACCACAATATCACCGACCGGCAGAAGTTCTTTGCGCGGTACTCATACCGGCTCACGCAGGATGTGCCTCCGCAACTGTTTCCAAGCGCGCAAACCATCGCGGAAGGGCGCGTCAACCAGGAGAACCACGCGCACGGCGCGGTAGCCGACTACACGAACATTCTCTCGCCCAACACCGTGGTCAGCGTCCGGATGGGTTTTGCCCGTACTCTGTTTGTGTATTCGAATCAGGGACTCGGCTTTCTGCCATCGAGCCTGGGGCTGCCGAAAACCCTGGATGCCGCAATGGATCGCGATATGTTTCCGGGCGTTACCGCCAGCGGCTACGTAAGCCTGGGCGGCAACGACCATCGGCGCAGTGCGTTCATGAGCTACTCCACACTGGCGAACGTCACCAAGATCATTGGTTCCCACACGCTGAAGATCGGGTTCGATGGCCGGATGATCCGGTCCGACGTGTGGGAAGCGCATGATGCGACGTTTGGTTTCTCGGCGGGGTTCACCCAGGGGCCCGATCCGAACAAGGCCAGTTCCACTGCCGGCAATAGCATCGCGTCCCTGCTGCTGGGCACCGGCACAACCGGGAATTCTCTCGTCCAGGCCTTCAAGAACGTGGCGGCGCAGAGCTTCTACTATGGAGGCTACGTGCAGGACGACTGGAAGGTCAGCGCAAAGCTGACGTTCAACCTTGGGCTGCGCTACGACTTCGAGACGCCGCGCACGGAGCGTTACAACCGCATGAATTACTTCGACCCTTCCGCGCCCTCACCGCTGGCCAAGGCGGTTCCCGGATTGACGGGTGGTGTGGTGTTCGTCGGCGTGAACGGCAACAGCCGGTATCAATACCACCTCGACACCAACAACCTGGGGCCGCGGTTGGGCCTGGCGTATCAACTCAATTCCAAGACGGTAATCCGAGCCGCCTACGGTCATATCTTCGGCACCTCCCCGCAGGCCTCTCAGGGAACCGTCGGCCCGTTCGGATTCCGCACGGAGAATCCGTGGGTAAGCACGCTCGACGGGATCACGCCATATAACCTGCTGAGCAATCCGTATCCGCAGGGTTTCTTGCCGCCCCCGGGGGCATCGCAAGGTTTGCTGACCCAGGCTGGCGCCAACCTACAGGCCCCGCTGCAGGACACGGTCACGCCGTGGATGATGCAGTGGAATTTCAACGTGCAGCGCGAACTGCCGGCCCATGTGTTGCTCGAGGTGGCTTATGTGGGGACACGCGGCCTGCAACTGGCGCACGGCACCGAAAGCGGAATGAACATCAACCAGCTCGACCCCAAGTACATGGCGCTCGGCTCGAAACTGAACGACCTGGTGGACAACCCGTTTTACGGTTACGTGAACAATGGCGTTCTTGCCTCGGCGAAGGTGGCGCGCTCGCAATTGCTGCGCCCATTCCCGCAGTTCACCACCATCAACCCGCTGTTTTCGAGCGGCGCCTCCTCGACGTATCACTCGCTCCAGGTCAGCGCCAGCAAGCGGCTGTCGCACGGAATGCAATTCCAGGCGGCATTCACCTGGGCGAAGGATCTGGATAACGGTCAAAGCTATCAGGACAGCTACAACGTCAACGGCGAAAGAGGCCTGGCGGACATCGACATAGCCAGGCGACTGGTGGCTTCGTACGTGTATGAACTGCCATTCGGCCGGGGCCGTCACTTTGGCAAGAATGCCCCGCCCGCGGTGAACTGGCTGCTCGGCGGCTGGCAGTTCAACGGGATCACCACCTTCCAGACCGGCACGCCGATCGCGATTTCGGCGACCAACACCACCGGCATTTTCACCGAGGCTATCCGGGCCAACAATAACGGCACCAGCGGAAGGCTGGATGGGCCGGTGGACCAGCGGTTAAACGCGTACTTCGACAAGACCGTCTTCAGCCAGCCGGCTCCCTTTACGTTCGGCAACCTGTCGCCAAGGGTCTCCGACATTCGCAACGACGGTATTCGCAATTTCGACCTGTCGATGTTCAAAGACTTCAGCCCGCTGGAGCGCGTGCGCATCCAATTCAGGGCGGAGTTCCTGAATGCCTTCAATACGCCACGATTCGGCGGACCGAATACCACCGTGACCTCGAGTTCGTTTGGGATCATTACCAGCCAGGCGAACTCACCGCGCCAGACGCAGTTCGGCCTTAAGTTCCTTTGGTAGGTTGACCTTCGTGCCATGGGGCGCTTTCGTGGTTCGGGAGCGGCCCCGTGGATCGGTCTTTGCGTAGAACAGGATGATATCCGTGCAGGCGCCAAAGCGGTTCGACTCATGTACGGCGCTGCTCATACCGGCCCGACGCTTCCATGTAATTTCGTTGCGGAAGTTTTTTGCACCAAAAAACGCATCCATCAGGATCTTCAAATAGTGGCTTGCCGTCGGGTCGCAGTGCAGGTACAGGCTCCCCGTCGGCTTCAGCACCCGATGAAGTTCCAGGAGGCGAACGGCCATCATGGAGAGGTACGCCATCATGTCGTTCTCTTTCAGGAATGCCCGCATGGACCGCAGCATTTCCGCCGCCTCGGAATTCTGCCCCGTCATCACCCCATCGAAGGCAAGCTCCGCTTCATCGCCCCAGTGCCAGGTATCGTCGAAGGCTTCAATCCGAGCGCGGGACCGCTCCCCAGAGGCGACGCGAAAAAGGACGTTGTACGTGGCCTGGCTGTTGAATGGGGGATCGAGGTAGACGAGATCCACGCTCTCATTGTCAATACAGCCGCGCAGGACCGTCAGGTTGTCGCCGTAGTAGAGCCGGTTCATTAGCTTGCTTAAGATACCAGGATTCACCGTTTCGCGAATTTTAAGCGCGTGTGCGGCGTCCGCTCCCTCACGGTCGCGGCTCGGCTTGGAGCGCTCTCGATTGGCCGGTATTTGCATGGATCTCTCACTTCGATATCGCA
>CABDZD010000717.1_pt1 | contig 10992 bp, 10 predicted proteins | sample 3421751 | NCBI WGS metagenome assembly CABDZD01 (sample SAMEA5534339, study PRJEB31848) | metagenome | biome: tundra; feature: field; material: soil | place: USA | collected 2013-05 | depth 0.45 m | reverse complement strand
CGCGTGTTCGGGTTCGCGCTGGGGGTTTCGTTGGCGACGGGGATTCTGTTCGGTCTGGCGCCGGCGATGCAAGGCTCGGGACGCAGTCTGAGCATGGCCCTGAATGAAGGCGGCCGCGGCGGCACCGCCGGACGCGCGGGACGCCGCATCCGCAATGCTCTGGCGATCACGGAAGTGGCGCTGGCGGTGGTGGTGCTGATCGGCGCCGGCCTGTTGATCCGGAGCTTCATCCGGCTGCGCAGCGTGGAACCCGGCTTTCAGCCGGCCGGTGTGCTGACCGTCCGCGTGCCGTTGGCCGGGGGGCGGAATGCCGCGGGGGAGCGGCGGATCGCGTTCTTCAAGCAGGTGACGGACCGCATCGCCACGCTGCCCGGCGTGCGGGCCGTGGGCGCGGTGAACGCTCTGCCTTTGACCGGCCTCGGCGTGGGTGCGACCTTCGCCGTGGAAGGCCGCCCGGCCCCCAGCGCGGAGCAGCGTCCGATCGGGCTCATGCGTTCGGTCAGCCCCGCGTACTTCGGCGCGATGGGGATTCCTCTTTTGGCGGGGCGCGCCCTGGCCGATTCCGATACCGCGCTCTCGCCGCCCGTAATCGTGGTCAACCAGACGCTGGCGCGGCGCTTCTGGCCGGGCGGCGGCGCCATCGGCGGGCGCCTGGCCATCGATCAGCTCGGCGGCCGCGTGGCGGAAATCGTGGGCGTGGTCGGCGACGTGAAGCCCGACCGCATGGATGGCGGGGAATGGCCCACCCTCTATCACTCGTACCCGCAGGCGCCGGCGGCGGCGATGACACTGGTCGTGCGCACCGCGGGAGCGCCCCTCGGCCTGGCCTCGGCGGTGGCCCGCGAGGTGCGTCAACTCGACCCGGACCAGCCGGTGGCGGACGTGCGCCCGATGGAAGAAGTGGTGAACCTGGCGGTGGCCGGAGCGCGCTTCCAGACCGTGCTGCTGGCCAGCTTCGCGGGCGTTGCCTTCCTGCTGGCCGCGGTGGGCATCTACGGGGTGATCTCCTACGACGTGAGCCAGCGCACCAACGAGATCGGCATCCGCATGGCGCTGGGCGCGCAACCCGCGGATGTGCGCCGCCTGATTCTGGGACAAGGCGCGCGCCTGGCCGTCTATGGCATTGTGGCGGGCCTGCTGGGGGCCGGTGTGTTGACGCGTTGGATGCGCACGATGCTCTTCGGCGTCAATCCGACCGATGCCTGGACCTATATGGCGGTTTCGATTTTACTGGTCATAGTGGCGCTGGGCGCCAGCTACGTACCCTCGCGCCGGGCGATGGTGCCCGATCCGGTCATTGCGCTGCGGCACGAATAGGAAAACTCATGATCATACTTCGCAATTTGGAAAAGTTTTACGAAGGCGGCTACGGCAGAAGTTATGTCCTGCGCCGCGTCAACGTGGAAATCAAGGAAGGCGAATTCGTCACCATTATGGGCCCGTCCGGCGCGGGGAAATCCACCCTGTTGAGCATTCTGGGAATGCTGGATGGCGCATGGACCGGGGAGTTCGAGTTCCTGGGCCACCTGGTTCACCGGATGAAACCGAAGGAACGCGTGGAGTTGAACAAGAAGTACATCGGGTTCGTGTTTCAGAGCTACCACCTGATCGATAACCTGACGGTGTACGAGAACCTGGACATTCCGCTCTCGTATCGCAACGTGAAGAGCAGCGAACGGGCGTCGATGGTTTGCGACACGCTGGACCGCTTCCACATCGTGGGCAAGCGCGATCTCTATCCCAGCCAGCTTTCCGGCGGCCAGCAGCAACTGGTAGCGGTGGCGCGCGCCGTGATCGCCCATCCCAAGCTGATTCTGGCCGACGAGCCGACCGGCAATCTGCACTCCAGCCAAGGCAAGGAGATCATGGAGCTGTTCACGAAATTGAACGGCGAGGGCACCACCATCGTGCAGGTGACGCACTCGGTGGGCAATGCGGCGTACGGCAATCGGGTGATCCAACTGGCCGATGGCTGGGTGGTGAGCGGCGGCAGCGACACGGGCCAGGGCGCGCTGGCGTAGCGCAGGCTCTGTCTCGCTTGCTCGCGCGCGCCTGCGCTACAATGGCCCTTCGTCATGCAGGTTCTCCAAGCGGGGCAGCACAAGTTTATCTATCTCGAACTCCAGCCGGAGATGGTGGCCAGTATTGCGCGGCAGGCCGGGTTCGAAACCAAGGCCAAGGATTCGCCGCGGACCATCCATCTCGATTTAAGCGCCCCGGTGCGCGAGGGCCCTTTGTTGCTCTTCGATGCCGCCGATCCGGCCAACCTGGGCTGGTTCTCGCGCTGCCAATTCTACGTGGACGGGCGCACGGGAAGCATCATGCAGACGCCGATGACGCTGGCCAATAAGCGCGATCGCAGCGGCAAGGCGCAGCTTCACGCCGTGCGGCTCACCATCTGCAAGGAACTCCCCGCTACCTTCCGGCTGCCCGGCAACCAGCCGCTGACCGAGCAGGTGTTCTATCACCTGTTCCTGAATTTTCTGAACGCGCTGATGAAGAACGGGGTCGCGGTTTGCGGCGCGGGTTCGATCCAGCCGCTGGCGGGGCGCACGGAAACCGTAGGTTCGCGGAATTAGGGGCGCACCGTAGTGGTCATCCCACTCTGCCTCAGGCGAACAAGAGGCGGCCTTTCGGCTCCGGTATGGCACGCCCGAGTTCCCGGGCCGTCTCCAGCCACTCGGTGATTACCGACTCTGCATTTGCGAGTGCTTCCTGCCGAGTGGAGCCGTCAGCGGCGCAACCGGGTAACTCCGGTACTTCCGCGATAAACGCCTGGTCTTCTTCGCTCCAGTACAGGATGATCTCGTATTTGGTCATTGAGCCCTTTCAGCCAGTTTATACCGGACGATCACGGCGCGGACCTGCTTAACCTGGTAAGACTTGGCAAACGAGCCGCGAGGCTGCACGTTCAGGATCTCCACCACATCCGGTCTCGTAAAGATGTGGTGACTGCCCCTCACACGCTCGCTGAACCCAAGAGCGGCCAGAAGCGACCGCAGATCGTCGAACCGGATGTTGGAGTCCGCAGTGCCTTGAAGCACCTGCTGCAGAACTTGCTTGCGCACACTTTTGATTATCGTCGCTGCCCGCCGGCGCCGCACGAACTTTTTCCTTAGACGCCCGTCTGGGAAAAGGACGGGACCGGAACACGGGCTCACTGGACAAGTGGCCGCTCCCGCCAGAGCCGCGCGCAACGCCCCGCTGGCGTCATGCGCAATTTATGCCACTCTTTGCGCGTGCTGCTTGGCGGCCTCCACCACGGTTTCGATTTCGCGGCGGTATTCCTCAAGCAGTTCCGCGGTGGTAGCTTCAAAGCGCATCACCAGGACGGGCTGCGTGTTGGACGCCCGCACCAAGCCCCAACCGTGCGGAAACAGCACGCGCACGCCATCCACATCCTCGGTTCGATGCCGGGCGCGCAAGACGGCGATGGCCTCGCCGACGACGGCGAACTTGAGCTCGTCCGGACAATCGAAACGGATCTCGGGCGTGACCACGGTAGCCGGCAGATCGGCCAGTTGGTGGGAGAGCGGCTGGCCGGAATCGGCCACGATCTCCATCAGGCGGCAGGCGGAATAAAGCGCGTCGTCGAAGCCGTACCAGCGGTCGGCAAAGAAGATGTGGCCGCTCATTTCGCCGGCCAGTTCGGCATGCGTCTCCTTCATCTTGGCCTTGATCAACGAGTGGCCGGTTTTCCACATAATGGGGTTGCCGCCGCGCGCCTTCAGATCGTCGTACATCAACTGCGAGCATTTGACTTCGCCGATGAAGGTGGCGCCCGGCTTTCGAGTGAGAATCTCCCGACCATAGATGATCATGAGTTGATCGCCCCAGATGATGGCGCCGCGATCGTCCACCGCGCCGATGCGGTCGGTATCGCCGTCGAAGGCGATGCCGAGATCGGCCTTGGACTCGCGTACCTTTTCGATGAGCGCCTGGAGGTTCGCGGGCATCGTCGGGTCGGGATGGTGATTGGGGAATCGGCCATCCATTTCGAAGAACATTTCGGTGGTATCCACGTTCAGATTTTCCAGAATGCGGTGCATTACCGGACCGCCGGTACCGTTGCCCGCGTCGAAGACCACGCGAATGCGCCGCGGAAAGTGGAACTGCGCGGAGACTTCTCTCACGTACGGCGTCACCACGTCGGCCGTGGTCTGGGCGCCTTCGCCAGTGGCCAGGTCGCCGGTATCGATCATGCGGCGGATCTCCTGGATGGCCGCCCCATGAATGGTGGAGGCGCCGCACACGACCTTGAAACCGTTGAACTCGGGCGGATTGTGACTGCCGGTGATCATCACCGCGCCATCGGTTTTCAGGTGGCAGACCGAATAGTAGAGCACGGGGGTGGGCACCACTCCGAGATCGATTACGTCGCAGCCGCTGGCCACCAGGCCGCGCAGCAACGCATCCCGCAATCGGGGCGAACTCAGGCGGTTGTCGCGTCCCAGGCTGATCCGCCTGCCCGCATGGCGCCGCAGGTAGGTGCCGAAGGCGCGGCCGAGTTGCGCAACATCGGGGTCCAGCAGCTCGGCGTCGGATGCGCCGCGGATGTCGTATTCCCGAAATATCGTAGGTTTGAACATGTGCGTTCCGTTCTTAATATAACGTGGCGCTAAGATAGCGGTAGCCGGGCACTCATGAAAACCGCCGATCGCGAGTTTACGACAATTAGTGGAGTGCCGGTCGAGCCGGTATACGCACCCGGCGATTTCCAGAACCCCGCGCCCGGAGAGTTCCCTTACACGCGCGGCATCCATCGCGACATGTATCGCGGCAAGCTCTGGACGATGCGCCAGTTCTCCGGCTTCGCCACGCCGGAGGAGACCAACCTGCGCTACCACTATCTGCTGGCGCAGGGGCAGACCGGCCTATCGGTGGCGTTCGACCTGCCGACCCTGATGGGCTACGACGCGGACCACGCCTTGAGCGAAGGCGAAGTGGGCAAGTGCGGCGCGCCCATCTCTTCGCTGGAAGATATGGAGATTCTGTTCCGCGGTATTCCGCTGGGCGATGTCTCCGTCTCCATGACCATCAACTCGCCGGCCTCGGTGCTGTGGGCCATGTACCTGGCGGTGGCGGAGCAGCAGAACGTACCGTGGGCGCGGCTTTCCGGCACGCTGCAAAACGACATCCTCAAGGAATACATCGCGCAGAAGGAGTACATCTACCCGCCGAGGGCTTCCATGCGGCTGGTCACCGACACGATCGAATTCGGCGCCCGGCACACGCCGAAATTCAATCCGGTTTCGATCAGCGGCTATCACATTCGCGAGGCGGGCTCCACCGCCGTGCAGGAACTGGCGTTCACCTTGCGCGACGGCATCGAGTATGTGGATTGGGCGCTCGAACGGGGTTTGGCGATCGACGATTTCGCGCCGCGCCTGAGCTTCTTCTTCAACGCGCACAGCGATTTTTTCGAAGAGATCGCCAAGTACCGCGCGGCGCGCAAGATCTGGGCGCACGTCATGCGCGAGCGCTACGGCGCGCAGAGCGAGCGCAGCCTCAAGCTGCGCTTCCACGCGCAGACGGCGGGGTGCTCGCTCACCTGGCAGCAGCCGTACAACAACGTGGTGCGCACGGCGCTACAGGCCATGGCCGCGGTGCTGGGCGGCGCGCAGTCGCTGCACACCAATTCGCTCGACGAGGCCTACGCGCTGCCCGGCGAGCACGCCGTCACCATCGCGCTGCGCACCCAGCAGGTGCTGGCCTACGAGAGCGGAGTGACCAACGTGGCCGATCCGTTGGGCGGCAGCTACTTCCTGGAAAAGCTCACGCTGGACAGCGAATCCGCCGCTAACGACTACATCCGCCGCATCGACGAGATGGGCGGCATGATCGCCGCCATCGAGGCCGGCTTCCCGCAGACCGAGATCGCCTCGGCCAGCTACCGCTACCAGCGCGAAATCGAATCCGGCGCGCGCACCATCGTGGGCGTCAACCGCTTTCAGAGCGCCGTATTTCAAAGTGACGCCGAGCCGATCGAGCTGCTGCACGTCGACGAGGCCGGCGGCCGGCGGCAGACGGCCAAACTGGCGGCGTTGCGCGCGCGGCGCGATAATGGCAATGTGCAAAAGACTCTGGACGCGCTGCGGCGCGCCGCCGAAGGGACCCAGAACACCATGCCGCTGCTGCTGGACGCGGTGCGCGCCTACGCCACACTCGGCGAGATCTGCGACGCGCTCCGCGGGGTCTTCGGCACGTACCGGGAAACGCCTCACATCTAGACCATGTCACGACCCATTCGAGTACTGGTGGCCAAGCCCGGGCTGGACGGCCACGACCGCGGCGCCAAGGTGATCGCCCGCGCCCTCCGCGACGCCGGGATGGAAGTCATCTATACCGGGCTGCGCCAAACCCCGGAGATGATTGTCAACGCCGCGCTCCAGGAGGATGTCCAGGTGATCGGCCTGTCGATCCTTTCGGGCGCGCACAATGCGATCGTGCCACGCGTGTTGGAACTGCTGCGCGAGAAGGAAATGACGGACGTGATGGTGATTGTCGGCGGGATTGTGCCGGACGAAGACGCCGCCGCCCTTAAGCGCCAGGGCGTTGCGGCGGTGTTCCAACCCGGCGCGTCGCTGGACGCCATTGTGACATTTATCAAGGGTGCGGTGCCGGCCTAAGGGCTAGCGCAAGAATAACTTCACATTGGCTGGCGGACAGATGTGGCAACTGCGAAGTTATTCTTGCGTTGGCGCTTACTTCAGTGGCTCCTGGACCTTGAGGATGCGATCGGCGGCAACGTTCCTGAGCTCCTGTACGATTCCGGAAGGCCAGCGGATTTCCACCAGGTCCGCGGCTTGGCTCGCGCCCAAACCGAAGTGGGTGGGACCCGCGCTCGAAGAGGCGTATCCGGCAGCGAAAGAAACGTGACTGTACTGCGCGATTCCGCCTGCTACCACCTTGAGTCTTGCCCCGATCCCATCGCGGTTGCTTTTGGAGCCTTCCAGTGCGAATTCGATCCAGTGATGGCCACCCGGGCTGTCGTTGAGCCACACTTCAGCAGGTGCGCCGAGAGCCGTGACAACTACGTCCAGGCGCCCGTCGCCATTCAGGTCTCCCACTGCCGAGCCCCGATGGCGGCTGGGGGGCTGTGCCGTCAAGCCGGCTTCGGCGGTGAGCGCCTGAAACCTTGCGCCGCCCAGGTTGCGGAACACGGTGTTGGGCTGCTCCACGGGCACGCTCGATGCATATCCAAGGGATTGAACGTGGCCGCGCGCGACGAAGATGTCCTTCCAGCCATCGTTATCGAAATCGGCAATCGTGGGTGAGTAGCCGGCCATCGGCACGGAGAGACGAGCCATGCCGCTTTTCTCCGTGAAATCGGCGAAGGCGCCTCTTCCGAGGTTCCTGAACAACGGAAAGGTCTCATTCTCAAGCGCCACAAAAACGATATCGGGCAGGCCATCGTTGTCGAGGTCCCTAGCGTCCACCCCCATACCCGAGATAAACCGGCCGTCCTCCGTCAGCGCCACGCCGGCATCGAACGAAGTCTCCTCGAACTTACCGCGGCCTTTGTTGTGAAAGTATGAATTGTAGACTTTATCGTTGGCGACGAAGATATCCATCCAACCATCCAGGTCAAAGTCCGCGACCGCTACTCCCATGCCCTTACCCGGATGGGCGCGGATTCCAGACTCCGCCGAGATGTCTTTGAAGGTTCCGTCGCCCTGATTGAGGAATAACTGATTCGGAGTCCCCTTATAGAATTTCGGATGACAGTAGTCGCGCTTCCCGGGAGCGGCTTCGCAAGAGGGTTCGTTCTTGAAGTCCCAAGCGAGATAGTTGACCACAAAGAGGTCCAACAGGCCATCGTTATTCACGTCCAGCCACGCCCCGCCGACCGACCATAGGGGTCCGTACTGCTTGTCCGGCTGATTGAGTCCGGCTTTCGCCGTGACATCGGTGAAAGTGCCGTTGCCGTTGTTGTGGTACAGCCGGTTCTCATGAACTCCGCCAACAAAGATGTCCTTGTAACCGTCGTTGTCATAGTCTCCGATGGCGATGCCATTGTCGAAACCCGCGCCCGCCAGTCCGGCCCTCCCGGTAACATCTTTGAAGTTACCGTGGCCATCGTTCTCGAAGAGCCGATTGGAGTACTTAGGCGCGCTCTTCTTCAGAGTCGCGATGTCGGCTCCGTTGGTGAAATAGATATCGAGGTAGCCATCGTTGTTGTAGTCGAACAAGGCTACTCCGCCGGCCATGGTTTCGGGCGCATGACGCTGCGGCGTCTCCGAACTGTCCAGTTTGAAGTCGATCGGCTTGTAAGTGAAGTGAATGGGTGACTGTGGATTCTGGCCGGATAGAACGGCCCAGAAAGCCAATGGCAGTGCCGGGAACAGCCAGAGGGCCCGCCTCATTTCTCTGGCCGTCCCGGTGTCCTGATGAGTGGCGCCGGCTGTTCCTCTTGCGCCGGCTCTTTCACCTTAGCGAACTCGGCGTCCGCCTCCGATACCAGCAGAACCAGGACGAACTTCATGTTCGCTCCTATTGTAACCCCCGGCGCGGGATTCCAAAAAGCCGGCCGGTGGCGGAGCGGTGGTTCTCACAGCTTCCTCCCAACCCTGAAGCAAACTGCCCAGAGGCGGCTGATTCAGGTAGAATTATGACGACATGAAGTCCGCTGCGTGCCTGTGCCTCTGCGCCTTCTTTCTCTGTGCCGCGGAGCCGGTGAAGGTTGTCTTCGACGGGGCCGTCCGCGCCCTCGCGGCGGGGGACTACGAGACCGCGGAGCGGGGATTCCAATCCGTTCTCCGCGAGCAGCCACGCAACATCGCCGCGCTCAGCAATCTGGGCGTGATCTACTCCCGCACGAACCGCGCCGATCAGGCGATCGCCGTCTACCAGCGGGCGCTAAAGTTGAGCCCGGATGACAAGGCAATTCTCCTGAACCTCGGGCTTGTCTACCTCAAGCAGGAGGCCCACTCGCGGGCGCTCCCGTACTTTGCACGGGTCGTTGCAATCGATCCTCAGCACCTACAGGCCCGGCAGTTGCTCGCAGTTTGCCGCGCCTACGCCGGCCAAATGGCACCGGCGATCCACGATCTCGAGGCCCTGCACGCCGCCGCTCCGCGCGACGAAGGGATTCTTTTTCTGCTGGGATTTGCCTATCTGAAGAACCACGACGCCGAAAAGGCGAAGGCGATTTTCCAACTGATGTTCGAGGCGGCCGGTGCGGAGCGGGCGCAGTTCCTGCTGGGTAAAGCCTACTATGAGGCCACTCTGTTCCCCCAGGCCGAGGAGAGCTTCTTCGAAGTGCTCCGGCTCGATCCCAGGTTTCCGGGAGTGCACCTCGAATTGGGAAAGGTCTACATCAGCCTGCGCCGGACCGACGAGGCGATCCGGGAACTGGAACTGGCGCTGAAAGAAAACCCCGGCGACGCGGATGCGAGCTATTTCCTTGGCGGTCTGCTGGCCCAAGGAGAGCGCTACACGGAAGCGATCCCCTACCTCGAGCGGGCGAGAAAGGCGAAGCCCGACTTCTGGGCGCCCTACTTCTATTTGGGGAAGGCCAAACTCCGGCTGGAGCAACCGGCGGAGGCCGTCGTACTGCTCCAGAGAGCCGTGAAGCTGAACCCCGATGACGCGTCTGCCTACTACCAGCTTGGGCGGGCGCTCCAGGCTTGCGGACGAGCAGTGGAAGCCCGGCGCGCGCTACGCCGCGTCGCCGATTTGAGAGCTGCCGCGCTCGAGGCCACCCCGCTCGACGATGGAAAGGTAGCGGGCGCCCGCTGAGGAGCGGTGGTACCAAGGACAGGAGCTGTTCGTCTCCGCCGCCGAAACAGGTGAGTTCCGGGGCTGAGAGTGTGTTAAATCTCACCAGGAACTGTTTGCAATCGTAACAGGTCGCAGTAGGGCTTGTTTTTCTAATTGATTTGCATTACCGTTGACACCAAGTAAACCATTTGCTTTTGGGGACGGCGCGGTCGCCGCCCGGCGTCAAGACCAAGGAGAGCGGCCTCTCATCGCGACAGCCAGAGCGGGCACTCTCATACAAGTGTAAAGAGGAGGTTAATATGAATCCAAGAAGAAGGTGGGATAGCGTGAAGATTGCAATTCTTTCAGCAATTCTGCTGGCGCTGGTTACTCAACCGATGATGGCGCAATCGCAGAACATCAGCGGTACCGTTGTAGACGCGTCCGGCGGCGTCATTCCGGGGGCCGCGGTCAAGATCGTGGACGCGGCCAAGGGAGGCACCGCACGAGAAACCAGCACTGATAACTTGGGCCGATTTCAGGCCATGAACATTCAGCCGGGCAACTATCTCGTCAATGTCGAGAAGACCGGGTTCAAGAAGGCTGAACTCCCGGTCACTTTGGATGTCAACTCCAAAATGGACGTTGGACAGATCAGCCTTGAGGTCGGCAACGTGACTGAGGCCGTGTCCGTGAACGCGGATACCACCCCTCTGATCACGACCAACACCATGGAAAAGGCCTTCCTGGTAGACAAGACGCAGATGGCGGAGTTGCCCATGAACGGGCGCAACTTCACCTCTCTGATGAACACCGTCCCAGGGATGTCCAGCTCCTCGCAGAACGATTTCAATGTGAACTTCAACGACGTGTCGCAGTTCCATTCCCTCGGTGGGCGCGGATCGGAGAACAACTTCTACCTGGACGGGTCGCCGAATATCGACGCTGGCGACAACCAGTCGCAGTACACCCAAGCCAGTATCGACACGATTGCAGAGTTCCGGGTACTGCAGAGCGGCTTCAACGCCGAGTACGGCCGCAACGCCGGCATCGTGATCGCTGTGCAAACCAAGTCCGGCTCCTCCAGGTTCCACGGAACGTTGTACGAGTACTTCCGCAACAACGCGCTGGACGCCAAATGCGTGCAGTCGTGCGCCACGCTGCAGCCGCAACTGCGCTACAACCAATTCGGCGGCAATTTCAGCGGCTGGGTGCCGATACCTAAGGTCTCGACCAACCAGAACAAGAAGCTGTTCTTCTTCTACAACCGGGAGATGACGCGCCGCAATC
>CABDZD010000703.1_pt1 | contig 11080 bp, 5 predicted proteins | sample 3421751 | NCBI WGS metagenome assembly CABDZD01 (sample SAMEA5534339, study PRJEB31848) | metagenome | biome: tundra; feature: field; material: soil | place: USA | collected 2013-05 | depth 0.45 m | reverse complement strand
GAATCGATCCATAACCGCTCGGCGTTCCAGGTGAGTCCCTGCCAGCAGTTCCAGGAACTGGCCGGGGGTTAACGATCCGGGTATTCTTATGGGATTGACTAAAGTGCTTGAGGTTGCCGGTGACGATGTAGTCGGCACGGGCGGCGTCGGCGCATTCGTAGAAGCGGTTGTCAGGCTCGTGGCCGGAGATCTTTAGTGGCTGGATTGGCGTCACTTCCACGGCCACGCTGGTTAAGATGTCCAAGACATGCTGGGCTTGCTGTGCGTAAGGCCGCAGCGCCGGACGATCCAAGAGGACGTCCCGGTATTCGGCTAAAACCGCCGGCGAGACGCACGGAATCAGCAGGCCGCTGCCGACAAAATCAAAAACGGCGGCTGGTACGCCTTTGGGCTTGAGGATGGCGGAGTAGAGGACGCTGGTGTCAAAGACAACACGAATCATCGGACGGGTTGTTTAATTTTGTTCTTCTGCTTCTGCCGGCGATAGGCTTCGACTTCGGCGTTGATCTGACGATCGGTTAGTTTGGACAGGCCGGTTTTGACTGTTTCTTTGCGGAGTTCTTCGACCTTCTCTTTGAGCTCAAGCAGGCGCATCGCGCGCAGCGGATCGGTCGCCATGCGGCGGTCTTCTTCGTCCCGCTGGTAGCGCCGAAAGGTCTCCCTGACCAGTTCGCTCATAGTGCGATTTTCCTTTTTGGCCGTTTTTTTCATCTCCCGAAGCTGAGCCGGGGGCAGGGACACGGTCAGATTCTTGGTGGTTCTCATAGTTCTTGCTTGTTAATGCTTAATCTTTCTCTCCTCTGCTGGTAGCATAGCAAACGGGCGCAATCTGTCAACCGTGCGGCGATTGCGGTCGATTGCACAGCCTTCACACGCAGGAGGTACCAGGTTCGAGCGTGCGCCAATCCACCGCCAAGCGATCCTGGGCGGAAGCCGCGGCGGCGCACAACAGTCCGTAGGCGAGCCACCTCATAGCGGGATATTGCCATGCTTCTTGCGGGGCATCGTATCCACCTTGTTCTCCAGCATATGTAACGCGCGGATCACGCGCGGGCGGGTCTCGCGCGGCTCGATCACATCGTCCACGTACCCGCGCTCGGCGGCGATGAAAGGGTTGGCGAAGCGCTCGCGGAATTCGTCCACCTTCTGCTGGCGCGCCGCAGCCTGGTCGGCGGCGGCGCCGATTTCGCGGCGGTAGACGATGTTGACCGCGCCTTCCGGCCCCATGACCGCGATCTCGGCGGTCGGCCAGGCCAGATTGATGTCCGTGCGCAAGTGCTTAGAGCCCATCACGCAATACGCGCCCCCATAGGCTTTGCGCGTGATCACGGTAATCTTGGGGACCGTGGCCTCGGCATAGGCGTAAAGCAGTTTCGCCCCGTGACGGATGATGCCGCCGAACTCCTGCTCCGTGCCCGGCAGGAAACCGGGGACATCCTCGAAGGTGAGAATCGGGATGTTGAACGCGTCGCAGAAGCGCACGAAGCGCGCGGCTTTCACTGAAGAATTGATATCCAGCACGCCGGCCAGGAAGGCAGGCTGGTTGCCGACGATGCCGATGGAGCGGCCGTCCATGTGGCCGAATCCCACCACAATATTCTTGGCCCAATGCTCGTGGACCTCGAAGAATTCGCCATCATCGACCACGCGATGGATCACGTCCTTGATGTCGTAGGGCAGGTTGGATTCCGCCGGGACGATGGTGTCGAGCGCGGCGTCCATGCGATCGATGGGGTCATTGCTGGGCCGCCGCGGCGCGTCTTCGCGGTTGTTCTGTGGCAGGTAGGCGAGCAGTTCGCGGATCATGCGGCAGCACTCGGCGTCGTCGGCGGCGATGAAATGGCCCACCCCGCTGACCGAGTTATGCGTCATGGATCCGCCCAGCGTTTCCTTGGTGACGTCTTCGTGGGTCACGGTCTTAATCACGTCGGGACCGGTGACAAACATGTAGCTGGTGTGATCCACCATGAAGACGAAATCGGTGATGGCGGGCGAGTAGACCGCGCCGCCCGCGCATGGGCCCATGATCGCGGAGATCTGCGGCACCACCCCGCTGGCCAGCGTGTTGCGCAGAAAGATATCGGCGTAGCCGGCGAGAGAAACCACGCCTTCCTGGATGCGCGCCCCGCCGGAATCGTTGAGGCCGATCACCGGCGCGCCGGTCTTCAGGGCCAGATCCATGATCTTGCAGATCTTCTGCGCGTTGGTTTCGGAGAGCGATCCCCCGAAGACCGTGAAGTCCTGCGCGAAGACGTAGACCAGGCGGCCGACGACGCGGCCGTAGCCGGTGACGAAGCCGTCGCCGGGGACTACTGCCGCGTCCATGCCGAAATCGCGGCAGCGATGGGTGACCAGCTTGTCGAGCTCCTCGAAGGAGTTCTCGTCGAGCAGCAGTTCGATGCGCTCGCGGGCGCTGAGTTTGCCTTCCTGGTGCTGGCGGGCGCGGCGCTCCGGCCCCCCACCCTGCTCGGCGGCTTGGTGGCGGCGGCGTAGTGCATCGAGGCGGTTCATTGGGTCCTATTGTACTGGGATTCGTGTGGGTCAGAGCAATTCTCTGCCGCCGCTAAACCATGGCCTCGCCGCCATGTGTCTCAGCAAGTTCCTTTGTTTGCATCTCGGCCTCGAGCAGGTCTCCGAGCCTTGAGAGGCTGGATGCATCGGCACGGCGCCGTGCCTTTTAATGGCCTTACGTCACAGACGCCTCGGACTGTCTGGGCCCACAGCATCGCAGGATCGCCTGTCCCAACGAGTCGCTGCTTATCGGTTTGCTGATGTAGTCGTCCATGCCGGCCGTGAGGCAGAGGTCGCGGTCACCGCCCATCGCGTGCGCGGTTAGGGCAACGATCCGGATATGGCGTCCACCGGACTGCTCTTCCGCACGAATGCGGCGGGTCGCCTCCAGACCATCGAGTTCGGGCATCTGCACATCCATAAGGATGATGTCGAATGTCCCTTCGCGCCATTTCTGAACGGCCTCCGCGCCGTTGGATGCCAAGACGACCTCGTGCCCCATCCGCTTGAGCATGGCTGCGGCGAGCTTCTGATTGACTGCATTGTCTTCGGCGACCAGAATCCGATGGGATAATTCCGTGCTGCTGCGTCCCAATGGTATGGAGTTGCGGACACTCGGCAACTCGCTCGTACCGATAGCCCTGCGGACGGTTACCAGCAGTTCCGCGGCATCAATCGGTTTGTGCAACCAAAGGGGGCACTTTGCCCCCGGCTGCCCGCGGCTCACAGCACTTGACTCGTGATCGCTCGAGTCCAACATCATGATGACCCCGGTATCGGAGGTTGCCCGTGCGAAACTACGTTCCACCAATTGAAGAACGTTCATCTCGGGCATTCGTTCATCTACCAGAACTACCCGGTAGGGCCGGCCGGAACCATTGGCGTCTTCCATCATGCCAACAGCGGCGGCGGCTGAGTCGGCACTGCGGGGCTCCATATTCCAGTTCTGGAGGAGATCAATGAGCATGCACCTATTTGTAGTGTTGTCGTCGACGACTAGAATTCGAATTCCCCGCAAGTCCTCGATCCGCTCGCACGTTGTCAGCTCCGGTGGGTGCGAGACAGATTCGAACCGGGCCGTGAAATGGAAGGTGGAACCGGCGCCCGGGGTGCTCTCCACCCAGATCCTGCCACCCATGAGCTCCACGATGCGCGCGGAGATCGACAGGCCCAGACCTGTCCCTCCGTACTTTCGGCTAGTCGAAGCATCCGCCTGTTCGAACGGCTGGAACAGCCTGCTTTGCTTTTCAGGCGGAATTCCGATACCGGTATCGCGCACTGTGAAGTGCAACGTAGCCTCGCCGGCGGTCATTTCCTCGACCGCGATATGGACGGCGATTTCGCCCTTGCCGGTGAACTTGATGGCGTTGCCAACCAGGTTGACGATCACTTGACGCAACCGCGCCGGATCGCCGGTCAGAGCCGCCGGCACGTCGGGCTGAATGGAGTAGATGAGTTCGATGCCTTCGTTGCGGGCGGAAACCGCCATGCTCTTCATGGCAGGCTTGAGTTCCTCCGCCAGGTTGAAGCAAACCGGGTCCATGACCATTTTGCCGGCTTCGATTTTCGAGTAATCGAGGATGTCGTTGATGATGACCAACAGGGAATTAGCCGACGACCGGATGGTGGTGAGAAAATCGCGTTGTTCCTCGTTCAGCGGGGTGCCCAGCGCCAGTTCGGTCATGCCCATGATCCCATTCATCGGTGTGCGGATTTCGTGGCTCATGTTCGCGAGAAACTCGCTTTTAGCCCGGTTGGCGCCCTCCGCGGCCTGTTTTGCGTCGCGCAATTCGCCCGTCTGGCTACGAACTTTGCGTTTCAACACGGTAACCCAACTGAGCGCGACAAGCATGCTCCCCAACAGACCGCCGGAGACCACGAATGCGCGTTGCGTGTTCCACCACGGCGCATCCTGAACCACTTCAATGCCGTCCGTCGAGCGAATCAGCAGCCGGAACGCCACGGGCAACGTTCCAACGGCATAGTGGATTACGGAGTCGTTTTGAACCGACAAGATCCCGGTCAGACGGACGAGGGCGCCTTCGCTCAGACGATCCACCTCGACCGGCCGGCGTGCGCGTTCCAGCACGGCATTGAAAGTCCGGTTGCCGCTTTGAATCACCAGCGTGTCGGCGCCAAAGTCGCTGGTTCGGCTCAGGAAACGTCCCTCCATCTGGATCAGACGGCTGCTGAACTCTCCTTCGAGCGCCTGGGCCGGCGTAATCAAACGCGCCGCCGGCGACACGGCGTGACCGGTTTTTCGCACGTGGCTGTCTTTGAGGACGGCTGAATTCTGACCGGGTACAACGTAGCCCATGGCTTCCACAATGTCCCCCGCAACCAGCGGCCCCTCGTCCGTGTTCCGTGTCTCCACTTCGAGCCCGCCGGTGTCGTCCTGAATGTAGAGGACGTTGCCGCTTCGGCTCATCGTTACAACTCCTTGCACCTTCCGGCGGTGGCCCGGCTTACGCGCCAATGAGAAGGCAAGAAGGCCTCGGATCGGCTCGGGCTGAACATCGCTGGATACGGGCGGCTCCAGGATCTGCATACTCTCGCTCGACGGCACGTGCAGCGTGTACCCGGTCATCTCTCTGTGCCGATTGAACGCCGATCCGAAGGTGCCCCACACCCTGACCTTCGCATCGACGAATTGTTCGGGCAACGGCCAAGGACAACGTCCTTGTACGGTTCCGAAACCGGCCGCCAAGTCGAAGATGGTGCGCCCATTCTCATCGACGGACGCGGGGTGAACAATGCCTTCGACTTCCACCAGTTCATTGATCTCCAGGCCCGCCGCGGCACGGTCCGCCAGAATCGGCCTTGGTTTGGGCAGTTTGCCCGGTCCGAGGACTTTCATATAGGCATTCGAAATCATGGGAGAGAAATTGCCCGGATCGGTCACACCCGTCAGGATTACTTCATCCCCGGTATTCAGGTACTCCTCCTGCGACCGGCCGCCGGCGTAGATGCCCCCGGTTCCGTCGCGAAGGAAGCAGCCGTTCGTGTGATGGTCATAGTACGTAACCAGAGCGCGTATCTGGACCGGATGATGCTTCGCCGCTTCCTCGTTTGTCAGGCCGTGGACCTCGGCCGTGGTTCGGATCGGCGGTTCGGTTTCCGCTCCGGCAGTTGGTTGCGCATTCGATGCGCGGACCGAAGCGTGCCTCAGCCACACCCGGTAACCCTGAACAGTCGGGAACCCGGCCGCCTCAACGAATGCACCGGAAGTGAGGTCAGTGGATTGGTTCGGTTCAACCTCAATTGCCGCTTGTCCATCGTAGATCAGTGCCCGCCCGCTAGGATACTTAACCAGCCAACCACGCATCCGGACACGGTGCCCCACAGCCATCAATGTTTCATTCGTAAGCAACTGGCGAAGCGAGGCAACCAGTGGCGCCTCCGGCCGCGGATCTCCTTCAATCACCAAATCGGTGGGTTGCGCCACCCACAAGTGCGCTTCGGAGCCCCACGGGCCGTTCTTGAATGGAGACTCCAGAACACCCCGTGCCAGCACCTGGGCATCGATCAGGCGGGCAGGAGCGGTATCGGCGCGAATCACAGTGGCTGAGACTTCCGTTCCTTCGCCCCCGAGTATGAGCAGCAGGTGATCGCCCCTTCTCTCAGCCCAGCGTACGACGGCCCGAACCTGGACTCGGTCGCCGAAGCGTTTGGTCGTGCGCAGCTCAGCTATCGGCACGGGGTGCGCCGTTGGCAGGGGGGAGGACCCTAGCACCTCGATCTCTGCGCGGCCGGTACTAAGAGCTACGATGATGGCCCGGCCGGAGCTTCGCGATATGGCGACGGCGACATCGACCATGTCGCCCGGACGGACTCGACAGGGATGACCATTCAGCAGGATTCGGACGACTCCCGTACCGTCCTCGAGGAACAAACGGTCCGACACGGAGTCGCAAAAAGTCACGGTGCCGCGCAGGCGGGCAATCGAACCGTCCGGCAGCATCTGGAGAGCGCCGATGGAATCGAACTGACGAAAAGCACCAAGGTGCACAGCCTTTGTGCAGGCAAATACGAGCCCCAATGCAGCCAATAGGAATCCGGCCGCTAAAACACCTGAACGCTGCAGGCGAAAGTGTTTCGACAGCCATATCACGGCTGGCCGTTGGGCGACCTTCATACCTTGCTTATCGGCAGCATGCGGCGTTGGCTTTACGGAGATCGCTCCCGGCGACGGAAGTCTCCTCGCCGCACGCCTCGAAAACTCGCGGGCTCGCCATTCTCCAACTTCTTAATACCCGGTCTCTTTCTCCTGCCAGTGCTAGGGTTCGGATCGGCGCCGTAGTGCGTCGAGGCGGCTCATTGGGTTCTTGGAATACCGGGATTCGTCTCCCCCACACCCAGCTACATCCTGCAAACCGCCAGGTCCCTATTCTCATAGGGACACACCATCCCATGCGGCCCTGGCCGTGTGGTCAGAATCCAAGTTACCGGATAGCGCTTGACTAATCTCTGGAAATCCGCCGGTTCAAAGTGATCGAGCCCACGCTCTGCACTCACCTGGCTCTGCCATTCCGCCGCCAGCCGCGGGAACAAAGAGACCGCTCCGCTGTCTTTCACGTTGTCCGCCAGCACACTCCGCTCCGATACTGCCCGGAACCCGTGCGCATCTTCGCCGGGCCGCGCCATGTAGTTCGGATCGGTGGCAAACACCGCGTCTTTTGGCGTGTGATACCGGATCCACAGGAATGCCGACATCCAGGTGTTGCCGTTGTTCGACTCATTGCTCAAACCAGGCCACTCCACGTGCTGGCTTGCGGGGAACGTTGTCTCCTGCACCAGCACCATGACCAGCGCCAGTGGAACGAACAGCGCCACCCAGCGCCACGTGCTTTTCTCGATCCCGTACTCTCCAATCAGCCCGCCCAGCAGCACGAAGAAGATGACATACAGTAAATGAAAACTCCTCATCGGTTGCAGGCGGGTGTAGCCCTCCAGTGCCGGGATCGCCAGGATCACAAAGGCCGCGGTAAACACCAGCCCGAACGGAACCAGACTGCCGGCCAGCTTTCGAAATGCAGGCAGCGTGTGCCGGAGACTTGCTTTGGACAACCACCACAGCAAGGCCAGTGGCGCGAACACGCCGATCCATTCGTACCAAGCCCACGCCGATACGAAAAAGAACGTCCGCGACAAGAGGCATTCGCGCGCGGGCCCCTCGACCGGTGAGAAGTCAAAAAGCAACGGCAGGCCGATCATCGATCGGAATACCGGTGCGGGAGCCGCGGGTACCGCCCGAGGCTGCCCAACCAACGCCAGGCAGCCGATGAACAACGCGCCGTAGACGGCCATCTGCGGATGCAGCGCCGCGGTCAGTACCAGCCACGCGACCGCCCACCGCGGCCGCTTCGATAAATAGCAGGCAATCGCAAAAAGCGTCGCTGGGGTGGACAGGGATCGCGCCGTCAGGTACGGGTCCATGATGACAAGTCCCGTGCCGGCAACCGGCACGCTGAGGGTCGCCGCCAGGAGGGCCACGCCGCTCCACCGTGCGTAGCTGTTTACAAAGCAGCAACCCAGAAGCTGCCATGCCGCCAGCAGCAGCAGAAAAATGCTCACCACGTGCCAGGCGAAGATCACCGTGTCGATCGGCAAATGGCTCAGCCGGGCGGAACCCCCTATCAGTTCCGGAAAAAGCGAAAGGTGCGCGTGCGACATGAAGAACTCGGCGCCGAACGGGTACAGCTTGGGGTCCGCCACGCGCTTGATCGCCGGCACGTAGATCGCAGCGTCGTCCACGCCCAGGTGATAGCCGTGTACCAGCACCGCCAGCCCCGTGATCGCGCCCAAACCCGGTAACGGAGATTTGGCGAATGATGCGGTGCGCGATCTAAAAGATAACATCAAAATCGGCCGTGAACCGGCGCCCTCTCTGTCCGAAAAAGAGACCAAACGCCGGGTCTGCGACGTTGTTATGGAAAGCCTCGGGATTGAAGTGATTGGTGAGATTGTACGCGCTCACCGACAGTCGAACCGAGTATTTGGGATTCACTTTGATGTCCTTGGAAAAACGGGAATCCACCGAAAGGAAAGTGGGGAACCTCTGCGCATTGGGCACGCCCACGTAGTTCTGCAGGGCGTCCGTCACCGCATAGGGAAAGCCGCTGCGAAACTCGATCAGCGGAGAGATCCGGAAGCCCGCCGGAAGCTGCACCACTCCCCACGCCAAGAACCGATTGGGCAGGTTGGCCGGCAGATTGCCGAACTGATTCGGGCGGACAATCGGCACCGGAAAACTGCCCAGGTAGTTGGCGAAATCGTTTAAATCGCCGCGCGCCCGCGAACGCACATAGGAGAAGAACAATTGACGTTTGTCATTCCAGCGCAGGCGGGCCGTGACTTCGAACTGATGATATCGCGATTGGCCGCCCCCCGACAGCAGGTTGGAACCCACGCCGCCGTTTGCCGCGCTCGGCGGCACCGGATTCAGAATCACCAGTCCGGCCGATTGCTTCTGCGTGTAGCCGACCCGCAGCAGGAGGCGTGGCGAGAGCGGTTGCTCGATCTGCACGTTCCCCGTGGCGCTGCGCGGCGAAAAATTTCCCGTGCCGGGCTCTTGGAATACGAACGGAAAGCGCGAGCTGACCGTGCCCAGTCCGTTCCGATAGACCCACGGTCCCGCCGTAATCTGTCCGCCAGGTCCAAACATAGTGACGATCTGATTCGGGTAGTGAGCAAATGAGTAGACACTCAGCGGCACGCGGTCGTAGAACCATCCGAACCCCGCACGCACCACGGTGCCCGTGCTCGCGAACGGCGTCCACGCGATTCCTGCCCGCGGCGCCACCCGCAAACTTTGCGACCGCTCCTGCGACTCGGTTCGAAGACCCACGTCCACCGCCAGCCGCGGCGTGATCATCCAGTGATCCTGCCCGAAAAACGCGTACTCCAGGTCCCAATTCCGGAACGGCAGCCCCGGCGTGAAAGTGACGCGTTCCAGCAACTGGTTCGACGAATCCACAATGTTGAAGGGCCGCTCGGTCACTTGGCCATTGTCCGTGCTTTCCGCCAGGTACGCGCCGGTTTTGACGTTGTGTGTGCCCAGCCAGTGCACCGCGGCGAAGGAATAGACCGGGGTCCAACTCAGGCGGGAAGAGTCGCGGCTCTGCTGCGCGAAATAGTTTCCGCTATTGCCGCCGGGAGAGATCGTCAGGTCCTGGGTGCCTTGCCCCCAGACGTGCGCGTCGAAGTGCGTCACCGAGAAGGTGTTTTCCAAGAGGCCGTTCCCCAGCGTCAGTTTGTCCGACAGGGTGGCGGTGATGTTGTCCGTGGCAGCGTCCGGCGATGTCGCCTGCGGATTGAAGTAGTTCATGTTCACGTATGCCATGCGCTGCGGCGCCACGTGAACGGTGGCGGTCACCAACTGCTTCTGGGACGCAACCCAGTCGAACTGCGCGAAAGAGTTAAACCCTTCCTGCCTTTTTTGGTTGAAGGGGAAGGGAAGTTCGTAGACTTGGGTTTTGCGGACCGTGTATTCCAACCCTTCGGAAAAGTAAAGCTTCCCCTCAACGATCGGCCCTTCCACATTCAGCCGCGGCGTGGCGTCCCGCAGCCCGCGCAGGTGATAGCTGCGAATGATGAAATCGGGAAACGGATCGCTCAACTCCCATTTCCATTTGTCGCCGCCGCGTCGCGTCGCCACGGAAACCAAGCCTGCCGTGAACCTTCCGTACTCGGCCAGGAAAGCCGTCTGGTAAACGTTCATCGTCTCGACGCTGTCGATTGGCACCGTCAATCCGAATTGTCCGGTCGCCGGGTCCGTGACATCGGCCGAGTTGACCATGAGCGCGCTTCTGTGTTCGCCGGCGGCCGACATCACCAGGCCGCCTCCGGGCACGCGAACCACTCCCGGCAGTAATGGCAAGGCATCCGCCACGGTCGGCGGCCGTCCCGGAAGTTCTTTGGCGGTCTGCGCCGGGATCTCGTTTGGCGCGGACGCGCCCTGCTCCAGCGGAGCGGCCGTTCCCTTGACTTCGATGCTCTCCTTCCGTGCCAGCGGTGTCAGTGTCAACTCTACCGAGGCTGGCAATTCGAGATTGGCCTTTTGGACCGGCTCGAATCCGTCCTTCCAGGCGTCGAGCTCATAACGAGCCGGCTTGAGTTCGCCGAACTCCGCACGGCCCTTTTCATCCGTCTGTATGGAAGCGACAAGATCTCCGCCGGCCTTCAATTCGACGCGAACGCCCGGGACTGGCCGGTTGGACCCATCGACCACCAAGACATTCAGGCTGCTTATAGCGCCCTGCCAAAGCAGCAGTAAGCCTACCAGTGCGGGAAATATCATCGGCTAGGCATCCGTGGTTGTTAACATTGACGCGTGAATGCGTACCCCAGTTTCACGGGTTTATGGGTACGCTACTCCTTGGCCGGCATGCCCGAGACGTCGGTTGCACCCGCACGGTTCGCACGGCGTACGAAGGACCGATCGAAGGAAACAAAGACGGCGCCCGGAGGTCTGCTGCTCAAGTGCATCGCGTCAGCCAATTCAACTCCGTGGAGTGTCAGCGCCAGCGCGGCCACCATGGACGGTTTGTCCTCAGTGTGCACGTTCTTG
>CABDZD010000687.1_pt1 | contig 11151 bp, 8 predicted proteins | sample 3421751 | NCBI WGS metagenome assembly CABDZD01 (sample SAMEA5534339, study PRJEB31848) | metagenome | biome: tundra; feature: field; material: soil | place: USA | collected 2013-05 | depth 0.45 m | reverse complement strand
TATGCCAGCGCCACGCGCAAGGGCGAGCCCTCGTCGTAGATCTTCCCCAGGAAGCTGATCGAGCGCGGCGCCTGCACCTTGCTCCCGTCCGCCTTCGCCCCTTCCGTAAATCCGCACTTCATCACACCTGCGGATTCCCCGTCAGATTCGTCGTCGTCAACAGCGAATTCGGCGGCATGACGAGCACATCCCAGTCCGCCATGAACTTCTCGAATTTCGCGATCAACAGCGTGCGCGCCCGCTGTGCCCGTACGTACTCCACCGCCGGAATCAGCCGCGACGTGCGGAACGTGTTCGGCCAGTCGTTCGCCGCTTGGCCGCGCAGATTCCGCACCTGCCCGTCGCGCGTGATATCGTCGAACGCCGCCGCCGCCTCGGCGCTCAACAGGAAGCGGATCGTGGGACCGTCCTCCACAAACTCCGTCGCCGTCATCTTCACGCCCGCCTTGATGAGATCCGCCATCGCCTGCTCCCAGATCTTCTTCTGCTCACCCTGCGCCCGGTCGAAGTCCTTTTGCAGAATCCCCACGCGCAGGCTGGATAGCGGCTTGCGCGGCTCCCAATGGAACGGGTCGGCGCCCACCGTGCGGTCGCGCCCGTCCGGCCCGTACACCGCATTGAGCACGATCGCGCAATCTTCCACTCCCCGGCAAATCGGCCCCACCTTGTCCATGGTCCAGCTCAGCGCCATCGCTCCGTACCGGCTGATCCGCCCGTAGGTGGGCCGCAGTCCCACCGTCCCGCATGCCTGGCTGGGCGAAATGATCGACCCCAGCGTCTCCGTCCCCAGCGTGAAGCCCACCAGTCCCGCCGCCGTCGCTGCCGCCGGGCCCGCGCTCGATCCGCTCGACGTCTGCTCCGTGTTCCACGGCGTCTTCGTCATGCCCTTGAACCACAGCCCGCCCTGCGCCAGCGCGCCCATCGAGAGCTTCGCCATCAGCACCGCGCCCGCGTTGCGCAGCCGTTCCACCACCGTCGCGTCCTTCTCCGAAACCCGCGTCTGGTAAGGCTCCGCGCCGAAGGTGGTCAGAATCCCCTTCGTGTCGAACAGGTCCTTCAGCCCGAACGGAATCCCGTGCAGCGGACCGCGATAGTGCCCCGCGCGAATCTCCTTGTCCGCCGCCGCCGCCTGCTGTAACGCCAGTTCTTCGGTCGACGTGATCAGGCAGAGCAGCTTCGGGGAGTACTTCTGCATGCGCGCCAGGTACATCTTCGTCAGGTCGGTCGAAGAGATCGCGCGCGCTTTCACCAGCGGCGCCAGATCCACGACGCGCCAGAACGCGGCATCTTCCAAATTCGCCGGCGCCTTCATGGCGGGCGCTTTCGGAATCGTCGTCTCGAAGCGTTGCGGCCCTTTGATCGGCTGCCGGTCCGGTAGCCCTGGGTGGAACGCGAAGGCGGGTTCGGTGTCGATCGGCACGTCCGCTTTGCGCAGCGATTCATAGCTGGAGAGCGCCTGGTTGACGCCGCGCAGCATCATGTCGAGTTCGGCATCCTGGAATTCGAGGCCCATCAGCTTCAGCGCGCCGATCACTTGTTCCTTGGTGACGCGCATCGGCAGATTTTGCAATCCGCCCTGCCCGCGTCCTCCGCGCCCGGCGCCCTCGGCGGGCGGCGTAGTAGGCGGTGCCGTAGGGGGAGGAACCGCGCCCCCGCGCTGCTGCGCATGCGCTTCCCGCGCGGCGGTCAGGATGGTGATCAGTTGGAGCCAGGTGCGTCTATCCATGAATTTCTCCTATGATACACGAGGGACCTTATGTTTCGATTCAATGCCCGGCTCCTGATACCGTTGCTGCCCATTGCGGCCGCCATCCTGCTCGTCGCGTCGAGCCGTTCCCCGGACATCCCCTTCCAGATCCGCATGATCGACCCCGGCGCCAACGAAACCGTGGCGGTCGCCGACCTCAATAACGACGGGCATCCCGACATCATCTCCGGCGAGAGTTGGTATGAAGCCCCCGCCTGGACCAAGCATCCCCTCCGCGCGATCGATTTCAACTCCAACTACATCGACAACTTCACCGACATCGCCATCGACGTGGATGGCGACGGCTGGGTGGACATCGTCCAGTTCGGTTACTTCTCCTCCAAGATCGTCTGGCTGAAGAATCCGGGGAAGCGCGGCGGCCCCTGGGCGGTCAACGAAATCGATGCCAGCGGCCCCACCGAATTCGCTCTTCTGGTGGACCTCAACAATGACGGTAAGGCGCAAGAACTGCTCCCCGAGTTCGACCGCGCCAACGTTCCGCTGGCCTGGTTCGAATTGCAGAACGGCAAGTGGGTGAAGCACATCGTCAGCCGGCAGAGCTACGGCCACGGCATCGGCGTGGGCGATATCAACGGCGACGGGCGCAACGACATCCTCACCCCCAAAGGCTGGCTCGAAGCGCCCGCCGACGTGCGCGCCCCGGGCGAGTGGCAGTTCCACCCCACCGACTGGGACCAGCACCCCATCGCGCCCGGCGGCGCCACGCCCCCCGCCGGAAGCCGCGTCAAATTCGGCTTCATGTATGCCATCGATATCAACCAGGACGGCCGCATGGACATCCTCACCACCAGCGCGCACGATTACGGCCTGATGTGGTTCGAGCAGACCGCCGACGGCCGCTGGCTGCCGCACGTCATCGATAGCACCTGGTCGCAGGCCCACGCCTCCGTCCTGGTGGATCTCAACGGCGATGGGCAGAAGGACCTGGTCACCGGCAAGCGCTACATGGCCCACAACGGCAACGATCCCGGCGAGCGCGAACCGCTCGGCCTGTACTGGTATGAGTACCGCAAGGGCCCGAACGGCGCCATCGAGTGGATCCGCCACGTCGTCGACTACGGCGGCCGCATGGGCGGCGGCATGCAGATCGTAGTTCAGGATCTGGATGGCGATGGCGACCTCGACATCGTGAGCGGGGGCAAGTCGGGCCTCTTCCTCGCCGAGAATCTCACCAAACAGCCCCGCCGGCGCTAAGACAAGCGCTCAGCGCCTGCCCGTTCGGGTAACATGGAGGTGGCGATGGTGGAGATCCAGCCAATCCGAGCCGAAATCGAACGTGAGGATGACGGTCGAATCCTGGCTTCGGTTCCGGACCTGCCGGGCGTCATGGCTTACGGCAGCACGGAAGGCGAGGCCATCCGAAAGGTCAAGTCGATAGCGCTTCAGGTATTGGCCGGCATGATCGAGAGCGGTGAAGACGCCACTGGCCCGCTGAAGGTGCTCTTCGCCGCGTGATCATTTGGCACGCACCTAAGGCCAAGAGAGTCTACGCCGCTTTGTTGCGTCTTGGATGGACCCTTAAAAAGCAGGTTGGGGCTCATCGAAAGCTTCAGCGTGCTGGGTGAAGCGAATTTCACGTTCTGCTCCCACGACAGCGAAGAGGTCGGCCCGGCGGGGCGCAATCCGCTGGAGGCTGCATGTCTACCGGATGCTCAGTGACCAAGGAAGAACGGATTATTGGGAAACAGGTCAGGCCACTTCCACGGGATGGCGACTTCCATCCATGTGGAACGCTATAAACTGTCGCAAGCGCGTTACGCGGCCAAGTGATATGGAAACGGAGTCACCGGAGTGTGATGCTGCGGTGGAGCGTACTTTAGCTTGCCCATGCGGCGCTTGACCATGGCACGCAAGGTCGCGGGTGATAGATCGTCAACCGAGTGTCCAAAGTTGCTCACTCTTTCGATGAGGTGAGGGCAAGCTAAAGCATGCCCCACCACCGCCGGTGTTCCACTTGGCCGTCTAGCCGTCTCGTAGAAGTCGCCCCGGCCTAAAGCTCCCCCAAACGCTATGACTCAATCGGAAGTGCAAACGGCGTTCGAGGACGTCTGGCCGGGTTAGGCCCCACAAGTCGGCATCGCGCCGCCCAACTTCCGGATTGGGCGTCATGCAGGAAAAACGTCCCAGAGGATGCGAAGCGCAGCGCTCTTGGCGTGTGCGGATCATGGCATTTTCGACTTCAGCTTGATCGTCTCGCCATCCACAGCGAACCTGCCGCATCCGCGATGGTGGATGGTTTTTGGATCCTTTTGCGCCGGATCGGTCCAGGCCTTGAGCACCTCAAGGACGAAGAGATTGTACTTATTGACGAAACGGGTATCGGCCACCTTGCATTCGAGATTGGCAAAGCACTCTACCACTAGAGGCGGCGCCACGCGCCCGGCTGGCGCCGGAGTCAGGCCGAATTTCTCAAACTTCCGCACGTCCCGGCCTGAGCAGTTGCCAACCTTCACGACTTTTGGCGCCAGTTTCAGGGCCGGAACGGCGATCACGCACTCTTTAGTGGCCCGCAATGCGGCAAAGCTGTAATTGGCGCTGCTGACGACACAGGCAACCAACGGCGGGTCAAACTCGACCATCATGTGCCAGGACATCGTCATAACGTTGGCGTGTCCCTTTTGGGCGGTCGTCAGCAGGACTACCGGACCCGGTTCGAGCAACTGGTAGACTTTCGACAGAGGTAGATCTTTCATCACGGTCCTGGCTATTCGACCCCAGTCTGCAATGGGGGTCAGCCGTAATCCATTGTAGATCCGCGCGTCGCGAAGAGCGCGTCCCAACGGTCTGGATCGCCGCCGGGAGACAGGGAACCAGAGGCCTGAACAACAACCTCGTGACGCTGTTGGAGCAACACGGCATCCGCCACGAATACCACCTCTACGGAGGAGGCCATACCTGGATCAGGTGGCGCCGGTGCCTGCGCGATTTCGCGCCATTGCTGTTCCGCTGAACCGGATCTACGAATGGCGTCGCGGGGTACACTGAATAGGACCCAGGGTTCCCAATCGGCAGGGAGAGCGGCAAAATGGAGAAGGTGCTGCGCTGCAATCATCCGCGTAATTTCAGAGGTCGGGGAGCGGTGCTGGAATTCTGCCTGCTTCTGGCGGTGGCCGCGTATCCCACCGGCAGGGTTGTGGCGGCTTCCAAACCGGATTTTGGGCCCAACGTGCTCATCTTCAACCCGTCCATGCCGGCGGCGGCGATCCAGGAGCAGATCGACAAGGTTTACAGCATCCAGCAAAATAACCAATTCGGTCCCGCGCGCAACGCCTTGCTGTTCCTGCCTGGCGCCTACAACGTGGATGTCCCGGTTGGGTACTACACGCAGGTCCTGGGATTGGGGGCTTCGCCCGACAACGTAAACATGACGGGCGGTCTACATGCCGGCCCCGGACGGGGCAACGCCGCCCTGGTGACCTTCTGGAGAGCTGCCGAGGGCTTGTCGGTGACGCCTTCCAATGGCGTCATGCAGTGGGCCGTCTCGCAGGCGGTTCCCTTTCGCCGCATGCACGTGCGAGGCGACATGGTTCTCCACCAGAATAACGGCTATGCGAGCGGCGGCTGGATGTCCGATGCCTTGATTGACGGGAACGTGGTCTCCGGTCCCCAGCAGCAGTGGATCTCGCGGAACACTGAGTGGGGCGGTTGGAAGGGCGCGAACTGGAACATGGTCTTCGTCGGCGTCTTGAATGCGCCGGAGGGCGCCTGGCCCACTCCGGCTATCACCAAAGTCGCCCAGACTCCGATCATTCGCGAGAAGCCATTCCTTCAGGTCGATGCCAAAGGGAACTACAGCGTCCGCGTTCCGTCTCTGCGGACCAACAGTTCGGGCGTCTCGTGGCGCGCCGGATCGACGCCCGGAAAAGACATTCCCATCAGCCGGTTCTATATCGCCCGGCCGGACGTCGACACCGCCGCCACCATCAATGCCCAGTTGGCTAAGGGCAAGAGCCTGTTGTTGACTCCCGGCATCTATAACCTCAACGACACCATCAGGGTTACCCGGGCCAACACGGTGGTGCTGGGTCTGGGCTTCGCCACCCTGGCGGCGAACAACGGTGTGGCGGCCATGTCCACCGCGGATGTGGACGGCGTCGTCATCGCCGGTCTGTTCTTCGATGCGGGAGCCGCCAACTCGCCCGTCCTGCTCGAGGTGGGCCCGGACGGAAGCAAGGCCCGCCATGCGGGAAATCCCATCTCTCTTCACGACGTCTTCTTCCGGGTGGGCGGCGCCGCGGTGGGGCGCGCGTCGGTCAACCTCAGAGTCAACAGCAGCGACACGATCGTGGATCACACCTGGATCTGGCGCGCGGACCACGGCGTGAACCAAAGCGTGGGCTGGAAAATCAATACCAGCGCGAACGGGCTGGTGGTGAATGGGAACAACGTCACCGTCTACGGTCTATTTGTCGAACATTACCAGGAGTTCCAGGTAGTCTGGAACGGCAATGGCGGGCGGGTCTACTTCTACCAGTGCGAGATCCCCTACGATCCTCCGGACCAGGCGAGCTACACGAGCGCACCCGGCACCAACGGCTGGGCCGCGTACAAGGTGGCCGGCAATGTTACCAGCCACGAAGCCTGGGGACTTGGCGTCTATAGCGTCTTCCGGAACAAAGGCGTCGTACTGACCCGGGCCATCGAGGCTCCCAACAACCCCAACGTCAAGTTTCACGACTTGATCACGGTTTGCATCGGCGCGAACGGTGAGATCGGCAACGTGATCAACAACACGGGCGGGGCAACCACGCCGAATGTGCGGCTCACGCCCAAGGTCACGAACTTCCCATAGATGGGGTTGATCATGTACGCGCAGACGGAACCGCCGGGCCCTCCTCGCCTCGCTACTCGATGACGGCTTGCGAAACTGCATTGTCGAAGTCGTATTGCAGCGACCTGCCGGGCGTTTGCACGAACATGACTACCACCATCTGCTCCTTGCGGTTCACCCACCAGTAGGTGCCGTAGGCGCCATCCCAGCCGTAGCTGCCGTCCGGCTTGCGGATCCGTGCGTCCACCGCGCTCACCACCACCTCGCCGCCGAGCCCGAACCCGGCTCCTTTTGGCGGGCGGCCGATCTGTCCGTTAAAGAGATCGCCGACGTTGTTGCTCAACATGGTATCGACGGTCCATGGGCTCAAGATGCGTTTGCCGTTCAGTTGTCCGCCATTGGCGAGCATCTGCGCGAATTGCAGGTAGTCCTCGGCGGTGCAGGTAAGGCCGCCCGCGCCGGAAAAGTAGACCGGCGTGCCGATGGCGAGTTGGCCGCCTTTCTCTAATCCGTTGGGCGTTTTCCGATAGATGTTCGCCACTCCCGCGGCATCCTTTTCCGGGATATTGAACCAGGTGTTGTTCATCGCCAGGGGCTCGAATAGCCGCTGCCGCAGAAACTGGTCGAACGTCAACCCGGAAGCGATCTCGACAATGCGGCCCAGGGTGTCGAACCCGGCCAGGCCGCTGTAGCGCCATTGCGTGCCGGGCTGGAAATCGAGCGGCAGGGCGCCCAGGCGGGGGATGAAGTCGGCCAGGGTATCCGTCGGCTTCCGGGACTTCAGGAGACTCTGGAAATCCGCGTTGGCGATGCCGCCGGTGGCCAGGCCGGAGGTGTGCGTCAGCAGGTCGATGATGGTGATATCGTGATTCGCGGGGACCAGGTAATAGCGGTCGCCGCCGGCGGGCGACTGATCGGACATGGGGACGGCGCCGCGCACGTTCTCCAGCGCGACCTTGGAGTTCCTGAACTCCGGAATGTATTTGGCCACGGGGTCGGTCAGCTTCAGCTTGCCCTCTTCCATCAACATGAGGATGGCGGCGGCGGTGATCGGCTTGCTTGAGGACGCCAGGCGGAACAGCGCGTCCTTGGTCATCGGCTTTTTCGCTTCGATGTCCATCAGGCCGTGAGCTTCGAAGTGGACCAAGCGCCCGCGGCGCGCCACGATGGTGACCGCACCCGAGATGTCGCGCGCTTCGACGTGGCGCATCACCATCTCGTGGATTCGCCGCAGCCGCTCCGAAGACAGCCCGACCTCTTCGGGCCTGGCCGTAGGCAGCGAAGCAGCCGCCAGCGGCAACACGATCGCGGGCAGAATCAATAGTCGGACCATTTCAGCTCTATCCTCCCTGAGCGATTTCCTTGCAGCGCAGGCGCTCGTCGCGGTACGGGTCGGTGACGACCTTGCACTCCGCGTCGAGGAACATCGTAGCGCACTGCTCCCGGGTGTAGGCGGGCCATTTGGGAATCTCGTCGTGGCTGGGGTCGAATTGCGCGGGAAGACCGCCCAGGCGCGACTCATATTCCGCGCCGCGCGGGCGCCCGGGGAGCCGTCTTGCGTCACATGGTCGAACTTGAATGGCTGCTCGGCCGCATGGTCGGAGAATGGCTCCCACCGATCGTGCCGCGCGGCAGAACCGGATTACTCCCCGCAAGCCGGCTTCGATCCCGTGATGCGCGGCAGGCCGCCTGGTCGTCTAACGCCCGCCGCGTAGAAGTGACCGGCAACGGATTCTCCGTGGAAGAAGGGCGTTGGCGACGATCACCCGTCGAAGACGCCGGGGTTTGCAGGGCCGACATCTGTTACGAAACCCACCAGGAATCGGTCCACTAGCCCTTAACTTGACGCCAATGGGTGCTAGTCGGGCGGCCCCCCCGGTCCGCGCGGGTCCCCCTGGACCCGCTTCCCGCTACACTGGGAGTGCTCACCTATGCCAGATGAAGAACCTGCAGTCAACGTCCCCGCCGGGGAGACCGGAGAGAACCCGCTCCTCGAAGACCTTCCCGTGCTCACGGTTCGCGACACCGTCATCTACCCTGGCGCGCTCCTGCCCATCACCGTGGGACGCCCCAGTTCGCTGGCGCTGGTGCAATCCCTCGGCGAAAGCCGCACCCTCGCCGTGGTCTCCCAACTGGACCCGCGCGTGGAATTCCCCGGTGCCGACGATCTCTTTCAATTCGGCACCGTGTGCGTCATGCACAAGGCCATTAAGGTTCCCAAGGACAACCTGCTGCTGTTCTGCGAAGGCATCGCCCGCATCCGCACACGCGAGTTTACGGCCACCGAACCCTTCCTGCGCGCCCGCGTCGAAAGACTCCCCGATATCGAACCCGAAATCACGCCCGAAATCGAAGCCCTGCGCCAGACCGTGGTGACGATCTTCCAGCAGATCGTCACGGCATCGCCCAATCTCTCCGAGGAGCTGTCGTCCAACGCCGCCAACATCACCGAACCCGGACGGCTGGCCGATTACATTGCCGGTACCTTGCCCTTCCTGGGACACGCCGAGCGCCAGCAACTTCTGGAGCAACTCGACGGCATGGCGCGGCTCGGCGAAATCCATCGCAATCTGACGCGCGAACTCGAACTCGTCGAATTACGCGGCCGCATACAGTCCCAGGTGCAGGGACAGTTGTCGCAGAACCAGCGCGAGTTCTACCTGCGCGAACAGCTCAAGGCCATCCAGAAAGAACTCGGCGAAGGCGATGACGCCAACCGCGATATCGAGGAGCTGCGCGCCAAACTCGAAGCCGCCGGCATGGCCGAAGCCGTCAAAACCGAAGTCTTGCGCGAACTCAACCGCCTCGCGCGCATGTCGCCCGCCTCGCCCGAACACGGCATGGCCCGCACCTACCTCGAATGGATGGCCAGCCTTCCGTGGGCCATTTCCTCCGGCTCGCAGGTCGATGTGAAACGCGCCGCCGAGATCCTGGATGAAGATCACTACGACCTGGAAAAGGTGAAGGAGCGCATCCTGGATTACCTGGCCGTGCTGCAACTGCGGCCCGTGTTGAAAGGCCCCATCCTGTGCTTCGTCGGTCCGCCCGGCGTCGGCAAGACCTCGCTGGGCCGCTCCATCGCCCGCGCCCTCGGCCGCAAATTCGCGCGCATCTCCATGGGCGGCATGCACGACGAGGCCGAGATCCGCGGCCACCGCCGCACCTACATTGGCGCGCTGCCGGGGCAGATCATCCAGGGCCTGCGCCGTGCCGGTTCCAACGACCCGGTCTTCATGCTCGACGAAGTCGATAAGCTGGGCCGCGATTTCCGTGGCGACCCGGCCAGCGCCCTCCTCGAAGTCCTCGACCCCGAACAGAATTCCACCTACCGCGACAACTACCTGGACGTTCCCTTCGACCTCTCCAAAGTCCTCTTCATCACCACCGCCAACGTCCTCGACCCCGTGCCCGACGCCCTGCGCGACCGCATGGAAATCATTTCGCTCGAAGGCTACACCGAGCAGGAGAAAGTCATCATCGCCTTCCGCTACCTCGTTCCGCGCCAAATCACCGAGAACGGCCTCACCGCCGAACAGGACATCGAATTCGGCGAAGACGCGGTGCGCTTCATCGTGCGCCGCTACACCCGCGAAGCCGGCGTGCGCAACCTGGAGCGCGAGATCGGCGCCATCTGCCGCAAGCAGGCCCGCCGCATCGCCGAAGGCACGCGCGAGAAGATCCTGGCCACCCCCGTTGTGGTCGAGAAGGATCTCGGCGCGCCGCGCCACCGCATCGATACCGAAGTCGCCGACCGCTGTCGCACGCCCCGGTGTGGCCGTCGGTCTCGCCTGGACCCCGGTGGGCGGCGACGTCCTGTTCATCGAAGCCGGCCGCATGCCCGGGGGCAATAAAGGCCTCATCATGACCGGACAACTCGGCCCCGTCATGCAGGAATCGGTGCAGGCCGCGCTCACCTGGGTCCGCGCCAACGCCACTAAGTACGGCATCGATCCCGACCTGTTCAAGACCAGCGACATCCACATCCACGTACCCGCCGGCGCCATCCCCAAGGACGGCCCCAGCGCGGGCATCACCATGGCCACCGCGCTGCTCTCCATGCTTACCGACCGCAAGGTGCGCACCAACCTCGCCATGACCGGCGAGATCACCCTCACCGGCCAGGTGCTGCCCATCGGCGGAATCAAGGAAAAGGTGCTGGCCGCCAAACGCAGCGGCGTCCGCGAAGTCATCATCCCCTTCGAAAACGAAGTCAACGTCCGCGAAGACCTGAAGACCGAGCAGATCGGCGACATGAAGCTGCACTACGTGAAGTCCATGGAAGAGGTGGTGGACCTGGCGCTGGAGCCGAAGCTGGTCACTTGAAAGCCCGCGTTCCCGAGAACGGGAATACTGCACATCGCTGCGCAAATCAGAACAGTTTCCGAGTGCACGGGCAACCTACCGAACCCGGGCAACTCAACTTCCCACGAGGACTTGGGGGGTGCGTGGGTTCACTTCGACGGGTCGGGCGTGCTACGGCCCTTTGGACTGCATCAGGCCTCCCGAACCGCCACTTTTCCGCTAACCCCACTTCAAGGCCACGACCCAGCGTCGCAACCAAACGACGAACTGGAAGGACCTGCTTCCTTTCGAGCGGCCCCCTGCCCAATCG
>CABDZD010000684.1_pt1 | contig 11166 bp, 7 predicted proteins | sample 3421751 | NCBI WGS metagenome assembly CABDZD01 (sample SAMEA5534339, study PRJEB31848) | metagenome | biome: tundra; feature: field; material: soil | place: USA | collected 2013-05 | depth 0.45 m | reverse complement strand
GCACGTACTACGTTCCCACCCTGATGGCCGCCGAAGGTCTCAAGGAACGTCTCACCGATGGCTACCTGCCCCCCGTGGTCGCGGTCAAAGCCCGCCAGGCCATCGCCGCCCTCGACGCCACCGTGCGCAAGGCCATCGCCCGCGGAGTGAAGGTGGTCGTCGGCACCGATGCCACCGTCTATCCCCACGGCCGCAACGCCGAAGAGTTTCACCTGTTGGTAAACCTCGGGATGAAGCCCATCGACGCGCTCAAGGCCGGCACTTCCCTGGATGCCGAACTCCTGGGCGTGGCCGACCGTACCGGCTCCCTGGAAGCCGGCAAGTTCGCCGATATCGTCGCCTGCCCCGGCAATCCCGAGGAGAATATCCGGCAGGTGGAAAACATCCGCTTTGTGATGAAAGAGGGTGTGGTGTATCGCAAACCAGGGGACTGAAAACTCCTCGGCACGAATGCCGAGGTGGCCGCCTGGAAAGGCGACGCTACGCAGGGGGTATCGGATTTGTTAATATTGTTATGCCCCGATAGACCGGACCCGTACCGGTTTTTCCTATGTCGTCAAGTTTACTGCTGGCTTTGCTGGTAAACCGTTCTCCTACCGAACGGCTGATTCAGAATATCCTCAACAACCCGTTCGCTGGAATTCATCAGTTGGCGTGGTTCGACTGGGCGATGCTCGTGCCCTACTTCACCGTTCTGATCATCCTCTCGGTCTACGGTTTGCACCGCTACGACATCATCCGCACTTATTTCAAGCACAAGAAAAAGAAGACCATCGCCCCCGCGAAGCACTTCGACCAACTGCCTCGCGTCACCATCCAACTGCCTATCTATAACGAGCGCTACGTGGTGGAACGCCTGATCGAAGAGACCGTCAAGATGGACTATCCCAGGGAGTTGCTCCAGATCCAGGTGCTGGACGATTCCACCGACGACACCGCGCCCTTTGCCGGCGCTCTCGTCGAACGCTATCGCACCCTCGGGCACCCCATCGAGTATCACCACCGCACGAATCGCCACGGGTTCAAGGCCGGCGCTCTCCAGGAAGGGCTGAAGACCGCCACCGGTGAAATGGTGGCCGTCTTCGACGCCGATTTCATCCCCCCCACGGACTTCCTCACGCGCACCATCCACTACTTCACCGATCCCACCGTCGGCGTGGTGCAGACGCGCTGGAGCTACCTCAACCGCGATTACAACTTCCTCACCGAGGTCGAAGGCATGCTGCTCGACGGCCACTTCATCCTCGAGCACGGCGCCCGCTCCTGCGCCGGATATTTCTTCAACTTCAATGGCACGGCCGGCATTCTGCGCGTCTCCATGATCGCCGACGCCGGCGGCTGGCAGCACGATACCCTGACCGAGGATTCCGACCTCAGCTATCGCGCGCAGCTCAAAGGCTGGCGCTTCATGTACGTCCCCGGCCTGGATTGCCCCTCGGAACTGCCCGTCGAAATGCACGGCTTCCAGGTGCAGCAATCGCGTTGGGCCAAGGGCTTGACCCAGGTCGCCATGAAGCTGCTGCCCGCCATTCTGAAAGCGCCCATCTCGCGCCGCATCAAGATGGAAGCCTTCATGCACCTGACGCCCAACATCACCTACCCGCTGATGATCGTGGTCTCGGCGCTGATGCTGCCGGTGATGATCGTGCGCTTCTACATGGGCGTCTGGCAGATGATGTTTTTGGACCTGCCGCTGATTGCGGCGTCATTCTGGTCGATTTCGTTGTTCTATGTGGTGGCGCAGCGCGAGCTCTACCCCAAGAATTGGAAGCGCTCGATTTTCCTGCTGCCCATGCTGATGGCCGTCGGCGTGGGTCTCACCATCATCAATACGCGCGCCGTGTTGGAAGCCCTCTTTGGCGTCGAGACCAGCTTTGTGCGCACCCCGAAATTCGCCATCGGCGAGCGTCCCATGAAGCTGGAAAACAAACAGTACCGCGCCCGCAGCGGCTGGCTGCCTTACCTGGAACTGGCCGTCGGGACCTATTTCCTGGGCATGGTGATCTTCGCCTTCACCACGTTCAACTTCCTGACCATCCCGTTCCTGGCGCTCTTCGTTTTCGGCTACTACTGGGCCGGCTTCACTACTCTCTACCAGGAGCACCAGAGCCGCCTGCGTTGGATGAGAGCGCGCAACCTGGAACTGGCGCGGCAGGCATAGGCGGCCGGACGAATGCCCCCACGAATGGGGGCATGGCAGCCTGCAAGGCTACGCTACGTCCGGTCCGCGATGCGGCCGTCGCGCATGTGGACCGTGGAATCGCCGTAGGCCGCAGCCTCCGGATTGTGGGTGATCATCAGGATGGTCTGCCCCAGCCGCCGGTTCAAATCGCGCAGAACCTCCAGCACGGCTTTCGAGTTTTCGGTATCCAGATTCCCTGTGGGCTCATCGGCCAATAGAATCGCCGGGTGATTCACAATCGCCCGCGCAATCGCCACGCGCTGCTGCTCGCCGCCGGAGAGCGCATTCGGTTTGTGATCCAGCCGTTCCCCAATACCGAGCAGGCGCAGTACTTCCTCGAACTCGGGTTCCGGCTTGGCGTCCGTGCCCCCGATGTAGCGCGCCACCGCGATGTTGTCCCGCGCGGTCAGGTTGGGCAGCAGGTTGAACTTCTGGAACACGAATCCCACGGTGCGCTTGCGCATGCGCGTGCGCGCCGCGTCGGTCATCGCCGACAAGTCCTTGCCGTCTACCACGACTTTTCCCGTGGTTGGCGGCGTCAGCCCGCCGATGATGTGAAACAGCGTCGACTTCCCCGAGCCGGACGGGCCGATGATCGAAAGGAAGTGGCCCTTCTCGACGTCGAGATCCACGCCGCGCAGGGCCGGCACGTTCACCTTGCCCACGCGATAGGTCTTGCACAAATCACGGATCTGGATGATGTCGCCGTTGCTCACGCCGCTACTCATATGACAGCGCCTCGATCGGGTCATGCGCCGCGGCCGTCAGCCCGGGATAGAGCGCGCCCAGCAGAGCCCCCAGCACCGTGATCGCCCCCGCGATGGGCCACCAATCGTAGGCGATAGTCATGGGCAGGGAGGCCGGCTTCAGCGCGTGGATCAACGCCGCCGCTCCGTAGCTCATCAGGATTCCCAGAATCGTACCGCCCAACCCCAGGAAAAACGCCTCGCTCAGAATAATGCCCAGGATGAACCCCTTCGACGCACCCAGGCTCTTGAGAATTCCGATCTCGCGGGTGCGCTGCAAGACCGCCATGTACATCGACAGGCACACCACCGCGAACCCGATGACCACGCCGATTCCCATCACCACCGCAATGAATCCGGCCAGCGCCGGAATGTTGTTCACATTGAGCAGCGACGTGAAATCCTCCATGGAAATGATCGGATAGCCCTCCAGTGCCGGAATTCCGGTGAGGTATTTGACGGTCGCGGCCGTGTTCGCGGGATCGTCGAGGCGGAGATAAATCTGGTTGACCTTTCCGGCGTTCTCGAGCCTTTCCTGCAAAGTCTTGAGCGGCACCACGATGTGGGTGAGTTTGCCGCCCTCCATGATGCCGCTGACGTGCCACTTGGCATTGAGCAAATTGATCGTGTCCCCGAGCTTGGCTTTGGTCTGGTCGGCGTAATAATCGTCCAGAATCACGTCGTCGGGCCGCTGGAATGCTCCGCCTGAGTGGAACTGGAAGCCACCACACATCTGCGTGAATTCCTCGTAGTTGATGCCAGTGGCGAAGAGCGTGACGCCTTCGACCACGACGCTATACACTCCGGTGGCCATTTTCACGTGCGGTTGCTTGGCCATGTATCCGACCAATTGCTCGGGAATCGGCGCGCCATTCAGGCTAAGAAACGACGAGGATTTCGGCCGCATCAGGATATCCGCCCCGCTGCCGCGCTGGCGTTTCTGTGAATCCTCTATAAATCCGTGGCTGAGGCCCACCAGGCAGAGGATCAGAGTCACCGGTACGCCGATCAGCAGGATACTGAGCAGGCTGCGCATCGGCCGGTGTTTAAGATTTTCTAAGACGAGCTTTCCGGTCACTTTTTCTTGACTCTTCCTTTGGCTGGGGGAGTGGGCGGCGGTGTCTGGCCGGGAACGGGCGGCTGCCCGACCACTTGCAGTGTCGACCCTTCGGGCTGCGCCAGCGCGAATTTTTCCTGCGATACGCCTTTGTTGATGTCCATCTTGACGACGTCGATCACCACCGCATATTCGTCCTTGGGGCGGTTGATCTCGATATGTTTCGGAAAAGGCACGTTGTCGTATGCCTTCCAATCGCTGTACCGCGCATCGGTGAGAATATTGCCGGTGGCGTCAAAAATGAACTGCCGGGCTATGCTCAGATTGTAGCGGTTGAACCAGATGCTGCGGCTGAGCTGCAACTGCCCGTTGCCGTTTTCATGCACCACCGGGATGATGTAGAACGCGTTGTCCTCGTCGGTCAGGTTCATGAGCAGTACCTTCTCGGTTTTCAAATCCACCGGCCGCACCAGCATGGCGTCCAGAAAGTGCTGTGGGCGAAGGTTCTCGAGCTTGTTCGGCGAGGGTTGCTCGATCTCGTTCCTGCCGACGAGGAAGCGATTGCGCGACGGCACGTAGAGCTTGAAATCGAGGCCGTTAGAGACCATGTCGAAGGCCTTGGTGCGCACCACGGGGTAGAGACCGATCAGGCGGATGTCCGACGGGCGGCGGAACAGGATATAGGCGCGGACGTCCTTGTATTCGGTAATCTTGCTCTTCTCGGCGGTTCCCAGGGCGGGCACCATATCGACTTCGGCATTGAAGTCGCGCACCGCTTCAAACTGCCGCGTGACGCTATCGAGCAGCGTCTGCCGGTCGGCGGTCAGCAGCGGTTGTGTATTGCTGACCCCCTTGCGGGCGATCAGGCGGCGGCGGGCAAAGCACGATGAAAACCCGACGGAAAGCAGGCAGACGACGACCAGGTAAATCGGGACGCGGCGGAACGGCATCATTCCATTGTAGGCAGCGGGTAAACCGGACTGTCAATTCGCACTCCGGGGGGGGATGTGCTATATTCGGTTACGGATCGGTAGCCCTGGAGCGCTTTCTAGAAGCGTGTCCCAGCCAAGGTCGAGTTTTCTCGATGCGGGGTTTGCCGGTCTGCCGCAAACGTGGGCCTGTGGCGCAGTTGGGAGCGCGCTTCCATGGCATGGAAGAGGTCGACGGTTCGAACCCGTCCAGGTCCACCAAGATCCCCCAACAAACCAGACCCACCGCGTATCCACCTATCTTTTGGCAGCCGGCGGCGGTGTCTTGAAGTAGCGTTCGGCGAACGTGATAAACGTCGGCCAGTTCGGCCCTGGAGTGTGGCCGCCACTATGCTGGCGGAACGCCACGTCGCCATCGATCAGCGGGGTCTCGATGGGCGGGAACTCGGTGGTCCCCATGTCCTTCTTACCCAGCAGCCTGTAGACGGGCCCGGCGGCGGCCGCGGCCATGAAGCTGCCCTTAGCGTCTACCCAGCCGTCGCCGTTGGTGGCGCCGGCGCTGATAAATACCGGGCGCGGCGCGCACATAGCGATCAGTTCGTGAGAATCCACCGGCAGATCGCCCCAGTTCAGCGGCCCGGCGTATTTGAGGAAATTGCCGGCCATCCAGTGGTATTCGCCGCTCCCGGCGACGTTCTCCACGATTTCTCCCCAATCGCGGCGGTGCAACTTGGCGCCGCCTTCACCGGAGGAACTCACAAAAGCGGTCGCGAAGCGTTCGTCGTACGCCATACCGACGATGGTGGCCTTTCCCCAACGCGAGTGGCCCTCCAGGGCGACGCGTTTGGCGTCCACCGATTTGTCGGTCTCCAGATAATCCAGGGCACGGCTGGCGCCCCAGGCCCAGGCGCGCAAGACGCCCCAGTCGTCCAACTTGCGGGGCTCGCCTTTGTTGACCAGCCCGATGATTCCTTGATTCAGACCCGCACCGTTGTCGGCCTGAATGCTGCCGGTGTTGAGGATGGCGTATCCCCATCCCTTGGCCAGCACCTGTTGTTGCCAGGTGGGTCCCGCCGGACCCCGGCCTCCGCCAGGGCCGCCCGCGCCGAACGCGGGTGCACCGGGCGCGGCGCCGGGCGCTCCCACTGCGCCGCGGCCAGCCGGCAGCGGTCCACGTGCGCCACCGAAGCCACCGCCGAAGCCGCCACCGAACTCCATGATCACCGGCACCGGACCGGCGGCGTTGGCCGGGGTGGTCAACGCCAACTGGATGTCCACGGTAATTTGCGGGTACGCGGAGTTGTCCACATGGCCAACCAATTGTTTGGCGATCACCGGCACTTCGCCGACCGTTTCGTTAGTGGATTTGGTAACTTCCCATTTCACTTTGGGCACCACTTTGGGCACGCGGCCGTAGATTTCGCGGTCAAAATCCTCCACGATTTGCGGGCGGCGCAGCTTCCACCAGTCCGCCGCCTTCTTGACCGGTTTGCCGTTCTTCAACACCAGGGGATCCGGCAGTTTGGGGAACGGATTGGCCTTGGCCTCATCGTAGTTGGCGTAGAAGGGGGACTCCTTGTTGTTGCCGTCCCGGCCGCGCCGGATGGTGGTCATGTGCAGAAGATCCATCAGTCTCTGATGATCTGCCAGAGTAAGTTTCTGGCGCTCCAGCGCCTCCGGAGATAGTTGAACCGGCGGACGCGGAGTGGCGGCAGGCGGCGGTGTGGTTGGTTGTTGGGCTCTGGTCCCCGTGGGTACGAGCACCAGCCCCGCCAGCACAAGGCCGGCGGAACACAAAATCAATTTCGGCGTGAACATAAATACTCCTCTGTTAGAACGCTCCCTAACGGTCGCGGCTCGGATTGGGGCGGCTCGGATTGGAGCCGGTAGTGCCGCGATAGCTTTCCGGCGGGCCGAGATAGCTCGGCTTGACGCCACCCAGATTGACCACCAGTTTCTCCAGCACCAGCGCGGGATCCACCATCCAGAACTTCAGCGTGTGATAGCCCGACCCGCTCAGCGTATGGCTGGACTTCACTTTGCGCACGCTGTCCTTCACCGTGGTCTCCCAGTCGCGCTGCGAATTCTGCGCCAACGCGTCGACCGTCTGCGGCGGCTGGTCGTCGAAGGAAATGGCGTAGCGAAGACCGCGGCCGGGGACGAAGTTCAAGGTCGGCGAGAGAATCGCCTCCACCTCCACCTTCTCCGGATCGAACAAATACATCTCATATTCCAGGTGCGGCGATTGCCGCGGAGGGGTCACGCTGGCGGCCGTCACCGGGAACACCGTCATGGCCGAGAGTGTCCGCCCGTAGTCGTCAATCTTGTCCCAATGGACCGGACCGGCGTCGATCTTCCTGGTGAAATGCGCGGCTTCGATGGAAACGTAGCCATCGGCTTGTACGAATCCCTTCAGCGCACTCTTCGCCGGCGCTGGTGGATTGGCCGCGTGCAGCATGACGATGACCCGGGTACCAGTGCCCGCGATGGTCACCGAGCCGCTGGTGGTCCCGCGCGGGGCCTTGCTCCAATCCACGCTCACCCAGAGGCGCTGCTCCTTCTCGACCGTGCCCTTGGCCGCGCTCAACACGATCCACGGCGCGCTGCCCGTAGCGGTGAACTCAAAGGGCGCCTTGCCGCGATTGAAGACGTCGATGTAGCGCCGCGGCTGAGTAAATACGTCGAAGCCGGGAAGGACCGCTTCCTCAGGCGCGGCGGGCCAGGCCGCGGCCGAACCCTCGATGGCGACGCCCATCGCCGCCGCCGCGGGGAGCTCGAATTCCTTGACGGTGGGCAGGGTATTGCGCGGCGGCTCCTGCCAATAGGTGTACCCGATATGGGTCTGGTCCATCATGTGGTTCCACTTGCCATTGGCCAGCGTGTGGTTGTAATAAGCCGTGAGAGCGATATCCGCATCAAACAGATCGCGGGTCTGCGCGGCCATGTCGTTGGCGGCGGCGCGACCCTGTGCGGCATACAGACGATTCTTCGCCACCGTGACGTACAACTCCGTCACCTGCGCGGCGGCTTTCGCGGGATGGGTCACGAGTTGGAAGAACGCGTCGCGCGCGTTCTCCGGCAGAGCGGCGGAAATCTTCTCGGCCTTGGCGATGATTTCCTTATAGTCGGCGACGGCGCGGTCCGCCTCCTGGTAGTCGAGCACGCTGTAAGTGGCGGGCTCCAGCAATTCGGGCTTGCGCCGCCCGTTGTACTTCAGGGTTTTGGAGACGATATCGGCGATCTCCGCCGCATGCACGCCGCCGAACTCCCGCTCCGCCCACTGGCGCGTGAATTCGCCGATCTTCTCCTTGGGCCAGCGCTTCGGGTCGCGCGCGAAATTCAGGAAGAAGTCGATGGGGAACTCCATCGGCTTGAGATCGCCCACATTCACGATCCAGATGCGATCCGCGCCGTATTCCAGCGCCAGATTCATTTGCTCCCACACCTTGGGAATCGGATTGGTATCGATCCACTTGTAATTGCGCGGGCCGCCCACATAATCGAAGTGATAGTAAATGCCGGCGCCGCCGCTGCGTTTGCGTTCCTCCGCCGTCGGCAGGCGGCGTATGTTACCCCAGTTGTCGTCGCACCACAGCAAGGTCACGTCGTCGGGTACGCGCATTCCATTGTCGTAATATCCCTGGACTTCCTTATAGAGCGCCCAGAGTTGAGGCACGGCGGCGAGATTGGGATTGACCTGCTCCGCCAGGATCTTACGCTGATCGGCCACGATCTTCTCCAGCAGGGCGATATTTGCGCCCATGCCGGTGCCGGCCATCGGCATATCGCCATCGCCGCGCATGCCGATGGAGACGATGCTCTCGTAACTCTTGTTGCGCCTGACGCCTTCCTCCCAAAACTGGCGCAGCACTTCGGGGTTCTTTGCGTAGTCCCAAGGCCCTTTGCCGTGCCGCTTCCACTCCTGCTGGGCGCGCAGCATCGGCTCGTGATGCGTGGTGCCCATCACGATGCCCCACTCATCGGCGATCTTGGGATTCAGCGTGTCGTCCTCATTGAAGGCGTTGCCCCACATGGCGGGCCACAGATAGTTGCCCTTCAAGCGGAGGATCAGTTCGAAGACTTTTTCATAGAACTGATGGTTGTAGGTGCCGTACTTTTCTTTCACCCAACCGCTCAGCGCCGGCGCTTCGTCATTGAGGAAGATGCCGCGATACTTCACCGCGGGCTCGCCTTCGCCGTAATTGCCGGCCTTCACGAAGAGGGCATCCTTGTGCACCACCGGAACGTCGGCCCAAAAATGCCAGGGCGAAACGCCGATCTGTTCGGAGAGATCGTAGATGCCGTAAATGGTGCCGCGCTTGTCGCTGCCGGCGATGACCAGCGCGCTCGCCACGCCGGGCAGCGGCCTGGCCACAACCTGAATCAGGAACGCCTCCCATTTGCCCTTAACCTGCCCAGCGTCAATCTTGCCCTCGCGGATCAGGCGATCGATCAGCACGCTCTTGCCGATGGTGCCGGCGATCACGGCGTTCGCGCCTAGACCTTTTTCATCGTGCGCCATCGCCGGAGTGGCGCCCGTGACGCGAGCCACGTCCGCCACCAGATCGCCGGCCGCACGCACCACACCCGCGTGGTCGCCGGAATCGACATAGACGGCCGCGGCTGCCTTGCCCTGTACCAGGGGAAAGCTGCCTCTGGCATTCACCGTCTCGACATAGCGGGCCTGGCCGAGCGCAAAGCCATTGGCAACCAGGCAGAGGCTGAGCGGGAAGGTCTTCATTGCGCGGTTCCTTTCTGGGCGGTGCGGATCACCGATTGGAACGCGGGCTTGGGCTGTCCCTGGCGATCGAACAGGAGGGGATAGCTGGTCCTCCCGCGGACCGGCCAGTTATTCAGCCAGGAGTCGCCGTCGGTGACGCCCCAGAAGGTGATCCGCGAGACGGTACCGCGGTACTTCGAGAAGACCGCGAACAGATCGGCATAACGGCGCGCCAAGGCCTGCTGCACCGCGTCCGGCAACCCACCGGCATAAGGATTCAGTTTGGCCTGCGCTTCCACGCTGAGCCCGACGTCCGCCGTGCGTTGCTGCGAGGCCGCGGGAAGCACGTCCATATCCAGTTCGGTGATATTCACTTTGATGCCGAGCTCTTTGAAGGCCAGAATGGTGGCATCCTGTTGCTCGATGGTGGGCCATTCCATTTTATCGTGCCCTTGCAGGCCGATGGCGGTCAGCGTGGCTCCGCCGGCCTTCAGTTTCTTGATGAGTGCCACCGCGCCGTTGCGCTTGGCCTGGTTCTCCACCGAATAATCGTTGTAGTAGAGTTCCGCTTTGGGGTCGGCTTCGTGGGCGAATTCGAAGGCCTTGAGAAGATAGTCCTCGCCGATGATCTTGAGCCAGGGTGTTTGGCGCAAGGTGCCGTCTTCGTTCAACGCCTCATTGACCACATCCCAGCCCCCGATCCGTCCCTTGTAACGTCCCACCACGGTCTGTATGTGGTCGTGCATGCGCTTGAGCAATCCGTCGCGGTCCAATGGCGCGCCTTTGTCGTCCTGGAAGACCCATTGCGGTACCTGGCTGTGCCACACCAGCGTGTGTCCCACGATGAACATGTGGTGCTTCTCGCCGAACGCCACGTAGCGGTCCGCCGCGTCGAAGGCGTAGCCATCCGGGCGCGGATGGACGGACTCCCATTTCAGAACGTTTTCCGGACTGATGGTGTCGAACTGCGCCCGCACAATGGCAACGCCGCGTGCATCCCGTTCTTCGAACTGGGCCTGATTGAGCGCCGCTCCGACATGAAAATATCCCTTAAACACATCCTTCAGCGCGGCCGGTGTCTGCGCGTTTGCCGCCAGACCCGTCATCAGAAAAGTAGCTAAGGTAAGTTTGAAAGACATAATGAAGACTCCTTGGCAGGCTGAAGCCTGCCCCACCTATGCGGCTGCGAACTTCTTCCGCCGCTCCGCCAGTTCATCCTGAATCTGTAAGTTCAGGCGCTTGCCGATCTTATAGCAGATCAGGCAAACAATCACGATGAGGAACAGAATCGCCGGGTAAACACTGATGGTCATGCGGATGCCCTGCAATGCTTGCGGCGTCTGCACTGCGTTGGGTTTGTACCCATAGCCGGAGAGCAGCCAGCCGGCCGCAAAGCCGCCCAGGCTCAGACCGGTCTTCAGGCCGAACAGAATGGTGGCGAAAATCACGCCGGTGGTGCGCCGGCCGGTCTTCCATTCCGCATAATCCGCCACGTCGGCAAACATCGCCCAGATGAGCGGGATCGTGGGGGC
>CABDZD010000610.1_pt1 | contig 11787 bp, 12 predicted proteins | sample 3421751 | NCBI WGS metagenome assembly CABDZD01 (sample SAMEA5534339, study PRJEB31848) | metagenome | biome: tundra; feature: field; material: soil | place: USA | collected 2013-05 | depth 0.45 m | reverse complement strand
CACCTCACGCAGGCGCGGGCCGCGATCGCGGCGCACAAGCCGCTGTTCATCGATAAGCCGCTGGCGGCGACGCTGGAGGATGCGCGTGAAATCGCCCGCCTGGCCAAGGCGGCGGGCGTGCCGTGGTTCAGTTCATCGAGCCTGCGCTTCGGCGCCATCGGAACGGCCATGAAGCTGCCTGGCCTGACCGGGGCCACCACCTGGGGCCCGGGACCGTTCGAGGCGCATCATCCGCTGGAATTGGCCTGGTACGCGATTCATCCGGTGGAGTTGCTGTACACCATCATGGGGACGGGGTGCGAGTCTGTGACGCGCATCGCGGGGAAGGACGCGGACGCGATCGTGGGGCGCTGGAAGGACGGACGCATCGGCACGGTCAACGCGGTCCGGCCGTATAGCGATTACGGCGCCGTGGCGTTTCGCGGGCGGGAATCGGTGGAGAGCCATCCGAAGGCCGCGGCGGCTACCGATTACCGGCCCCTGGTCGTGGAAATTGTGAAGTTCTTCCAGACGGGCCAGCCGCCGGTATCGAATGAGGAGACGCTGGAGATTTTCGCGTTCATGGATGCCGCGCAGCGCAGCAAGGAGCAGGGCGGCAAGCCGGTGACGCTGCGCAGGGACTGACAAGACTGGCATGAATTTCCGGCGCAGTTTGCCGGAAATTCATGTCAGTCCTGTCTGTCCCCGGGTTCGGAGCCCATTCCCCGCGGTGGTTTTTCGCCCCTGAGCCCCGGTTTGCCCCGAGTTCGATACACTGTAGATATCCATGTCCAAACTTCTGGAGGGCAATTTCGCCCTCATTCTGGGTATTGCGAACAAGTGGAGTCTGGCTTATGCGATCGCGCAGGCATTCTCGCGGGAGGGCGCCACGCTCGGGTTGACCTATCTGGGCGAGCGCCAGAAGGACGCGATTGAGGATCTTTCCAAGGATCTGAATGTGGCCGCGATCCTGCCGTGCGACGTGACCAAGGATGAGGACCTGGAGGCGCTTACGCAATCGCTTCTGGCTCTGAACCGGCCGTTGCATGCGGTGGTGCACAGCCTGGCTTTCGCCAATCGGGAAGATCTGACGCGGCCCTTTCTCCAGACCAACCGGTCGGGCTTTCTGCTGGCGCAGGATGTCAGCGCCTATTCACTGGTGGCGGTGGCGCGCGCGGTGGCGCCGTGCATGACCGAAGGCGGTTCGTTGAGCACCCTGACCTACCTCGGCGCGACGCGCGTGGTGCCGAACTACAATGTGATGGGCGTGGCCAAGGCATCGCTGGAAGCGGCGGTACGCTATCTGGCCAGCGAACTGGGCGAGCGCCAGATTCGCGTCAACGCCATTTCGGCGGGTCCCATCAAGACGGCTTCGGCGCGGGCCATTAAGGACTTCTCCACCATCCTGGACACCATTCAGACGCGCGCGCCGCTCCGGCGCAATACCGACCCCGCCGAAGTCGCCGACACGGCGGTCTTCCTGGCGAGCCACCTGGGGCGCGGGGTCACCGGAAATTGCATGTTTGTCGATGCCGGCATGCAGATCATGGGTTTCTGACGCCATAATAGAGGTTCGAGTCCAAAATATGAAAGTCGAAGTGGTTCTCACCGAAGCGGATATCGCACAGGAATTCGCCGAGGCTATCGAAGCTCGCGATCTACCCGAGAAGTTTTTCTTCTGGTTCACCCGCTCGGCCGCGGAGTGGGCGGCGCTGGGAGAACACGCGGTGCTCTACGGTGGTCTGTGGGAGACCTGGAAGGAGATCGCGGCCACGGCTCCGGAGATGGCCAAACACTTCGGCGGGCGGGTGCCGGTGATCAGCTTCGGCTCCGGCAACGGCGCGCGCGACCGGCTGCTGATGGGCGCGCTCAAGGATGCCGGAGCGGCCTGCCAGTACTTTCCGGTGGACGCCAGCCAGACCATGCTCGAAATGGCGTGTGCGGGCGCCGACGATGAAGATATCGAGACCACGGGGATCAAGGCCGATATTTCGAGTCCGGTGCACCTGATCTACGCCGCCGATGCGGCCGATCCGCCGCGCTTGTTCATTCTTTCCGGCAATACCATGGGCTCTTTCGACCCGCTGGCGGAGATCCGCTACGTGGCGCAGTGCATGAAGCCGGGAGACCTTCTGATCATCGACGGCGAAATTCACGATGCCGGGAAAACCATGGCGCGGCGCGACAATCCGGCGGCCCGCAAGTTCCTGGCGGCGCTGTTGGCCTCGGTAGGCATCTCGGACTCGGACGGGGAGATCCGCTTCGACCGCAAGACGGACTCGCGGCATCAGGGACTGCACCTGATCACGCGTTACTTCCGCGCGGCGCGCGATCTTTCGGCGACCGTGTCCGGGGAAGAGATCCAGTTGCAGCGCGGCGAGCACGTCGGCATGAACTTCCAGTACGCGTATACGACGGAGGCCTTCCGCTGGCTGCTGCACGATCATGGCGGGCTGGAGATCGAAAAGGAATATTTCAGCCCGGACGCGCGCTTTTTGACCGCCGTGTGCCGCAAGTAACGCGCCTCAACCGCTAACCGCGGGATTCAGCACCGCCTGGATCGCATCCGCCAGGCTGGTCACCAGCCGGTCCGGGCGCGGCGCCTGAAATCGCTCCATGGCCCGCTCCGTATCACCCGCGAATCCCCACACTCCCACGACGATTCGGATTTTGGGAAAACGCACCCGGAGCTGATGGCTGAGAGTCCTGGCGTGGGCGAAGGCGAATGGCGGCAGGGCGGAAATACAGAAGACATCGTCCGCGGCCGGTTGCACGAACGTCAACTGCTGCAAGCCGGGGTCGGGCGTAAACGGAAGCACGATGCAGCCGGAGTGCTCCAGCAGGAGGGCCAGCATGGCCGCGGTCACCTCATCCGCCTCATCGCTGGCCGGAATGCAGAATATCCGGCCGCATGCCGGCGCCGGTTTCGCATCGCCCGCGGCTGCGACATCCGCAAGTGCCGCTCTCGCCGCCCTTTCCGCCAGTTCCGCCAACATCTCCTTGACGCTGAGGAAGAGAAACTCCTCGCGATCCTGGTCGAGCTCGCCCTTGTGCCTGTCGTGTTCGGCCAGGGTAAGCGCCGGGATGAGCACCGAGTCGCAGAGTTCGAGCAGAGAGTGCTCGTTCAGGTAGCGGTCGATCACGGTTCTGGCTTCCTGGTCGTCCATGGCCAGGAGGCGCTGGTAAAACTTGGCCTCCTCCACCAGGGCCGGTTCATCGCCCAGCAGGATATGCAGAAACGCGAACTGAGGGACATAGCGGCCCAAGACCACGACGCACACGGTGAGCGGAGTCGAGAGAATCAGGCCTGCGGGCCCCCAAAGGACCGTCCAAAACACGGTGGTCAGAATGAGGGCCAGGGACGAGACGCCGGTATGTATCCCGTAAAGCCAGGGTTCCACCCAATTGCCGGTGACGATCTCGATTGTGCTGAACATCAGGAACACCAGCAGCGGTTGCATCCAATGGTCGAAAACCGCCAACGAAAGCATGAAGGGCAGCGAGGCGGCAACCGGCGCTCCGATGTACGGCACGATGCGCAGAATTGCCGCGACCGCGCCCCACAAGACGGCATAGGGAACGCCGATCAGGAACAGGCCCGTACCGCACAGAACACCGAAGCCGACATTGACCAGGAGTTGCAACAGAAGATACTTGCTCACCCTGCTGGTGGCGTCATTCAGTGCCTGCGTCATGACGTTGAGCTGACTCACTCCCACAAGACGGAAGAGCCGGTCCCGCAAGTCGTTGTGTCCGATCATGAGGAACAGACTGAAGATCACCACCATTCCGAACACTCCCAGGGGTCCCAGGAACGGCTGAATCATGTCGCGCACGTACAGCAATTCGTTGGCGGGCTTTTCCACGACCTGTACCGGAAGGGGACCGCTTGCCGCGTTCGGGGCGATGCGCGGTCCTGCGCGGTTGCTGGCCATCGGGGGCGCGACGGGCGCCGGCGGGCTCGCCAGCTCCTTCCCCAGTTCTTTCACGCTGGCGGCGGCCCGTCCCACGGCTCCTGTGTTTGGAGCGCGTATCGCCTCCAGTTTCTTGTGAATGTTCTGCTGATATTGGGGAAGCTGGTTGGCCACGTCAACCAGGTCATTGAAGATCACCCACCCGATTGCGCCCGCGCCCGCCATCGACATCAGCATCACCAGCAGTGCCGCGGGGACGCGTCCCAGGCGCAATTTCTCCAGCCAGGCGATGGCCGGCGCCAGAATCAGTGAGAGCGTGACGGCAAACGCCAGCGGGATCAGGATTTCACGGGCCAGGTACAGCACGGCAACCACGGCAACCAGGATGGCGATGTTCCGAATGCCGGAGGAGACGGGTGATTTGGATTGTCTGATCATGGGAGAAAGATCCAACTAAACGTGCGCCCTGGAGCCGAATCGGTTGGTGTAGGCCCGGGTGAATTCCGCTCCGAAGAAAAAGACCTGGGCCGAGCAGTACACCCACACCAGGAGGATGACGAGTGAGCCGGCCGCTCCGTAGGTGTCGGTGAAGCCGGCCCCGCCGAGATAAAGTACCAGCAGGAACCTGCCCGCCGTGAACATAACGGAAGTGAATATGGCACCGATGATCACATCGCCCCATTCGAGCGAAACGTTTGGCATCAGCTTGAAGATGAGGGTGAAGAGAATCGTGAAGGCCACAAGCGAGACCAGCCACCCGGTGGTCTGGCTGAGAAAGCGGTGCGGATTCGTGGCCGGGTTCAGGTACCGGTCGGCGGCCGATACCCAAAGATTCAGACTCAGCGACGCCAGCAGGTAGAGGCCGGCGCCGAGCACGATCGCGAACGAAAGAAGGCGGTCTCTGATTATGTTGTACACGCTGCGGGCATGGCTCCAGGTGGGATCGTCGGGAACTTGCCAGATGGTGTTCAGATCGTCTCTGAGTTCGTTGACCGCCGCGGTGGCGCCCAAGAACAAGGTGAACAGCCCAAGCACAGTGGCCGCAATTCCATGCTGGGACCGGTGCGCGCCTTCCACTATGATCTGAATCAGCTTGCCGGCTTCAGGGCCGACCATCCCCTGAATCTGCCAGATCAGGCCTCCCTGCGCGGTCTTGGCGTTGAATGCAAAACCGGCAATGGCGAGCATGATCACCAGGCTGGGGGCGAGCGAGAGGGCCATGTAATAGGCCAGCGCCGCCCCCAGTCGAGGTGCACGATCGTGATACCAGTATTGAACGGTGACGCGCAAAAGCGGCCCAACTTCTCGGAGGGGAATTGAACCCATGGTCTCCACCGTCTGGCTTAATGAGCCCGGGCGCGCTCGTTCCAGCGATTGTTCCCGTCCCGCGGGCTCCGCGAACTCGCCAAGCGCAGCGGGCCTTCGGACTCAGAGAGTTTGGGAACCACTGACACAATGATAGAAGCTGCAAGAACGGAAGTCTGTTCACTTGAGCACAATCAAGGAGCCGTCTTGCCGCGCGGCAGGGCAAACACTACTTCTCGCGATCGGGTTCCCGGTGGCCGGTACCCTCGCACTGCGGACACTGGCCCGTGCCCGCGCAATTGGTGCACTGACCGCCATTGCTCGTGCCCTTGCACATCGTGCACTGGCCCGATCCACCGCACACATCGCACTTCACTTTATGTTCAGTCACGATGCCTTATATAGCACAGAACTCCGTGGATCCGGCGGGCTGAATCACACGGATCGGCAAACGGAATGTCCGCGTAAACCCTGGCGGATTGGTGGCACGGTATCGTAGAGTCATGAAAGCTCTGGTCAAGAGCAAGAGCCAGCCAGGCCTGTGGATGGAGGACGTCGCCCCGCGCCGGACGGCGAGACGCGATCGTCTCCGCCACTGCCGCGGCCGGCCGAACTCGGGTTTCCGCGGTTGCTTGCCACGCGCCGTGCCCGGTCTCGAAAGCGGTATCTGCGCAACCGGCGCCGCTTCCGCGCTTCCCCACCGAAACATCTGCCATCGCAGTTCCCGGTGCAATGCAATCGCAATCGGGAAAGGCGCGGGATAGGGGATCGCCATCACCAACAGGCCAGGCTCAGTCGATCCAGTTTCTCTGTCGGAGTCATCGCATTCCTTTCCGGATTCAAGAATGAAAGCATGGTAGGCCAGCAGCGACAACGGATCGGTAGCCAGTTCGTTCAGTCGCGGATCGCGGAGACGAAGGGGCGGTTGAGGACGACGCGGCGCTGGCTGGTGGCGGAGGATGTTGGCGGCGGGGGGCGGCAGATACCCGTAACGGTGGACGTGCCTTGGGTAAAGGCGGAAGCCAGCGATACGGGTGTGAAGTATTCCCTGAAAGAAAACTTGATTCGTCAGAAAAATCTGTGGGTGAGTTCCGGCTCGGGCAGCTTGCCAAGCGAGTGATATAGGGCCAGTTCGGTGACTCGGAAGGTTCGGAACCCGTAGGATTTTCTCATAGTGACTTTTGCTTTGTTGTTCAGACCCTCAATTACACCGCTGGAAAACTCTTTCCGGGCGCGAAAATAGTGGAGGATGAGATCGCGGTGGGCGCGTAAAGTTCTGGCGACTTTTTTGTTTCATACGTTTGACCTCTGCTACGGGGCCGGTTAGTGATTGCGTTAAGTATTCAACCCCGATGGAAGCCTACTCCCCGTAGCTGATCTCCGGGTGCCGCGCCGACAGTCCGGAGTACACCAGCAAAATCAGCGACAACGCGAGCAGCCCGGGTACGGCGATCCAGAACGGCGTCGGGTCGGCGTCGATCACCATCACGTTGAAGGGCGGCGGAATCGGGATCTCCACCGGGCAGAGATTCTTCAGGTAGAAGATCACGCTGATTTTCTTGAGCACGGTGGGCAGGAACGGGTTCAGGTTCACGGCGCGACGACCTGGCGTAGACTTAAGAAGAGGTTACCGTGACCGTCACCCTTCACTTGAGGCCCGAGATCGAAGCGAGTCTGCTTGCGCGCGCTCATGCCAGCGGTATGCCGTTGGAGGCGTACCTCCTTTCCCTCGCTGAGGAAGCGGCCGTCCAGACAGCGCCAACCGCAACTGGCCAGACGAAACGGGAGGAAGCAGTGCGCCGCATGCTCGAATTTGGAGAGAAGTATCGTCTCACCCTCGGAGAACCCATCACACGTAGCCTCCTCCACGAAGGACACCGCCACTGATGGCGGCATTCGTCCTCGACGCCTCTGTCGCGATTTCGTGGTGTTTTCCGGGCGATCCAACCGAGGATACCCCTTACAGCCGCCGGGTTCTCCAGAAACTGGTAGCGAATGACGCCATCGTCCCGGAAATCTGGGCATTTGAAATCGCCAACAACATTTTCGTCTCTTACCGAAAGCGTAAGAGAATCTCCGAGCAACAGATTACCGAGTACCTGAGCCTTCTTCGGGCGCTGCCGATCCGGGTCGAACCTCAAAGCCTCTGGGCGAATGTCGATTTGGAGTCTCTCGCACGCCGTCAGAATATCGCGGCCTATGATGCCGCTTATCTTGACCTCGCATTGCGTGCCGGTCTCGCCCTCGCTACGTCGGATGAACCACTTCGGCAGGCAGCGATTGCGCAGGGCATTGCGGTGCTTGCCTAAGGTACGACCGCGACCGGCGGTCTCCTGGTGAGAAGGGATTTCGCAACAGTCATATGATCACTGCGAGCGTTCCGCTTCCAAAGCCGGATCCTCAATGTCGATGCCGAGCGCATCGGAAGTTTCTTGCGGGCACATTCAACAAGAAGGGCCGTCATACACCATTCGCGTCCAGAATTTGCTATTTGACCAGGCAACAATGTACATCGTCGACGCGCCTATTCCCTGCTCATCAGGAACAACGCGGCAAGCCGGGGAATCTCACGCCGTCTTGAGCTGCTTACGGCGAACGGGGACAAACCGGATTTCAATGCGCCGGTCGAGCGCTTCGGCAATCCGTTTGAGCATATAGAGGGAGTGGCCCTCATAATCGGAGGCTTCCAACCGGCAGATTGCGGATGCGCTGGTGCCTATACGCTTGGCCAACTCGCGCTGGGAAATGCCCGCCTTCGTCCGAAGGTCATAAACCTTTCGCGCAATTTCCGCGTTCAAAACCTCTTCCTCGTATTCCTGAATCCGCTTGGCATCGTTTCCGATGTAGCGGTCATAGGTGTACTGAAGGGCGGCAGACTGAAACGTTTTCTTCTTCAGTGTCTTGGCCATCGCTTTACTTCCTCTTGAACGCATGCTTCTCCGGACACGACTCGAAAGTCCGCCGCCGCTTCACTGCCAGGGCGATTTCACGGGGTGGTACACGTTGCTCCTTCACAATGCCATGAGAGACAACGACGGCGGCTCTGCCGTGAAAGAAGTAGAGCATTCGATAGTGAACCCCTTGGCAGCTTGCCCTCAGTTCGTAAATGTCATCGCGGAGGTAGTCTGCTTCCGGTCGTCGCAAGTCGTTACCCATCGCCTCCAGGCGCTCAAGGCGCACCTGGCATTTCTGCTGTGCCTTCGCCGGAAGCTGATCCAGCCAGCGGATCAAAGGCACCTTGTCCTCGTCTTCCTGGAAGTAGAAGACCTCAACGGCCGGCAAGCTGCCTCCCTTATGTTCCCATTATTGATAACAGCGGTCAAGACACATTGTACTACCGGACTCGCCCCTACTCCCCGTAGCTGATTTCCGTATGGCGCGCCGACAGTCCGGAATACACCAGCAAAATCAGCGACAACGCGAGCAGCCCGGGGACGGCGATCCAGAACGGCGTCGGGTCGGCATCGATCACCATCACGTTGAAGGGCGGCGGAATCGGGATCTCCACCGGGCAGAGATTCTTCAGGTAGAAGATCACGCTGATTTTCTTCAGCACGGTGGGCAGGAACGGGTTCAGGTTTTCCCACACCATCACCACCGCCGCCGGGATCATCGGGTTGCGGAAGAGGATGCCGCTCATCAGGAACACGGCGCCGTAACCGATGCACGCCAGCGCCGCCACCAGCACGTAGGAGCCGAGTTGACTCAGGCCGGGACCGTGCAGGATGTAGTCCGTGTAGGCCGCGCCGAAATGGCGGCCGATCAGCAGGAACGAGAGCGCCGTGCTGCCTACGAACAGGAACAGCGCCGTCGCCAGGCCCGCGACGTATTTGCCCGCCACCAGCAGTTCGCGGCGCAGCGGCGTCAGGTAATAGTAGTGCAGCGTCTTCTCCAGCATCTCGCCGCGGAAGAGATTCGAGAAGATGCCCACGCACCCGAAGAAGATTCCCAGGCGCAGATAGTAGAAGTGAAACAGTCCGGCGAAGACCAGGCTGTCCTCGCCCATGCTGTGGTGTCCTCGGCGGCCGCCGATCTCGATCAACCAGTGGAGCAGGGTGAGCGCCACCGGACCGGCCGCCAGGAAATACACCCACCAGCCGCGCTTGGAGAGAAACGTCTTCTTCATTTCGAGGCGCAGCACGCTGCCAATCTGGCGCATCCAAAGGTTCATATCGTGCTCCCCTCGCCGCCGATCAGGTATTGATACACGGAGTTCACGTCGTCATCCGCCGGCGCCACCGATTCCACCACCAGGCCGGATTCGATCACAATGCGGTTTAAAAGCAGGTAAAAGCCGTCCGCATCGGTGGTGCGGAGCAGCAGTCCATGGCCATCGGTGTGGATCTTGGCTTCCACCAGGTGGTTCTCCGTGAATAGCCGCGCCGCCAGTTGGCTGGGACGATCGCAGCGCACCAGGATCTGCATGGGCTGGTCCTTGACCTCGCCGCGCACGCTCTGGATCTGGCCCTCGGCCACCACGTAGCCCTGGCTGAGCAGGATCACCTGGTCGCTGATGCGATCCACTTCGTGGAGGATGTGGCTGGAGACGATCACGTGCCGCCCCTTCTCTCCCCACTTTTCGAAAAGCGCGATGGCTTCGGCGCGGGCCAGCGGGTCGAGGCCGTTCAACGGCTCATCGAGGATGACCACTTGCGGATCGTGCGCCGTGGCCTGCGCCAGTTTGACGCGCTGCCGCATGCCCTTGCTGTAGGCGGCCACTTGCCGGTTGCGCGCGTCGGAGAGCCCGACGGTTTCGAGCGCGGCCATGGTGCGCTGGTCGCATTCTTCGTGGCTCATGCCGAACACGCGCAGGAACCCGTAGATAAATTGATAGCCGGTGAGGCCCTTGGGGTAGTTGTCGAACTGCGCGCAATAGCCCACCGCGCGGCAGAGGTGTTCGGGGTCTTCGGGCGACATGCCCAGCACGCGGATCTCGCCCTGGCTGGGGCGAATCAGACCGGTCATCAGATTCATCAGCGTGGTCTTGCCGCTGCCGTTGGGGCCCACCAGGCTGGTGACGCCGGGCGGGATCGTCAGGCTGACCTTATTGACGCCCAGCACTTCCCCGTAGAAGCGCGAGACGTTGGCGAAGGTGATCAGGTTCTCGCTCATCGCAGGGCTCATCTGACAACCTCCATGCCGCGGATCTTGCGGGTCAGCATGTAGAGGCAGACGAGGCAGAGCACCGCCAGCGCCGTCCAGCAGCTCCACAGCGGCAGCTCCTCGCCTTGCGGCATGCGGAAGAAGACGCCGCCGTTATTGACCGCCGGGTCGGCGCCAAATAGATGTACCCAGACGGAACCGATCAGCGCGCTGATATTGAACAGGTGTCCCCACCGCGTGCGCTGTACGCCGTTGATGGCCACGCCGAATCCGGCGGCCACGAAGAAGACGCCAAACATCAGCGCGCCGGCGGCGGGCTTCCACTTCACCCACGCCGAGAGCGCCAGCGCCATCAGGGCCAGGATCAGCAGCCAGACCCACGACCCGAAGAACATGCCCACCGCCAGGCTGGAGTTCGCGTGCATCCAGGTCCAGCCATCTTCCAGGTAGGCTTGCAGCAGGAAGAGCAGCAGGCCGGGAACCCAGGTCATGAGCGACATGAGCACGATCAGAATCCACATCTTGCCGAGCACGTACTCGACGCGCGAGAAGGGGCGCGCCAAATACAGCGAGAGGGCGTTGTTGGCCAGATCGGGCGAGACCTGTCCGGGGCCGGTGAACGCCGCCAGGAACAGCGCCAACATGCTCTGCCAGCCCAGGAAGTTCAGGAAGAAGGTGGCGTTGATGGAGATCAGCCGGTTAGCGCCCTGCACGCCCAGCAGGTTGAGCGCGCTGATGTTGTGCTGCACGTAGATGATCAGCGCCGCGATCAGCGGGTAGATGAAGCTGGCGATGAAGAAGATGGTGAGAAAACGCGATTTGCGCATTTCCTCGAAGGCGTAGCGTGGAATTACCAGGAAGCGCGTGAACGAAGGCGTCAGCTCGCCGTCATACGGCCGGTAGGTTTTTTTATAGACGGCCATCGGCGGTCTCCATGGCTTTGAGGAAGATGTCTTCCAGCGAATCGCGTTTGTGGTTGAGGCGGCGGATCTGTATGTTCTGGTCGGCGGCGATCTGGTAAAGCTGGCGAACTTCGAGGCCGTCCGGCAGAATCAGTTTGAGGCGGCCCTGCGCTCCGGTGGCGGTCTCGCAGCCGAGCTTTTCGACGGCCTCGGCGAAGGCTCCGTTGACGCCTCCGCGTGTTTCCACTTCCAGGAAACGGCGGTTGGCGCGGCGCTCTTCCTCCAGATTGCAGAACGCGGCGATGTTGCCGTCCTTGAGGATCAGCACCTCGTCGCAGCACTCCTCCACGTCGCGCAAGAGGTGCGAGGAGAGGAGCAGGTGTAGATCGCCGCGGTCGCGGATCTCCTGAATCAGCGCGATCATGCGCAGGCGCGCCGGTGGGTCGAGCCCGTTAGTGGGCTCGTCCAGAAACAGCACCTTGGGGCCGTGCGCGATGGCTTGCGCCAGTTTGGCGGCCTGCTTCATGCCCAGCGAGTAGGTGCCGAGCGCGCGGTAACGAACTTCGCCGAGGCCGACGTAGAAG
>CABDZD010000591.1_pt1 | contig 11932 bp, 4 predicted proteins | sample 3421751 | NCBI WGS metagenome assembly CABDZD01 (sample SAMEA5534339, study PRJEB31848) | metagenome | biome: tundra; feature: field; material: soil | place: USA | collected 2013-05 | depth 0.45 m | reverse complement strand
CCAGGCTATCCCAAAGCCAACTACAGCTTGGGAGTGATCCGTTATTCCCAGGGGAAGATCGCCGAAGCCTTGGCGCACTGGCGGGCGGCGCTGGACGCGAATCCAGACTACCTGCCCGCTTTGAACCAGATGGCGTGGGTGCTGGCGGCTTGTCCCGATGCATCCATCCGGAATGGCGGCGAGGCAGTGAAGCTTGCGGAGCGACTGATCCGGCAAACCGGGGCGGCCGAACCCGAAGGGCTGAACACGCTGGCTGCCGCGTACGCCGAAATCGGCCGTTTCCGCGAGGCCGCCGACACCGCGCGCCGGGCTCTGGGGCTGGCGGCGCAACAGGGGAAGCCGGCTCTGGCGGAGGCGCTGAAAGGCAGGATCGCGCTCTACGAGAGCAATGCTCCGTACCACGAGAGCATTACGGTGCGCCGGTAGGAAACGGACCTGAAGGCGGGCAGGCCCGAAGGCCTACCCGCTAATGTGCCTCAGAAATCGAGGCGCGCCACCACCTGGCCGATGCGGTTACCGCTGACGCTGGTCACCTGGCCGAAATTCGTGCTGGTGGGACTGGTGCTGATGCCGCCCAGGGTGTGGCGATTCAGCGCGTTCAGCAATTCGATGCGCAGCTTGAACCTGTACTTTCCTTCTTTCCCAAACGAATTGATCTTCTGGAAGCCGACATCTTCATTCCGGGTCGCAAAGTTGCGAGCCTGGGTATACCGGGCAGCGCTGGTCCCGAGCATGTGCAGGGGGCCCGGGTCGGTGATGGCGGATGTCACCAGGAACATATTGTTGGGATCGTTCGGAGCCATCAGGTTGAACTTACTCTTATCGAAAGTGCTGAGAACCAGCGGTCCGGCGGCGACGTTGGCCCGGTTGCTTCCGCCGTTCCATCCGGTCATCGGGCTGGTCCCGCTGAAACCAAGCGGGGTGCCGCTGTAGTAGTTGGCAATGACGTCGAAAGACCAGCCCTTCGCCAGAGTGTTGAGCACGCCGGTCGCATTGCCGAACAGGGCGTGTCCCTTGCCTATGGGCAGTTCGTAGGTGACGTAGGCCTTGACCATGTTCGGTTGATCGAAGCTCTCCACCGCCCGGTCGTTCTTACGATTGTTGACATCGAGAGGACCGTTCAGATTGCTCATATCCTTGGACCACACCCAGTTGCCGTAAGCCTGCAGGCCGTGAGTGACCTGGCGGTTTACGGTGACTTGCAGAGAGTTGTAGCTGGAGAAGCCGTCCGTCCCGTTGATGGTGGTGAAGGAGCCGGCGCCGTAAATCTGCGGATACTGGCGAAGAGCAGCGGCAAGGGTATTGTTGAAGCCGGCATACGGGTAAGCGATCCCGTACTTGGCGGCGTCCGCCGGGGTCTTGATCGTTGCGCTCAGGTTGGTTCCATACTGCTGCACCGCGGACCAGGGAATCTGGTTGAGGCGGGTCAATCCGGCGTAGAGGCCGGTCGCCTTGGTGCCCACATACCCTACGTCGACGAAGGTCTTCTTGAACAATTCCCGCTGGATATTGAAGTTCCACTCCTGGATGTAGGGGCTGTTGCCGTAGCGTGGATCGATGTAGCTCATCCCGCCGCTGGTGGTATCGGCGAAGGAGACGTTGAAGCTGGGCGGCTGATAGGCGTTCGGAAGTCCACCGTCCCAGTTGAATACGCCGTTCCACGGCGCCAGGGGATCGTTGGAGTAACGATTTGCGCCTAGCCACGGGAACGTCTGCACGTTCGTGGCGGTGTAATTGTTGGCTGCGTCCGGGTTGTAGACGATGCCGTATCCACCGCGAACGGTGAGGTTCTCGAAAGGCCGCCATGCGAAGCCGATGCGCGGGCCCCAGTCCCTGTACTCATTGTGGCCGAAGTAGTTCTTTCCCGTGCAGCCCTTGCAGTTGCCGCCGAACGCATAGGCGCCGGGCAGACCGGTAGCCGGGTCGGTGATGGTGGGATCCCAAACCGCCATGCGCCCGACGACTTCACTGGCTGGCGGTTGATGGTCCCAGCGCAGTCCGAGTTGGAGGCTGAGCCGGCTGTTGACCTTGAAATCGTCCTGGAAGAAGCCGGCGTAGTACCGGCGGCGTCCACCCAGAACCGGGGTGTCCGAGAGACTGGCGCTATCCACGATGCCCAGCAGATAGCTGGCGAACGAAAAGCCGGTATAGGTCCCGGCGCTCGGGTCATTCGGAATCGCGGTGGAACGGGAGGCGAAACCGAACGTAGGATTGGCGTCCGGGTGCGAATTCAGTTGGTAGCCGTGGGCTTCGAAGCCAATTTTCATGAAATGGCGGCCCCGCGTGATGTTGAACGTGTCCATGAAGCCCCACGAAACGTTGTAGCCCACGTTGTTCGCGGGATAGCCGGGCTGCGCCAGGCTGACGACCGGACCGCTTCCCCAGTTCACATAGGGATATCCGGTGGTAGACAGGCCCTTGAGGCCCATCGCCGCGGCGCCGTCCGTACCCACGTTGGTGTTGACCGACGGATTAGTGAAACGATTGTAGTTCACGGTCACGTGATTCAGCATGTGAGCGTTGAGCGTGTAGTCGTAGTTCAGGCGCGCCAGTTGGCCGATGGTCTTCTGCCAGCGGGCCTTCGAGAGCGGTCCGCCAAACTGGTCGGTGATGTCCCACATGCCGCCCTGGTCGTTGTTCTCCCACGGCTTGTAATCGTAGCTGTAGGACCCGGAGAGCTTCTGCTTGTCACTGATGATCTGGTCCACCTTGATGGATAACAGATGCTGGTCTGTAATGGGCTGCGTGGAGAGCGGGAAATATCCGTTGTTCGTAAGGGGATATTGGCCGGATGGGTCTTTCACCTGGGGCAGGTAATGAGCCTTCGAGATGGCGTTTAACTTCTGAGAAACGGCGCTGAAGCGCGACTTCGGAATGACATTGCCCGGAAACATGTCGCCGACCCACGATCCGTTCGCCAATTGGCGGAAGGTCGCCGGGTCGTATACCGCGCCGGTCGCCATCTGCCGGCCGAGTGCATCCGTCGAGGCAAGCACTTTGCCAAGCAGGCGGCTGAAATCGCCATCGTAGAATTCGGGCTGGGGCAGCGTCACGCTGGGCGAGCCAAAGCCCAGGCTGCGCTCGCGATAGCGCTCATACGCCACATAGAAGAAGGTCTTGTTATGGCCGTTGTAGAGCTTGGGAATGTAGACCGGGCCGCCAAAACTGAAAGCGAAATTCTGCTTTCGGTCCTGGCCGCGACGTGCGCCGCGCGCTTTGTTGGAGAAGGTATTGGCGTCCAAGGCCTCATTGTGCAGGGCGCCGTAAGCGCTGCCGTGAATTTCGTTCGCGCCGGATTTCATCCCGAAGTTGAAGATGCCGCCCTGCGAACGCCCGAACTCGGCCGACAGGCCATTGCTCTGGACATTTAATTCCTGCATCGCTTCCACGGACACCATCACGTGACTGAATGCGCCAGCCATGTAGGTAGTCACGCTGGCGCCGTCAAGCAGAGTGTCCTTGGTGTACGACTGCGAGCCATTGATGTGGCTCGTCCACTCACTGCCGCTAACACCGGGGGAGATTTTGAATGCGAAACTGGCGGCATTGCGCGTGCCGCTAAAATCCAGCGGCAAATCCGTCAGCGCGGCCGCGGTCAGAGAGGTCCCGAGCGTAGAAGAGTCCGTCGCCAGGCGCGCCGACTCGGCGGAGACCTCGACCGAATCGGTTACCGCACCGACTTCCAACCGGACATCTGCCCGGAGCGTGCCGGCGACACTCACCTCCAGATTACTGCGTACCAGCTTCTTAAAGCCGTTGGCTTCGAACGTGATAGTGTACGGCCCTGCCGGCAGGTTGGGAACCGAATACTGGCCGGTGTCATTGCTTACGGCCGCGTAGGCGGCTCCGGTGGCGGCGTTGCGCACCTGAAGCTTCACCTCGGGGACGACTGCGCCGGTCTGATCGGTTACCGCTCCGACGATCGAGCCTCGGTCCAGTTGGGCGAACAGCAACACGGGGACAAACATGAGCGAGACTAGTGCGAACCTGAACGAAATCATCACTTCACCTCATTAACGTTGTGATTCTCCGGAATTAGGGTCTTAGAGACCTCTAACTCCGAAAACCGTTAACTCGGGTAACACCGAGTGCGACCTTGCCGAGCGGCTTCGCTATCGAAAGTAAACGGCGATTCTCAGTGGGGGGAAGCGTTCTATGGCGCGGTACGGCCGCCGGGCTTCCACCGATTTTCCGTTTCGCGGACCCCAAAGTATACTCTGCGGGGTATTGTATCTCCAATCGCGGGGAAACGCCACAGTCGCCGTCTATTTCTGTCGTTTATTTCCCCGTGACCTCTTTTCGATCGGAAAGATCGTTGTCCGGAATCACCACTGCAACCCACGGCGCATCGGCTGTTTCGCGCCTGGCTTGCCACTCGACCGTCTGCGGTGTCCCCGGTCTGAGCGTGACCTTTCGGCTGGATGGCCCGGCGGAGAGATTATCCGTTCGTATGGCAATGGTGTGATCTCCACTACCCGAGAGAGCCACGCGGATGGTCACAACCCCCGCTGTGGCAGCCGCGGTTGTGACACGCATATCTAAACTGTTTTCAGCAGCCAGCCGGAGGGAGTAGCTCTCCCCTGGAAGTACTGTCACGAGGCGTTTCTGCCCGCCGGCTGTCAGTTCGTACTCGCTCGCCGGAAGCGTGGCATGAAACCTGCCCGTTTTAAGATCTGGACTTGCCCGCGAGACGCGGCCGGACGACACCTCGCGAAACTGCACGGGAACCCGGGCATTACCCTGCACCTCGGCCGGACCGGACAAGTCGCGCATCAGCCAGATCCATCGGCCTACCGGGTGGACCCACACTTCCTTCCAGTTATGGCAGTTTTCGGTCGGCCAGTAGGGCGCGTCGGCATTCCGGTGGGCTTGGATGCCGACCGGCAGCGCGCCCACGATATCGCCAGACATCGCCGTATACTGCGGCGGATAGTCGTACCCTTCGCCCCACATCAGGCTCTCCACGAACGGATTCCGGCCCACAACCCACTCCAGGTTCCGTTCCGCCAGGTTGGCTAATTCCAGGTTCCCGCGCAGATGGGCCGCCGCCGCGATGGCTTTGTTCTCCGCCAGCATGGTGCCGTTGTTGCCGCGGAACTCGAACCATACCGGGAATAACCGGACGTAATAGTGGTCGCCAACCTTGACCCCATTCAGCACCTGTTCCCGGAAGGCGTCCCGCGTGGCTCCGTTGCCGCCGCGTTCGGGCTGTTGCAGGTATTCATCATCCTTAAAAATGGAGTTCGCCAGCATACCGTAGGGCTCGGTGAGCCTGGCCATGGGCTTCTGGAAATACTCGGTGTACAGGGTCACGGCCGAATACCACTTCATCCAGTTCGGGTCGTCGGGAAACAGTTCGCACAAGCGAACCAGCGCCAGCGTGGGCGCTTCCTCATGGCTGGGGTGCTGATACCTGAGAATCCGGGTTTTGTCGGGGCCGGTATAGAAGAAGCCGGTCAGGGGAATCGTCAGGCCCGGCAGAAGGCTGCGCTGCTGCGAATCGGTAATGGTCTTAGCGAACTCCAGTGATTTGTCGGCGTATTTCCGATTGCCGGTAGCCTGCCAGAGTTCCAGTCCGGCGATTATGGCGTGACCCGCGGTTTCGGTGGCGCTGCCGCGCACGCCGCCCGTCATCGAGGCCATGGCGAAGCCCCAATCTTCCTCGGCCTGCTTCAGGCTGTAGCCGGCCAGGATGGGGTCCGACGGTTTGAGCACGCGCGCGGCGAGAGCCTCGGTGGCGGCCGCGGCGAGGTTCGACGCCGGGTTATTGCCGGCCTGCGCCGAGACATCGTCGAGGTTGCCGATAATGCCGTCCGTCCAGCGGTCCATCTGAGAGAAATTGGGCCGGAAGCCGTCGTGAAAGGTGACCTTCAGGAGCCAATCCAGCCCCCACTTCGCTTCTTCGAGCAAGCGGTTCAGCAGTTCCGGGTCTTCCTGTCTGGCCTGCATGCGTTCGGCCAGGCTGAACATGGAGTAAGCAGCCTCGGCGGTGTTGCCTAGCGATTGCGACACGTCTCCCGCATCGTGCCACCCGCCGTTCACCACCAGTTGCTTATCGCCGTGCTTGAGCAGCCAGTCCCGATGACAAACGTCGTGTACGCCCGGAATGGCGAAGCCGCAGCGTTCCACATAGAAGAAGTTGATGGCCTTCCAAAGGCTGGATTTCCAGACGTCGTCGCCGATTTGGAAAGGCCGCGTGCCGCGGTCGCCGGCGCGCAGTATGTAGGTTCCGGGTTCGCGAACCTCGGAAAAGTCGAGGACCTGAAAGTGGCCGATCGGTGAATCGACCTGAGCCACTTTCCGGGTGAGCACGGGTTTCTGGGTCCGGGTGTTGACGAGCTCGAATTCGCCGGCCTTGAGGTCGCTGGCAATGGCGGTTTTGGGCGATCCCGTCTGATAACCCGAATGGCTGAACGAGATCTGGCCGGGAGCCACGTCCCACCCTTCGTAGTGATCCGCATTGACTTTCTGGAGTTCCAGTTTATCGATGTATAGCGTCACGGCGTCGGAGGCGCCCGGTTCGTGGCCCTGCATGCGGTACGAGAAGTCAACGCCGGTCACTTTATCCCGGGTCAGGTTGGCGATCTCCCATACCACATGGTTCCACTCGTGATTCTTGAGGATGACGTAGTTCACCCCCATCTTGTTGTAGCTGTCGGGTACGCGCTCTTTCCCCTCGTTGTGAAAGGTGACGATCATCGAGACCACCCGGAACCCGGGCAGGTCGGCATAGACCCAGGCGGAGAGGCGGTTCCAGGCCGCCCAATCCTCGCCGTCGACGGTCCGCCTGGCCGTGCTCGTGCCGTAGTACCGGCCGGGCGCGGGTTTCTCCCCAACGGTGGCGCAACGCAGCCGGAGGGAGTTGGCGCCGCTGACCTTGCGCTCCCCCGTCAGTGTGATATCGCCTTTCGCCTGGTCGACGTTTACCACCTTCCAGGTGTCCAGCGACTCTGCGTCATCCAGCATTTTCGATTCGAGGACCGGCTTGTTGAGCCACCTCGTAAGGATGGAGTCGGCGTAGTTATTAGGGATCGGCATCCGCGGAGGTGAATCGGCGGCCAACAAGACAGTGGCCAAGACCAGAACAAAGGCTCGGATTTTCATGGAAAGTACCGGCTATCTTCTCTTCCGCGCTATTGAGCGCTCGCATTGGCGTGCAGGGCTTCGATTCCGGCGTTTACCTGCTGCATACGCCTGGTGAGGACTTCCCAAGGCGTGAAATCGATCCGCACGACCCCGTAGTTGCTGTTTTCCCCGTCCAACCGGCGGCCCTCTTTCGGCTCGTCGCGGTACTCGAACCAGTGGAATCCCACGCAGCTCGCGAGCGCCGCCAGGGCCTGGACATAACCGGCGAACCCATTGGCCCGGTCCTCCTGCGTGGCTACCGGCCGTGCCGCGCCCTTCGTGTTCGGCAGGCCGCTGTCCATCGCCTTGAAGCTGAACTCAGTGACCATCGTCGGCTTCCCGGTGATCTTCGCGATCTGCTGTAACCGCTCGACGGGGGCCGTGGCATTGTAGCTGTGGAACGAAACGATATCGAAATACGGCCCGACTCCCTGTAATACCACGTCGCCTGGGTAGCCCGCGAACCGGCAGCCGAGGATCAGATGATTCGGGTCGTGCCGGCGGATCGCCTCACGCGTCACTCGGCCGTACTCGGCCGCGACCATCCCCAGAAACAGGCTCTTGTCCTCATCGGTCAACTGGGAGGCGGTCCGGCCGCGCGTCTTGATGAACTCGGACGCCTTGCGGAACCCGGCGGACGCTTCGGCCATTTTGAGATAGCCCTCCAGAAGGCTCTCTCCGGACCGCCAGTCTCTGCCCCACCGAAGCTCGTTGTCGGTGAAGTAGCCGAGCAGCCATGGGTCTTTGGCGTGCGGGGCGCACATTCTCTCTGCCACCCGTGCGGCGGCGTCGCGAAATTCGGCGCTGAAGAAATCGACCACGCCGCCCTTGAGCCACACGTCGCGCTGCACCGCGGCCGCCATGCCGATGGTGGGAGCGTAGACGATCCCGGTGTCATAGAGTTGGCTGGCGGACCAGGCCCCGGCCGTGTTGAAATTCCATTCGCGCAATTGCCGGGACGCCGCTTTTGCCCAAGCCGCGGGATCGGCCGGCGCCTTGGGCGCATTGTCGGACTCGGGCGCGTAGCTCACGTTATCGACGCCCTTCGAGAAGAACGCGTTCCCTTCGGGAGTCACCAACCACCACCGCCCATTAATCTGCTGGGTGTGGAAGTAGCCGGTCTTCTCGCCCTTGAGCTTCATCCAGCCGCCGTAAGTATCGTAATCGCCTGCGGCATGCGCCAGCGGCGCGTAGATGCCGAGCGCGAAAAGTGAAAACGTCAGGTATCTCATAGGATCGTCGTTAGCCTCTAATTCGTATTCCGTTTCGCGGCCGCTGTCAAGGCCAACGAACCACGCAAGAATAAACTCACAACGCCGACGCTGCAGGCACGAGTGCCTGCGCCACGGCCCTAAGCGGAGAATGGCTCAGTCTCGCACGCCCGAACACACGGGGGCGCGGTTACACCCAGTCTTGAAACTCGCCGCCGCGCGCGCCCTGCCGTTGCCGGAAGACCTCCTCGTTCAGTTCTACGCCGAGTCCCGGCCCTTCGGGCTTCACCGCGAAACCGTCCTTCACCACGGGCGGATTCCTGGCCAGGGCGAGGACGCCACCGTCCCTGCCGGTCATCGCCGCTTCACTGGTGAGGAAGTCCATGATCGAGAGGCCGGCGTGAATACACGACATGGTCAAGTGGATGCCCCCCACGTTGTGCGTCGCCACCGGAATGCGGAAAAGCGCGGCGGTCGCGGCAATCTTCATAAAGGCGGTGATGCCGCCGCAGAACGCGATGTCGGGGTAGATATAGTCGACGGCCTGTTCCTTCAAGAACGGGTAGAATCCCTGCGGCATCTCGCACTTCTCACCCGTCAGGAGCGGTACCCGGCATTCGCGCTTCAAGGCCACCCAGCTATCGGAGAACTGCGGTGGCAGTGGATCCTCGAACCACTTCGGCTGGATGTCTTCGACCACCCTCGCGATTGCTTTGGCGCTGGCCAGATCGTACTCGTTGTGGCAGTGGACCATGATGTCATAGTCCAAACCGAGTTCCTTACGAACGTTGGCAAACGACGTCCGCAGTTTGTTCAGATCGCGGGCCGAGAGCGCGGTGGTGTAACGGCCCATGGGTATCCCCAGGATGGTGTGGGTGTTGATCTTCGCGGCCCTGAACCCCAACGGGTTCGCCTTGAATTGATCGGCCCAGTCCTTGACCGCACTGGGGTCCAGCATGTTGCGGGGCTCGGTGTTGATGAAGACCGGCACCCGGTCGCGGAACGGCCCGCCCAGGAGCCTGTACACGGGCAGGTTGACCAGCTTCCCGGCCAGGTCCCAGAGGGCCATGTCGATGCCACTGAGCGCCGGAATGCGGGCCATGTAGGTGTGCATCAGCGTGGACATGCGGTGCCAGTGGTATCCGATGGCCAGCGGGTCCTGATTCGCCAGCAGAGGCTTATACACCTCCATCCAGCCCTTCATCATCGACATGGTCACGCCGGATTCGCCGTAGCCGGAAATGCCGGCGTCGGTATCGACACGGATTTGAGTATGGGACGCGGAAGGCCTGACTTTGACGTCGGTGATTCGGACTTTGCCAAGGTCGGCGGCGGTCAGTCTCTCGAGCGGCGCGAATAGACCGGCCATCGGAAGCGCCAGAGCGGTACGAAGGAAGTCGCGTCTTTGCATGAAACACCCTCTCTGGATTTCGAAGTCGGGGCCGAATCCACACGTGTAGCCCTTTTCACCTCGATGCGCAAGTTTAGCGCGGGATTGGGCGTCGATGCCCTTCTCCTTTTCGAGCATCACGCGGTAGTCCTTTTAGACCTTGGCGTTCGGGTAGCGCGCCGCCACCGCGGCGGAGTAGACGCTGTCCACGTCAGATAGCTCCACCGAATCTCCGGGAAGGACACGAACTGATGGTCCTGGAAGCCAGGCAATTGCCGGGGCATTTGGCTCAACGGCCGCGGATGCGCGTGCGGACGGCGTAGAGCGAGGTGCGCGCGGCAATGAACAGGGTCTCTCCATCTTTTCCGCCGAAGACCAATTGCAGCGGACGCTCGGGGACCTCAACGGTGTCGATCAGTTTGCCGGCGGGATCGTAGACGTAGATCTGGCCGGCGGCGATGTAGACGTTGCCGCGCTCGTCGACAGCGACGCTTTCACCGCCCTGCTCGGCGAAGAGTTTCTGATCGGACAGGTTGCCGTCCGGGCCGACCGTGACGCTCCAGGTGGTCAACTCGGATTCGTCGGTGCGGTAATAGGGTTTGCCGGGAACCGCGGGTGCCAATCCGAAACCCCGCACCAGGTCGCTGCTCTTGACGCCCCAACTGAGCGCGCCGTTGACAAAGTCCTGGCCGGCTGAGATGAATGTTGTGCCGTCCGGCGAAACATATTGATAGGGTCGCTGAGTTGGTTGCAGGTGGTAGTCGCTCACCGGCAACACCGGGGTCATGCCGGGCCGGGGAATGAAGGGCTCGGCTTTGAGAAGGGAGATTTCCCCTTCCGGCGCACCGGGTTTGAAAGTGTAGACGGTTCCGTTTCCGGAGTAGCCGATGACGATCAGGTTGCCCGCTTTGTCAAAGGCGAGGTTGACGGGGTCGAGCGGATGGTCGCGGACCGTCGAGAGCCGGCGGGCGGAGGCCGACCAGCGATAGATCCTCTGCCACTTCGCGTCGACGAAATAGTAGTCGCCCGCCGGATCGACGGCGCCTCCGGAAATGTTGTAGAAGCCTCCTGCCAGTCTCTCCACCCTGGCGCCGGCGGCGAGCACCGGGGAAGGCGGTTTCGGACGAGCCTGCGGCGCGTTGCCGGAGATGGTCAGCCAGGCAAACTCCCGCTGGCGGATTTCGACATTGTGCGTCCGGTCGTAAACCGCGGCGTCGAACGATACCTTGCTGTTGCTGTAGCAGTGGATGTTGCGCAAGCGTATGTTGCGGGAGTTGGAAATCTTGATGGCCCACGGGAACGGTTGGAAGGTGCTGATCACGCGGTAGGCGAGGAAGTTCGCGACGGTGATATTGCTGGAGCCATCGATTTCCAGCGGCAGCGCGAAGCCGCCTTCGCCGCGCTCTTCCTCGGTCTGGAGCGCGTAGATCTGCCAGTTGGAGACGTTGTGGAGTTGCACCTCGTAGCGCACGTGATGCTCGCTCGACATCTCGTAGACGCGTCCCTCGGTTTCGGTGTCGGAGACCAGCATGCCGGCCTGTGCGAAGGTGCTGGGCGTCCAGATATCGAAGAAAGTTCCGCCGCCGCCGGCGGTCACCCACAGGCTGGGATACTGGCTGTCCCAGCGGCGATTGAGGTCGGGATCGGCGGTGTGGGTGTTGTTGTACGGGTTCTCGCGAGTGCCGTCGAGTTTGTTGGTTCCGTGACCGCCGAGGAAGCGGACGTCGTTCATCATGGAATCCTTGCCGGCCATCCATTTGGCCGCCACGGCGCGCGGGTTGATTCCGTTGGTGTAGAGCCCGATGCCGATCATGATGTTGGCGCCGCCTTTCGGAGTCTCGACGAGCGCCCTGGGAGCGCCCGTGCCCTGAAACGCGGGGGTCCCATCGAGCAGGTCGATCTGGGTGGCGCTGGGGTGCAGTCCGATGAGGACGGTGTCGGGCTTAAGCGCGATGGTATCGCTGACGACGTACTTGCCGGAGGGCAGGTAGATCGCGCGATTCCCGGCGATGGCGTTCTTGAAGACGGCGGTGTCGTCAGTCGCGCCATCGCCCTTGGCGCCCAGCGCGCGGATGTTGACCCAGGAGTCGCGCGGCGGCAAGTCGGGGAGGTCGGACTGTACGGCGGCCGGCATGACGGGAAGCGCGGTAGCTTCGAAGACGTCGCGCGTGGCGGGGACGGCGCCGATATCGGCGTAGTTCAGGCC
>CABDZD010000578.1_pt1 | contig 12046 bp, 9 predicted proteins | sample 3421751 | NCBI WGS metagenome assembly CABDZD01 (sample SAMEA5534339, study PRJEB31848) | metagenome | biome: tundra; feature: field; material: soil | place: USA | collected 2013-05 | depth 0.45 m | reverse complement strand
CCGTCGAACTCTCCGGAGGCGACGCCGCTTACCTGAAAGAGGTGAACTCGCGCTTCGAACGGATTCTCGCCGGGCAGGTCTGAAGTCGGGTGTGCGTCACGGAAGGCGAACGCTTCAATCGGAGCCGCGACCGTGAGGGAGCGATGTCTTGCCAAGTCCGCTTGAACGTGTAAAATGGAAAACTGGAGGAAATCGGAGATGCTAAAGAGAAATCGATTCTCGAGCGTTGCTTCCCTGTTGCTGTGTGTGTTGCCGGCGGTGGCTGCCGATTCGGTTTTGGCGGTGGACCGCGGGCTTCCGCAGAGTAATCTGAACAACGCCTCCGGCAGCGCGCGCAGCAATGTGCGCTGGGGCGGAGACAATCAGGGGTTCATCGGCGACGACTTCACCATCGGCGCGCCCGGCGAGCGCTGGGTAATCGATTCCATCCGCGCCTGGGCCGTACCGGGGTATGCCGAGGTGAGCGCCGCCAGGTTGAGCGACTTCTACCAGGACGTCCGCCTTTACCTCGGCGCCTCCTCCAGTGACGTGACGCCCGTGGCGACGGCTCAACTCGCGGACGGAACCGACGAGGTTTCCAACCCGAACATTCGCATTTCGGAAGCCACGGGCAACGGCGCTTTGCTGTATGACGATTTCGGCACTCAGCTTCGCATTTGGCAGATCGATTTCACCAATCTGAACGTCCCCGTGCGCGGCGGCTCCAAAACGCGCTTTGGGGTCTGGGGCATGGGCCGTCCCATTCCCGGCCAGGACGGCAAGACCCACATGTGGTTTAACCACGGCTCCAATGCCGCGCTCAGCGGTACGCGCCAGGATGGCGCCGACGGCGTGATGCTGATCTTCGATGGCGCCGGCCGCGCCGATGGTACACTGCGTGCCGAAGTCAAGGATTGGGATAAGCCGTCCGACATCAACGTGCAGGTCTTCGCGCACCGCGCCGGCGCTCCGGCCACCGGCCCGGTGAGATCCGCGCAGTAGGATAAAAGACAGTCACTCCCTAACGGTCGTGGCTCTGAAAGCGCATCAGAGCCGCGACCGTTAGGGAGCGTTCCCCTTAGACGAACTTGTACTCCCCGGGCACCGGCAGCGCGGCTGGCGTGGTCGTATTTTGGTAGCCGAACTCGCGCGGCATCAGGTCCTGCTTCGAGTTCATGATCTGCTCCCACGTGATTGCCTGGCCGGAGTAGGCCGATTCGCGCGCCATGATGCAGGTCAGCGTGCTCTCGGCGATAGCCACCGACTGGTTCACGTACGGCCCGCGGCCCAGGATGCTGTCCACCATGTCGATGTGCTCCTGTACGTAGGCGCTGATGCCTTTGGTTCCCAGGTCGAGGCCGGTGCTGCGGCCCTTGGCGCCGACGATCGTGTCACTCACGTTGCGGAACGTGCCGTTGGGATACTGCCGGCAATAGCTGTTCAGGTGCACGCCGTTGGGGTAGACGAAATCCGAGCTCATGTGGTCGTAGATGTTGCCGTAGAGCGCGGCGCGCGGACGCCAGGCGGCGCCGCCGCTCGCCACCACGCGCTCCGGATGCGTGCCCATCACCCAGTTCATGAAATCGATGTTGTGGAAGTGCTGTTCCACAATCTGGTCGCCGCACAGCCACAGGAAGGAATACCAGTTGCGGTGCTCCCATTCCATGTCGCCCCATTTGGCGTCGCGCGCCTGCACGTGCATCACCGGGCCGCTCAGGTAATTCGCCTGTAGGGCGACGATGTCGCCGATGGCGCCGTCGTGAATCTTGCGCACGGTCTCCACGTACGGCCGGTCTTCGTGGCGTTGCGCGCCGCTCATCACGGTGAGCTTCTTTTCGGCGGCTTTGCGTCCGGCGGCCAGGAAGCGGCGCGCGCCGGTGGCGTCGGTGGCGATCGGCTTCTCGGTGAAGACGTGCTTGCCGGCTTCCACGGCGGCTTCGAAGTGAATCGGGCGGTAGCCCGGCGGCGTGGCCAGCATGACGATATCGAGCTCGCTCATGGCGAGCTTCTGATAGGCGTCGAAGCCCACGAAGTGGCGGTCGGGCGCCACCTGGATGCGCGGCCCGACGGACTCCGCCAGGTCCCGCGCGGTCATCTCCTTCGGTTTGCCGTCGCGCTCCACCGTGATGCCGGCGTGGCTCGCCAGGTACTTCGGGTCGCGCAGCTTCTTGAGCGCGCCTTCCAGGTGGTCTTCGAAGATGTCCGCCATGGCGACGAGTTCCACGTTCTCGTTGCCGGTGAGCAGGTCCATGGTGGCCTGCGTGCCGCGCCCGCCGCAGCCGACCAAGCCAGCGCGCAGTTTCTCCTTTCCGGCGCCGCGCACCAGATGGGGTTGGACGATGGTGAATGCCGCCGCGCCCGCCGTCAACAGGGAGCGCCGGGAAATCGGATTCGGCTTCGATGGATCTGGCATGATGCCGGAATCATACCCCCTGGCAGCGCCGGTTACAATGGTAGGACAGACCATCGCCTTGCGTGGTCTGTCATTTTGTGGTCTGCGGGACCGGATGACTACCCTCGGAGCGAAGGTGGCCTGAGGATTCTATTGAGGCGGGCGGCCTTCCAGCTTCTTCAGCCGGTCATCCAGGGCTTCCATCTCGAGGTCGATCGCCCGGAGCGCCGCGGAGATGGTGCGGTTCCGGGCTTCCGCCGGTGACGCCCACTTGTGGAACTCCGTCAGGAGCTTCGTTTCGACCTGCTCGGATCTCTCGTTCCCGTACCCCTTGAGGGAGGATACGATCCGCCCCTCCATCCCGATCAGGTACTGCTTTAGTTCTGCGTCCACATCCTCAGGCTACTCCCATGAAAACGGATCATCATGTCGCTTTCCCTCACGGAAGAAGAATTGCGGCAAGCGGGCGATGCCCGAAGCACCCGGGCGGTTGGACAGGCGTCGTGACGCAGCGCAAATTCTCCAAGCCAACGGACGCGGCAGTTGTGCCAGCCCAGGAGCCAACCGCGTTGCTGGCCCACTTGCGGGGACTGGTCCAGCAGGCCCGCGAAGGCGTGGCGCGCGCTGTGGGTTCGAGCCTTACCACGCTCTACCGGCACGTCGGGAAACGCATCCGCCAAGACATCCTCAACGAAAAGCGGGCCGATTACGGTGGGCAGATTGTCGCCGCGCTGGGGCGGCAATTGGAGACGGAGTTTGGACGCAGCCTAACCCAACTTCCACATTCTGAAGTGCCTGGTACCGCAGAATCAATCACTTAGCTGTTCGTTCAGTGACTATCGGGCGGCTTCCCGCGAGATCGAGGGGGTTGTCAGAAATGCGCAGGACCTGGTAGATCCTCTGGTGCTCTGGCTCCGGAGTGGTCGCCTTGCGAATGCAGATCTGCTGCCCGTCGCTGGTGGGCAACACCACCGTGACCACCTGGTGGGTGGCGAGTTGTTCTCGCAACGTGGCCCAGGAGGTGTGGATGTCCTGATCCAGAAAAGTCTTCTCCACCGTGGCCAGCAGATGATAAGCCAGTATGCAAAGGAAGATGTGGGCCTCGACCCGCTGCGCCAGATGGTGAAAGATGGGCCGCTCCAGCAGCGGGCTCTTCATGGCTCGAAATGCCGACTCGACGCGCGTCAGCAGAATGTACTGGCGCCAGATCTCTTCTTTGGTCATGTCGCGCCGGTCGGTCTTCAGCACATAGCTCCCGTCGAGTCGTTCGGCCTGTCGCTTCAACTCGGCGTCGGCCTCCCAGAGCAGGGCGCGCGGCTCGGCCTGGTAGCGAATCCGATAGTAGCGGCCTATCCGGGAATAGCGTTCGAGCAGGCGTCCGATAGCTTGGTTCACTTCGGCTTCGGTCCGCGGTTTCTTCTTTCTTTTGGCGATCCCGCGCGACATGCTCTCCAACTCCGCCAGCAGCCGCTTCTCTTGCAGTTCCCGGATCGCTCGGTCTTTCTCCTTTCGTTGTTCACTCAGACACAGAACATGCACCTCCTCGCCGACCAGACACTGCTTGACCGAAACGTGCGTCTTCTTCTGGCACGGATTGGTCGGCGAAGGCTGCCGGACGATATCTTCCCAGCCGGACTCCTCGCCAAACTCCTGCGCATGCTGCCAGCGCTCCTCCGGCCGGGCGGCCACCAGGTAGTGATAACCCCGGCTATGGATCTGCTCGATGTTCTTGTCGTAAGCCATGCCCCGGTCCACCGTCACCGTGGCGCCGGCTTTCTTGCCGACACGCTTCTCTAACGCCGCCAGCATGTCCTCGACCGTGGTGCTGTCATTGCGATTGCCATCGAAGACTTCGTGGGCTTTGGGGAAGCCGTCGCCATCCAGCACCAGTCCGACCACCACCTGTTTGCAATCCGGCCTCTGGTCGCGTGAATAGCCCCGTTTGGCCTTCTGGTTGTGGAGTGCCTTGCCCTCGAAATAGGTCGAGGTCAAATCGTAGAGATAGATGCTCTCGGGCAGCGCAAACAACTCTTTCTCGCGCGCTGCTAACTCTCCTTCGATGAGCGCTCGTTGGGGATGGAGGCGGTCGAGGTTGCGATAGAGGGCCTCGTCGTTCAACAGACTGAAGTCGGCATGCAGCAGGTCGGCCAGTGCGGTGCGGCGCACCCAGTCCGGCATGGCGTGCTCGGAGGAAGGAGCCACCAACCGGTTGATCGTCATCACCTCGGCGAGCAGGCGTGTCCGCTCATTCAATCCGGCCTTACGCAGAATGGCATCCAGTTGCAGACGCCGCCACATCTGGTGACCGACATAGACAGAGCCGGCCTCGCGTGCTTCCTGGACTTGGATCTGATCGATGATCACGCTGACCGGTTCGGGCCGAGGGCCGGAGGGCGGTAGGGCCTCGACACGTTGGCTCAAAGAGTCGACTGCGGGGTCGGGCAACAGGGACTGCTGGCCGCTCAAGGCGGCTTCCAGTTTGTGAGCCAGGGCCAGCCAATGTTCGCGGGGTGCAGGCGCCAAAGAGCCGAGCGAACAGACGGTGCGATGGCGGGGGCCGTTGGGGGTGCTGATGGATTCGACCAAGAGGTGATTGGTGTAGGTCTTGCCGCGGACGGTTTTGCGAGTCGGCTTGATGAACACTTCGTCCCTATATAACACGAAGAGGAGAATCTTTGCAAGAGAAAAATACGCGGAGTGCAACGTGGCAGCGGAGAGAGCAAATTCCCTCGCGGTACTAGGAAACAAATGTGAATATTGGGTTACGGAAGACTATGACGAGGAGCGGAAAAAGTCGTGCGCGACGGCCACGGCCGCGACTGGGGGCCGGCCGCCGGCTCCCAAATGGCTCCAATAATTCGTGACTATTTTCGGAGTTTTGGGACACGCGCGTTGATATAACGAGACATCGAGATCCAAAAAGCTCAAAATCGGCCATTTCCTACAAATGTAGTGTGGAAGTTGGGCTAAGGTCGCAATAACGGCTGAATAGAGTTTACTGGGACGCAACATACGAAAGATCCTCCTCGCGCACTTTAGTTTTGATCGGTTCGGAATATCAGTTTCCTACAATCTGGAATATGTCCTGAACTCCACAGAAGTGAATCTTACCGCCGCTGCCCGCGTTCTTGTCCCCTATCTTTTGCCGGGGTACCCACGGTACGGGCGGTGCTTAAGTTGGTTTGAGGAGCGCGCTGCCTATCTTTTGATGGAGTACCCACGGTACGGGACCGCCATTCGCGCCGTCGGCTATATCGATTATCATGTACTGGGCTTGGCTCTGTGGAAGAGCGCGATCACTTACGTTTCTTACCAGGCTGGCGCGTTGCGCTATGGAATGCAGGCTTGGCCACTGCCGCCCTCGCGGGGTCGGGCGCGGTCAGAGGGTACCCCGGGCGGCTCGGGTGGGAGCGGCGGATCTCAACGCCGGCGCGGTCAACCGCGCAACTCTTTTTGGCGGGCGTGGCGGCGGTCGGCGATTACCTTCGACGCGGCTCTGCCGCGCAGCGCGTGCACCTCTTGCGGGGTCAGATTGCGCCACTTGCCGATCGGCAGGCCGCCGATCCGGATCGGCCCGATGGCGACGCGCACCAGCTTCAGGACCTTGCTTTCCACCGCCTCCAGCATGCGCCGCACTTGCCGGTTGCGCCCCTCGGTGATGGTCATCTCCAAAAAGCTGTATTTCTCGCTGTCGCGCAGGCGCGTGACCACCGCTGGGCGGGTCACTCCGTCGGCCAGTTCCACTCCCTGGCGCAAACGCTCGATCTGCTCGTCGCTCACCAGGGTCGACGCCTTGATCTGATACGTCTTCGGCACCTTATGGTCGGGATTAGTCAGGCGTTCGGCGAAATCGGTATCGTTGGTCAGGATCAACAGACCGCTGGTGTCCAGGTCCAGGCGTCCGACCGGTGAAATCCACGCGCCCACCTCCGGCACCAGGTCGTAAACCGTGGGACGACCCTCGGGATCGCGGTACGTCGTCAGGTAGCCCTTGGGCTTGTAGAGCAGCACATACGTCTTGGTGGCCGAGCGCAACGGCTTGCCGTCCAGGGTGACGCGGTCGTTCTCCAGGTCGACCCAGTGGTCCGGATTTTGGACCACTTTTCCGTTGACTCGAACACGTCCCGCCCCAATCCAGCTTCGCGCGTCGGTTCGAGAGCCGGCGCCGGCCTTGGAAAACACTCGTTCCAAGGTCTTAATCTGTTTGTTGCCGGGCGGAGGTGTTTGTTTGGCCATGGTGAGGATAAGGGTACGGGTACGGATAAGGTAAAGAGTCCCAGTACTAATGTTACAGTAAGGGGGGGGGAATAAACTGGAGTCGATTCTGATCCGGGGTGCCCGCCATCTGGTGACAGTTCGCGGCACCCGGGGACCTCGCCGCGGGCCTTCGCTCAACGAACTCAATGTGATCCAGGATGGCGCCATCCTGATTCGGGATGGCATCCTGGTGGAAGTGGGGCCCAGCCGGCGGGTGGAGAATCTGGCCCAGGCGCGGGACGCCATCGAGATCAACGCCGCCGGACGGGTAGTGATGCCCGGCTTCGTCGACGCCCACACGCACCTGGCTTTCCCGCCGGCCGGCATCGACGCGCCGGAGCCGGCCGCCGCCGTGCGCGCGCTGCACACGGTCACCGGTCAACGCCTGGAAGTTCGGACGCGCGCTTACCTCGAAGCCATGGCTCGACACGGTACTACCACGGTGGAGGTAAAGACCGGATGCGGACTCGATGAGGGCGCCGAAGCCAAGCTGCTGCGCATGCTCTGCGCGCTGCGCGGCGAGCCGATTGACCTGATCCCCAGCTTTCTTTTCCGCCTGCCCAGCGAACTCAATGGAGGGTCCAGGCACGCCACCGAATGGGTGGTGGCCAAACTGCTTCCCAAGATCCGCCGCCGCGGTGTGACCCACTTTGCCGATCTGGCGTGGGATTGCGACCCCGCCCTGCTACCCTGTTTCGATCTCTATCTGGAGGCGGCGCGCGAACTCGGGTTCGAGCGCAAGATTCATGCCGACGGAGCCAGCCCCGCCGCCGCCATTGCACTCGCCACACTGCACCATGTCGTCAGTATCGATCATTTGGAGCACGCCACCGCATCCGAGGTCCGGCAGATCGCCGAAGCGGGGATCATGACCACGCTCCTGCCCGGCACTTCCTTCAGCGGCGATGCCAAGGAAGCTCCCGCCCGCGCGCTGATCGACGCCGGCGCGGCGGTGGCGCTGGGCAGCAATTTCAATCCGCACCATGCTCCGGCGCTCAATATGCAGACGGTGGTTGCGCTGGCCTGCGGGCGGCTGGGAATGACCATCGAAGAGGCCATTTGCGCGGCTACCGTCAACGGCGCTCACGCGCTGGGCTGCGCCGAAAGGGTCGGATCTCTGGAGCCCGGCAAGGCCGCCGATCTGCTGGTTCTCAACGCCGGCCACTATCGGGATCTGGAACACAGCCTCGGCACCAACCTGGTACACCTCACCATGAAGCGCGGCAAGTTCATCTACAAAGAGGGGGAAGTTGCGCCTCTTCAAGCGGACATTTTCCTGCCACATATGTAGACCTGCCGCACACCAATAAAAAAGCCGGGCGGCTGATCGCCGCCCGGCTGGTGCTTCTTTACTGGGTCAGGTTATCTCACGAACACCGAGATAGTGCCGCTTACGGTCTGGCCTCCAGGTCCGTATGCGGTCAAGGTGTACACCGAGTTGGTGATCGGCGTTATCGTGAAGCTGCCGTTGGCGGGCAGGGTCTGTGCCGGAACCTCGCTGCCGATCAGAACCACCGAAGTGGCGTTCTGCGTCGTCCAGGAGAGGACTACCGGGTTACCCGCCGCCGTCGAGGTCACCGGGTTGGCGGTGAACGACGTGATCCGCACCGCGCCTACGTTGAGCGTCGCGTTGGCCTGGATCTGGCCCGTCGCGTTGGTCGCCGTGAGGGTGTAGGTGGTAGTGACGGTCGGGCTGACGGTGGCGCAATCGTTGGCATTGAGATTGCTACCGATGCCCGGCGTGATCGAGATGCTGGTGGCGCCCGTCACCTGCCAGCACAGCTTGGAAGAGCTGCCGGCATCAATAGTGGATGGGGTTACCACGAACACCACGATTTGGGGAACCGAGCCGCTCGCCACCGTTATGGTGACGGGGGCGGTTACGGTCTTGCCGTCGCTGGAGGTAGCCGACAGCGTGTAGGTGGTCGTCTGCGCCGGCGACACCGTGGTGCTGCCGTTCAGAGTTACCGCGCCCACGCCGCTGATCGAAACCGTTGTCGCGCCGGTAGTGGTCCAACTGAGCGTCGATTGCTGACCCGGCTGAATGCTCAGCGGGCTGCCTTCGAAGCGGATGATCTGCGGATTGCCGGTGACTACCACACCCGTACCAACCGTGACCGTCGCCGTGGCCGTCACATTGCCCGACGGCCCGACTGCCGTCAACGTGTAAGTGGTGGTGGTTGCCGGGGTCACCGTGGTGGAACCAGTGGCCGCGACGTTACCCACGCCGTTGTTGATCGAGACGCTGCTCGCGCCCTGAACCACCCAGGTCAATTGGGAGCTCTGGCCTGCCGAGATGCTGCTCGGGGTCGCGTCGAAGCGAACCACTAGCGCCGAGGTCGCAGTACCCATCGTCACGCTCGTCGTCGCCGAAGCGGACAAGCCGCCGGTATCGGTCACCGTCAACTTGAAGACATACGTCTGGCCGGCCGCGCCGGTGAACGTCGTCTTCGCCGCCGTCGGGGTAGCCAGATTCACCGCGGCGCCGCCCATCTGCGACCACTGGTAGGTGAGCGCGTCGCCTTCCGGATCGTACGAAGCCGAGCCGTCCAGCGTTACGGTTCCGGCCGCGACGCCAACCTGGTCCGGACCGGCGTTGGCCACTGGGGGCGAGTTGCCGATGCGCCGCGTCAGCAATTCGTAACGCACGCGCGGAATGTCCATCGGGACCGGGGACTTGGTCTTGCCGTATTCCTTCGGGTGGATGTAGTTGCCCACCTGGAAACCGAAGACGATGCGTCCGCTACTCGCCACGTTGACGTAGCTTTCGTTCAAACCGGCTTCCGCCGTGAACGCGACGTGCTCGTTCAAAGGCTGGACCAGTTTGAAACTCCCACCCGCAGTGTCCTTGACGCCGGGGGCATGGCGCCGCAGGTATCCGATGTTGCCTTCCAGATAGGCATTGCCCCAGACGCCGACCAGCCCGTTCACGCCGGTCTGGTCGACCACGCGCGCGTAGGTCTGGAGGAACGATTGCGGCCCCAGTTGTACCTGGTTGAGGACCGCGAAGTTCTTGAAGCCCTTGGTGGTAAACAGGCCGATGCGCCCGCGGCTGAAAATGTAATCGAGCAGGAAAGCCGCCTGGCCCAAACCGCCGCCGGACTGGTAGTCCTTGAAGTTGAGGTACTTGAAACTGCCGAAAGCGCCGGCCTGCACGTTGCCCCAGCGGTTGACCAGACCGAGATCGAACTGGCCTTCCTGGCGGCCCGAGTAGTAACTGTACTCGCCCTGCGCCTGCACGGCGTGCGTGCCTTCGCCGCCGAACGGCGAGAAGAACGCGGCCCGTCCGTTGAAATTGAAGCTGCCGGTGCGTCCGCCGCCGTAGGTGGGTCCGATGTTCACGCCCACAATCGAGAACTTCTTGTTGCGCTTCTGCCCTTCGTCCACCGCGCCGATGGCTTCGGTGTGCGCGATATCCTGCGTCTGCGAGGCGGTCAGCGGCTTGGGCATGCTGTTCAACTGATCTTTCAGCGCATTCTGCTGGTTGCGCAGATCGCCCACCTCGCCGCGCATTTTGTCGTTCTCACCCTGCAGGTTCTTCAACTGGGCCAGAATATCGTCCAGTTTGTCGAGCCTTTTGAGAATCTGCGCGCAGCATTCTTCCTGCTTCTTGGCCATGATGTCGAGCTTGTCGCCGATGGCCTTGATGATGTCGCCGATGCCGCCATCCTTGATGAGGCGGCCGCCGCCGTCGGTGAGGGCCAGGAAAACCCGGCGGTTCATGAACCGCCCTTCCTTGGTCTTGTTGTCCACTTCCGGGACGCGCTTGCCGTCACCCGCGGTGGTGATCTGGTTGTCGGCTACGCCGTACTTCACCAAAAACGCCTTGACGGCATCGGCTCGCTTCAGCGCGAGCTTTTCATTATATGCGGTCGAACCCACGTAATCCGTGTTACCGGTAACTTTCACACGGTAATCGCGATGCTGGCTCAATAGGTCCGCCAGCCGCAGCAGACTCGGGTACCCGTCCGAAAGAATCGAGGAATTGAATTCGAAATTGATCTCTTCCCAATCTTCCTTGGTTTGACCGCCCGTGTTCAGCCCCTGAGCAAACAGACTGGAGGCCAATAAGCCAATCGCGCCTACCGCTGCTAGTTTCTTCATTGTCTTGTAACTCTCCTCAGCGTTATCCACATGTACGACAATATTGATGTTTTCCGACTCCGGCTGGCGCGACATTGCCTCTATCGCCACCGACCGGAGACTCCTACCCGAATCTCCACTAAAAACAGGATACACCTGAATATTCCGCCATCTACCACAAATCCGGGGCCTTAGTGCCGGGCACTGGGTGTTTCCAGTACACTACGCCCGCAAAAAATGTGAGAATATTCGAGTGAGGCTGCCGGACGGGCAGTCGCTCCCGGGGGTGCCCTCTGGGCCGCGGGAGAGGAAAGTCCGGTCTCCACAGGGCAACGTGCCGGCTAACGGCCGGGCGGGTTCGCAAGGGCTCGACGGAAAGTGCCACAGAAAATATACCGCCTCGCCGCAAGGTGGGGTAAGGGTGAAATGGTGCGGTAAGAGCGCACCGCGGCAGGAGTAATTCTGCCGGCAGGGAAAACCCCACGCGGAGCAAGACCAAATAGGGGAGGAGGGACGGCCCGTCCCGCTAAACTTCCGGGTAGGTCGCTAGAGCCGGTCAGTAATGGCCGGTCCAGATGAATGACTGCCGCCCGCAAGGGTACAGGAACCGGCTTACAGTCCGGCAGCTAAACGTTTTCGATCGTTCTGGGACATGCCTGGGTGCTTTCGGATGTCCTCCCGCCGCTCTAGCTTACGTGCGTAACGTGCAAAATATTCAGCGATATCTCCGCCATATTGAAAGTTGTACATGATGTCGTCGAAGTGCGCCGTGTGCCCCAACCCCAAGGCGTGGCCAGTCTCGTGCAAGCACGTCAGGTACACCGTCGCCTCCCGCACGAGTCCCTCGCCGGGGTCGGGACGGACAAAAACATCCCCGCCGCGCGTTTCCCCATACAGCCCGGCGCGGCGCGACACCCAATAAATCTTGATGATCGCCTGATTTTTCTCCGCCGTCCGCTCCACGTGGAGTTTGCCATCCGATGCCGCCTGCCAGGCCTCCATCGCCCACTGTGCCAGGTCCGGATCACCGCCCTTGCACCCCATCTCGGCCGGCCGCGCACAAGGCTCCACCCAATACTTCAATCCCCCCGCATGTGCCGCGCAAACCCCGGCAAACGCGAGCAAAACCGGGGACAGCAAAACCGGGGACAGACGGAACGTTTTCCAGTTTTCATCGTGCTCTCTCCGGTAGCCCGTCTTCACCGTGTCACCTTTACTTTGCAGTATGCCGCAGCGGAAAAATCCCGGCGAAAACCGGAAAACGTTCCGTCTGTCCCCGGGTTCGGCGAAAACCGGAAAACGTTCCGTCTGTCCCCGGGTTTGTCCCCGGGTTTA
>CABDZD010000575.1_pt1 | contig 12053 bp, 9 predicted proteins | sample 3421751 | NCBI WGS metagenome assembly CABDZD01 (sample SAMEA5534339, study PRJEB31848) | metagenome | biome: tundra; feature: field; material: soil | place: USA | collected 2013-05 | depth 0.45 m | reverse complement strand
GGCGGGCGCGGCGGACGGCGCACAGGAGATCCGTGGGCGATCCGCGTCGCCAGCGTCTCAGACGGCGCCGGCCACCAGGTCTGGATCGCCCAGCCGGGCGCGGGCAGCGTCTTTCGCGCGGTGGTCGCCGAGGACCAACTGGTCTGGACCGCGGTCAACCGCATCGTCTTTCCGTGGGAACGCGATGGTTGGACGCACCTCTACTCCGTCGCCGCGGAGGGTGGCGCCCCAATCCTGCTCACGCCCGGCGAGTTCGAAGTGGAGCACGTCTCCTACGCGGAGGACGCTAGCGAGATCGTCTACTCCTCGAACCAGGTGACATCCGACCCGACTGATATCGACCGTCGCCACATCTGGCGGGTGAACAGCGCCGGAGGACATCCCGCGGCCGCGGTGACGAACGGCGCCGCACTGGAATGGTCGCCGGTGCTGGTGAATGGCGGCCTCGCATACATCCGCGGCGATGCCAGGCGTCCCGCGCGCGCCACCATCCAGTTGGGCACAATTAGCCGCGACATCGCCCCGGAGACCATCCCCGCCGATTTCCCGGCGGACGATCTGGTTGTCCCCCAACAGGTCGTCTACACCGCGAGCGACGGCATGCCGGTCCATGCCCAGCTTTTTCTGCCGCCCGGCGGTGCGCCCGGCGCAAAGCATCCCGCCCTGGTCTTCATGCACGGCGGATCGCGGCGCCAGATGCTGCTCGGCTGGCACTACATGGATTACTACAACAACGCTTACGGCATGAACCAGTATCTGGCCAGCCAAGGGTACGTCGTGCTCTCCATCAACTACCGCAGCGGCATCGGCTACGGGCTCAACTTCCGCGAGGCCATCAACTATGGCGCGAGCGGCGCCAGCGAGTTTAACGACGTGGAGGGCGCCGGGCTCTACCTGCGCACGCGCGCCGATGTCGACGCGGCGCACATCGGCCTGTGGGGCGGGTCGTACGGCGGCTACCTGACCGCGCTTGGACTGGCGCGCGCTTCCAGCCTGTTCGCCGCCGGCGTGGATTTCCACGGCGTCCACGATTGGAGTACGCGCATGACCGGGAATGCCGACGCGGCCCGCACCGCCTTTGAATCGTCGCCCATGGCGAGCGTGCGGACGTGGCGCTCCCCGGTGCTGCTGATTCACGGCGACGACGATCGCAACGTCAACTTCAGCGAGACCATCACGCTCGCCAATGCGCTCCGCCAGCAGGGTGTGTATTTCGAGCAGCTCATCCTGCCCGACGAGATCCACGGCTTCCTGCGGCATGCCTCCTGGCTGCGCGGTTACCATGCGGCGGTCGATTTCTTCCGGAGGAAGCTGTGAATCCCTCCGTGGAGCAGCCTTCCAGGCGGCTGAAGCCCAATGCCGCATACTTTTCCCAGTACCGCATAGTCTGCATTGATTGTGGGGCGGACCCCCCGGTCCTGGGGTCCCCACTGGGGACGACGCCCCCGTCGGCTCGCCGCAGTGTGGATGATGCTGATTTCGTTGGCGAAAAGCGGGTCCAGGGGGACCCGCGCGAACCATGGGGTCCGCCCCACAATTTCGGCAGGATTCCTAGCTTTGGCAAAAAGTATGCGGCATTAGGCTGAAGCCTGCCCCACCAAGGGAGGAAAACGGAGAGAAAAGCAAAGACAAGCTTGCTCAGTCCGAGCTGCGCTCGGATGCACAAGGCGGAGCCTTATGGCACAGGAGGATAGAAGGACTGGTATTTCGTTGCGGTGGCTTTCGAACAGAGCAGGGACCCGACGGCGATCACGGTGCTGGAGCGGGCGGAGACGACGGGGGAGTGGGACGCGGTGATGTTCGCTTGGAAGAAGGTGGTGTCGCTGCAACTGCGGTGCCTGGAGCGGATCGCGCTGGGGACGCCGTATCCGGAGGTGGTAGAGCGGGTGGTCCAAGTGACGCGCTCGCCCGAACTGACAGGCCGATGCCGGCCGGTGGTGGATCTGCTGCGGAGGGCGGGGCCAGCTTGCGTTCTGATGGCGGTGAACATCACCAGCGGCCTGAAGCCAACGGAAGAGGGCGGGTATTACGGGGTCCCGAAGCGGGATTTGATTCTGGGCTTACAGGTGCTGCTGCAACGCAAAGTGCTGCGGATCGCAGCAGGATTGGAGCACGGTGCGGACCTGCTGAAGGAGATGGCGGCGATGCAGGTGAAGATCACGCTCCCCGGCCACGAGCAGTACGCGGTGTGGCGGGAAGGGACGCACGACGACCTGGTATTGGCGGTCGCACTGGCATGCTGGAACGCGCAGAATGCGTACCCGGACGATCCGGCGGGCGGGGAGCAGTGGTGGACCAATCAGCACCAGGCGGACGCGGCCCGGATATTCCAGAAGCGGTGAAGGGGGGTGAGGGCACACATAGAGGACAAGCCGTATCCTGCCGGGCAAACCGGGGACAGAAAAACCACCGCGGGGAGTGGGCTCCGAACCCGGCTGCCTGACGTCCCGTCCGCAGGCGGGCCGTCGAGACGGAGATCGTTCGAGGAAGAACATGTCCGTGATGATTACCCGCTATTAACGCCGTAGTGTTTACGCATCAGATCCACATAGACCCGGCGTCGCCAAACCGTCGAACGACCGCAATCAGGGCAGTGGTGGCGCCTGCCTCCTGAGGAGCGATATTTCATTATCGGTAGCCGTTTGCGGCCGGGGTTGGGCACATTACACGGACAACCTCTCTTGCGGCAACCGGTGACCAACGCTGAGCCGTCATCAACTCGGGTGGCATGGCAGCTTGAGATCCTGATGTCCGTAGTCAAAACCCGATCCCGCTGGTGCCCGATGTGGCGACGGTCTTCCTCTGATACGCTTCTACGGCAGTTCCTTGATGGCCACGTTCCGGTAGCGGTGATACAGCCCCGGGCTGCATCGGTTGCCACCATGTATCTGCACCGCGATCATCCCGTCCTCAGCGCCGCCCGGCAGGTGGTTGGCTGTGTCTGTCCAGTCGGTGACCAGCGTCCCGTTCATCCAAACCTGGATGTGGGGCACGGCGCCTTCGATGCGCGCGCGAATGGTGTTCCATTCGCCCTTCTTCCAGTTCTTCTCCCACTCGGGCGTCTGCGCGCCACGCACGCCCTGTAAGGCTTCGCCATAGATGCCGCCCATGCTGCCGCCGGGCAGATAGTCGAGCGTCACCTGGTATGCCTCGCCCTTCTCGGTGGAGCGCAGGAACAACCCGCTGTCGCACCCGAAGTCCGGGTTCATTTCCAGGTAGACCTCGAAGTTTCTGTACTTCTTGTCCGTCAGCACAATCCCGCCGTTGTCCTTCTTGTCCTGCGTGGCGGTGAGCACACCGTTCTCCACTTTCCATTGGGTGTTCCCGTGATGGTTCACCTGGCTGACATGCCAGCCCTGCAGACTCGGGCCTGCCGAGATTTTCGTGAAACCCGCCGGAACACCCTGCGCCGCGAGGCCAGGCGCCAGGTACAGTACTGCCGCCAAAGATACGATTCCGCGCATCATCTCTCCTATTCCGGCCGGGCGCGCCCGGCCATCTTCCTCAGAACGGTAAGACCTCCAGTCGCACCGGGTCGAAGCGGATCCGGCGCTGCTCCTGGTACGATTGCACCGCCAGCAGCGGCGGCAGAATGGAAACAGCCGCGAGTGCCGCGTCGGCGTTCGGCAGTTTGCGGCTCTTGCAGCAATCCAGAAAATTGCGCACGTGGTCGGCGGTGATGTCGCCGGCGATGTCCCGCTTCACGGTCTCCGCGTTGCGGCCCGCCGGCGTGAACTCCCAGCGATTGCGGTTCACGAACAGCCTGCCCCGATCCCCGTAGAGCGTAACCCCGTACCCCGGCGCCACGGCATACGCATTGGACTGGAAAAGCACGGAGAAACCGTCGTACTCGAACAGCGCGTTGCAGGTGTCCGGCGCCGTGCGGCCGTCCTGGCGGTCGTAATATATGCCGCCGGCGAACGTCGCTGCGTGCGGAGCGCGTTCGCCCATATACATATGCACGACGTCCATCCAGTGGTGGCCGAAGTCGGTCATCTTGCCGCCGTTGAATTCCAGAAAGGAGCGGAAGCTGAAATACATCCCCGGATTCCAGTCGCGATATGCCACCGGTCCCAGGAAACGCAGCCAGTCGAGATCCGCGGGTTGCCGCGCGGGTTCCTTGCGCAGCGGTCCCGGCACGCCGCTGTGCCATACGGCGTCGATGTGGCCGATCTTCCCGATGGCTCCGGATTTCACGAACTTGTCGAGCGGCTCCAAATAGATCTGCCCGGAGCGCTGCTGCAATCCGATCTGGAGGATCCTGCCGGTGGCGCGAGCGGTTTTCACCATGACCGGCGCCTCTTCGCGCAGGCGGCACATGGGCTTCTCCGAGTAGACATCCTTGCCGGCATTCATGGCATCTACGGCGTGGTCCTTGTGCCAGTGATCGGGCGACCCGATCAGAACCGCGTCGACTTCCGCCAGTTCCAGGAGCTTACGATGGTCCCCGAAGGTTCTGGCGTTCGGCGCGCTAGAAAGCGCCTCCCGGAATCGGGCCGGATACACGTCGCACAGTGCGCGCACATCGACGTCGGAGTTTTTCTGGAACAGGCCCATTACGTAGGTACCGCGCCCCCCGGTGCCGATCACACCCAGACCGATCCGGTCGTTGGCGCCCAGAATTCTGGAATAAGAGAGAGCCGTTACGGCGGCGCTGCGAGCCGCCTCGCGTCGCGTGATCATAGGTCTATCTCCGTTTGAGATATCACGATATCGATACCCTAAACCGTAGCAGATTTACGCCTCGGCCGCTCGCCCGGCACCGGCTGCACTGCTACTGCCCGCTTGGTGGCGTCGCGGTAGCCTGCCATTACGAATGCGAGGGTTGATGCCGGCACCGGCGCGCAAAGCGGCCGGACACCGCGCCTAGCCGTGGCCCGAACGCGGGAAGCAAACACAGGGGCAGCGGTGGACTTGCGGCTGTTCCCACCAGGATTAAATGATATTCGGCCGGGCCTGCGGCGATATGTGGAACAAACCGGACGCCGGCGGGCCGTCAGGCCCGGAGCTTCCGGATCTGCACCGGTTTGCGGCCCTTGGGCGCGGGCTGGAACATATCCTTCTTCGCCAGGCCAAGATCCCTGGCGGTATTGATGGACCAGTCGATGGGGTTGACGCGAACGCCCTGGCTGCTCGCGCCGAAACTGAATTTGACTCCTTCTTCCTTGGCCATTCTCAGGAACGGCATAGTGGGCAATCGGACACTGGAGTCGATCTCGACCGCGGTGTTCGTAGTCTTGCAGGTCATCACGACCCGCCGCATGCGTTCCTCGGTCCACATCTTTTCGAGCTGCGTGCTGAACTTGCGCGTGACCCACATGGGGTGGGACCAGATGTCAAGAGGCGTCCGCTCGAGAATCTCGACGATCCAGTCCACATACCATTTCATAAAGGCTTCGGGATCGTCGCCGGGATCGTAACCCGCCGAAAAGGCTTTGATGCGCTTGCCATTGGCGTCGCGAACGGTCCAGGAATCGGTGAGAATGTAATCGAGCCGCGAGAGAACTTCCTGGGAGAAGCACGGAACCCAGTCGATCCACTCGGCCTGCGCCCCGATGTAAACGCCTTGGTCTTTGAGTTTGGCGATCCAGTCCAGCAGTTCCTTGTCGTTCGAGAGCATGATGGGGTACTCATTCTCCTTTGTGCCGAGGTGCTCCAGGAGGCCGTACTTTACGCCGGTTTCCCTCGACCTCGCGATCACCTGTTCGAGCGTCATGGTGTTGAGATGAACGTGGTAATCTTCCAGGGGAAAATCGTGGCCCGGCTGAGCGGCTGTCTGGGCGTTGGCGAAGGGCTGGGACGCGGCGACCAGGCCCGCGGCGGCTGCGCCCAAGAACTCTCGTCTGGTTCTCACAACGACTCCTCCTAGCACGGGCGGACATAGGCCGATGAGGGCCGGCCGGCTATTCCCGGGCTGGAATTGAGCATATCGAAAACGAAGGCGCGAGGGAAGCGGCGAGGGGCGGGCTGGGCGGCCTGGGCTGGGCGGACTGTGTTTCCCGGGAAATCCTGATCTGATTGGTAAATTGAAGGTTGTCATTCGTTCGTGGTTTCTCGCCTGCCGTGGTGCTCTCGGCGTTCTGCGCTTTTTTGCTGGTGTCCTTCGCCGAGGTCTGGGTCACAACTGACGCGATACCCGACGGTGAGGAGAGCACCCGGTTGCACCGCTGGGGGTGCCAACGCTACGCGGAAATTTGGTCCGAGGCAACCGTGCGGGGGTCGTTGCACCTTGCAGGCAAGGCGGCAGCCTGACCGGGTTTCTCCCGATCGGCCAAGTGGCACCCGGCGCCTTCGTGGTGAAGCCAGTTAGTGCCCCGGCCACGGAACACGGCGTTATGTCGCAATATCGGTACCTATCGCGAGAGCCGAATGACAGTCAGCATCCCGGTCGAAGCGAACTGAATTGAGGGGGCTCCGTGGCGGGAACGGGCTCTCCTGAACCACCGCGCAGGGCTTCGCGAATGTAAGGCGACAGCAAGTGCGGTTGGAGAACCTCCACCGGCAGTTCCGACGCGCCGCCGATCCGCCCCAGGCAATCGACCGCCCCACACTGGCAATCGAAAGTATCGGCCATGGCCCACTCCGTGGAGGGATAGAAATAGTGGAGTTCGTCACCGGGCTCGATATCCCGAATCGCTCGCAGGACACCCCCTTCCAAGTCGAACTGAACACTGGGAGCACAGGAGTGATTGACGTAGCGCAGTTGGAACGGCAGCGGCTCGGCGTGCTGGTTGGGGCCGCACTGGACGGTCCAACGGGCCGGCACGGCGGTGGCCGGCCCGAACCGGAGCGGGGTGATCACCTCCCAGGCACGCCAGGCGCGGCGCGCCACCAGTCCTAGCCCATAGCTGTTCTGTACGATTTCGAAGGGCGGCTGCCAATCCGGCCCGATATTCCGCCATGTCCCGCGAACGAAATCCGAAACGTGATCGCCATATCGCTTGCGGACGAGCGGCAGCAGATGATCGGTGCCGAGGATCACGCGGCGGCAACCCGAGGATCCGCAGTGACACTCGAACGCGCTCATGGTCGGACCACAGAAGGTTGCGTAGTCGACCGTCAATTCCTCGCCGGGCCGAATGTCGCGGCGCGCCACCAGGTCCAGGCCGTCGAGCCAGGTGTTGGGGTCGCAGGCGTGGTTGATCGGGCGCCAGTCCTCCGGATCGTCGCTCCACATCACGTTCAGGTTGTCGGTCACGGGCCAGGCATAGTGGTGGAACCACTGGCGGCACAGCCCCTGCCAGTTCCGCTCGACATGGCGGCGGGAAACCAGAACGTGCGCCCTCTCCTCGTACCGTTCCACGATCTCGCCGGCGCGTAGGGGACAGGCCGCGAACAGGCCGAATCCGCGCGGCCGCTGGTAACGGAGCTCCCAAGGGCGCCGCACGCGATCGCGTCTTCGGATGGCACAAGCCAGGAGATGTTCCAGGAAACCGCGATGCCCGGCCGGATCGTTGGCGAGGATGAAATCCGCGCTGCCGAATTGGCCATCGGGATAAAACACGGCGCAGTAGGGATTGATCTCCAACAGATACACCCCGCCTGCGGCGTCCACCCGCAGGTCGCAGCGGCCATAACCGGATCCGCCCAACGCCTTGAAGGTTAGGGCCGCAGCCTCACGCAGTCGGATGGCCAGCGGCTCTTCGGCGCCCACCCGCGTCTGCATCTGTTGGTAGTCTTTCCATTTCAGGTCGAAGTGCTTGAACGATTCGCCCTCGGGAAACAGGAACTCCACCGGCTGCAGTACCCAGGCTTCCTCCCGCTCGTCGCGGGGCTCGGCTACCAGGACAGTGAACTCGCGGCCCTCGATGAATTCTTCCACCAAGGCCGCTCCGTAGGCCGCAATCGTCCGCGCGATCTGCTGCCGAAGCTGATCCTCGCCGGTCACGCGCGATTCCGCCGTCATACCGATGCTCGAATATCCGTGCGGATGTTTGACGATCATCGGGAACCGCAGCAGTTCCAGGGCCCGCTGCACGTCGTCGGGCGTGCGGGCGACGACATAGGCCGGAAAATCGACACCCGCGGAATAACAGGCCATCTTCATCGCTACGCGCGACGGATCGTAGAACGCCGAGCCCGCACCGGTGAACGCCACGTTCAGTTGCTCCAGCGCCTGCACCACCTCGCGACCGGCACGGTCTTCGTCCCAGGCGCCATCGCATAAGTTGACCACCGCATCGAACCCCATGCGCGCAATCTCGCTGATCTGGCGCGCCGCCGCCGCCTTCGTAATACGGAAGTTCGTCCAGTTGTGCTCCGGCAGGTAGCGCGCGGGATCGAACTCGGATGCCAGGTCTTTGAACGGAGAGCGGGAGCCTTCGTAGGAGGGATGGAGCACGGCAAGCTTCATTTAACGGTCCTGTTCCAATGCGGGCCCCGTTCGGGCACGATTGCGATATCTTGAGTAATTAGACCCGGTTCTGGCATGTCACGTCAAGAAGACGTGTGAGCGGCGGCGGGGGATGGGGCCATTTCGGCGGGCCAGTGCCTACCGCCGGTCCCTCTCGTTTGCCTCTGCAACACACTGGGGGCAACGCCCGGAACGAGCTTGCGCAGGCTTCGCCAAAACAAGAAAGGGGAGGATACTTCCCGGCAAGGTCGTTGCTTTGGTTGCCGGGTTGCGGAACATCGGCGGCGAAGGGGCGCGGGCACCGGCGAGTCGCCAGTCCCGAAACCAGCGGCATCACGGGCCTGGTGTCTGGGAGGACGACACCACACGGGAGCGGGGGCAATGAGGCCACCGGCAAGGTAGCCGGGCAGATTTCCAGAGCGGCGGTGCTTCGTTCTCGTTGACTCTCTTCGAGGAGGTTTCCGCTTTGACCATACCTGGTCGCGTGACCATATATCGTTACGAGCCTGAGGGCCTCCCAGAGCAACGGTGGCCGCCCGTTTGGGTATCTGGCAGCACGCCGCGTTGGCCTATTCCGTCCAGCTACGTTCGGTCCTTCACATGCTCTGAAAGGAGATTGACCGATGTCGTATTAAAGGAGAAATACGAAAGCGCTCAAACCGTGCTTGTGCTTGCTGGCGGTGGTGGTTGTCGGGACTCTGGTAGGGTGCTCAGCGACGCCCACGAAGACAGCCGACGTTTCCGACAGTATCCGTACATCGCTGGATAAGGCCGGCTACAAAGATGTCTCGGTAAGTCAGGATCGCGACAAGGGCGTCGTGACCCTGGGCGGACACGTAGCGGCAGACGGTGACAAGTCACAAGCCGAATCCATCGCAAGGTCCATCGCGGGAGCCCAAGTTGTGTCGAACCAGATTGCAGTGATTCCGCCGGGCGCCGAGAGTGATGCTAAAACGGTGAACTCGGATCTGGACAAGGCTATCGAGAGCAACCTGGATGCGGCTCTCATCAAAGAGAAGCTTCACGAGAGCGTAAAATACGCTGTCAAGAATCACGTCGTCACACTGACTGGTGAGGTCGACTCTCAATCGAAGCGCGCGCGGGCAGAAAAGGTCGCGTCGGCGATTCTAAACGTGCAGCAGGTGGTGAACGAGCTGCAGGTTAAAAGGCAGAAGGCCAGCTCGTCGAAGTAAGAGCGATTCAGCAAGTTGGAAAGAACAGAAATGCTTGATACTGGCTGACGATTGTGGAGCGGGAGGGTCTGATTGGGAGATGGACATTCGCGCCTCTTACGCTAGAGCAGCCCCTCGACGACCTCGACAGGCGAACCTCGTTATGGCCGCCAACAGGCGAAGATCGTCCGCTATTTCGCTCGCTTCACGGCGGCTACGAGGCCAGGATATGGGTCGACGGCCTTCCCCTTCCACCACAGCCTTTCCGGCCCCAACTCGAAGATCGCAAAATGCAAGTGTGGCGTGCGCGGATCCGCATTTCCAGTCGATCCGGCAAAACCGATGACGTCCCTACGCTCGACCCGCATTCCCCCACGCAACCCTTCCACGTACCCGTCCAAGTGCGCGTAGTAGTGGCAATACACTCCCATTTCGGCGAACTGGTACATCGTATTTGCCGCCCGGTTTGCCGAGGAACAGCTTGCGGACGGTCCCGGATACCACCGCACGCACCAGTGTCCCTCTCGGCTGCAGAATGTCGATCGCCTCATGCGGACGTCCGTTGTGAACTTCTTCGAACGTATCCCGCACATTCGCGAGGGAGAGTCCGCGGATGGGCGGCGTCATCTCGAGAATGGAAGAGGTCGCGCCAACAGCGAGAAACACTGGGAACAGCCCGGCAATGCAAAGGCAGAGCCTCAAAGCTATTCCTCCAGGACGATCGGTGTGCCCCGTCGAACCATGTGCGATAGATCAGCGACATCCCAGTTCGTCATCCGGATGCACCCGGCCGATTCGCCATGCCGGATATGCCCCGGATCCGGCGTCCCATGGATTCCATAATGTTCTTTCGAGAGGCCGATCCACGCTGCGCCGGCGGGACTGTTCGGGCCCGGCGGGAGCACCGCTTTGGCCTGTTTCGGGTTCGCGTTCCAGAAGTGCTCCGGGTCATAGTTGAACCACGGATAGTGCACAACGCCCGTGATGGTCCAATGACCAATCGGCAGCGGATCGTGCATGCCGCCTATCGTGGCCGGATACTGCGCCAGCGCCGTAGGCGATTACCGTGCGTTTTGACTTCGACACCACCACGCGTAACGCCAGGCGCACAGTGGCGCGCCGCACATTCGGTACGGTGATCCGCTCCCCCGCCGTGTCCAGTTTCTTGCCGGGATTCAACTCGGCCAGCAGCTTCGGCGAGCTATGGAACCTCTCGCCCAGTTCCTCTTCCGGCGTTTCGAAGCCAAGCCACTTCATCTTCGCCTTTTCCTGGACGTCGGCCGGTGCTGGTTGGAACGGGCCTTTCTCATCCGCTTTGGTAATCGTGTAGGTCAACAGAAGAGGGCCGGCATCGCTATCGAGCAGGCGCCACATCTCCGCATCGATTGTGCCGGTCGGCTTCAGGCCGTGGTTTTCTTGATATCCCTTGACCGCAATCCCGAAATCGTCGCCGTAGACGCCGTCAATTTCGCCCGGCGAGAACCGCGCACGGGCCAGAAGAATCTGCGCCCGCACCACCCTTGACCCCGTCGCTCCCGGCCCCACCGCGCCAGTCTTCGTTGAGTCTTCTATTTCGTTCCCAGCAAGACTCCGGGCGACCGGCGCACCAGCGCGCCTTTTCGCCGGTCTAGCTGCGCCCGCGCCGGCCAGAGCCAGAATCGAAGCAGTCACCGCTAGCAGATAAGTCAGGCGCATACCGAACAGTGGGCACTTTGCGGGCCGTTCCCAAGTCACTACTGCTTTCGCCCCCGTGCCTGCTCGTGCATCGTCAAAAGCATCCCCACCGGGCGTGTCGTCGGACACTCTTCCACAGCTCGGAAGCCGCTCCCCTGGAGGGACGGTCCGACCCGCAACGGCAGAGTACGCCGTCAACTGACGAGAATCAGGCTGGGACAACTTGCACCCTGCTCGAACGCGTGATCCACGGGGCGCGGCCCGCCCCGGCGGCTGCCGTCCGCCAAACGGGACCCTGGATCCGCCGGCTCAGCTTCGGTCTGTCCGGTTACTTGCGGCACTGCGCTTCGACCCGGCGAGACCCGCATCGGGAAACGCTCACCCTCTGTGTGGCGCAACGTGGATGGGCCAGGCAGTCGGGTGGGCCTCAACGTGCATTTACGTATTGTGGCGGACTGCTCGCTCCGCTATGCCGTCAACGATCCGACCTTCGTCGAACAATCAGCCTGGACTGTTCTGCATAGAGATCGAGGCGACGACCAAGGTCTGGAGTTGTTGTTGGTGGCGGTGCCGATCGTGCCGATGTACGCTTATGTGTGCCCGGGGTCGTGCTTTGGCAGCCCGCGTGCGCTAACCTACCTCTGAGAGGTTCCTCATGCGTCTCGCCGGTACTTTTTTCCTCGTTTTGGCCGCCGCCGCCCAGGTACTCACGCTCCAGGATGGCACGCCGGTTCGCCTTCGCCTCAACCGCACCGTCTCCTCCGCCAACGCGCACGTGGGCGAGACCGTGGATTTCGAAGTCACCGAACCCGTCATCAACCAGAATTACGTGGTCATCCCGAAAGGCGCCGTCG
>CABDZD010000566.1_pt1 | contig 12152 bp, 8 predicted proteins | sample 3421751 | NCBI WGS metagenome assembly CABDZD01 (sample SAMEA5534339, study PRJEB31848) | metagenome | biome: tundra; feature: field; material: soil | place: USA | collected 2013-05 | depth 0.45 m | reverse complement strand
GGCCGGACAAACTTGTCCGCTTTCGCAGATTGTCAGCGTACTTACTTCTTCCGCCGTGCCACCACGCGCACCCTGCGCGTCTGCGAGATCGCCCCAGCGGTCAGCGCGTCGTTGATGATTTCCGCCTGCTCCTGCTGGTGCCGCTTCCCGGACCCCGTCGCCGGGCTCGCGCTCTCCGACCGCCCCACGTACCGCACTTCGCGCCGCGTCTCATCTAGCAGCGGCTGAATGCACTCGCGCAGGAAGCGCCACGGACCCATATTCCGCGCCTCCTCTTGCGCCCACACCACCTCCGCCGCCGGGCTGTAGCGCGCCAGCAGATCGCGCGCCTGATCGGCGGCAAACGGGTAGAGTTGCTCCACGCGGAGCAGCGCGACGTGGTCCGCCTTGCGTTCCTCGCGCGCGGCCAACAGATCGTAGTAGACCTTGCCGGAGCAGAAGACCACGCGCGCGATGCGGGCGTTGTCGGTGACGCCGGCATCGCTCATGATCTCGGTGAAGCCGCCGCTGGTGAAATCCTGTAGCGTGGATACCGCCCTGGGGTGGCGCAGCAGGCTCTTGGGCGTAAAAATGATGAGCGGCTTGCGCGTGCCGCGCCGATCGCTCCCGCCGTACATCTGGCGGCGCAGCAGGTGGAAGTATTGCGCCGGGGTGGTGCAGTTGCACACCTGCATGTTGTTTTCCGCGCAGAGCGTGAGGTAGCGCTCAATGCGCGCGCTGGAGTGTTCGGGGCCTTGCCCTTCGTAGCCGTGGGGGAGGAGCATCACCAGGCCGCTGGGCTGGCCCCACTTCTGCTCGCAGCAGGAGATGAACTGGTCGATCATGATCTGCGCGCCGTTGGCGAAATCGCCGAACTGCGCTTCCCAGATGACCAGCGCCAGCGGCTCGGCCACAGAGTAGCCGAACTCGAAGCCCAGCACGGCGTACTCGCTGAGCGAGCTATCGAGCGCGTCGAAGCGCCCCTGGTCGGGCGAGATGTGCTGCGTGGGCAAGTAGCGCTTGCCGGTTTCGGAATCGTAGAACGCCAGATGGCGCTGGCTGAAGGTGCCGCGGCCGGAATCCTGGCCGCTGAGGCGCACCGCGGTGCCTTCGAGCGCCAGCGTGCCGAAGGCCAGCGCTTCGCCGAAAGCCCAATCGAAATTGCCGCCCTTGGCGATGACTTCGCGGCGCTTTTCGATGAAGCCGCGCAGTTTGGGATGCAGGTGAAAGTTTTCGGGGAACTGGGTGATGCCGCGGATCACGCGCTCTAACACCTGGTGGTTGACGGCGGTCCGCGGGCAGTAGCCGCCGATCTCTTCGGCGGGGACCGCGCTGAGCTCCTGGATGTCGTAGTGCTCGGCGCGCGCCTGCGCGGCGTCGTAGGCGGCGGAGAGGCGCGCGGCGCACTCCTTGCGGATCCCAGCGCACTCTGGCTCCGTGGCCACGCCTTCGCGCACCAGGCGCTGCTGGTAGAGCACCGCGACGGAGGGATGCTCCTTGATCTTGCGGTACAGGATGGGCTGCGTGTAGCTGGGGTCGTCGCCTTCGTTGTGGCCGTGGCGGCGGTAGCAGATCATGTCGATGACCACATCCTTCTTGAACTGCTGGCGGTAGTCGAAGGCGATCTGCACCACGCGGATAGCGGCATCTGGATCGTCGCCGTTGACGTGGAAGATGGGCGCCTGCACGCCGCGCGCGATGTCGGTGGAATAGGGCGTGGAGCGCGATTCGTCGGGCAGGGTGGTGAAGCCGATCTGGTTGTTGATGATCAGGTGGATGGTGCCGCCGGTGGAGTAGCCATCGAGCTGCGAGAGGTTGAGCGTCTCGGCCACCACGCCCTGTCCGGCGAAGGCCGCATCGCCGTGGATCAGGACGGGGATGACGCGTTCGCGCGCCGTATCGCCGAGGCGATCCTGCTTGGGACGGACGATGCCTTCGACTACCGGGTCGACGGCTTCCAGGTGGCTCGGGTTGGGCGCGACGGAGACCACGATCTCGCGGCCGCTGGAGGTCTGGCGCACGCCCGTGGCGCCGAGGTGATACTTGACGTCGCCCGAGCCTTGCGTGCTGCTCGGGTCGATGTCGCCTTCGAATTCGCTGAAGATCTGTTTAACGTCCTTGCCGACCGTGTTGGCGAGGATGTTGAGGCGCCCGCGGTGGGCCATGCCGACCACCAGTTCGTGGACGTTGCCAAGGGCGGCGCGCTCCAGGATTTCTTCCAGGATGGCGAGCGCGGTTTCGCCGCCTTCGAGCGCGAATCGCTTCTGGCCGACGAAGCGGGAGTGCAGAAAATGTTCGAACTCCTCGCCCGCCATCACAGAGCGCATGATGCGCATGCGGGTGTCGCGGTCGAGCGCCCAGTTGTTGGCCTCGGGCTCCATGCGCTGTTGCAGCCAGCGCTTCTGCTCCGGCACCTGGATATTCATGTACTCGCAGCCGATTTTGCCGCAATAGGTCTGGCGCAGGGTCTCCAGGATTTCGCGCAGGGTCGCCACCGCTTTGGGTGCGCCTTCGTGGCTCGGAAGGCGCCCCGCTTCGGCGAAGCTGCCGGTGAGGAATTCGCGGTCCAGATCCCAGATGGTGAGGCCGTAGGTTTCGGGGTCGAGTTCGGCGTGGTAGCTGGGTTCGGCGCCCAGCGGGTCGAGATCGGCGATCAGGTGGCCGCGCACGCGGTAGGCGTTGATCATCTGCATGATCCCGGCTTCCTTGGCGATCTCGGCGTAGCGCGCGGCGTTCATGCCGGGCAGGGCGGGTTTGCGGTCGGTCTCCCAGCGCACCGGTTGGTGCGGCATGCGAAGGTGGGCGAATACCTCTTCGTAGAACCCGTCCTTGCCATCGAGCAGGGCTTGCACGCGGCCCAGGAACATGCCGGATTCGGCGCCCTGTATGATGCGGTGATCGTAGGTGCAGGCGAGCGTCATCACTTTGCTGATGCCCAGCATGGCGCGCGTCTCGCCGGCGGCGCCGAGGTATTCGGCGGGGTAACCGATGGCGCCGGCGGCGATGATGGCGCCCTGGCCGATCATGAGGCGCGGGCTGGAGGACATGGTGCCGACGGTGCCGGGGTTGGTGAGAGAAATGGTGGTGCCCTGGAAATCGGCGGGGGTGAGTTTGGCGCGGCGGGCGCGGGCCACAAGGTCGTCGAAAGCGGTGACGTATTCCTGGAAACTGAGCGCGCCAGCGTTCTTGATGTTGGGCACCATGAGGCTGCGCGCGCCGTCCTTGCCCGGGACGTCGATGGCGATGCCGAGGTTCACCTGGGGCCGCACCAGACGGAAGGGCTGGCCGTCGCGCTCGGCGTAGGCGTGGTTGAGTCCGGGGATTTCTTCCAGGGCTTTGACGATGGCCCAGCCGATGAGGTGGGTATAGGAAACTTTGCCGCGGCCGACGAGGGTGCGGTGCTGATTGATGATGCGCCGGTTCTCGTCCATCACCTTCACGGCGATGGTGCGCTGCGAGGTGGCGAGCGGAATGGAGACGCTGGCCGCCATGTTTTCGGCAATGCGTCCGGCGGCGCCGCGCAAGGGCAGCAACTGCTCGCCGGGTCCGGGCGCGGGGACGGCGACCTTGAGGGGTGCTGCCGGGGCGCCGTTGGCCAGTGGGCGGGGCTCTTCGAATACGTGCTTCCAGCTTTCATCGACGGTGGAACGGTCGTGCAGGTACTGTTGATACAGCTCGTCTTCGAGCCAGCTATTGATGCCCATTTCCGATTCGGATTGCGAGGCCATTGGGGAGGGGAAACCTTCGCTTTCCATGATACCAAGGGTGGCATAAGGCTCCGCCTTGTGCATATCTGAGCCGCGACCCGTCGAACGGCGTGCGGAAGGACACGCAGCTTGTTGCAGGAGAAGTGTAAAATCGTGCGCGGTCGCTAACTTTTGGCGCAATCATACTGTATTCTGTTGAAGCCATGAGAATACCTGCCATCTGTGTTTTTCTGACTTTGTCGTCACAAATGTTGCCTGCGGCGACCGGTTACCTGGTGCACAATCTAGTCGCCGACGATAAGTCCACCGCGACCGCCGATTTCTACGATCCCCGGTTGATCAACCCATGGGGCAACGTCGCGTCCGCGACCAGTCCCTTCTGGGTGTGCGACTTGGGCCTCTCGACGATCTACACGGTCAACGCCACGAATGCCACCCCCATGGGCACGCCTAACGCTACGACGCAGCCGACCGTACCCGGCGCGGGTGGCTCTAAGGGATCGTGCACCGGCATCGTGTCTAATATCGTGCCGGCCACAACACCCCCGACCTTTCCCGTGACCGCCCCAGGCAAGGCCCCGGTGGCGGCGGGCTTCATCTTTGTAACGGAAGATGGTGTTCTCTCCGCCTGGGCGAGCGGCGCGGATGCCACCCAGGCTTTGACGCAGATGGACAACTCCAGTTCGGCCGTTTACAAGGGCCTCGCCCTGGTAGTGACCCCGACGGTGCAACTGTATGCGGCGAACTTCAAATCCGGAGGCATCGACGTTTTTGATTCCCAGTTCAAGCCGGTCACTATGCCCGCCGGGTCTTTCGTCGATGCCAAGGTGCCCGCGGGATTCGCGCCGTTCAATATTTGGAACATCGGTGGCAAGCTCTACGTGGCCTATGCCAAGCAGGACGCCAACAAGAAGTTCGACGTCTCCGGGGTGGGTAACGGCTATGTCAGCGTGTTCGATTCGACCGGCAAGCTGCTGCAGTCGCTCGTGGCCGGCGGCACGGGCAGTCTTCTGAACTCTCCGTGGGGTCTCGCCATCGCGCCCGCCACGTTCGGCAAGTTCGCCAACAATCTGCTGGTCGGCAACTTCGGCGATGGCATGATCAATGCTTACGACGCGACCACCGGCGCGTTCCAGGGAACCCTGCAGGACCCAAGCGGCAATAACATTGTGCTTCCGGGCCTGTGGGCCCTGTACTTCGGTAATGGCGGCAGTGGCGGCGACAGTAACGCTGTGTACTTCACCGCCGGCCCGGGCGGTCAGAAGCACGGGATACTGGGCAGCATCCAGGCGAATCCCAATGTGGCCGCAAGCGCGATTACGAACGCCGCGCAAGCTGCGGGCGGGATCGCCCCCAACACCTTCATAACCATCAAAGGAACGAATCTTGCTGCTACCAAGCGTTCCATCTCCTCATTGGACTTTGTTAACAACCGATTCCCCACTACGGTGGATGGAGTTACGGTCACGATCAACGGCCAACCCGGTTTCATCACCTACCTCAGCCCGGTGCAGATCAACCTGGTCACGCCGGTCGAGTTGCCCACCAGCGGAACCGTGACGGTGGCCATCTCGAATAATAGCTTGACCAGCGCCACCGTCAGTGTCGGCGCACAGATTGTCGCGCCGGCGCTCTTTCTCTACCCCACAAATGCCGCATATGTGGAGGCATTTCACGCGAATAGCACCGTGGTAGGCCCGACGACCCTGGTGCCTAATAACAGCACGCCAGCCGCTCCGGGCGAGACCATCGTGCTGTTCGGCACTGGTTTTGGTGTTACCACTCCGGCCACGGTCAGCGGTGCGGTAGTATCCACGCCGGCGCCGCTGCTCCTCACGCCGGCAATCCTGTTCGACAATGTCGCCGGCCAGGTCGTGTTTGCGGGCCTCATCTATCCCGGGGTGTATCAGTTCAATGTGGTCGTCCCGAGCGGTCTGCCCAACGGAGACGTGCCGGTGGTAGCGTCGACCGGCGGGTACAGTAGTCCGGCCCTGATCTTGACTACGATTAAAAATTAGGCCTCGCTCGGGAGCTGTCTGCCCGGCCGCACATTCTATAATGGCTGTATGTTCTTTCGTCGAGCGCGCGTGCGGAATCCGAGCTTTCAGGAACGGGTGGATACTCTACAGGGAGCCGGCTTCACGCTTGCGCCGCAGCCGGGCGGCACAGTCCGGGTGAGCCGCGGGGCTTGCGCGGTGGACCTCAAGGAAGCTGGCGGTGTACTCCAGGTGGAGGATCGCGCGGGCGTGGGGATGGCCGGCGAGATCGCCGTGCTGGTGGACGGCGGATTCCAAAAATTCTTCCGCGCGCCCAGCGGGAAGAAGAAGCCGGCGCTGGCGGACGAACTCCAGGCGCTGCACGCTTTCGAAGCCGACCTCAAGGAGAGGCTCGGGCTCAAGAGCCTGTACAACGAGGGGCTGGGGACCGTGTCCACGCTTTACCAGTACGATCGCGTGAAGGATCGCGACCGCGGCGTCCCCAAGCGCGCCTGGGAATAGCAGTAGGACAGACGATGGTCTGTCCTACTGCTTCACCGCTGGCACGGCCGGCGCGGACTGCTTCCGCACCTGCTCGAAGTATTGCTGCACGTAGGGCTGTAGCGCCACGGGGACTTCGTCGCGGCTGATTTCCGCGCCCCCCTGGGTGTGCTGTGCGCCCTTCTGCGCATAGGGCGTGCGTAGTTGCTGATTGGTAGTCTGCACTTCCACCGTGGCTTCGCCGCTGATGGTGGCGGAGCGCTTGCCCAGGATCTCGCTGATCTTGCCCATGGCGGCGAGTTGCTCGGCGTTCTTGATGGCCTTATCGCCATCCTGGCTGCCGATGCCGCTGCCGGGCTGCTTGCTGGATTGCTCGGAATCGCTCTTGCCCTGGCCTTTCCCCTGCTGCTTGTTCTCCGAGTTCTTGGCCTCCTGGCCGTCCTCGCCTTCCTGCGCATCGCCCTGCTGGCTGCCGTTCTGCGGTTGGCCATCCTTGCCGTTTTGCTTAGAGCCCTGCGGCGACTTGGCTGGCGCGGATTTCGGATCCTTGCCCTGTTGAGGGGAGCCTTGCTGGTTCTGCTGGGGTTTGGCTCTGGAGAGCAGATTCTGGAAGGCGTCCTGCAACTTGCTCATCAGGCTGGAACTTTCGCTCGGGTTCTTGGCGTCCGGCTTCTCGCCGTTCTGCGGTTTCTCGCCCTTCCCGCCTTTGCTGTCGCCCGGCTGGCCGTTCGGGCTCTCTTCGCCGTTCTTGGCGGCGGCAGATTCGCCCTCGGAATCGGCATCGTCGGAGGCCATTTCGTTGTCGCCCTGCTCGCCGGGTTTCTGGATCGGGAATGACTTGGCATCCATCTTGGCGATGGCTTCGGTCTGGGCATCGCCGGGGGTTTGAATCTCCTGGTTGGGGTCCTGCTGGCCAGGAGCCTGCTGATCCTGATTCGAGGGGGTACTGCCGTCGTCGGGCGTTTCGGGAGTTTGTTTCGTGCCGCGGCGCGCGTTGTTGGCCTGGCGGACGGGCTTGCCGCCGGTCAGCGATTCGGGCAGGAAGTTGGCCAGCGGCTGCTTCAGGTCGAGACGGCGGGAAAGGCCGTAGCGCAGCGCAAACAGGCTGCCGGCTAACAGCGCGAGGCCGGCCATCAGATAGACGGCGCGCGGCATGGTGTAGGGCACGGCGCGGCGCACATCGACGGATTGGGCGAGGCGGCCGGCCTCCTCAAACTGAGCGCGGCGGACATCCGGCGCCACCCGCGCGCCGGGATCGACTTCGCTGAAGAAAAGCGCGGTGGACAGGTTGTCGGCGAGCCCGAGACGCCGATCGACCAGTTGGGCAACGGAGTAAGGCGACGGCATGCGCCGCTTCACGCCATAGATTCCGAACGCGGCGGCGCCCAGCGGGATGGCGAGCGCCACCGGCCAACTCAGCGTCTGGGTACCGAAGAGCAGCAGCAGGATAAAGGCGGCCAGCGCGGCGCTGGCGGCATTCGCCCCCTGGGTGAAGAGTTGGTTGCCTAGAATGCGGCGCCTTGCCTGACGGACCAGATTTCCCACGGTCATTCCTCGTGCGATTGCGTACGATTTCGCGGAGCGACGTTGTCCCGAAATGCTGAAATTACCTTCAATCTTATCATTATCATCCGTTCCGAGCGACGACCCGCGGTTCGGGCGTAAAATGAGTAGGACGGTCCGCTTCCGGGAAGGAACCTCTCTTTGAACCAACGGCTGAAAGTTCTGATTGTGGATGACGAAGCCAGCCAGCGCTCCGGCCTGGCGGCCATGGTCTCGGCGTGGGGCATGACGCCGGAAACGGCGGCCGAGGGCAACGAAGCGCTGCAAAAGCTCAACGAGTTTGCCGCCGATGTGATTCTGACCGACTTGAACATGCCGGGCCTGGACGGCTTCGGTTTTCTAAAACGTCTGCGTGAAGGCGGCGACATGCCGCCGACCATCGTGCTGACGGCCTACGGGAACATCGAGACCGCCGTCAAGACGGTGCACGAACTGGGGGCCTACTGGTTCCTGGAGAAGCCGATCCAGCCCTCCCAGTTGGAGGTGCTGATCCGCCGCGCGGGCTCGCACGCGGAACTGCGCTCCGAGAAGCGCGTGCTGGAGCGCAACCTGGTCTACAAGGGATCGCTGGGTGAAATGGTGGGCATGGCGCCGCGCATGCAGGAGATTTTTGCGCTCCTGCAACAGGCGGGGCCCAGCAAGGCGTGCGTGCTGATCACCGGCGAGAGCGGCACCGGCAAGGAACTGGTGGCGCGGACACTGCATGCGCTGAGCCCGCGGCGGCACGGGCCGTTCGTGGCGATCAACTGCGCGGCGCTGCCGGAGACACTGATCGAAAGCGAACTGTTCGGCCACGAGAAGGGGTCGTTCACGGGAGCCAGCGAACGGCGCGCGGGGTGTTTCGAAGTGGCGCAGCACGGGACGCTGCTGTTGGACGAGATCGGCGAGATGCCGATGCTGACGCAGGCCAAGCTACTGCGCATTCTGGAGGATTCCAAAGTACGGCGGTTGGGCGGACGGACGGAGTTTGAGGTGGATGTGCGGGTAGTGGCGGCGACCAACAAGGCGCCGGAGGAGGCGGTCAGCGGCGGGCATCTGCGCGAGGATCTTTTCTACCGGCTGAACGTATTTCACATTCATCTGCCTCCACTGCGCGAGCGCAAGGAAGACATCCCCGCGATGGTGGAGACGCTGATCGGGGATATGAACCGCAAGCACGCTTGCCGGGTCACGGAGGTCTCCGCGGAGGTGCTGGAATGCCTCGATCGGCACCGCTGGCCGGGGAATGTGCGCGAACTGCGTAACGTGCTGGAGCGCGCGGTGATTCTGGCGGGCGAAGGAACCATCGAGGTGAAGTACCTGCCGGCGTTCCTGCAAAGCCGGCCGGCCATGGCGGGTGTCGCCGCGGCCGCTCAGCCGGCGGCGGCGGTTGCGGCGGCGGACGATGCGGATGAGGTGAAGTTCCAGATCGGCACCACGGTGGAAGAGGCGGAGAAGGGGCTGATTCTGCGGACGCTGGCACACACGCGGAATAACAAGACGCGCGCGGCGGAGATCCTCGGGATCAGCCTCAAGACCTTACACAATAAGTTGAAAGAGTACGGGTCGCACGAGTTGGGAATCGGGGCGTAGTTCAGGACCGCGCGGGGGCACCGCCTGTATCGCGAATGGGCCGGGTTGTGGGGCCTCGGGAAACCGCTTGCTTACGCGCGCGGCTCCGATTGGAGTTGCCGCGGTGTCAATCAGAGCCGCGACCGGGGTAACCCTCTGGGTCGGGAGCGCTTTAAGCTATGTCTACCTGCCGGTGTGCAGGTTGTTGTGGATGGCGTAGAGCGCCAGTTCCAGGCGGTCGGAAACGCCGAGCTTGTCGAAGATGTTGTGCAGGTGGTTCTTCACCGTCTGCTCGCTGATGAACATCTTCTCGGCCATCTCCTTGTTCTTGAAACCTTGAGCCACCAGCGCCACGATTTCGCGCTCGCGCTGGCTGAGCGGGGAACGTTCGCGCTCGCGCGTAACCGGCGCCGGAGGAAGAGAATGCACGGGAGCTTCGTCGTTGGCGACGAACTGGCGGATCACGGCGGCGGTGGTGTGGGAATCGAGCCAGATTTCGCCGGCGTGGACTTTGCGGATGCTCTTGATGAGTAGTTCCGTCGCGGTCTGTTTCAAAACAATCCCGGAGGTCCCCAATTTCATTGCCTGGACGAATTCATTCTTATCGTCGGAAGCGGTCAGAACAATCACACGGGTTTTGTTCTTGGCGATCTGGAGACGCTGCAAAGTGGCCAGGCCGTCCAGGCCGGGCATCTTCAGATCCAGCAGCAGAATATCGGGTTCATGCTGTTGCAGAACATCCAGCACCTGGCGTCCGTCCTGGGCTTGGGCGACGACTTCGAAATCCTCTTCCAGGGCCAGCAGGCGGCAAAGTCCATCGCGGAAGATCGGATGGTCGTCCGCGACCACGATCCGGATCTTGGACTTGGGCGGCGTTCCCGAACCGGAAGGTCCATTCTTCCCCGTACTGTTCTCAGACATACACTATCCGTCCGTCATTGTAGAGTTCTACTGCCAGCAAGTCAAATGATAATACCGGGCTATCGGGGTCTGAATTCTGAAAACCGCTTCGTCACCGACTGAGAACTCACCCGTGTGTCTCGTGGATAACCCTTTGGAAACATTGTAGTCTATAGCGGTAGGGTTTTGGGCTCGGGAGACCGTTAACGAAAGGTAGCCCGGCTTTGATAAGGTTGAGGAATATGAGCGAAGAATTGGGCGAAGTTGATTTTCAACGGTTTTGGCGACGCCTGCAACAGCTTGGGCTCAATGCTTACGAGTCGCGGTCGTACCTCGTGCTGCTGGGCCATCCCAAGTTCAAGGCGCTGGAACTGGCTGCCCGGGCGCACGTGCCGCGGCAGAAAATCTATGAAGTGCTGGACAGCCTTGTGGAAAAGGGCTTCGCACAGGTAGTCCAGGAAAAGACGAAGCTCTTCTCGGCGGTGGAACCCAGCCTGGCGATTCCCGGATATCTGGCTCGCAAGCGGCAGGTTCTGGAACAGGAACTCACCGACAACGGACGCGCCGGCGGAGCCCTGATCGACGACCTCAAGTCGCTCTACGCCGAAGGTCAGGGCGGACGCGGCACCCTCGACTTCCTGCGCATTGTGACCGAACCGGCGCAAACCGGGGCTGAATACCGCCGCATGCTGATGGAAGTGAAGCACGAGTATCTGGAGTTCTCCCGGCCCCCCTACGCCGTGGATCCGCTCGACGAAAAGCTGGTGAAACAGGCCGGCCTGAGCGGTGTGGTGTGCCGGTTGCTTTTGGAATCCGCGTCGCTGGACACCGTCCACCGGCAGCGGCTGGTGGAATACGTGGCCAGCGGGGTACAGGTGCGGATCGCCGAATCGCTGCCCATGAAACTCGCCGTGTTCGATGGCGAGAACGGCATGCTGGCGCTGCTCGACCCGGTGATCACGCGCCCCACCTGGACCGCCGTCGTATTCCAGCACGAAGGCATGGGCGAGGCGATGAAAGCGCTGTTCGAGGAGCGGTGGCGGCGCGGGACGGATCTGTAGTGGGACAGGCCTCCGGCCTGTCGGGATGACCGGCATCTGTGGCGCGCGCACTCCTGCGTGCCGCGTCGGCACTCTTGCCGACGCCCGCTGCCCAAGGCGCGAAGGCGTCGAGTGAGCCTCCGAACTCCTGATCTCGTGGAATTTAGGCTGACCCAAGTTTGTAGACCAACCGGAGATCCGTGCCGGGAAAGACAGTTTCCGTGGCGGTGAGTTCCTCGCACAGGTAGCGGACCGCGGTATCGTGGGCCGCCTGCGTCAGATGATGCAAACAGACCGTCAGCGTCTTGGCTTCCGGAAGAAACCTTCGGCCCCCTGTTGCCGATGCACCTTCATGTATCGTTTCACCGTCGCCAACGGCACTCCGAACGCCCGCACGATGTCTTGCTGCCGCACCGTCTTATTGGCGGCCAGTTGGCTGGTATACATGCGGCAGGTCTTCAGATCCTTCTCGTCGTGCTGAAATACCGGCAATAGACCGTGGAAATAGACCACCTTCCCGTCCTCCTGTTGGAATGCCAAGTCCTCGGTAATGGAGGTCAGGCCCTGCGGAAAGATCGGCAACTGAAGCTGCGGCATGGCCCCAGTTTCTCCTTTAGCGCCGCACGGAGCAACCAGCCGGATCGGCAAATCCGGGTCAGGTCATTTTCCTCGCCAGCCCAAAATCCCTGGGCGGGATCAGGAGTTCGGAGACTCTACGCGGCACGCAGGAGTGCGTGCGCCACGACACCACTGCCTTACCGCTCGAACCGCAGGCAGGCGCGGCCCAGATAGATTTCGTCGCCGGGGCGCAGTTTCTCGCCGCGGCGATCGCCGGCGGGGACTTCGATGGAGCGCCCGTCGCGGAAGACGCGGGTGCCGAATTCGCTGCCGTCGTCGCACAGACGGTAGTCGCCCGCGTCCAGCCGGATGTGCGC
>CABDZD010000534.1_pt1 | contig 12518 bp, 11 predicted proteins | sample 3421751 | NCBI WGS metagenome assembly CABDZD01 (sample SAMEA5534339, study PRJEB31848) | metagenome | biome: tundra; feature: field; material: soil | place: USA | collected 2013-05 | depth 0.45 m | reverse complement strand
CATCACCAGCGGGCGTTCGCGGACGCGCATTGCGGGCATGTCGCGGGAAAGTTTTCCGGAACTGCCGGAGATGCCGGAGCCGATCGCGGAAGTGCCGGTGAAGACGCTGGCCTCGATGATCGCGCGCACCTCGTTCGCGATTTCGAACGAGGAATCGCGTTTCACGCTGAACGGCGCGCTGCTATTGATGCGGCCGGAAGGGCTGACCATGGTGGCCACGGACGGCCATCGCCTGGCGTACGTGCAGGCTTCGCCGGCGGAGAGCGGCACGGCGGACAAGCCGTTTCGCGCGCTGATTCCCAAGAAGGCGATGAACGAACTCACCAAGCTGAGCGACGATGCGGGAGCCGACGCCAAGGCGATCGTGGCGGGCGACGACAATCACCTGTTCTTCCAGGTGGAACACCGCCTGCTGATCACGCGCAAACTGACGGGGAACTTCCCGGACTATGAGCGGGTGCTGCCCAAGGATCACCAGTTCATCGCCAAGCTGGAAAAGGCGGAGATCCGGTCGGCGATCGAACGCGTGGCGCAGTTTGCCGACGAGCGGTCGAGGGCCATCCGGGTGCAGTTCGCGGCGGGCGAGGTGCGGGTATTTTCCTCCAGCGTGGAAACCGGAGAGAGCGAAGAGACCGTGTCCAGCGAGTACAACGGGCCGGATATCGAGATCGGATTTAACGCCCAGTATCTGCTGGACTTTCTGCGCGCGATTCCGCAGGATCACGTGGCGTTCGAGCTCAAAGACCAGAAGAGCGCCGGCGAGATGCGGCCGGCCGGCGAGCCAATCGTAGATCAGTACCGCTATGTCGTCATGCCGATGAGAATCTGAAATTCTTCGCTACCAGTCAAGGAACTATGCCAAACGAAGTCAACCCCGGCGGGGGGGATGTTTACGATTCCAGCAGTATCAAGGTGCTCGAAGGGTTGGAGGCGGTCCGTCTCCGTCCGGCCATGTATATCGGCTCGACCGGCGAAATGGGTCTCCACCACCTGGTGTATGAAGTAGTCGACAACTCGGTGGACGAAGCGCTGGGCGGCTACGCCACGCACATCGAGGTGATCATCCACGACGATAACTCGGTCACGGTGACGGACGACGGCCGCGGAATCCCGACGGGCATCATGGAATCGGAGGGCGTTTCGGCGGCACAGGTGGTGATGACCAAGCTGCATGCTGGCGGGAAGTTCGATTCCAAGAGTTACAAGGTTTCGGGCGGTCTTCACGGCGTGGGCGTGAGTTGCGTCAACGCGCTTTCGGAACGTCTGGAGCTGGAGATTTGGAACGAGGGTTATACCTGGCAGCAGGAATACGCGTGCGGCGCTCCCAAGGCGCCCCTGGCGAAGGCGGGCAAGGCCGGCAAGAAGACCGGTACGCGGGTGACGTTCAAACCCGACCTGACCATCATGGAGGCGTCGGTATTCAATTACGACACCTTGGCCCAGCGGCTGCGCGAATTGGCGTTCTTGAACAAGGGTCTCAAGATCACCCTGACGGACGAGCGCACGGATCCGGAGAAGGTGAGCGAGTTCGTCTACCAGGGCGGCATCAGCGAATTCATCAAGCACCTGAATCGCGGCAAAAGCGTGCTGCACGAAAAGCCGATCCACTTCGAGGCGGACCGCGAAATGCCCGAAAAGGGCACGATCACCATGGAAGTGGCGCTGCAGTATAACGACGGCTACTCGGAGAACGTGTTCAGCTTCGCCAACAACATCAACACGGTGGATGGCGGCACGCACCTCTCCGGATTCCGCTCCGCGCTGACGCGCACGATCAACGCATTCGGCCAGCAGGCGGGGTTGTTCAAGGATGTGAAGGAGAATCTCTCGGGCGACGACGTCCGCGAAGGCCTGACCGCGGTGGTGAGCGTGAAGGTGCCGCAACCGCAGTTCGAAGGGCAGACCAAGGGCAAGCTCAACAGCGATATCGCGGGCTTCATGACGCAGTTCGTCAACGAGAAGCTGGGCGAGTACTTCGACAAGAACTCGGCGGTGGGCCGCAAGATCGTGGGCAAGGCGATCGAAGCCTCGCGGGCGCGGGAAGCGGCGCGCAAGGCGAGGGATCTGACGCGGCGCAAGGGCGCGCTGGATTCCGGCGGACTTCCCGGGAAACTGGCGGATTGCCAGGAGAAGGACCCCAAGCTGTGCGAGATTTTTCTGGTGGAAGGAGAAAGCGCCGGCGGCACCGCGAAACAGGGACGGGAACGGCGGTTCCAGGCGATTCTTCCGCTCAAGGGAAAGATCCTGAACGTGGAGAAGGCGCGCTACGACAAGATGCTGGGGCACGAGGAAATCCGCTGCCTGATCACGGCGCTCGGCACGGGTATCGGCAAGGACGATTTCGACGTGGCGAAACTGCGCTACGACAAGATCATCATCATGACGGACGCGGATGTGGATGGCTCGCACATCCGCACCCTGCTGCTGACGTTTTTCTTCCGTCACATGAACGAGCTGATTACGCGCGGCAAGGTGTACATCGCGCAACCGCCGCTCTACAGCATCAAGAAGGGCAAGAGCGAGAAGTATATCAAAGACGAGAAGGAATTCACCAAGGAGATCATGCGGCGGGCGACCGAGAATGTAACGGTCGAAATCCACTCCAACGGCGACGGCAAGCCGAAGTCCATCATGGAAGGGCAGGAGTTGCGCACCTTCCTGCTGAATCTGGACGAATACCAGTCGATGTTCCACAAAGTGGAGCGGCGGCTGCGCGATTCCCGCGCGGTCGAAGTTGTGGGGGATATCGGTTTTCAGATCGACCACAAAGCCGATTTCCAGGTGGAAGAGAACCTGAAGCCGGTGTTTGAAGCGCTCCAGCGGAAGGGCTTGAATCCGGAGATGCGCAAGGACGAGGAGCACTCCGCGTGGGCCGCGGTGTACCGCGACTCCACGGGGGCGGAACGGAGCGTCGGGATTCAACTGGCCGCGCAGCCGGAGTACCGCCGTTTCCGGGTTTTGGCGCGCACCATCGCGAGGTTCAACGAACCGCCCTTTGTGGTGGTGAAAAACGAGCATCGCGATTCCCAGCCCAACTGGGTCGAGCTGCTCGAGTACGTCAAGACCGAAGGCAAGAAGGACGCCAGCGTGAAGCGCTACAAGGGGCTCGGCGAAATGAACGCGGAACAACTGGCGGACACCACGATGAACCCGGAGAAGCGCACGCTGCTACAGGTGCGGCTGGAAGACGCGGTGAAGAGCGAAGAGATCTTCTCCACGCTGATGGGCGAGGATGTCGAGGCCCGGCGCAAGTTCATCGAAGAGAACGCGCTGGATGTGAAGAATCTCGACGTCTAGCAGGCCGCGGAAAAAGCACATTCAGCCGCCGATGAACGCCGATGAACGCTGATAACCCAAAGGCTTCTTATCTGCGTTGATCTGCGTTCATCGGCGGCCAACCTAGCCCAACTTTCGCCATAAGCCCGGAGCGCCTCGCCTACAGCGAATAGGTGTGGAACACGTAAAGGTACGTGGGGCCGATACCCGGCGTGGTTTTCTGAATGAACTGTCCGGAAAAGAAATGGCCGTAGCCGGCGCCCACGGTGAAGTGCCCGTGCTTGTAGGTGCCGTAAAGATCGGCCTCCTGACCGACATGGCGGCCCGCCGTGCCGGTGGCGGACCGGGCGATGAGTTTGCCGGAGCCGTTGTAGACGGCATCCTTGAGATTTGCCAGCCAGTAGTTGTTGTATTGGAAATTGATTGCGAAGTTCTTGGTCACTCCCAGGGTGTCCAAGGACCGGGCATTGTGGACATTGCGCCAGCCGAACAGGTCCTGATGACCGAATTTGTCGTGGTTGGCCGCATAGAGCTGGTCAAAGGTACCGGAATGCTTGGGATCGGCGGGGTTTTCCGTGCCGGACGCGTACTTATACTCGGCGGAGAGGTCGAGGGTCTTGCCGGCGATGGTCCAGCGGCGGCTGAGGGCGGCGAACCAGGCGCTGGCGCTCAGGTCCGCGAGGCCGGTTTTCCCCTTCTGGAGGGCCGCTTCGAGGCTGTAGTTCACCCCGCGCGGTACCGGCCCCGCCAGGCGGAAGCCGAAGGTATTGATGCCGAGCTTATCGGTGCCATCCGAACTAGAGCCACCGGTGAAGCCGCCGGGCCGGTTCTGGTCGTGGCGCAGAACATAGGCTTCGAGCAGGTTTTTCTTGTAGAAGTTGGGGAATACGTCATAGGTGCCCCAAACGCGGTCTCCCAGGACGGGGCGGTTGAATTCACCGATGCGCACTTTCACCACCGAAACCATCAGCATCTCCACCTGGACCTTCGGGGAGCGCCAGTACATGCGTGCTTGATCGTAGGTTCGCGAGGTGTTGCTCCAATTCGATATGCCGATGAGCCGCCCTTCGCCGTAGCTGAGCATCATCATGCGGCCCACCATCATGCCGAACCCTTTCTTGTAGGCAGGGAAGAGCTCGATGTAGCCCTCGTGCAGATCCGCCTCGTCGCGCATGGTGTTGGGAGCGCCCGAACCGTACCAGGGAGCGCGGCAGTCCTGAACCATTCCCGAGAACTTCAGCCATTTGACGGGCGTGTAGGCGAGGCCCAACCTGGTCCGAAAAAGGCCGGTGAACACGTCCAAATCTTTACCGAACGTGTTGCCGGCGCGACTCTCATAGCGTCCGCGTTGTTCGAAGGTCAACTTGAGCTTTTCGTTGGTGGCTGTGGAGATGGCCGTTGTGGCCCGCGTGCCAGGATCCCAATCTTGAGCGCTCAATGGGGTGAGAAGGAATGGAGACAAGACAAGGACTTGGACCGCAAAGGTCGCTTTCAGACGAAATGACATCGAAACCTCCCACCGTGCCCCGAAATGCTATGGTAATCCTATGGGGACGACCACACTTCTGAGCTTCGAAGAATTTGAGCAACTGCCCGACGAGCCCGGCAAGGTGGAGCTTCTCGACGGAGAACTGATTCAGTTGCCACCCGCCAAACGCAAACACGTGGAAATCGCCCATCGCATCTACGACCTGCTGAAGCCTGTCGTGGACAAGGCCGAGGCCTCGGCCAGGTTGGGTGGGGCCTACCACGAAATGGGCTACAAGTTCTCCAGTAGGGCATGGCTCCAGCCCGACGTGAGCATTTCGCATCGCGACCAGCCGAGCGGCGACTATCTTGAATCGGCTCCCGCGCTGGCGGTCGAAGTCATTTCAGAGTCGAACAGCGCCGCGCAGATGGACCGCAAGGTGAAGATCTACTTGACCAACGGAGGCGTTGAGGTGTGGCTGGTCTATCCCGACACGCGCTGCGTTTGGGTCTTTCGCGAAGGGCACGCCGAGGAATTCCAAAGCGTGCTGCGCACCAGCCTGCTGCCCGGCCTGGAAATCGATCTCAGCCAGCTATTCGACTAAGACCACCGCGTTCCGCACGTCTTCCAACAGAATTTCCATGTCGCGTTTCGTGGTGCGGTAGTTGAGCACGCAGCCGCGCAGGGCAAACGCCCCGCGGACGCGCGTGTTGGAGAGATAGCTGCCGCCGCCGCGCTGCACCTCCAGCATGACGCGCTCGTTGAGGGCGTCCAGATCGCCGGCAAATCCGCGCGGCCGGTAGCGGAAGCAGAAGATCGAGAGATCCACCGGCGCCAGCATTTCGAAATCGTCGGTCGCGCTTACCAGGTCCGCGAAGTATTTCGCGCAGGCGATATTGTCTTCAATCGCCTGGCCGATGGCTTCGGTGCCAACCGATTTCAAGAGCAGCCATAAATCCAGCGCGCGAAACGGGCGCGAAAGCTCCGGGCCGTAATCCCAAAAAGCGAAAGCTTCGTCACCCTCCAGGCCCACCATGCGGATGTACTCGGCGTTCTCGCTAAACGCCGCCCGGGCCGCCGCGGGGTCGCGGTAGAGAACGCAACCGCAGCCCACCGGCAGGTAGAGCCACTTATGCGGATCGAGCGCCACCGAATCGGCCTCGCCGACGCGGCGGAAGAAGGCGCGCGCGGAGGGCGCCAGCGCCGCGAACCCGCCGTAGGCGCCATCCACATGCAGCCATAGATTGTGGGCGCGCGCCAAATCGGCGATCTCGCCGATCGGGTCCACCGCTCCCGTGCCGGCGGTCCCGGCGCTGGCCACCACGCAGAAGGGCAAGTGGCCGGCCTCGCGATCCTGGCGCACCAGACGTTCGAGATCCGCCAGGTCCATGCGCAGGTTCGCGTCCGTCTTCACGGAGCGCAGGTTGGCCGCTCCGATGCCCAGCATCGCCGCCGCCTTACGGATGGAGAAGTGAGCTTCCTCGGAGGCGTACAGGCGCATGCGGGCGCCGCCCAGGCCGTCGCGGACCACGTTCCCGGGCGCCTTCGCGCTGCGCGCCGCGGCGATCCCGGCAAAATTGGCCATCGACCCCCCGCTCACCAGCAGTCCCGCGCCGTCCGCGGGGTAGCCCAGCATCTCCTTGATCCAGCGGATGCACAACAACTCCATTTCGGTGGCCGCCGGCCCGCTCCGCCAGCAAGTCACGTTGATGTTGAAGGCCGCCGCGATCATGCTGCCCATCGCCGCCACCGGCATGCCCGGCGAAGAGACGTAGCCGAAGAATCGCGGGTGGCCGTTGTGGCGGCTGAACTCCTCCACCACCTCGCGCACCGTGCCCAGCAGGTCCGCGAACGGCTCTCCGGCGGATGGAGCGGGCTCGTCGAGCCGCCGCCGCAGTGCAGCCGAAGTGGTGGGGCGCAACACGGCACGAGCGGCCAGCGTGTCGAAATATTCCGCCACGAGATCGAGGGCAGCGCGGCCCATTTCGCGGATCTCCGCACCGGGAATTGAAAGGCTATTCGGCAAAGTGCCAGAGTAACACTTGCGCGATACCGCGCAAAATGAGTAGGGCGGGGCGCCCTTGACAAGTGTTGTCACATATGACAACACCACTACATGATGGGGATGAAATAGCCTCCGGCCAATGACCCCAAAGACACGGCCCGTTTCATGGATCGGGGCGGCGCTGAAGGAATTCGAGACGTTCCCGGAAGGGGCCAGATCGATTTGTCTTGCCGCCTTAACGATCGCAGCGGAGGGCGGCAAGGCCGACATTGTGAAACCCATGCGCGGGATGGGCTCGGAGGTGTTCGAAATTGCTCTGCCGCTTCGGGGCGATGCGTACCGCGTGGTCTACGTGGTGCAGATGGCCGAGGAAATCTGGGTGGTTCATGCGTTCCAGAAGAAATCGACGCAGGGCATCAAGACGCCACAGCGTGAAATCGATCTGGTCAAGGACCGTTTGAAGAGACTGAAGGTGATGTTGCGATGAAGAGTGAAAAGCTGGAAGTAGTGCGGGGAAGCGGGAATGTTTTCCACGACCTCGGGCATGAGAATGCGGATGTCCAACAGCGCAAGGCCATTCTGGCCGCTTCCAGCATCAAGGCGCTTGACCGGGACGGCCTGAGCGTGCGCGGCGCGCACCGTCGCACCGGAATAGCGGCAGCCGATTTCTCACGCATTCGTAACGCGGACCTCGGCCGGTTCACCATCGATCGCCTCATGTCGATCGTCAACCGCCTCGGGTCGCGCGTGGAAGTGAAAGTCAGAGTACGACGCACTGAAACAGTGGCGGACGAGGCGATGGCGTAGCGTTAAACCCCGGAATCGGTCTCAACTCAAGCCTTGGAGGAAGTAATTGGTGCGTTTTTCGCGGGCGATGGTGGTGGGGTCGCCGTGGCCGGGGAAGACATCGGTATCGCCGGGGAGGCCCAGCAGTTGGCCGTGGATGGATTCCAGGATCTGGCGGCTGTCGCCGCCGGGGAGATCGGTGCGGCCAATGCTGTCGCGGAAGAGGGTATCGCCGGCGACGAGTTTGCGCTCGGCGGGCAGCCAGAGGCAGATGCTGCCCGGGGTGTGGCCCGGGGTGTGGAGCACGTGGACTTCGGTGGCGCCGATGAGGAGTTTGTCGCCGTCCTTCATCGGGACGTCGATGTCCACGGCTTCGGGAGTGCGCATGCCGAGCCAATTGGCCTGCACGTCGAGCATGTCCTGGAGTTCGCTGTCCTCGAGGTTCATATAGACGGGGGCGCCGGTGGCCAGTTTGAGTTTCCGGGCGCCGCCGATGTGATCGATATGGGCGTGGGTGATCACGATGGCGGTCACGGTGAGACTGTGCCGGGCGAGCGTCTCCAGGATGCGGTCGATTTCGTCGCCGGGATCGACGACCATGGCCTGGCGGGTGGTTTCGTCGCCGAAGATGGAGCAGTTGCACTGCAACATGCCGACAGGAAGGATCTCGTGGATCATAAGGCGAGTATACTCACCAATATGGGCGAGATTCTAACGGCAATCATGCGATGGGTGCACATATCGTCGGTGGTGACGCTCATCGGCGGGATTGTGTACGCGCGATTTGTGATGATTCCGGCGGCCGGATCGCTTTCGCCCGACGCGCGAACCGCGCTGGATGAGAGCGCGGCGGCGCGTTTCCGCCCGGCGGTGTTCGCCGCGATGACGGGCCTGGTGCTCTCGGGAATCTTCAATTACCTGTCGAAGCCCGGGCACTCCATCTGGTATCACGGGCTGTTCGGCGTGAAGATGCTGCTGGTGCTGCACGTGTTCAGCGTCGCCATTCTGGTGACGGCTCCGAAGAATCCGCGGCGGTCGCGGCAGTTGTTCGGGGCGGCGATTTCGGGGCTGACGATCCTGTTCATAGCGGCGTACCTGAAAGGGATCGCCTAAACTAAGAGGATGAGCCTGGGTTACGAAGCGATGCGCCACGGGGCGGCGTGGCTGGATCTATCCACGCGTGGCCGGATTGTGGTGCGCGGGCGCGACCGCGCGCGTTTGTTGCACGCCATCACCAGCAACGAAGTCAAGAAAATGACGCCGGGGACTGGATGCTACGCCTTCCTGCTGAATCCGCAGGGACGGATCCAAGCCGACCTCTGTCTGTTCTGTCGCGAAGACCACTTCCTGATCGACACGGAGCCGGAGTTGCGCGAGAAGGTGCGCGTGCACATCAAGCGCTACATCATCGCCGACCAGGTGGAGTTGGAAGATGTGACGGCGGGGACGGCGGCGATCGGGCTGGAAGGTCCGGGCGCGGCGGCCATGCTGGCGGAGTTGGGCGCGCCGGTTCCAGCACTGGTTCCGGGAGCCGCTTACACGCACGCGGCGTGGGGGGATGCGACGGTGGCCGCGGTCACGGTGACGGGGCAACCGGGAGTGCGCATCTTCTGTCCGGCGGAAAAGGCTGCCGCGTTGGTGCATCGACTGGAGGCGGCGGGCGCGGTTGCGGCGAGCGTGGAGGATGCGCGGTTGGTGCGCATCGAGAACGGCAAACCGCGCTACGGGGAAGATATCCGCGAGACTTCCCTGCCGCAGGAGACGCAGCAGATGCACGCGGTCAGTTTCAACAAGGGTTGCTATTTGGGGCAGGAGATTGTGGAGCGGATCCGTGCGCAGGGCCGCGTGAACAAGAAGTTGATGCGCGTGGTCCTGGAGGGCGGCGAGGTTCCGGTCGCGGGCACCAAGACGACGGTGGACGGGGCGGAGGCGGAAGTGACCTCGGCCATCGTCTCGCCAGCGTCGGGGGAAGTGGTGGCGCTGGCCTACGTCCGCCAGTAAACCCGGGGACAAACCCGGGGACAGACGGAACGTTTTCCGGTTTCCTGCCACCGCCTTGCTGCTCCTTTGGGACCAGAATCCTCTGCCTGTTGAAATTCACCAGGCCATCTGGGACTGGGTACAAAGACTTAGCTGCTCACTGGGCATCCGCTCTGACAGGTACATGGGTGCGCCCAAGAAACCGGAAAACGTTCCGTCTGTCCCCGGGTTTAGCGCAAGCGATCGAGCAGGTCGTCGGGAACGCGCAGGCTGCCGAAGGTGACGTTGGGCTTGATGGCGCCGTGGTAATCGCTGCCGCCGGTGACGCGCAGGCCATAGTGGCTGGCGAGGCCGAGGTAAAGTTGGGTGTCCTGTGGGGTGTGATCGCTGTGATAGGCCTCGATGGCGTTGAGGCCGGATTGGCAGAGTTCGGGCATGAGCGCGGGGATGTCGCCCTTGACGCGCACCGGATGCGCCAGCGAGGCGATGCCGCCGGCGGCGCGAATCCGCGCCACTGCCTCGGCGAATTGCGGTTCACGGCGAAACACGTAGCCTTTGGCGGATTCGTCCAGATAATCGTCGAAGGCTTGCCGCAGGTTGGCGACGTAGCCCTTCTCCACCAGGATCTGCGCGAAGTGAGGGCGCCCGGTCATGCCGCGGCCCCGCGCCTCGGCCTCGGCGAGCGTGACGTCGAAGCCAAGTTCCTGGAGACGGACCACCAGGCGCACATTGCGGTCGCGGCGCTCCGCCTGCTGACCGGTGACCCAGGTGCGGAACTCGTCCAGATTCCGGTGGCCGAGGAAATATCCCAGCAGGTGCGCGGAGTGGCCGTGCAACTTGGTGGAAAGCTCGATGCCGCAGACCAGTTCCAGGCCGGCTTCAGCGGCCGCCGGCAGCGCCTGGTCGTACCCCTTGAACGTGTCGTGATCCGTGATGCCGAGGATGGTTACCCCGGCGCGATGGGCTTCCGCCACCAGTTGCGCGGGCGAACAGGTGCCGTCAGATTCATTAGTGTGCGAGTGGAGATCGATCAAAGCTAACCAGACCTAAACGTTCCAGTGTAGCCCAGATCTTCTCGACGCTCTGTTCGGGAGTCTCCTGGGAGGAGTGGATGGTAACCTCTGGCGCCCGCGGCGGTTCGTAGGGATCGGAGACGCCGGTGAACCGCGGAATCTCTCCGGCGAGGGCGCGCCGGTAGAGTCCCTTGACGTCGCGCTCGGCGAGCACCTCCACCGGGCACTCGACGAAGACTTCGACGAAATCGGGGATGCGCGCGCGCACTTCGTCGCGCACGTCGCGATAGGGCGAAATGGCGGCGGCGATCGCGATCGCGCCGTTGCGCGCGAGCAACTCGCAGACGAAACCGATGCGGCGGACGTTCTCATCGCGATCTTCCTTGCTGAAGCCGAGGCCTTTCGACAGATGGGTGCGCACCGCGTCGCCATCGAGCACTTCCACCCGCGCGCCGAACTGGCGCAATTTCAGTTCCAGCAAGCGGGAGATGGTGCTTTTACCCGCGCCGCTCATGCCGGTGAACCACAATGTGAATCCTTTGTGCATTTCTTTCGGTTCCGCTTCCGCTACGATATCGCGCGCCACCGAGCCATCGGGGGCGAAGTGAATTCCACATTCCTTTTTGGCGTCCTCCTCCCACCACCAGCGGCCCGCGCGCTCGCTTTCGCCGGGCTGTACGGCGCGTGTACAGGGCGCGCAACCGATGCTGGTGTAACCGCGGGCGTACAAGGGGTGCACGGGAACGCCGTGCCGCACGATGTACTCTTCCACGCAGCCCGCGCTCCAATCGGCCAGGGGACAGATTTTCATCCGGCCCGTGGGGCCGCGCTCTACCTTGGGAATGCCGGCGCGGGTTTCGGCCTGCTCGCGGCGCAGGCCGGTGGCCCAGGCCTGGAGGGTTTCCAGTTTGCGCTCCAGGGGGCGCACCTTGCGCACGTCGCAGCAGCGTTGGCGCGCCGGCACGCTGGAATAGAACAGGTTGGGTCCGTGAAACGCGACCAGATGTTCCACGTCATCGCGTTCCGGGAAGACGATCTCGACCGGGATGCCGTAGCGTTGGCGGACGGTCTCCATCATGCGATAGGTCTCGTCGGGGAGGCGGCCGGTATCCAGCGTGAAGACGCGGACGCCGGCGGAAATGCGCGACGCCAGATCGAGGATCACCATGCCTTCCTTCTGGAAGCTGGTGGCGATAGCGAACGAATCGCCGAACGTATCGATGGCCCAGGAGAGTATGTCCGAAGCCGAAGCAGCCTCGAAACGGGTGAAGTTTTTCAATCTCTATCAAGATTAGGGGATTAGGGGGACAGGTGTCAAATGCCCGCACACTGGTAAGATGTGAGGAGTGGATCCCGAAGTAAATCTAGACAGCCGGACGGAAATGGGGCCCAGCACCCATCCGGCGTGGCGGCGAGTGCAACTCGCACGGCATCCCAAGCGTCCGCATTCGCTGGACTACATCGAGCGCATTTTCACCGATTTTCAGGAGTTTCACGGCGACCGCGCGTTTGGCGACGATCCGGCGATTGTGGCGGGTTCGGCGCAATTCGCCGGGCGGCCGGTCATGGTGGTGGCGGAGCAGAAGGGCCGCGACACCAAACAGCGTTTCTTCCGCAATTTCGGCATGCCGAAACCGGAGGGCTACCGCAAGGCGTTGCGCGTGATGCAGATGGCGGCGAAGTTCGGACGGCCGATCGTTACGCTTTTGGACACGCCGGGAGCCTACCCCGGGATCGACGCCGAGGAGCGCGGGCAGGCGGAGGCGATCGCGCGCAATCTGCGCGAGATGGCGCGCCTCGCGGTGCCAGTGGTCGTGGTCTGCATCGGGGAAGGCGGCTCGGGCGGCGCTCTGGCGCTGGGGGTGGGCAATACCGTGCTGATGCTGGAGAACGCGGTGTACAGTGTGATTTCTCCAGAGAGTTGCGCGGCGATTATCTATCGCGATTCGGCCAAGGCGGAGCAGGCGGCGGCGGCGCTGCGATTGACCGC
>CABDZD010000515.1_pt1 | contig 12832 bp, 10 predicted proteins | sample 3421751 | NCBI WGS metagenome assembly CABDZD01 (sample SAMEA5534339, study PRJEB31848) | metagenome | biome: tundra; feature: field; material: soil | place: USA | collected 2013-05 | depth 0.45 m | reverse complement strand
CCGCCAGTGGTGCTCAAGTTCGATGCGTCGAGTCTGCCGGTGTGTCTGGTCACGGTAAAAGGCGAAGGTCTGGACGAAACCAAATTGCGCGACCTGGCGCAGTTTCAGGTGCGCAACCAGATCGCGGGTGTCCAGGGGGCGAGCGTGCCTCCCCCGTTTGGCGGGCGTTATCGCCAGATCATGGTCTACGCCGATCCGTTCAAGCTGGAGGCGCACCAACTCAGCCTGATGGACGTGGTGCGCAGCGTCAACAACGCCAACCTGATTCTGCCGGCGGGCGATGTGCAGATCGGTCAGTTGGATTACAACATCTACACCAACAGCCAACTGAGCAGCATCGCGGAGATCAACCAGTTGCCGGTGAAGACGGTGGGCCAGGCGTCGGTTCGCGTGGCCGACATCGGCATCGCCAAGGACGCGGAGCAGATTCAAACCAACCTGGTGCGCGTGGATGGCCAGCGCTCGGTGTACGTGCCGGTGCTCAAGCAAGGCGGCGACACCAATACCATCGCCGTGGTGGACGGCATCAAAGACGCGGTGGCGCACCTCTTCGACGTGCCCAAAGAACTGGTGACCCGGGTGACGTTCGATCAATCGGTGTTCGTCAAGACGGCCATCGAAACCCTGCTCCACGAAGGCGGCATCGGGCTGCTGCTGACCTCGCTGTTGATTCTGATCTTTCTGGGCAGCTTCCGCGCCACCCTGGCGGTGTTCTTTTCGATTCCGCTTTCGGCGCTGGCGGCCTTCATCGCGCTCAGTTTCGGCGGCGGATCGATCAACAGCATGGTGCTGGGCGGACTGGCGCTCGCGTTCTCGCGGTTGATCGATAACTCGGTCGTCGTGCTGGAGAATATCTACCGCCATCTGGAAGCCGGTGAATCGCCGGCCGTGGCGGCGGAAAAGGGCGGGCGCGAAGTGGCGCTGCCGGTGCTCTCGGCCACCCTGACCACGGTGGTGGTTTTCTTCCCCGTGACGTTTCTGTACGGTGTCAGCCGCTACCTCTTTTCGGCGCTGGCGCTGGCCGTGGCGTTTTCGCTGTTCGCTTCGTATGCCGTGGCGATGACGGTGGTCCCCCTGTTCTGCGCGCGATTCATCAAGGCGCCGGCGCATCACGGTACGCCCTCGTCGGAGGTTCCGGTGACGGTGGATCGCGTGCGCAGCCGGTGGAATTTCGGCGACCGCTTCAACCTGTGGTTCAACGACCGCTTCGAATCGTCCCTGAAAATCTACGACCGGGCGCTGGGTATCACCTTGCGCCGTCCGGTTGTCACGCTGGCCGTATTCGGAGCAATCTTCCTGGCGAGCCTCTCGGCGTTTCCGAAGCTGGGACTCTCTTTCTTCCCGCGCACCGACTCGGGGCAATTCCTCATCAACCTGAAGGCGCCTACGGGAACTCGCCTGGCGATCTCGGAGAGCGAAGTGATCAAGGTCGAGGCGCTGATCCGGCAAATTGTCGCGCCCCAGGATCTGGACATCATCGTCTCCAATATCGGTACCGCGCCCGGGTTCTCCTCCATCTACACCAGCAACAGCGGCGCGCATACGTCCTTCGTTCAGGTCAGTCTGAAGGAGGGGCACAAGACCGGCAGCTACCAGTACATGGCGCTGGTCAAGCGGCGGATCGAAACCGAGATGCCGGAATTGCGCGCCTACTTTCAATCGGGCGGGATGGTGGACGCGGTGTTGAACCTGGGATTGCCCGCGCCCATCGACGTGCAGGTGGCCGGAACCAACATGGACGCGGCCTATGCCACCGCCAACCGGCTGGCGGCTCGGATCCGCAAGATCCACGGCGTGGCCGATGTGTTCATTCCCCAGGATATCGACTACCCGGCACTGCAACTCGACGTGGACCGCACGCGCGCCGGCGAACTGGGTCTGGATCAACGCGAGGTGGTGGGCAACCTGATCACCGCGCTCACTTCGAACCAGATGATCGCGCCGAGCTACTGGATCGATCCCAAGAACGGCAACGACTACATGCTGACCGTGCAGTATCCGGAAACCCAGGTGCGGACGCTGAGCGATCTGCGCGCCATTCCGTTGCGCGGCTCGGCCAGCAGCCAGCCGGCGCGCCTGGATGCCATCACCAACATCCGGCGGGTCAGCGCGCCCACCGAAGTCGACCATTACCAACTTCGCCGCACCATCGATGTCTATGTGCGCCCGCTCGAAGAGGACCTGGGCAAGATCGCGACCGCGATCGATGGCGCGATCGCGGGCACGAAGGTGCCTGACGGGCTGAGCGTGACGTTGCGCGGGATGGTGCAGGGCATGCGCGCCTCGTTTACTAGTTTCGCAGAGGGCTTGTGCCTGGCCTTGGTGCTGCTGTACCTGATCCTGGTGGCGCAGTTCCAATCCTTCGTGGACCCGTTCCTGATTCTGATCGCCGTGCCGCCGGGCCTGGCCGGGGTAATCCTCACGCTGTGGGCGACGGACACCACGCTGAACGTGATGTCGCTGATGGGGGTGGTGATGCTGGTGGGGATCGCGGTGTCGAACAGCATTCTGATCGTCGAATTCACGCGCCACCTGCGCAGCGAAGGCATGGGCGTGCGCGGAGCAGTCGCGATGGCGTGCCGGGTGCGGTTGCGGCCGGTGCTGATGACGTCGCTGGCCACCATCATCGGCCTCTTGCCGATGGCCTTGAAGATGGGTGCCGGCAGCGAAGCGTACGCCCCGCTGGCGCGCGCCATATTGGGCGGGCTCAGCGTGAGTGTGGCGCTGACCGTGTTTCTGGTGCCGGCGGCGTACGTGCTGGTTTACGACAGGTCTCGATGATTATGTATTCTCCTACTTCGAAGCAATCGCTCCCTTACGGTCGCGGCTCAGATCGGAGCCGCGACCGTAAGGGAGCGCTGCTTATTTTCCTAATTGCGGTCGCCTGCGCTATGGCGCAGCCGCCGACTCATCTCACGCTGGCACAGGCACAACAACTCGCCATCCAGAACAATCCGCAATTCACCGCCGCCCGCTACAACGCGGCGGCTGCCTATCAGACGGCGCCCCAATACCAGGCTGCCTACGAGCCGACCGTCTTCGGCAGTTTCACCGGCGTCGGCGCCGATAACGGCAGCCGCCTCGCGGCCGGCGGTCTGAACAACCCGGTCGTGTACAACCACATCGGGTCCGGCCTCTCGATCGGGCAGATGATCACCGATTTCGGCCGGACGAGTAACCTGATCGCCATGGCCAAACTGCAGGCTTCCGCGCAGGATCAGGTCACGGAAACGACGCGTGCGCAAATCCTTCTAAGTACCAGCCGTGCCTATTTCGCCATACTACGCGCGCAGGCAGTGCTGAAGGTCGCCACCCAGACCGTGGCTGCCCGCCAAACGGTATCGGACCAGATTACGGCTTTGGCGGAAAACAAGTTGAAATCGAGCCTCGACGTCAGCTTTGCGAACGTCAACCTGGCGGATGCCAAACTGCTCCTGGTTCAGGCACAGAATGACCTGAAATCTTCCGAAGCAGACCTGGCGACTGAAATGGGGCTTCCGAACGAATCGGGGTTTGTTCTGGACGAGGAGCCTATGCCGGCGCCCATGCCGGACCGCGTAGACGAACTGATCCGTGAGGCGATCGAGAGTCGTCCCGAACTGAAGAGTCTCCGTCTCCAGCAGAGTGCCGCCGAGCGGTTCACCAAGGCGGAGCACGCCCTCTACTACCCTTCCATTGGCGTCGTCGGCACGGCCGGTTTCGTGCCCACCGGCTACGCAACGATTCCAGGACGTTACGGTGCCATCGGCATGAACGTCTCGATCCCAATCTTCAACGGCGGCCTGTTCAAGGCACGGCAGACGCAAGCCGAGTTGAGGGCTAAGGCCGCAACCGAGAACGTGAACGACCTGCAAAACCGCGTCACCCGGGATGTGCGGGTCGCCTGGCTGAACGCCACCACGGCATACGATCGCATGGCCTTGACACAGCAGTTGCTCCAGCAGGCTAGCTCCGCGCTGGATCTCGCCCAAACCCGTTATGATCTCGGGCTGGGAAACATCGTCGAGCTGAGTACTGCGCAGCTCAACCTCACTTCGGCACAGATCGCGGATACGAGTGCGCACTACGAGTACCAGACGCAGAGGATCCTTGTTGATTACCAGACTGGAGTCCTTCACTAACGACGCGGTCCAAGGCGCGCTGCCGGCGCCAGCCGAGGCCCCAACTCAAGACTTTGCTTCCAGGCGAGTGCGAGTACGGGTGGTCTGGGATGTGACGCTGGGCCTGTGCGCCGCTGCGTATTTGGCGCTCGTGTTGTTCGGCGACGTGGAGAGCCCGCTGCTTGCGATGGCGCTCATCTTCCTGGTGGCGTACGCGCTCATCCATCCTCATGTGCGCAACCGTTAGTTTAGGGGATTGGAATACGGTCGATTTGATCTCCAGATACTCGATTGCGAGTATGGGCTTCTCGCCGGGATCGTTTTACGCTATGGGTAAGCTCGCTGGGCGGCGTACGCAAACCATCCCCCGTCTCACCCCGGGGCACAGCACCGGCGCCGCCCGCGGGTATTAGTTATGAACTGGGTTGTCTCAGCGGTCCGCAGTTGGTTCCGTTCGGTCGTGCGAGAGAACGGTCTCCCCTCGCCTGGCGCTCCCGTAGGGCGCGGCCAAGCTTCCGCCCTGATGCCGGTTCTCCTCGCATCCGAGCGGGACGACGACTATCAAACGCTCCAGGCGCTTCTCCACAATACGCGGTGGAGCGTTGCACGGGCGTTATCCTGGGGCGAGGCGTCCAGTTTCTGCGGCCGCGTGGTGAACCCGGTCGTCTTGGTGGACAGGCACTTTCAAGGATCGGATTGGCGGTTCACGGTTGCATCGCTTCTCAATCCTACGGCGAACTGCTGTCTGATCTTACTATCGGACGTCTCCGACCCGTACTTATGGAACGAATTGGTGCAGTACGGAGGTTTCGAGGTTCTCGCGCGGCCATTCGAGCGCTCCGAGGTGCTTCGAACCCTGGCTTTTGCTCAAAAGCACTGTGAAGCCGACTGGCCGCCCTTGCATTTGCCTCCGGAGAATGGAGCCTCGCCGGCTGGAAGGTCTAAGTGATGACGCCTTTCCGTATTGCGTAGAGAATCACTTCCGCCCCGCTGTGGAGGTTCAGTTTCTGCATGATGTGACCGCGATGTGTCTCCACCGTGTGCAGACTCAGATTGAGGAAGGTCGCGACCTCTTTATTGCTCCTGCCCTCGGCCAGCAGTTGCAGTACCTCCCGTTCACGGGTGGTCAACAGATCGTAGCTGTCCTCGACCTTCCGCTCGTGCATTTGGCGGACGTAGTCTTCCACCAACATCTTGCCGATGGCCGGACTGAAAAAGGCCTTGCCTTCGCTCACCGCATTGACCGCATTGATCAGATCGTGTTCCGCGGAATCTTTCAGCAAGTACCCTTTCGCCCCGGACTTCAGCGCTTTCAGAACATAGCCCTCGTCGGAATGCATGCTAAGGAAGACGATGGCCGTTTGTGTGCCGCTACTACAAATCTGCCGCGCCGCCTCAATGCCATTCAAAACAGGCATGGCCAAGTCCATTACGACGACGTCCGGTTGATGCTGCTCCGCCAGCGCGACCGCTTCGCGGCCATCGGCGGCCTCCGCCACGACACGAAAACCTTCGTGGCTTTCGAGCAACATGCGAAGGCCTTTCCTGACGATCGTATGGTCGTCCGCAAGAAGGATTCGGATAGATCTCATTATTTCAACCGGCGTTCGCCGTAACCGCCTGAGTCAAGGGTAGCGCAACCCGCAGCAAGGTACCCTCGCCGCTCGCCGATTCCACGATGAGCCGGCCTCCCAGAGCGCTCACACGCTCTTCCATACCGATCAGACCCATCCCCCGTTCCTGTTGTGGATTGAACCCCCTGCCATCGTCTTGTATCGACAACAACAATCGGTCCGGCTCCTGAGTAACCGTGACTCTCACATTTCGGGCGTTCGCGTGTTGAACGATGTTGTGCAACGCCTCCTGAACAATTCGATAGATGCACGTCTTGTGATCTTCCGTGAGTTCGTCGGAGACCTGCTCGGCGGCCACCTTCACCCATATCCCGCTCCGCTTGGATGCTTCGCGGGCTTGCCACTGCAAGGCCGGAACAAGGCCGAGATCGTCGAGCATGGAAGGGCGCAACAGCAGGGCCATGTTGCGGACGGCGCCGATCGACTCTTCGAGCAGCCTCTTGATCTCGTCGGCTTTCTGCGACAGAGCGGATTCCTCCTTGTTGCGAATCAGATTCGAGAGGTTTGCCATCTCGACCAGCACGCCGGTGAGCGCTTGACCCACTTCATCGTGGAGTTCGCGCGAGATCAGCTTCCGCTCCTCTTCCTGCGCCTCCAGAAGACGGGCGGACAGTTGCTTCAATTCAGCCCGGGCATGGCTCATCTCCTTGTAGTGTTGGGCGTTTGTGCCTTCCAGCTTCAGAATCTTCCGTGTGCTGAAGATCGCCAGCACGAACCCTAACACAATCGTCAGGCCGATCGTGATCATCAGGCGGCTTCGGAATTGGCGGAAAGTCCGTTGGACCGCCAGCTTTCCGGAATTCAGTTGTGCTTCGTTGAACCGGCCGATCTGGTCGGCAATCGCGAGCATTGCGGTTCGACGGGGGAACACTTCATCGCGCAGAAATGCATATCCCGCCCTCTGCCGCTGCTCGGCCGTCCACTCGAAGGTGGGTTCCAGAACGCGCCAATAAGCAGCCAACTCCTGGGTGAGCACCGTAAACGGTTGCGCCTCGCCACTGCTCAGCAGCCGCAAGTACTGCTGCAACGCAGCATCCATGTCCTTTCGGGTTTCCAGGAGCGTGTAGCGATGGCCCTCGGCTTTACCGGCCTGTGGCTCTAGCAGGTAGTCCCTGACGTCGGTGCCGGAGAGATAGAGGTCGCTTCGAATACGTTCCAGGACTTGCGTCCGCAACAGAAACTCGTCGCGAATGCGATCGTTCGATGTCTGGATCTGTTGAAGGGCTTGGATCCCGTCAGCGCCGGCGAACGCCATGAGAATCAGCAATCCACCGAATCCGGCGATCAGCACCAGCCTGCTGTCCACCGTTGGTATGAAGCCGACCCGCGACGCCGCCATCGACTTCATTTTACCGTTTCCAAACGGAATCCAGAAACAGAGTGCTGGTCTGAGCGACACTGATGCTCTCGCTCCGCCAACCACAGACGCCGCTCGACGGTGACCTCGTGCGCGGTCCAGATGCTCGGTCGCAGCCGCTCGAGTTCTATCGGCCTCCAGAGCACATCGAATGCTCCGCGTTCCTGAGCGCTCGCCATAAACTCGCGGTCCACAAGGTCGGCACAAATGAGTGTGGCTACCAGCGGATGTACTTGCGCGGTCATCGCCAGCGCATCCTCCCACGAGCCATCAAGGAACGTTGTATCCGTAACCAAAACGGTTCCGTGGGTGGCAAGGAGGAGAAAGTCGGCCATTTCTACCGTGTGGGCGCGATGCAGGCGAATGCCACCTTGGCCGAGCATAGCCGCGTAAAACAGGACATCATGATCAAAGCAGGAGAGATAAACACAGTCCACTCCACCGCATCTCGAGGCTATCCCGCTCTCGGTCTCCGCCGGCGCCATGATACTGGAAATCTGTCTGTCCATGATCGACACGTGTCCTGGGTGTTGCCGTTCCGACTCTCAGGATACGACCAGAACAGGTTCCAAGGACATACGCGAAATAGGGTAGTTTTGGGCTGGCAGATCCTTCAAAGTGATGAACGAGTACAGAAGACCACCGATTCGGATGTACGTTTCTTCCTCGTGCTCAATGTTCCAATGACTTGGATTCTACCGGGGGTTCGAATCCCCCCCCTCTCCGCCAGCCAAATAGTTATCATGAACACCGTGGCCACTGTGTTCACCCGCACCCTCCCCCTTCTGATCGCCGTCACCGCGTGGGCGCAACAGAGTCCGCTGGTCTATCCCGGCGGGCACGGACCCGGCCGTGGGAAACATGTAGTGCTGATCTCCGGCGACCAGGAATACCGTTCCGAGGAGTCGATCCCGGCGCTCGCTCAAATCCTGGCCGTCCGCCACGGTTTCCACTGCACGGTACTCTTTGCCGTCAACCGCCAGACCGGCAAGATCGACCCCAACACCATCGACAACATCCCCGGCCTCGAAGCGCTGCGCCACGCGGATCTGGTGGTCCTGTTCGCGCGCTGGCTGGAACTGCCCGACGAGCAGATGAAAGAGATCGTCGACTATACCGAGTCCGGCCGGCCCATCGTCGCCCTGCGCACCTCCACCCATCCGTTCAACTATCGGAAGCACCCGGAAAGCCCGTACGCGAAGTACAGCTATGACCACAAGCAGTTCTCCGGCGGCTATGGCAGGCAGGTCCTCGGCGAGACCTGGATCGCGCACTACGGAGCGCATCAGAAGCAAAGCACGCGCGGCGTCATCCCGGCGGGAATGGAGAACCACCCCATTCTGCGCGGCGTGCGCGACCTGTGGGGAGAGTCCGACGTCTACGAGATCACCGCGCTCTCCGGCGACAGCCGGCCCCTCGTCATGGGCCAGGTTCTGATGGGAATGGACCCGGCCTCGCCGCCCGACCCGGCCAAGAAGCTCATGCCCGTCGCGTGGACCAAAACCTACACCGGCAGCTCAGGCAAACCCGCCCGCATCTTCACCTCCACCATGGGTCACGTCATGGACTTCCGCAATCGGGGCTTCCGGCGCATGATCGTCAACGCCTGCTATTGGGCCGTGGGGCTGGAGAAAAAGATCTCCGCCACGCGCAGTGTGGAGTTCGTCGCGCCCTACAATCCGCACCCGATCGGCGTGCGCGGCGTCGCGCCCTAAACGCTACGCAACCTCCAACTCCCCGGGCGACCACGGCGGCACCGCTCCCGCCCGCGAGGCCACCAGCGCGCCTAGCCGATTGGCGAAATCACCCGTCTTCGCCGCGCTCCAACCCGCCGCGAGGCCGTGCAGAAATGCCGCCGCGAACGCGTCGCCCGCGCCCACCGTATCCACCACCTTCACCGTGTAACCCGGGCACTCCGCCCGATCGTTCCCGATGCGCACCGCGCAGCCCCGTTCCCCGCGCGTGACGGCCACCGAGGGAGCCTCGCCCAAGTCCGGAAACAACTCCGCCTCCTCGTTATTCACTTTCACCGCATCGGCCAGTGAGAGTAGTTCGCGAACCAGTGCCGGCGTATAACAGCCGCACCGCAGATTCACGTCGTAGAAGCGCCGCGCGTCCGGCACGGCATCCATCACTCGACGCAACACCTCACGGGCACGGCCGTCCATCGGATACAGCGTCCCGAAATAGATCCAGTCGGGCCGCAACTCCGCCAGCCGCTGCAACTGCCCGTCATCCAGCGTCAGGCAATCGTAGGCCGCGGGCCGGTGAATCGTGAAGTCGGGATGGCCTTCCGCATCCAGCCGCACCGACACGCTTCCCGTCGGCCGGCCCGCCGCCACCTGAATGAACTCTGTCGTCAGGCCCAACGCCGCGGCCCGCTCCAGCGCCGCGCGGCCCCGTTCGTCATCTCCCACCGCGCTCAGGAAAATCACGCGGTGTCCCAGCCGGTGAGCGTGGACCGCGAAATTGAAAGGCGCTCCGCCCAGCCGCACCGAATCGGGAAATACATCCCACAAAATCTCACCGATGCTGAGGATTGTCATCTGATTCTCAAGAAGCTTGCCCGTCGCCCGGCGCGGCCGGCTTCCTTGCCCAGCTCCGCCTACCTCGCCCGCGTCGCATCCATTTTCGCCTTCATCGTTTGCCCACCCGCCGCCAGCGTCACCTCGCCTTTCAAATGATCCCCCTCGATCGCGACATCGAACTTGAAAGCTCCGTTGGGCACGGGCACCTCCATCGTGACCTTGTCCCCCTCGACGGCGCCCTTCTCGATCGGCAATTGCTCGCCCGCGGTCGGTCCCGCCGTGCCCGTGAGCTTCCCGCCATCCTGCTTCAAGATCAGGTGGATCGTGTCGCCCTGCGTCTGCCCGTCCGGCCCCGTGATCTTCAAGGTGCCGCTCCAGGTTCCCGAAACATCCGCCGCGCTGGCCACCAGGGCCAAAACCGCCGAGAATAGTACTGCCTTCAGTGCCTGCATGCATCCCCCGCTTCAGATTACCGCAGTCTGCCGAACCACTCCCGTGCCCATCCGTCCCGTAGTAGCCTGAAGATACCAATGACCACGTCGCGCCTCGGGCTCCTGGCGTTTATTCTCGCCGCCGCATTACGTGCCGTCGCCCAGGATGATGCCACCGCACTCCTCGCCAAGTCCGTCGCCGCCTTCGAGAAAAACCAGCAGAACGAGAAGCAGTGGAACTGGAACATCGTCGAAACCCGCCAGCTCCTGAACAGGTCTGGCGAGACCCTCCAGAGCTTCCCCTCCGTCACCTCCGAATCCGTGATCCGCAGCAATGGCCGCCGCTGCAACGCCCTCACCGCGTGGGGCGATGGCCGCGCACCGTACATGAAAGATGCCGATCCCGAGGAACGCTGTCAAGCCTTCAACGCCATCAGCACGCCGTTCCAGGTCGAACTCCTGCTCAAGAGCGCCACTGCCAAAGTCATCGAGCAATCCGCGTCGGCCATACGGATCTCCGTCCTCCCCGATAAATCGCGCACCAAATGGCCCGACTACGGTGTCCGCTGCGCGGCATCCATCAAAGCCACCATTGAACTCGATCCCGCGACCTTCTTCCCCATCCGCATCGAAGGCGAAGTCGCCGAATCCGGTTGCGACGGCCAATTCCAGCCGGTGGTTCATTACGAGACCTGGACGCGCCAGCCCATGGTCGGCCAGTTCCGCAAAGGCGCATCCTTTCGCGTCGTATACGCTCTGCAAAAAGACAAGTTCGACAATCCCGCGAACAGTTTCTGGATCTCTACCGAGCAACACTACGTGCAGCCCTGGAATTCGGATGCCCGTGTGCTCTACTACTGGGGCCGCCAGGTTCCGGTCAACCGCACGACAGGCCATCGTCTGGTCAAAGACATTCAAACCACTGCCCAGGAATTCGGCGCGGGTTCGCTGCTTCGCTTCGACAAATAGCCGCCTCACGGCAGCAGCACCATCGGCGACCGCCACACGGCGAACTTCTGCTCCGATGGATTCAGCACGCTCACCTGACAGGTGTATCTCCCCGGCTGTAACTTCCCGAGCGGCACGCTGAAGCCCACCGGCACCGCCTTCGATTTCGCATTCAGTCCCGCCGTGATCTTCAACGGCGCGGTCTCGAACGCCTTCACCTTGCCTCGGTAAAAACTCACGCTGGCTACCATCAGTTCCGTCTTCTCGGCCGCCGGCTGATAGGCTTCCAGGTAAACGTACATGTCCTGGTCTTTGCGGAACACCCGCGTCACGCTGGGAATCAGCTTTTGGTTGTCCTGGATTAGCGGGTTGGCGGCCAGCAGTTTCTTGTCGCGCTCCGCGCTGCCTACCGTCGCCGCCAGGTTTTCGCGCTGGTAACTCAACACCACGGAACTAAGCGGAAGATACTTTTGTTCGGTGGTCAGGTCCGGAATCACGAACTTGGTCTCAAAAGTCCCCATCTTGCCGGTCTCATTTTCGCGCGCCAGGAATTTCAGAGTGTAGGCGCCGGGTTGCAGCGTGAAGCCGGTGTCGTATTCCAGATTGCGCGTGGCCAACTGGCCGGCCGTCTCGCCTTTCAGTTTGACCGCGATGTCGTCGCGAACCGTGCCTTGCAGCACACCTTTCGAGTCCTTCACTTCCCCGATGAAATCCAGCCGCGTGCTTTCCGCGCCGCCCTTTCTGGCCAGTTCGATGTCGCTGCCCGGTATCTTCACCGATACCGGAACGAAGTACCGGTCGCGCCCCAGGCGGAAGTAATTGACTTCCATGGCCACGGTAAGATCCGTCACCGGGTCGCCCAGCAGCAATGCCTCCTGCAGTTGACGCTCCCGGTCGCCCGACGTGAACTGCTTGAACTCCTTGGAGGCAAAATAGCCCGTCCGGTAGTCGAGCTTGGCGCTGAGGTTCTTGTTGACTTGCACCTTGATGCGGCGGTAGCGGCCATCGGTGGCGGTGTTACTGCTGTAGTAGCCGAGGATGTAGTAACTGGAGATGTCCTTCTGCGCCTGCACCATGCCCAGCGAGAGATCGTTGTTATCCAACAGCGCCTTGCCGCCGGTATCGGCAGCCAGCGTGTGCAGCGTTTCCTGCTGCGATTGAAAGTTGCTTTGCGCCGTCCGCTGCGAACTGCCGGAGTACATGCCCTGCCCTCCCGGCGATCCCTGTGTGGCGTCGCCCAGCGGCGCCGTGGCCACCAGTCCGCGCGCATCCACCGGGTAGAACGTCACGTTGTTGCGGATTGCCGCATTGATGGTGGCGCGCAGTTGCGCCTGATTGTCGATTCCGGTCCGCGTCATGCCACTGGCGAAGTAGACCAGTGCCTTTTTCTCGGAGAGGCTGCCCAGCATCTTCACCGCCGATTCCAAAGCCGCCAACTGGCGGTCCGTGTTGAAGATGTTGAACTCGCTGTCGTCCTGCGTGTAGGCGGCGCCGCTATCGGCCTCGCTGTCATCGCTTGTGCTGCCGTTCGCCGTCCCGGTATCGGACGTGGTCAAACCCCGGATCACCTTGGTGAGCACGTCGCGATCCGCCGTGAAATCCTGCACGACGTTCAGGCTCGTGGCGTAGGTCATGACGGCCACCATGTCCGATGGCGTGATCTGGCTCTTGACGAACTTCAACGCCGCTTGCTCCGCGCGGATCTGATCGGCCACGGGCATGCCCGCCTGGTCGAAGAACATCACCAGCAGACGGCGGTCCTTGTACTTCACCTCGCCGGATTTGGCCGGCGCAATCGCCTTGGCCGACTTTACCGTCGCCGCACCCGGAGCCG
>CABDZD010000422.1_pt1 | contig 13918 bp, 9 predicted proteins | sample 3421751 | NCBI WGS metagenome assembly CABDZD01 (sample SAMEA5534339, study PRJEB31848) | metagenome | biome: tundra; feature: field; material: soil | place: USA | collected 2013-05 | depth 0.45 m | reverse complement strand
TCGGGAACGCTCTTCCATGCGGCCAGGCGCGCCGCCGGCACCAGGATCTGGTGGATTCCGGCATCGCGCAACGCGGGCGCGGTGTCCGCCGCGCCATCCCAGAATAGCGCCGGCAAAGCCGCCAGCAAGAGAAGCATCACCGCTCGATCACCTTGAGTTTGATCTTGGCGGCGTCGAAGACACCCAGCCCGAGTGTCGACGCGTACTCGACGTGGCCGGGCTCGCGGATGTAGTGATTGGTATTCGGGTTGGTATTATCCTTCCCCACATGGGACATCGAACGGTCGAAGATGGTAATGGCGCCTTCGGCCTTGCGTTTCTCCTCGATCAATTCGATGAGTTTGTGGTCCATGGCCACCGGGTCCGTGCCGAACATCATCTGTTTGGGATAAAAGCGGAATTGCGGCAGATCGCTGAACGGGCCGGCGTGCCAGACTCCGCGCAAGCCATCCATGATATGCAACACCACGCGGGAGCGCACCGGTTCGACGGCGGCGAGGACCCCGATAAATGACTTGGTGTGGGTCTTCTCGGAGTTGTGCGAACGGGCGACGTTCGAAAAGTTGCCGTAGGCGATGTTCTTCAGGCAGCCGGTTACGCCGGACGCCTGGTGCTCCTTCAGGTTGGGCACGTTGACGATCTTGGTGAAGGTCTCGGAGACCAGCCGTACCACGTTCGACCGGGTATCGTCTTCGCCGAAGAAACTGGTTTCGACGTAAGTCTTCGGATCGTAGTTGAGAATCGAACTGCGCGTAGTCTCCGCGGCAAAAATGTTCACCCCCGCGGGCAAGTACTTGCCGTAGCCCACGCTCTGCATCTGGTTTTCGAAACGCTCGTACACGTAGATCTGTTTGGCCGGCACGCCCACGGCAATCAGGTTTTCGGCGATGCCTGCCACTACTTCCGGACTGGAGCGGATTTGGGGCGCTCCCGAGCAGTTCACCTTGATACCGACCACGTCTTTGGGCGAAATGAAGCGCGCCCAGGCGTCTTCCTGGCGGGCATCGCCGGTGAGCGTCTTCATGCCGCTAGAGAGCATCTGCTTGACCAGTTCCCGATTCACCTTGCCGGAACCGGCGTCGATCGAGTTCTCCGAATGGACTCTGACCACCTGGCCCGGATAAGGTCCGGGCATCCCAGGCTGCGCCGCGGGTTTATACGCGGTGACCACGCGATAGGTGGGTTCGTCCGCTGGACTGGCGAGCAGCGGGGCGGCGGCAGCCACTTGCAGAAAGATTCGTCTATCCACGGTGGTGAGTGTACAACACGAGGGCACCCGGGTCAAACCTCCCGCCGGGATCCCAATAAAGGGACCTGATCTTTGAGGCAAAAAATAAACTTGCATTCCACGAGATCCAAAAGAGGCACGCTGGTATATACTACATTGCACCGGGGAGGGGGAAACAGAAAATCCCGGTCAACACTAACCAAAAAGGACGACTCAATGAAACTACCGATGGGAACGCTGTTGATGATGGCGCTCTGCGCCGGAACGCCAGTCGCACAGGCCCAAAACAAGGCCGTGGATGCGAAGAAGCCGGCAGCTTCGGGCAATGCTGCCGCGGATGAGCTCAAGCAGATCGAAAACGATTGGACGGATGCGGTGAAGACCAAGAGCGCGGAAAAGCTGGGGGAGATTCTCGCCGATGGCTGGGTGGGACTGGGCTGGGACGGCAAGACGCCGGACAAGGCCAAGGCTCTGGCGGACCTGAAAGCGCCTGGCAATTCGTTGGACAGCTTTGAAATGGGCCCCATGAAGGTTCGTATCTTCGGTAACACCGCCGTCGTGACCGGAAGCGACACCGAGAAGAGTGCGGAAAACGGCAAAGATACCAGTGGGAAGTATATCTGGACCGATGTGTTCGTAAAGCAGAACGGCAAGTGGAGAGCCGTAGCGTCGCAATCCACCAAAGTGCCCAAGTAGCCCGCCGGGGAATTAACGCAGCCGGAGGAGGCCAAACGCCTGGGGTACGTGGAAGGAGGTCCCCAGGGGAGGGCGCCAGGCATAGAAGGCCTTCTTCTGGCCGGCGCCGGCGATGCGGAACAGACCGATGCGCAGTTCGCGGCCCTCTTGCGGCGGGCGCCCATCGATGGCGCCAAATGGGATGCGCATCTCGCCATACCAGACCTTGTGCTGCGCATCGATGCGGCCTTTGACCATGTAGCCCGAGTTCCAGGCCATCCCCGCCTGGGTCTTCGGGTTGTCGCGATCGATCTCCAGATCCACCCACTCACTTTGCGGCGATACCTGGAGTTCCTTGTACCGGGCGATGTGCTCGAAGTCGCTTCCGATGAAGGCTTCGGCAACATCCCACTTCCATAACTCCGGGGTTTCGGCGGCGGGGTTGGGATCGGGCTTCAGATTCAACTCGTCATAGGGACAGATGAAGAGTAAGTAGAGATACCGGTCGCTCCACCGCGAGCGGATTCCGGTGGGCGCCCCGGGGATAAGTTGACCCAGATAGTTACGGTCCGCCGTGACGTGAGGCGCGGTGGCCCACAATTCTGAATTCGGGTCGGCCGTGAGCTCGAAATCGCGGCGGGAGTAAGTGCTCTCGAGCACGGCGGCGGGGTCGGCGGCAGCCAGAAACAGCAGGAAAGTGAGCAGCCAGTGCATGGGTTAACCTCCTTACGCCTGCGCGAACTGCGATTGGCGCGGCGCCTGGTAGGCGACATTCAGGTGCGGCGTCTCCAGCCGTAGATGGTCCTGGAGTTTCGACGTCAGGCAGCTTTCCAGCATGCCGCTGACCAGCAGCGTGCGATCCACGGGATAGGGCGCCGCTCCGCTTTCGATCAGTTGCTCCACCTTGTGCATCAGACACGCGGAGTAAGTGACGTTCGGCTCCGGAGTCAGCAGGAACTGGGTGGATTGGATCTGCTGGACGCCGCTCAAGCGCGCCGCGAAATTGAAATCCTTGATGGCCCCGTCGAGCATCAGCATGGCCGCCTTGAGACCATCGCGATATTCAATGAAGTAGGCCGCCGGATTCTTCGCCAGCACCCGCAACTGGCCCGACGCCACCAGGTCTTGCGTGCGGCCGTCTTCTACGGTGAGCCCGAGCGGCGTGTCGCTGCGCGAGAGCGCCGAGGTCAGCAATGCCTTCGAGTAGCGGCCCTCATCGCCGGCCTTCCAGACGGCGTCGCCTTCCAGCAATTGCACGGCCTTCACGCCGGTCTCGCCGCCGCTCCGCCGCTCCACCATGCATTGCATGCCTTCCAGCGCGTGAAAGTCCATCGCGTCGCTGCCGCCTTCACCCACCATCAACGCTTCCTCGATCTTGCAGCCGAGCGGCAGGTCGATCGCCGGCAGCCGCCAGGTCACCGGAAGGGACGATCCGGCCAGCATCGGAAACCGCAGGCGCCGCGAAGCGTCCACCATCGCTTTGGCCTTCTCGAAGCTGTAGGAAAGGTGCTTGTCGTTGTAGACGGGCACCGCGCGGCCGCCCTGCTCGAATACCTGGATGCATTGCTCGAAGAACTCATAGCGCGGATACAGCGTTTGCCCCTTTTCGTTGCGCGGGTAATTGCCGTGCTCGGCGACGATCAGCACCGCATCCACAGCCAGTTCCTTGCCGCCGCAGCGCAGGGCTTCGGCGACGGTGGGATAGACCTGGAATCCGAATTCGCGGGCGCGGTCGCCGCTCAGGTCGCCCGCTGGCTTCTGGTCCACGTAAAGCGACACCACCTTCATGTCGGGTTTGTGCCAGACGCCGCCATATGGGTAGCCGACGAGGAAGCGGTCGCCCATGTGCTGGGCATGCGAGAGCAGGCGGTATACGGTCGCGACGATCGCGATGCGCTTCGGTTGGCTCGCGGGGGCCGCGGCGGCCAGGGTGGTGGTCTGAAGAAAGCTGCGTCGCGTCAGCATCGTCATGTTCTCCAGAAGGTGGACTCTTTGGTGGGTTGGTAGCGGATGGCGAGATGCGGCGTGAGGTAACGCGTCTGCCCGCGGAACAGACTCTCCACGCCGGCCGCGGTCAGCCCGGTGGTGAGCAGCGTCCGTTCCAACGGATAGGCCGCCTTGCCGGAGAGGTACATCGTCTCGCAGTGATTCACCTGCGGGCTGAAGAAATCGGCGAGTGTGGTCCGGCCATCCGGCATCGGCAGGTACAGTTGGGTGGACCACGGTTCGCTCCGGCCGTTCACGTAGGCCGCGAAGTTGAAGTCCCGAACCAGTCCGTTCATCAGCAGCACGGTGCACTTCAGGCCATCGGCGTGCTGGTAGCGATATGCTACCGGATCTCTCACCAGCCGCCGCATATCCTCAACGGCCGGGAAAACATGGTTGAAGCCCGCCCGCGCCGGCACCAGCGTGTGGCTGCGGCAAAGTGCGGCATCCATCAGCGGCTTGGGCCAGACGCCCTGGCGTAGCGCCTCCCAGAATTTGTCGCCGCGGTAGGCCTGGATCCACTCGACCCCGGTCTCCCCGCCGCGCCGCCGCTCCACCATGCACTGGACGGTTTCCAGACCGTGGAAGTCGTAGCTGTCCACGCCGCCGTAGCACAGGCACAGCGCCTCGCCGATGTGCGCTCCCAGGGGCATCTCGACGGAGGGCGTACGCCATGTCACCGGCAGACTGGAACCGGCCATGAACGAAAACCCCATTTCGCGGGAGGTGTCGTACATCTTACGCGCCCACTCCCAATTCCACGAGAGGTGCTTATCGCTGAAGGCCGGCACCGAACGTCCGCTATCGCGAAATACCTTCACCACCTGTTCGAAAAACTCGTAGCGCGGGTATTTCGTCTGCCCTTTTTCGTTGCGCGGGTAATTGCCGTGCTCGCCCACAATCACCACGCCATCCACCGCCAGTTTGCTTCCGCCGGCAGTCAGGGCTTCCGCGATGGTCGGATAGATTTTCATGCCGGAGTGCCGCGACGCGCGCTCGCGGCTCAGATCGTTCGAGCCGGTTTGATCGACATAGAGCGACACCAGATCCATGGGAGGATAATGGTGCGTACCGTTCCAGCCGTAACCATCCAGCAGGCGGTCGACGATGTGTTGCGCGTGCGAGTATTTGAAATAGGCGGTGACAATGGCGGCGAGCTTTGGACGCACCAGACTGCTCATGGGAGGATTCCCGGGTAGCTACGATTATATGCCAGCGGCGTGCGGATTGGTTTGTCTGGCGGCCGCCGCGGTCTGGCTGGGCGCGCAGACCCCGGACGGCACGGCCGTTTCCGAACGCGCCCGCGCAGTGCACGCCCGCGCGCTGGTCTTCGATGGCCACGTTCACGCCGTGGATCGCGAGTTCTATCACGGCGGCGACATCGGCCAGCGGAAGGCCGACGGCCAGTTCGACCTGCCGCGCGCCAAAGAAGGCGGACTCGGCGCGCTCTTCTTTTCCATCTTCGTGACCGAGGACTACTATCCCGCCCGCCTCGAAACCAAACAGGCGCTGCGCATGCTGGATTGCGCCCTCGAACAGATCGGCCGCAACAGCCAGAGCATCGAAATCGTCCGCACCGCCTCGGACATCGAACGCCTTCACGCGAGCGGCAAGATCGCCGCCGTCCTGGACATCGAAGGCAGCTTCGATCTGGACGGCGACCCGGCCGTGATCCGGCAAATGTACCGCCTGGGGCTGCGCTCGGTCCAGCTTTCGGCGCACAACTGGACCAGCAACTATGCGGACTCCTGCTGCTCGCGGCCGTTATGGCACGGGTTGAACGATCGCGGCCGCGCGGTGATTCGCGAAATGAACCGCCTCGGCATGGTGATCGACGTGTCGCACGCTTCCGATGAGGCAATCTCGGCGGCCATCGACGCGAGCGCCGGCCCGGTGGTGGCCACCCATCACGGACTGCGCGCCGTCAATGACATTCCCCGCAATATGCCGGACTCGCTGCTGAAGAAGTTGGCGGCCAAGGGCGGTGTGATCGGCTTCCAACTCGGCAACGAGTTCCACAACCGCAAGGCGTTCGACTGGGGCGCCGCGCATGCCGGCAAAGCGTTCTGGGACACCACCGACATCTTGCGGCGCGGTACGCAGGTTCCGATTGACGAGCTCGACAAAATCGTCGGGCCGCAGTTTCCCATGCTGCCCGCCGAGATTCCGCGGGATATTCGAATGACCGTGGACGACTGGGTCGGCGTGGTTGGCCGCGCCATAGACTTGGTGGGCGAAGACCACGTCGCCCTGGGCAGCGATTTCGATGGTGGTCCGCCGTTGCCGCGCGGCATGCGCGACATACGCGATCTGCCGATGATTACCGACGCCATGCTGCGCCGCGGCTACTCCGAAGAGCGGATCCGCAAATTCCTGGGCGGCAACCTGCTCCGCGTGTTTCGCCAGATCACGGAAAAGGGGCAGCGTTAACCCAAAGGTCACCGCTCGCGAAACGGCTGCTCCGCTTCGTACAACTTGATCCGGATCCCGATGTCGTCCGCCAGCGCGGGCTGGTTCTCTTCGGTAGCACGTGCCTGAGCCCTGCGCGCCGTCAGTGCCGCGTTGGCGAACTGCCCCTTCTCGGCGTACGCCGCCGCGAGCGTGTCGAGCAGCCGCGCGTCGTTTCCGCCGGAGATCTCAACCGCTCGTACGGCGAACGCCAGCGCCTCGCCGCCGTGGCGGATTGTGGCATCGGGCGAGGTCGCCAGTACCCAGGCCGCCCGCCGCAAGGCTAGTGCGTCGTTGGGTTGCAGTTGGATAGCGTCGCGCCAGTGTGCCAGGGCCTCCGCGGTCCGCCCTTGGGCATAAAGCGCGGCCCCCAGGCTATCGTGGGCTTCGGCATATTTTGGGTCGAGCTCGAGCGCGCTCCGCCATTCCCGGATGGCTCCCGGCGCATCCCCCCGCTGGCTCAAAACCAACCCCAGATAGTAGTGCGCGGGCGCGTACCCGGCGTCCGACTCCAGCGCTTTGCGCAATTGAATGAGCGCCTCGTCCAGCCTCCCAACCTTGGCCAGCGCGCCGCCGAGGTTGGCGTGCGCCGCGGCGAAATCCGGCTTCAGTCCGGCCGCTCTCTCGAATTGCGCCACGGCTTCCTCCAGGCGCCCCGTCTGGACCAGCAGCACGCCGAGATCGTTGAATCCCCGGGCGGACGTGGGATCGGCCTCCAGGGCCGCGCGGAGCTTGATCTCGGACGCTTTCCGGAAATGCGCCGCGGATTCTTCCCGGTGGCCGGTCATGAGCAGCACGGTTCCCAGGTTGCGGTGGGCGGTTTCGTCATCGGGGCTCAGTTCCAGGACTCTCCTCCATTTCGCGGCGGACGCCTCGTACGATCTCGTCCTCTGCAGGTATGCCGCGCTGTTGAACAGGCGGTAATAATCGACCACGGGCCCGCCGATTTGCCGCAAGCCATCCGGCGCAATGTTCACAAACTCCGGAATATTCACCGCGCGGTTGGCCGCGGTGGCGTTTTCGATCAGAATGGGCGGGCTGTCGTTGCCGTCCGGGTCGATGTGCGTGAGATACATTTGCGTGTAGGGCGACCTGCTTTTTGACGAAAACACCAGCCAGCGGCTATTGGGCGAAAAGCTGTGCCACGAATTCATGCGGGGTGTGTTGCACCGCATACGCCGCGCCCGCCCGCCCCCCGCGGGCACAATGTACAACTGGCTGTCGGGACGCATGAGCTGCCCATTCCGGCATTGCACGAACACGATCCATCGTCCGTCGGGCGACACCTTGGGGAACGTGTTGCTCATGCCGTTGCGCGACGCGCCGGGGATCGGCTCCGCTGTGCCTCCCTGGCCGTTGTGGAACGCAACCCGGTAGAGGTCGTACTTGAGCTGGAGCTCGTTCGGGTCGTTGGCGAATTGCGCCAGCGGCACACCCGGCGGATTGGGGTCCGTGGCCTGGGCGCGGGCAAATACCAGGTACTCTCCGCCGGGGGCCCACACGGCGCCCATCTGCACATATTGCGGGTCATCGGCGCCGGGCAGGGGCTGCAGCACTCCCGTTTGGCGGCTGTACCAGCTCAGAATCCCGCGGGTAGGATAGAACACCTGGAGGAACCGGTAGTCCTTGAAATTGGCCACGTAATAGTTGCTGGGGGGCTCTTGCGAAGTGGCAGCCATCGAGGCCGGGTTGACCGTGGTGACCACGTACTGCCCGTCCGGGGAGACCTGCGACATGAAGCCAACCCGGACGTTGCCCTTCAGCTTGCCTTCCGGCGAACTCCACTGAATCAAGTCCTGCTGGCGGATTGCCATCTCGGGCGCAACCGGCGCCAGGATGTACATCCCCCGGTTACCCTGCAGGCCATCCAGATCCATCCCCATCGTCTTGCCGTCTGAGGAGAAGGAATGGCAATTGGCGCACAGCGGCAGGTTGTCCATCACCACCCGGCTGCGGACTTCGCCCACGTTGCGAACTCTCCAGGCGACCAGCGGGATGGCCTCCGCGGCCAGCGGTTTGATCACGCCTTTTTCCAGCTCCGAGGGCATCAGCGGCACGTCGCGATAGAAGATGGGCGCGCCTACCGCGTCCTTTGAAGTGCGCATGGCGACCTTTCCACGGGAGACGGCCTGCTCCGGGGCGTCACCACGAAAGCCGGTGATGGTCACCGTGGCGGCGCTCGCGACCGAATGCCGCTTGATGGCTTGCCACGTTACCAGGTCGGGCGTCCAGGAATGCGCCGCCGCCAGTTGGGGCGTGAGCTTGGGCGGCTGGTTGGTGTCGGCGACGCAATCCGGATCGATCCTGCCAATGCGCAAGCGCTCGCCCCTGGACGTCGCGTGAAGCGTGGCCGGGCCATCGCCGAACGAGACGTCGATCCGCCAGAAGACGGCGCTTTTCCCGCCATCGCGCCAAAGGAACGTCGGGGGCGTGATCTCAGGCGGGAAAATCGATCCTTCCTCCGGATAATCGATCGTGATGGCCGCTGTGGCGCGTGCCCGCGGCGGGATTGGCGCCTGGCTCTGGCGGGATTCCACGCCATCGGACGCGCTCGCGGCCAGCGCCATCAGAAGGCCCGGCAGGAGAATCACCCTGGGCGACACGCCGGCCATCATTCGCATCCCACCACAAGACCAGCTTACCGCCCGGCGTGGTCCCAGGCCACCGTGGAGCGGACTCTCAGTCTGCGGCGTGCCGACTCTTCGGGACGCGCTTTCGTGCGCGTGCGGCAGGCGCCCCGATGAGTCGGGACGCGGCAGGCACGAGTGCCTGCGCCACGGAGGCAAGTAGCCAAATGCGAAGTTATTTTTGCGTGGTCCCTAAGCCGAGCGGCCAAAGGCGCTCAGCACGCCAGCGATGGCGCGCGCGAGGCGATCCTCGTCGATCGATTGCGGGAGCGGAATCGAAAGCGTCTTCCGTCCGGTGTTTTGATCGTGCGATACCAGGCTCGACAGGCGTTGTCCGATGGGCTGCTCCGCCGTGCCGGCCGGAGCACTCTGCACAATCGCGGCCAGCGATTCGAGGAAGCGCAATCCGGTTTCGATCAACCCACCCGCGGTCTGTTCAAAGCCGTGCGCTGGCGCCGCAGGCCCCGGCACGACGGGCTGAGGCGGCGCGGCAGCGGTGGGCGGCGCGGCAGGCGTGGGCACGACGGGCTGAGGCGGCGCGGCAGGCGTGGGCACCGCGGCGGACCGTGCGGGAACGGCCTTGGGCGGGGCTTGGTCGATGATAGGTTTCGGACGGCCGGGTTGATTGGCAAAGATCTCTTTCATCGTCTGGAGGACACTCTTTCGTCCCAGCGCCGCGAAACTGACCTCGCCGGTTGGTGAGTCAAACACGCCCGCGAAGAGGGATTTCTTCAGTTTCAGCGTTTCCCACACACGCTCTTCGATACTGTCTTTGGTCAGCAGGTGAACTACGTGGACTGGATGCGCCTGTCCCATCCGGTGCACCCGGCCGATGCGCTGCTCCAGGCGCGCCGGGTTCCAGGGCGGCTCAAAATTGATCACCGCCGAAGCCGTCTGAAGATTCAGTCCCACGCCGCCGGCGTCGGTCGAGAGAAATACCTTGCACTCGGCATCGTGCCGGAATTTCTCCATCAGGGCGCCCCGATTTCGCGAAGGCACTCCGCCGTGCAGAGAGACGAATCCGAGCCCCAGCTTTTTGAGTTCTTCGCCGGCCAGGTGGGTCATGCGCTCGTACTCGCTGAACACCACCACCTTGCGGCCCTCTTCAATCACCAGCTCGCGGACGATCTCGCGAAACTCGGCGAGTTTGGGCGAATGGTTGGTTTGCTTGTCGAAGAGAAACGTGGAATTGCAGAGCATGCGCATATTCTGCAGGCAGCACAGGATACGTTTTTGGTCGATCTCGGAGAGCCAGCCTTGCCGTTCCCATTTGCGCATCAGAGCGCCCAGGATATCGTTTTGTTCGTAATACGGTTCGGCCTGCTGCGGGGTCAGCGATACGTGGAGAATCTGGTCCGTGCGGTGCGGCAGGTCCTTCAGTACCTCTCCTCGCGTGCGCCGCAGCAGGACCGGCGACAGTTGTTCGTGAATGCGGTCCAGCCCGCGATAACCGATCAGGGTTCCTTTTTCATCCTCCGTGCGGTGCTCATGCAGGAAGCGGAACGCCGGGCCGAGGCGGCGGCCGTCGATGAATTCCACCACCGAAAACAGCTCTTCCAACTTGTTCTCGAGCGGTGTTCCGGATAGCACGAAGGCATAGCGGCTTTTCAGTTGTTTCACGGTGCGGGCTGTGGCGGTGGTCCAATTCCGGATGCGTTGCGCTTCATCCAGGATGATCAGGTCGGGCGCCATCTCATGCATATAGCGCACGTCTTTGAGGACCAGTTCGTAGCTGGTAAGGTTGAAGAACTGGGGTGACGCATACAACTCCTGACGCCGCGGCAGCAATCCTTCGATGACCTGCGCCGAAAAGTCCGAGAACTTTTCGATTTCCGTTTTCCACTGATACTTCACCGAAGCCGGGGCCACCACCAGCACGCGCGCAATGCCCCGGCGGCGCCGCAGCAGTTCCGCCGCAGCCAAGGCTTGCACCGTCTTGCCCAAACCCATGTCGTCGGCCAGGACCACTCGGCCTCGGGCGGCGGCAAAAATGGCGCCCTGCGTCTGGTAGGGCAGCAGTTTGGTCTTGAGCACGCCATTCAGCGGGTCTTGTCCACGGCGAAGTTTTGCCAGGAGTTGCCGTTCCCACTCCAGTCCTTCGGAAATCTCGTTTTCGCGATCTACATATTCGAGAACGTCGCTGTAGATCACCGCATCCTGATCGGCATTGCGAAACACCTCCAGCACCCGATGAAAGCCGCGGAGGTGTTCGCGGCGCAACAATCCGGCTGAATCGAAGTACTCTTCCGCGATGGCCCGCAGAGCCGGCGGCGGCGAAGCTGGCATTCGCAACCGGATCTCAATGGTTTCTCCATATTGCAGCGAGATGGAAGAGCGGGTGCGCGCATAGCCCTTTCGCTCGAGCGCGGCGCCGTGGCGCCGCCGAAGCCGCAGAAGAAGCGCTTCGATGTGCTTACACGTCCCCAAAGTATTGACGCGGAAGTCCGGACACGAACAGTAGTTTTCGAATAGCCCCGGCCCGCGCATGGCCAGCCGGTAGGTTTTTCCGCTGGCGGACTTCACGCTATAGTCGCCGTACGGCTCTCCACTGGGCCGTTTCAGGATCTTGGCGATCGCGCCCGCCGCCCGTTCCCGCCGTTCGGTAATCTGCTGTTCAATCAACATGCCAGCGAATCCTCCTTCTTCGGACTAACGAGCCAGCATAGCAGGGTGCCGGCAAGCGGGTAGTGACGATCGAGCGCCGGCAGCCGCATTGCGGCCCGTCAGGGCCATGGGGATGTCATCGAATCGGCGCGGAGCCGGGATCTTCACCGGTCGGCGCAGGCGTCATGAGCAACTTATGCCGGCAGCTTGAGGGCCTTGACGCGGTCGCGCAATTGGGCGGCTTTTTCAAACTCGAACTTGCGGGCGGCTTCGCGCATGCGCTCCTCGAGCTCGCTGATGAAGCGGAGGCGCTGTTCGGGCGTCAGGTTGTCGACCTCTTCGTCCACTTCGAGCGGCACGGTGACGTAGTCGCCCTCGGCCACGGCCACCAGGCTCATATCGATGGGCTTGACGATGGATTGCGGCGTGATGTGATTGCGCTCGTTGTATTCCAGTTGCGTCTGGCGGCGGCGCGCGGTTTCCGACAGCGCCTTGCGCATACTGTCCGTCATGACGTCGGCATAGAGGATGGCGTGCCCCTCCACGTGGCGCGCGGCGCGCCCCATGGTTTGCAGCAGCGCGCCCCAGGAACGCAGGAAGCCTTCCTTATCGGCATCGAGAATGGCGACGAGCGAGACCTCCGGCAGGTCGAGGCCTTCGCGCAGCAGGTTGATGCCGATCAGCACGTCGAACTCGCCGCGCCGCAGGTCGCGCAGGATGCGTATGCGGTCCAGGGTGGTAATTTCCGAGTGCAGATAGCGGCAGCGCACGCCGACCTCGGAATAATACTCCGCCAGGTCTTCGGCCATGCGCTTGGTGAGGGTGGTGACGAGCACGCGCTGATTGTTCTCCACGCGGCTGTGGATCTGGCCGAGCAGATCGTCCACCTGTCCTTTGACGGGGCGGATCTCCACGGTGGGGTCCAGCAGGCCGGTGGGGCGGATGATCTGCTCCACCACCACGCCGGCCGTTTTGGTGAGCTCGTAGGGGCCCGGCGTGGCGGAGACGTAGACCAGTTGGTTGACGCGGTGTTCGAATTCCTCGAAGGTCAGGGGCCGGTTATCGAGCGCGCTCGGCATGCGGAAACCGTGAGCCACCAGCACCTCCTTACGGGACCGGTCGCCATGGTACATGCCGTGCAGTTGCGGGACGGTCTGGTGGCTTTCATCGAGAAACATGAGGGCATCGTGGGGCAGGTAATCGAGTAGGGTGGGCGGCGCTTCGCCGGGCAGGCGGCCGGAGAAGTGGCGGGAGTAGTTCTCGATGCCGTGGCAGTAGCCGATCTCCTTCATCATTTCGAGATCGAACATGGTGCGCTGAAAGAGGCGCTGCGCCTCGATGAGTTTGCCCTGTTTCTGCAGCTCCTTGTGCCACCACTCCAACTCATTTCGGATGCTGTTCATGGCAGCCTCCTTGGTGGCGGCCGACATGACGTAGTGGGTCTTGGGATAGATCGGCAGGCGCTGGTAGGTCTGCTTGACCTGGCCGAGGAGGGGGTCGATCTGCGAGAGGTTCTCGACCTCATCGCCCCAGAGTTCGATGCGATAGGCATCGTCGTCGTAGGTGGGGAAGACCTCGATCACGTCGCCGCGCACGCGGAAGGTGCCGCGGCGGAAATCGGTGTCGTTGCGGTCGTAGAGGATCTCCACCAGGCGGGTAACGATCTGGTTGCGCGAAATGTGCTGACCTTTTTCCAGCATGAGCAGCATGCCGTAGTAGGCCTCGGGGGACCCCAGGCCGTAGATGCAACTGACGCTGGAAACGATGACGCAATCGCGGCGCTCGAAGAGGCTCTTGGTGGCGGCGAGGCGCAGCTTGTCCAACTCGTCGTTGACGGTGGCGTCTTTTTCGATGTAGACGTCGCTGGAGGGGATGTAGGCTTCGGGCTGGTAATAATCGTAGTAGCTGACGAAGTACTCCACGGCGGCGTCGGGGAAGAAGGTCTTGAACTCGTGGTAGAGCTGGGCGGCGAGCGTCTTGTTGTGCGCCAGGATGAGGGCCGGGCGGTTGACCGCCTCGATGACCTTGGCCATGGTGAAGGTCTTGCCGCTCCCGGTGACGCCGAGCAGGACCTGGTGCTGCTCCCCTTCGCGAACGCCGCGCGTGAGTTCCGCGATGGCGTTCTCCTGATCGCCGCGAGGCTGGTAGGTGACGGCCAGTCGAAAGCTCATGAGTCTAGATTGGCACAGGCGTCAAACGGTGGAAAGGTCTCGCGCAAAGAGCGCCAAGGGCGCAAAGAAAACCCAAGAAAACTCTGGACTATGTTTTCTCGCGATTTTTCCTTTGCGAACTTGGCGCTCTTTGCGCGAAACTCTCTTATTGCAATGTCGCGGGCTTCGCGGAGCCGGAG
>CABDZD010000357.1_pt1 | contig 14924 bp, 12 predicted proteins | sample 3421751 | NCBI WGS metagenome assembly CABDZD01 (sample SAMEA5534339, study PRJEB31848) | metagenome | biome: tundra; feature: field; material: soil | place: USA | collected 2013-05 | depth 0.45 m | reverse complement strand
CTGTCCCCGGGTTTTTACCGCCGGCCCCACCCGCCCTATGCCGCCTTGCTGCCCACCTTCTTTTGAATCTCGCGTACGGGTTCGTCGCTGCCTGCAATCAGGGGATAGACGATGCCCGCTAGGCGCGCTTCAGCTCACCCTCACCGCTATCGATACCACCGCGTGTTTCGGAATCGCCACTTCCACTGTGCCGCCGCGGACGCTCACCGCCAGTGGCGCGAGCTTCACTTCGTCCGGACGGTCGAACGTGTTCCTGGCTGTCATATCGACGTGCGTGAGCACGCTGCCGCGCGCCTCGGCGGCATTTCCGGCCGCCAGGCGGATGCGCGCTGTCACCGGCGAATCGAGCGAGGGATTGGTCAGCGTCACCGTCAGCATTCCCTTCTTGAGCGACGCGGAACCCGAAAGGCCTGGCATCTTCACACTCCCGCCGCTCGCGGGCACCTCCAGTTCGTCGCAGCGCACGCGCAGCGGCACCGAGAGCGCCCCCATGTGGTTCTGGTACATCTCGAACACGTAGTAGACCGGCGTCCGCGTGAAGCGGTCTCCCTGCGCCAGAAACAGCGAGTGGATGCAATTGATGGTCTGCGCGACGTTGGCCATGGCGACCTTATCGGCGTGCCGGTTGAAGACGTCGAACGTCACCGCCGTGTGAAGCGCGTCGCGCAGCGTCAGCGGCTGGCTGAGCAGGTGCGCGGGCGCGGTCTCTTCTCCGGGTGGATACCAGACGCCCCACTCGTCCACAATCAGCTTGGTGTGGTGACTGGGATCGTACTTGCCCATGAGGGCCCAGTGGCGCTCGATCACACTCTCGGTGCGCAGCCCCTCGCGGATCACGTCGTACCAGCCGCGCGCGTCGAAGGTGGCAACTCTCTCTTTGGTGTTGCGGAAATCGGTGTAGAAGTGCATCGAAAGGCCATCGACCGCACTCCGGTGGCCGCCCTGCATGGCTTCGAAGAACCCCGTCGTCCAGCCCAGGTCGAGGTCGCGCGAATGGCCGCGCGGGCCGACGGCCACCAGATACGGCTTCGGCGCGTAGGCCGGGAACTGGGTCACGAACCGCCGGTAGAGTGTGGCGTACTCCTGAGGCTTCATGTCGCCGCCGCATCCCCAGCTCTCGTTGCCGACGCCCCACCATTTCACGCCGAACGGCTCCGCGTCGCCGTTGGCCGCGCGCTCGGCGGCCACGGACGCGGTGTTCGCCGGAGCGTTGCAGTAAAGCACCCAATCGTGGAATTCCCGCGGCGACCCCGAGCCGACGTTGGCGGCCAGGTAGGGCTCGGCGCCGGTGAGGCGGCACAGACGGATGAACTCGTGAATGCCGAACTGGTTGGTCTCGGTGTGGTCCAACCCGGGCGGCATACGGTCCTGCCAGAAGTTGTACGTGCGCGGGCGCGGCCCGCGGCCGATGCCGTCGCGCCAGTGGTAGCCGTCGGCGAAGCAGCCACCGGGCCAGCGGTAATTGGGCGCGCCGATGCGCTTCATATCGTCGACGAACTGGCGGCGGATGCCGTCGAGGTTGGGTATCTTGGAATTCCGCCCCACCCAGATGCCGTCGTAGATCACGGCGCCGAGGTGTTCGATGAAATGCCCGTAGATGTGCGGGCTGATCGCGGGTCCCGGCGCTTGCGGGGAAACTTCGATCTCGGCGCCGGCGGCAAACGCCGGGCGCAGTCCGGCCATCAGGCCGGCGGTGGTGCAGGCGGCGGCGCGCAGGAGGTTTCGGCGGTTCATATGTCCCTCGCTCTGCTGACAGATCGACTAAATCATAACTGAATTGGCGTTAGGATGATCATGATGAACCCCAGCGAACTTGCCAAGCTTGAGGCGCTGCCGCTCCATTCGCGTACTCCTATCGAGTGGGCGCACGCCGTGCTGGCCGACCCGCTGCGTTTGCTGGCCGACCACGCTTTTCTGGAGAAGAAGGCGGCCACCAACGCGCTGGAACTGCTCACGCGCTGGCCGGGTGAATGGCTCCCGGGGTGGGTCGAGACGATGACGGGCGTTGCCCGCGATGAAGCGGCGCACCTGGCGCAGGTGACGCGCATCCTGCTGCGGCGCGGCGGGCGTCTGGACCGGGTCCACAAGAACCCGTACGCCAACTCGCTGCGGCTACTGGTGCGGAAGGGCGATCCGGCGGAGATTTTGGACCGGCTGCTGGTTTCGGCGGTAATCGAGGTGCGCTCCTGCGAACGGTTCGCGGTGCTCGCCGCCGCCAGCGCCGACGCGGAATTGGCGAGCTTCTACGAAGCGCTTTTTTCCTCGGAATTCGGGCACTACCGGGTGTTTCTGGAACTGGCGCGGAAGATCGCGGACGCGCCAGCGGTGGAGGCGCGGTGGCAACAGTTGCGGGCGGCGGAGGCGCAGATTCTGGCGGGGCAGGAGGCCGGTCCACGGATCCACTCCGGCTGCCTGCGTGGTGATGGATAATTTGCTACACTCAGCCAGCGTTAGGAGTTAGCTGCCATGACGATCAAGTCCTCCTTCGGTGCTGTGAAGCTGGATGTCAATCCAGGCGCCCATCCATCAGCCGCGGTGCTCGAACCCGAGACTCCGTTCCGCATTCTGTTGTTCGGCGACTTCAGCGGACGCGCTGCGCAAGCGGCGCAGTCATCCACGGGTTGGAAGCCCGTGGAAGTCGATCGCGACAATTTCGAGGAAGTGCTGGCCGGCGTGGGCCCCGGGTTTTCCGGCATGCGCTTCCGGGAACTGGACGATTTCCATCCAGACCGGATCTACCAACAAAACAGGCTATTCCAGGCGCTGCGCGAGGTGCGGCGGAAACTGGAGCAGCCGGCGACTTTTGGCGAAGCTGCCGCCGAGATCCGTGCATGGGCGCAGGAGCAAGCCCCGCCAACGGCGACGGTGCGGAAGGCGCCGCCGGCGGAAGCGCAACGCCCCGCTCTGCCGGACGCGGCGCCGGGCGTCAGTCTGCTGGATTCCATTGTGGAGGCCGCGGAACCCAGAGCGCCTTCGTCCGTGACGCGCCGCGGCGGCCTGCAACGCTTCGTGGAGAGCGTGGTGGCGCCGCATACCGTGCCGGCGGAGAACCCTGAACTGCCCCGGTTGCGGGAGATGGTGGACGCGGAATCGGGCGCGCGCATGCGGGCCCTGCTGCACCACTCCACGTTTCAGGCTCTGGAGGCTGCGTGGCGGGCAGTGTTTCGTCTGGTACGGGCGATCGAGACCGGCAGCCAGTTGAAGTTGTATCTGCTGGATGTCTCCAAGGCGGAACTCGCGGCCGACCTGAGTGCGGCGGACGATCTTCGGGAGAGCCAGATGGGGCGCATTCTGGTGGAAGAGACCGTGGGCAGGGGAGGGGACCCGTGGAGCGTGGTGGCGGGCAATTATGCATTCGCGCGGACGGTAGGCGATGCGCAGATGCTTGGCCGCCTTGCCAGGATCATGAGCTTTGCGGGGGCTCCATTTCTGGGTGAGGCGGACCCGGGGAACAGCGGGACGGAGACCGAAGAAGCGGCGCGGGACTGGGAGCGGCTCCGCCAATTGCCGGAAGCTTGCTGGATCGGCCTGGCGATGCCCCGATTCCTGTTGCGGCTGCCGTACGGGAAGAAGACCAACCCCGTGGAGAGCTTCGATTTTGAGGAGATGCCCGGCGCCCCGGGCCATCGACAGTATCTCTGGGGCAACCCCGCGTTTGCCTGCGTTGAACTGTTGGCGGAGGCGTTCGCCAATGACGGATGGGAGATGCGGCCCGGGGCGTATGCGGAGATCGACAGACTGCCCGTGCACGTCTTCGAAGCCGATGGCGAGAAGCAGGTCAAGCCCTGCGCCGAAGTCCTGTTGACGGAGCGCGACATCGATTGGATTCTCGACCAGGGATACATGGCGCTGGCCTCCATACGGGACCGGGACGCGGTGCGGTTGGTGCGATTCCAATCCATCGCGAAGCCACTGGCGCGCCTGTCGGGCCGCTGGGGTTCCTAGGCCGGACGGACCCCGAGCTTTCGCAGAATAGTGATCATCGGACACCAGTTGGTGAAAGCCGATTGAAACAGATTCAGCCCCACGAAGGCGGTGAACAGAAACCAGTTGGGATGCACCCAGTAGCCCATAGCCACGCTGGCCATGACGAAAAAGCCGGCGATCAAGCGGAGATAACGTTCGATGGACATACAACCTTCCTCCTGCGATTCACAACGAAGTAAACGATTGGGACCGTCATACGGGAAAGCGCCAGCGATGCCACTTCGCCCGCCATCAGCGCGATGGCGAGGCCCTGAAATATGGGGTCGAAGAGAATGATCCCCGCCCCCACCACTACCGCCGCGGCCGTCAATAGCATGGGACGGAAGCGCACCGCGCCCGCATCGATGACCGCTGCGTCCAGCGCCATACCCTCCTGCAAACGCAGCTCCACAAAATCCACCAGGATGATGGAATTCCGAACCACGATTCCGGCGCCGGCGATAAAGCCGATCATCGAGGTGGCGGTGAAAAACGCGTTCATCATGCCGTGCGCCGGCAGAATGCCCACCAGCGAGAACGGAATCGCCGCCATGATGATGAGCGGCGTGACGAACGATTGGAACCATCCCACGACGAGCGCGTAAATGAGGATGAGCACCGCGGCGAAGGCGATCCCCAGATCGCGGAATACCTCGTAGGTGATGTGCCATTCGCCATCCCATTTCATGGAGTAGCGGTCGGAATCGGTGGGCAGCGCCGCCATGTGCTGTTCAATGGCATAGCCTTCGGGAGCTTTGAACTTGTCCATTTCCGGTCCCAGTTTCAGGATGGCGTAGACGGGGCTTTCCATGGCTCCGGCTACATCGCCGGTCACATAAGTCACCGGCATGAGGTTCTTGTGGTAGATGCTCTTTTCTTCGACGGCCTGCGTGACCTTGACCAACTCGCGGAGCGCCACCAGGCGGCCCGCGCGGCCAGTGACATTCAGATTCTGAATGCGGTCCACATCGGAGCGGCTGGCGCGGTCCAGCCGGACCATCAGCGGCACGTCTTCCTTGGCGGAATCGACGTGCAGCAACCCGGCCTGATACCCGGCGGACGCCACCTGCACGGAGCGCGCGATATCGTCTTCGGAGATGCCGTTCAGCGCGGCCTTCTCTTTGTCCACCAACAGGCGGTACTTCGGCTGGTCATCCTCCACATACCAGTCCACATCTACCACACCATCGGTTCGCTTCCATAGATCGCGAATCTGTTGGGCGATGCGTATGCGGCCCTCTTGCACCGGCCCGTAGACCTCAGCCACGAGCGTCTGAAGGACGGGCGGACCGGGCGGCACCTCCGCCACCTTGATGCGCGCCCCAAAGCGATTGGCGATGGGCAGCAGGCGAGTGCGCACCTGTTTGGCGATCTGGTGGCTTTGCAGTTTGCGATCTCCCTTGCCGAGCAGGTTCACCTGGATATCGGCTACGTTCGACCCGTGGCGGAGATAGTAATGCCGCACCAGGCCGTTGAAGTTGAACGGGGATGCCGTGCCCACATAAGTCTGGAGATTGACCACCTCCGGTTGGCCCAGCGTCGCTGTGGCGAGCTCGCCGGCAACCCGGGCGGTTTCTTCGAGCGTGGTGCCGTTGGGCATGTCCACGATCACTTGAAATTCGCTCTTGTTGTCGAAGGGCAGCATCTTGACCTTGACGAACTCGAAGTAGAACAGCGAACAGGACGCGAGCAGCAGGACCACGACGCCGCCCAGGAATCCCCAGCGCAGCGGCGCCCGGTGCAGGATTGCTCCCATCACGCGCCGGTAGAGTCTGGTGACGAAATCCTCCCGTTCGCCGTGCGAAGCTTCGTCCGAAGGCTTCAGAATGCGCACTGCGGCCCAAGGTGTCACAATCAACGCGACCAGCAGCGAAAAGACCATGGCCGCGCTGGCGCCGATGGGGATCGGCCGCATGTACGGCCCCATCAGCCCGCCCACAAACGCCATCGGCAGGATCGCGGCAACCACGGTGAGGGTCGCCAGAATTGTGGGATTGCCTACCTCGTCGACGGCCTCGATAGCCACTTCGTAGGGCGGGCGAGCGCGGTTCGCCGGCATACGCCAGTGACGGACAATATTTTCCACGATTACAATGGCGTCGTCCACCAGAATGCCAATCGAAAAGATCAGGGCGAAGAGCGTGATCCGGTTCAGCGTGTAGCCGTACAGGTAGAACACGGCAAGCGTGAGCGCCAGCGTTACCGGGATGGCCAGGAACACGATCAGCGACTCGCGTATCCCTAGCGTGATGGCGATCAGGAGGCTGACCGAGATGACGGCGATCAGCATGTGCAGCAGCAGTTCGTTCGATTTTTCGGCGGCGGTTTCGCCATACTGCCGGGTGATGGCTAGCTGGACGTCCGAAGGGATCACTACGCCCTTCAGCGGCTCGATGCGGCGCAGCACATTGCCGGCGACTTCGACCGCATTCGTGCCCTTGCGTTTGGCAATCGAAATCGTCACTGCGGGCAGAGATTCCCTCGACGCGGCATTCACCATGCGCACGTACTCGGTGGGTTCGGCGCCGCCATCGGTGACATCCGCGACGTTGCGCAAGAACACCGGTTTATCACCCGCGACTCCGACCACGACGTTTTTCACGTCCTCGGAGGTGCGCAGGAACTCGCCGGTTTCCAAGAGATATTCGCGATTTCCCGAGTCGAACTTGCCTGAAGGCAGCCGTCGATTGGAGACGCCCAGCGCGAGCGCAACCTGCAACGGCGACATTTGATAGCCTGCCAGCTTTGCCGAATCGAGCACGATGCGCACTTCGCGCCGCTGCCCGCCCATCAGGGTAACGGCGGAGACATCCGGCACTTGTTTGATGGTGTCATCGAGTTGGGCCGCGATGCGCCGCAAATCGAAATCGTTGTACCGGCGGCTGGAGAGCGTGAGGGCGAGAATCGGCACATCGTCGATGGAACGCGGCTTCACCAAAGGCTGCGAAGCGCCCGGCGGGATCAGGTCGAAATTGGCGAACAGCTTCTGGTTCAGCCGGACAATGCTCTTCTCTTCATCCTGGCCCACATAGAAGCGCACGATCGCCATCGACATGCCGGGGCTAGAGGTGGAGTAGATGTACTCCACGCCCGGGATCTCCCAGAGGAGCTTTTCCATGGGCTTGGTGACCCGCTCCTCCACCTCATGCGCCGAAGCGCCGGGCATTTGCACGAACACGTCGATCATCGGCACGATGATCTGCGGCTCCTCCTCGCGCGGCAGCTTCCACACGGCAAACGCTCCCGTGAGCAGCGCGGCACAGATTAGAAGAGGCGTCAGTTTGGAGGAGATCCACGCCTGAGCGAATCGCCCCGCGGGACCCAGGTGGCGCGGTTCGCTCATTGCCGGACCTCAACCCTGGCGCCATCCTGCAACCCCACGGGCAACGGCAGCACCACCTTTTCTCCCGCGTTCAGGCCGGACAGAACTTCCACCGCGTCCCCGGTGCGCCGTCCCGTGGTGACCAGCCTGGTATGGGCTGCGCCGTCCTCGACCACAAATACCGATTGCAACTGGCCGCGCTCCATTAGGGCGGCAAGCGGGACGGCCACCACCTTTTGCATGCCGAGCGGGAAGATGGCCCGCCCAAACATGCCGGTGCGCAACTGCGGCGTCGCGGGAAGGTCGAGCTTCACGATATAGGTGCGCGATGCGGAGTCCACCGAGGGAACGATCTCGGAAACGCGCGCATTCAGTTTGCGGTGGTTGTCCCCGGTCGCCGCGTCGATCACAACTTCCACCGCTTGGCCCACGCGCACGTTGGCCAGTTTCGATTCGTCCACCGACGCTTCCAGGCGGTAGAGGCCATCCTGCTCGATGGTGAGCAGCGGCGCGCCCGGCGTGGCCAGATTACCCGGCTCTGCCGTCCTGGTAATCACCACCCCGGAGAAAGGCGCGGCCAGCTTGGCGTAATCGCGCATGATTCCGGCGGCGCGAATTTCCTGCTCTACCACCGCCATTTTGGAATTGATTTGCGTGCGCCGGGAGCGCACCATGTCGTAATTTGCCTGAGCTGCCTTGAGCCGTGCCGAGGCTTCATCCAACTCCTGATTGGAAATCGATTTCTTGGCCGCCAGTTCTGCCATGCGCTGGAAGGTGGTTTGCGCCAGATCCAGATTGGCTTTGGCGGCGGCCGTGGCATTCTCCAGTTCGGGGATGGCGCTCTCGACTTCGGCGCCACCGGCCTCGGCGCGGCGCAGGCTCACGTCCAGGTCCCGCGCGTCCAGCGTAATCAACGCCTGCCCATGGCGAACACGGTCGCCTACTTGGACGCTCACCTGCTGCACGTAGCCCATCACTTTGCTCGAAATCGTGGCCGTGGTGCGCGCCCGTACCGTGCCGGTGGCTTCGTAGCTCGTGGGCCAGTCTTGCGCATTGACCGCCGCTACTTGCACGGCGACCGGTGGAGCTTGCGGCTGCGCGGCGCGGTGCGTTGGTTCACTTCCGCAGGATGTCAGCAGAAGAACGGGGATGGGCAGAAACAGTAAATAGGATTTCATTAGTTCAAAACCTCCGAATCCGCGTTGAGACTTCCCGCGGCAAGCTCCAGCATGGTGGCGGCAATCCGTTGATCGTGAATGGCGGCCAGGAATCGGGTACGGCTTTCCAGCACGGCGGTTTCCGTGCGCAAGAGATCGGTCACGTTGTTCATCCCGGCTTCGTAACGGTTCTGCGTGATGCGCAGGCTTTCCTCGGCTTGCGCCACGGCCACCTTGGCGACCTCGATGCGCTGTTGGGCTGCCTTCAGGCCGGCATAGGCGCGCCGCACTTGCAGCCGGATTGCCGAATCGGTGCGCTGCTCATCGAATTCGGCGCGCTTCACCAGATGCCCGGTTTCGGCGATGCGCGCCTTGTCCGCCGATCCGTTGAATAGATTCCAGCGAAGCGAAACCGCGGCCAGCCAGTTGGCTCCGCCGCGATCCACAAAGCGTTGGCGGTCCGCCTCGAAGGCGCCGCGAAAGCTGACTTGCGGCAGCATGGCGCTGCGGGCGCCGTCGGCCTGGGTCTGCGCCAGGCTGGTGGCCAGGTGCGTCTGGCGCGCTTCGGGGCGCCCGGTGGAAGCGGCACCCTCCAGGGCATCCAGCGCCAGATCGGGAAGGACGAGCGCCTCTAGCGGCGTGGTCAGCGTGTGCGGCGTGTCCAGCGGCAACCCGAGCGCGTCGTTGAGCGCGCTCTTAGCGACATCCACGTCCGCGGCGCGATCGATACGCTGCTCCGTGACCGCGGCCAGATGCACGCGGATGGACAGCACATCGACATCGGTGGACATGCCGGCGGCGCGGACCGCCTCGGCGCGCTTCAGGTCGGCTTCGGCGGAGCTCACGGCCTGCGTGGCGGCTTTCAGGTTTTCCGCCGCCAGTACCGCGCCGTAATAGGCGCGCGCGGCTCCGGAGACGACATTCATCTGTACCAGCCGCTGCTCTTCGCCCGTCATCTTCTGGGCCAGTTCGGCCGACTTCACCGCATTCCGGGTTTGGCCGGCATCATATATAGGCTGATCCACCGTGACCTGGGATTGAAAGTTGTTGAGAGCGTCCGGCCGGTTCAAGGGGCCGATGGCGAAGTTCTCAACGCCGAACTGGTGTTGGGTGAGCAGCGAACTGAATACGAAGACCGGGTTGTTACTGCGCGCGAAGCTCTCGGAGTAGTTGATTTTGGGGAGCATGCCTGCGTGGGCCTGGATGATTCGGGTCTCGGAAGCCCGCGCTCCGGCGGTAGTACCGGCGATCGCCTTATTCTCCCGGATGGCGAGGCGGACGGCTTCGCGGAGCGATAGTGGATCCTGCGCCCAGATTGGGATGGCGAGTAGAAATACCAGAGTGGTTCGCATCTATCGGGAAAGATGCGGATTTTTATCGGAAGGTGACATGTCACCTTTGGAGGCCGACTGCATCTTTCAGGGTGGAAGCTCTTATGGAAGTAACGATTCAGCACCGCGGAGACGTGAAGTTCGAAGCCAGCGCGCGGGGTCACCGCGTGATCTGCGACCAGCCGTCCGGCAATGGCGGATCGGATTCCGGCATGACGCCACCCGAATATCTACTGGTTTCCTTGGGGACCTGCGCCGGGTTCTACGCCGCTCAATATCTGAAGGCAAGGTCTTTGGCACACGGAGACCTGGAAGTGAAGGTCAGCGCGGAAAAGGCAACGCAGCCGGCGCGGCTCGGACAGTTCCGGATCGAGGTCATCGTTCCCGGGTTGGATCCGCAACATCAGGCCGGCGTCCTGCGGGCGGTAAAGGCGTGTCTGATCCACAACACCCTGATCCACGCGCCCGCGATCGAAACTGTAGTGAGCACCCCGATTGAGGCGTATGCCGATTAGGAAAGTTTAGACCGCTCCCTAACGGTCGCGGCTCCGAAAGCGCATCGGAGCCGCGACCGGGGTACCCTCTGGGTCGGGAGCGGTTGCCTGAGATTGAACAGTCTATTTCCTGACAGGCCCTGAGCGCCAGTGCCCGGTAAGCTTGCGCGGGAAGAGATCCAGAATAGAGGCTTTTTGGCTAATTCGGCGTGTCCTTTTGGCGTGTGTTCATGACGCCCGTCACAATTCCGAGACCCGCCAGCACGATGGCCCCGGCCACGATCCAATGAGCCGGCACATGCATCAGCGTGGCGCCGTATATCAGCCCGCCGATTACGACCAAATACCCAATTACGTAAAGTCCGAATGACATTTATGATCTCCTCTCTCTTTGTTTCCGCGAGGACAGCCTCGCTTTATCGCTCATTTGAGAACCGGTGCGCTAACCACGGCAGGCACTTTGGAACTCCCCGGTGCAAGGTCCCGGTTTACGGCCTCCAAGTAACTGAGTTCCTCCTGCAGCCTTGTCCAGTCGCTTGCGTTGGCCTTGGTCGCGATAGGAAGGCTGAGGTCCTGGTAGAAACCGAGAATATCGCTCCGGAGGTCTTGCGGCAGATCTAGGTAGTGACCGTCCAGCTTGTGCAGCAGTTTCGCGTACGCAGCGTCAGTCAGTTTGTATTCGCCTGCCTTTGTGCGTTCTCCTACGTCAATATTGTAATTGGGCAGGTCAACCTGCCCGCGACCCACACCGGTAAGCAACTCGCGATACCGGTCGATCGACGCGTTGAAGCCGACCATGTACAACTTTTCGGTCTCCGGGGTCAGGTTCTTAAACGCCAGCGCCTTGAATGGGCCTATTCGGGGCACGATGCGGAAGAAGCCCGCCAGGATTCTCGACCGGATGCCCGGCCGTTGATAGGTGCCGCCCCAGTTCTTTTCGTAGCTGGAGCGAGACAGGTTGTAGAGGAATTTTTTGCGGGTAATGCCGGGAACTTCCTTCCTGATCTCCGGACCCTTGAGTTGCCACGCGACCTTGGTTAAGGCCGGGAGGATGGTCCCGACTGCCCGCCGGTACGATCCGATGGCCATATCGAGGCTCAGAAATACGTCCCCGATCTTCATTCCATAGGTGTCCTGAAAGGCCCGCTCTAGCACGGGTTTTGCAACTTGAAAACCGATGAACTCTTTGTAAGCCGCCGAAGCGTAGCGGCTCTTGGCGGACTGAAACACATCGAATCCAAACTCTGTCTTGGTGTGCGAGAAGGGGTCGTCCGCGTAGGTTATCGAATTTCCGAATAGCAGGCGAAGCTTCGGGTAGAGCAGCGGTACCGACGGGTTCGTGGCCATGCGGTGGCCATTGTTGTCGGCCGCGAAATGCGATAGCGCGCCCAGCGCGAATGCATACTCGTCGAGATCCTGAGACTCGCGAATCAAGTTGAGGATGAAGTCGCCGCTGCGGACGTAATGCGTCAAATCGCTGAAAAACTTACTGCCGAACGGATAGTATCCCAGGTCCTGGATGATGCACCCTCCGTAGGCGTAGGCGTGCGCCGCCAACAAATCGTCCGCCGTGGCAGCCGGGAAGCGTTTCAGGAGAACTGGCTTAATCGCGCTGTCCCAGGTGGAATCTATTATGGCCTCGTGCGTCAGCACCGAGTAGGAATAGGCGTTGGGACACGAGAATAGAACCAGCAGGCCAAATGCGGCCCATGGTAGACGGGCTTTGTGTTGAGTCGTCATTTTCTACGCAGCACCTTTCTCTTGATATCCGGCCAGAACTCCGATCCCAGATTCCCGAGCAGATCCAACCCGATTGTCACGGAACCCTGGAGAAACCCCAGGCGCACCGTATTGAGCCGGTCCGGATACCACAGGTTCGAGAGAATGGCTGAGCCGTAGGCGCTGCCAAAACGCCAGGTGGACAGCGTCTCGCCACCGCTATCGGTGCGCGTGAGCACTGTTCCACGGACCGCATGTGCCGACCGGCGCCAGAACCCGGTGCCGACCGATCGAAAATATCGCGGGTCCTGATGCAGCGACGAGTCCAGACCGAACGCCAGAGCGCTGTGGATTCCGGACCAGGCCACCATGGAACCCAAACGCTTGCCATAGGCCGCGGCACCCCCTCGCCACTCTGTGGGGGCGGCATCCGCCTGCAGGATTCCGGCGTATGCGGCATCACCCAAAAGTGCCCCAGGCCCTATCGTGTGTTTGACATGATAGTGCAATTTGCCTTTCACATCGAGCGGATCGGGAGTCTGACCGAACGCTGTAACGGGAATCGCAACCGATACAGCGAGGACAACAACGACCCTGACTTCGCGGCATATTCGAGCTAGTATTTGTAGGTTCTTCACGATATCTCCGTCTCAGCCGTCCGCGGCCCCGAGTGCGGGACCGCTGCCGGTCCTGCACCCAAGGCCCGCGACGCTGTCATGCTCAATCTCTGTGCAGAGCTTGAGACCAAGTCACCTGACCGTGATTACCTTTCCGATCTCCGTGCCAATCACCTCGCCGGAGATTACGATCTCCACCCGGCGATTCTGCTGCCGGCCCTGCGCGGTGTCATTGGAGGCCACCGGCTGAGTCTTGCCGAAACCCTTCGCTGTGACCGAACTCACCGGCATTCCCTGCTGCATCAGGTAATCGCGCACGGCCGCGCCGCGCTGTTCGGAAAGCCGCTGATTATAGTCATCCCCGCCGACGCTGTCGGTGTGACCTTCTACATCCAGCCTCAGACCGGGATGTCCCGAGACGATGCCAGCCACCTTGGCCAGTTTCTCTCGCGCCATCGGCCGTAGCGAAGACTTGGCGGTGTCGAAGAGGACATCGGACATGTTCACGATCAAACCACGCGCGGTATCGCGGGTCTGAAGGATGACGTTGAATTGCTTCAGCAGTTGCACTCGCAATTCCACCTTTTCCGCCTCCAACTGCGCCTTCTGCTTGGCCGCGCTGTCGAGTTCGGCCAGGCTAGCCGCTCTTTGCGCATCGTTCTCGCGCTTCAGACGATCCGCCTCGGCTCCGGCGGCAGCCATGCGAGCGTCGTTTTCCCGTTTCAAACGATCGGCATCCGCCGCGGCAGCCGCCGTCTGCGCATCCTTCTCCCGCGCGAAGCGCTCGGCATCCGCCTGCGCCTTGATCCGCGCGGCTTCGGCGTCCCGCGCGAAGCGCTCACCATCCGCCTGCGCCTTGATCCGCGCGGCTTCGGCGTCGCGGGTGACGCGATCCGTCTCCGACTGCGCGGCTGCCCGTCCGCTCTCCGCGCGTGCTTCGCGGTCCACCGACCGCTGCCGCTCCGCGGCCAGGAAATCTTCCTCCTGACGTTTGACCGCGATTGCCCGCGAGTCTTCCGCCGTCTGCACGGCTTCCCGGGCAGTCATGGCTACAGACTTTCTGCCTGCGTTGCGCGCCTGGTAGGCTTCGGCTTCGGCCAGGCTCTTCTCGGCCTTGCGGAAGGTGTCGGCCGAAAAACGGTCCGCGCCCACGGCGCGCGCGATCTGAACGGCGTTACGCGCTTCGTAGAGTTCCAGCGGCAGTTTCCGATCGGCCTTCAGCGCCAGCGGGTTCGCCAGACGCTGATACTGGCCGCGCTGCAACAGTTCGTACTTGGCTTCGATCTCCTCGGTCTTCCCCTTCGTGTCCGCGCGCACCACGTTTTCCATCACAATCAGGTCGCTGGGCTGGGTGACCGCGAAATAAGGTTCGGCGGTGACCACCAACCCGAACACCTGTAGCTCCGTGCTTACGTCCAGCTTGCTCTTGGTGCCATTGAGGAGGACCTCACCCAGGTTGGCCGTGCGGCCTTCGGGGGTGATCGCCCACAACACGTAAGTCAGGTATTCGACGCCGTTTTTTGTTGCCGGCTCCAGATTATCGAATTCCACTTCGATCGCGATGCGCCCCTGCTTGCTCTCGACTTTGGCCTCGCCACGAGCCGCCGGGAGGAGCTCGGTTCCCCGGAAATCGATCTTCGTCGCACCGCTACGGTGCTGGTAACTAACTGCCTTGGCGGTCCGAGAGATCACGGAGACGCGATAAATGGGTGGGGATCCAGCGGCCATCCTGGCCGCATTCTCGTTCTGATTCTGCGGCCCCTGGGCCGATAGAACTCCACATACCATGAGGCATGCGCCGATAAGTTTCATTTGGGTCACCTTTGTGGTCTTTCTCGCCAGATTATTGGCTGGAGCCAGTTGACTTACTCGTGCGCTCTCGCGCCGAGTACTTGTTGAGTAGGGCAATCAGTTTCGCGGCCGCCTTGGGCATACGCACCGAAGTGGTCACAATCTCCCGGTTCTCCAGCCTTTTGCCGTAGAGTGTGGCATTATCGTCCAGATCCTGCCGCAGGGTGGCGCCTTCCAGAGCGAGGCCGGCGAACAGCCCCTGGGATCGCGACCACGAGAGAATCTCGGCGTGCATTTGAGCGTCGGTTTGAGCGGTCGCCGTGCGGCCCACCGGCCCGGCGGCGACGGAGCCTTCCGCGCCCAGAGTGAACTTGCTGGAAAGCAGTTTGTCCGCCCCCCGCGCATTCATCACCAGCATGATCAGGTCCGTGGTAGAGCCGCCGATCTGGAAGCCCACGCTGCCGCCCTCGATGCGGACCGTGCCCGGCGCCGACCAGCCGGCTCCGCTCCTATTCCGGCACGACAAG
>CABDZD010000317.1_pt1 | contig 15628 bp, 8 predicted proteins | sample 3421751 | NCBI WGS metagenome assembly CABDZD01 (sample SAMEA5534339, study PRJEB31848) | metagenome | biome: tundra; feature: field; material: soil | place: USA | collected 2013-05 | depth 0.45 m | reverse complement strand
CACCGCCACCATGCAGGCGTTCGCCAACGGCGCCATCTATTCCGTCACGTCCGGAATCAACAAAGGGATCTTCACCGTGATGCAGCCCATCTATGGCTTGTACGTGAGCTCCAACGGTCCCGCCGGCAGCCTCGGCCTGCCTGTCACGCAAGAGATCGTCCTCTCCAATGGCGACCACCGCCAGACTTTCGAAGGCGGCGTCCTGCAGTACACGCCCGGTGGTGGCGGCCCCGTCATCCGGCCCCCGGTTTCCAGCGTGCAACTCAGCGGCGCTCCCCTGGGCAGCACCCTGACCCTCAATCTGGGCCAAAGCGTCACCCTGACCGCCACGCCTACAAGTTCCACCGGTGGTGCGCTCACCGACCGGCCGGTATCCTGGAGCACCACCAACAGCCGCGTCGTAACCATCACCGCCACCATCACCGCCACCAGCAACGGCACCGCGGTGGTAAAGGCAGTAGGCGGCGGGGCGGCCAGCCTGACTGCGGCCAGCGAAGGCGTGGCCAGCCAGAAGCTGAACGTGATTGTGATCGCGCCCTGCTGCCAGGTGGGCGATGGCGCGCCCCCGGTCGTGCAGCAATCCTTCAAGGATGCGCTGACGCGCAATAAAATCTCCGTGCAGCCTCCGATTCCCAGCCCGGCGGAGCGCGTCGGCAACGGGTATATACAAATGGTGCAGTCCGCCGACGGCGCGGCCGCCACCTACATCCTGGCGGAGTCCGATAAGATCGGCACCGCCTATGTGGTGGGGGGCGCGGTGCTTACTGCCTGGCAGTCGATGGGCGGAGCGGGCGGTTCGGTGGGCTATCCGGTGACCGATCTCAGCGCGGGCGGCACGCAGCGTTTTGAGAGCGGCGCGGCTCTGGCGGGGAATCCCGTGCGCCTGGTGAGCGGCGGCATCCTCACCAAGTGGGGACTGTTGGGCTACGAAGCGGGAGCGGCGGGCGTGCCGGTCTCCGACGCCACCGTTTTTTCCACCTTCGGCGCCAACTCCGGGGTGGCGCAGGGGTTCGCCGGCGGCGCCATCTATAACGCCACGGCCGGACCGCGCAGCTCGCAAGCCTATTTCGTCACCGGCCTGATCCTGTTGCGCTACAACACCCTCGGCGGGCCGGGCGGCGATTATGGGATGCCCACCAGCGACGAGTTCGTCACCGCCGGCGTACACCGGCAGAACTTCGAAGGCGGCAACATGACCTGGGCCGCGGGCGACAGCGCCGCCCAGGAACATGCGGCGGCCAAAACTCCCGGGCTCATCGTTTCGCCGGCCACCTTGTCGGCGGGCAGCCGCGCGCGCTTCGCCATCGTGGGCTTCCCCAATAACAGTACGATTCGCGTCTCGGTCACCGGCCAGCCCGATTTCACCGTGACCACCGCCAATGGCGCCTACACGTGGGACATGTTCATCCCGCTCTCCGCCAAGAGCGGCACCACGGCGGTGCACGCGGCCGATACCAAAGGCAGCGGCGCGGCGGATGGCACCCTAACGGTCCGCGGCTTCAACGATAACCGCGTGCCTGTGGTCAAAGTACAGGGCGACAATCAGACCGGCCCCCCCGGTGCGGTGCTGCCCCTGGCGCTGCGGATTGCGTTGCGCGATGCCACGGGCGACCCCGTGGTGGGGGTCGCGGTGACCTTCGAAGCGTCCAGCGGGGCGCAGCTTTCCGCCGCCACCGCCGTCACCGATGCCAATGGCCAGGCCGAGACCCTGGTTCGACTCCCAAGCGCCGAAGGCGTCACCCTGGTACGCGCCGATGCGTCCGCGGTGGCATCCAGTCCGGTGACTTTCGGACTCCGTTCGGCCGCCTCCTCGCTGACCAATTTCCCGAAATTCCAGCAGACCGGCGACATCAAGCTGGGCGGCGGACCGGCCACCATCGCCCAAAAAGGCGCCCTACTGACCGCCGTGGCGGCGATGCTCCGTTACCACCAGAACCGCGGCGAACTGGGTGTGCCCAACGGTTCCGCCGACCCGGCGGCGCTCAATCAGTTCCTCACCGCCTATTGCCCCACCGACGCCAAGGGAACCCAGACCTGCGACGGCTTCCTTGCCGGCTCCGATACCGGGGAGCAGGTGGTCAATCTCTGGCGGGCCGCCGAATTCACCGGCGCCGCCGATGTGGAGGTGGCCGCGGCCACTCCGGCGGCCATCGCCGATTTCCTGGCGCAAGGCTCTCCGGTGCTGCTTTCGCTCGCTATGTCGCTGAACGGCGCGGCCGCGGGTGGCCACTTCGTGGTGGCTACCGGCATCGCCGCCGATGGCTCCATCGTGATTCAGGATCCCAGCCCACTGTTCGCCCGCACCAGCCTGAGCGACTATCTGGGCGGCTTCAACGCCGCCGGAGGCGCCTGGACGGCCGGTGTGCGCGGGGTGGCGCGCTTCGCCCTGCGCAGCCCGCTCTCCACCCGCTTCCTGGTGGCGGCGCTCTCCCAGCCCGCCGCGTTGCTCCAGTCCCTGGCGACTGACATCGCGTCCGCAGCCGGAACCTGCGGGCAGCCCTTCGAACTCTTTGATTCCGTGGATGCGGCGGGCAATCCGCCGGCTACCGGCCCGCTGCTCTCCCGTCTGACGGTCTGCGATGGCGCCCAGACGGCCTACCAGATCCAGATCGGCACCGGGCAACCGTGGGGCGCCCAACTCACCGACCTGGCACCCGGAGGGTCGCGCACCGATCTTTCGGGCAGCGCCCCAGCCACCTACCGGGCTGCCCGCCCGCAGTTCTACCTCGCGCTGACACCCCAAACCGTCAGCTTTACCGCAGCCTCCGTCGTCAACGGAGCCACCTTCACCCCCGGAATCGCACCGGGAGGGGTGGTTTCCATCTTTGGCACTGGGCTTTCCGGTACAGGTCAGGCCACTGCGGTCGATATGGATGGCACTGCCATGCGCCTGTTGCTTGCCACGCCGTTTCAAATCAATGCCGAAGTTCCCCTGACAATGGCCCCAGGCGTGCATAATATACGAGTTCAGTCGGTGTACGGATCGTCACAACAGGCTGTGACGGTTTCGGCGGTGGCGCCGGGGATCTTCTTGATAGGAAACCCGCCACTTGGTGCGATTACGAACCAGAATTTCAATCTCGTCGGGCCCTCCAACCCTCTACCAAGGGGACAGTCGCTGGTTATTTTTGCCACAGGGCTGGGTGCGGTGACACAGAGCGGGCAATTGTCGCGAACCAGCGCCCCTGTGACCGTGGTGCTGAATGGCACCGAACTTCCGGCGTCTTTTGCCGGACTGGCGCCCGGGTTCATCGGGCTCTATCAGGTAAACGTAACAATCCCGGATGGTACGCCTCCGGGACTGGGTATTCCCCTTGCCCTCAAAGTCGGGGGGCAACAGAGCAATTCGGTGTTGGTTGCATTACAGTAGTAGTGGAAAAATGAGACGATTTGGTGTGAAACTGGTTGACGGCGAGGCCTGTAACGTGATTAAATCGAGCGAGCATCGTTTTGCACCGGAATTTCGCTGGCTGCCACGCCGCTGCGCGTTCAAAGAGAAGGATTTCTCTTGACATGCCGCGGGCAATCAGCTATCAATATCTTTACCGCGTCTGGTTTCAATGGCAATTTTGTATTTGGGCCTGTCGAGCACAGAAGACATCAGAACTAACGATCATGTGCCGCGGGTAACGTTTTCAGTAAGGCCCGATGGCCGTAACGGCTTTCGGAAAATGACTCTCCGCCCGACACGGAGAAGTTCCCTAGGTTGGCTGAACAGATTTTGAGACTTCAAGTTTTGAGGCTCAGGTTGAAAGAGAACTTCGACCGATTCAATTCGCAATTCACTAAGGAGAAGGATAAAAATGGTAGATTTTCGAAGAGTAATTCTTGCGCTAGCTGTGCTCACCCTGTTGGCAGGGTTCGCCAGTGCGCAGGTTAACACCGGTGTGCCACAGTTGACCTGCGCCACCCAAGTGGCCGTCACCCCACAGCTTCGTGGTGAAGGCTACACCGAAATGACGGGTGATATCACCATCAGTTGCACGGGCGGTACGCAGGGGCCGGCGGGTTCCAGCATTCCGCTGGTCAACATTGCCGTCTTTTACAACACTATTGTGACCAGCCGCCTGATTGGCACGACCACGAACGCCTTCCTTCCGAACGAAGCGCTCCTGCTGCTCGACGAACCGGGTTCTGGTCTCGCGGGCGACGGTCCGGCGCGTGGCCAGAAGCTCTGCACGACCCCGATAACGGGCTGTGCGGCGACGGTCGGCAGCCTTCCGAGCATAGCTGGTGGCAACATCGTGGCGGCGATCGGCGCAGACGGCACGTATGCTCCGAACGTGTATCAGGGCACATCCTCTTCAACCACTGGCAACGTCGTGACGTTCTTCGGCGTTCCCGTTCTGGCCCCGGGCACGAACGGTGCGCGCGTCTTCCGCATCACCGACGTTAGGGTCAACGCAAATTCACTGTCTGGAGCTGCTGGGACCGCCGGGGCAGGGTCTCAGGTTACAGCGACGGTCACCGTCAGCGGTGCCGCCTCGCTGGGGATTCCGCCCGGTGTGATCAACGTTGGCCTCGTCAACAATGGCCTCGCGGCCAGCACTGGCAGTGCGGGTAGTATCAACCAGTGCGCCGCCCAGACCAAATCTTCGGCTAGCACTATCTCCTTCACGGAGAACTTTGGTACGGCGTTCAAGACCAGGGTTAGTGCTCTGTCGACTGGCCTCTATGCCGGCCAAGCTGGCAACCCAACCCAAAACCTCCCCGGCGGCATCTACAACTCCGAATCCAACTTTGTGTTCCCGATCGGCTCCCAGTTCTCTGGTTTGGCAGATTATGGAACCCGTCTGAAGGCGACCTTTAGTGGCGTTCCGTCCGGCGCGCGCATCTTCGTGTCGACTACTAACGTGAACAACAACGCATCCCCGATCTCGACCCCGTTCGGCGGTGGACCTGCAGGCGGCAGCGCCGGCAATGTTAACCCTGCCTCTGGCGTCCCCTATGTCGGTTTCGCGCAACTCGTCAATGGTGAAACCTCCCCAGACGGCAATATCAGCGGCTTCTTGCCGATCATTACCTCGACCGACACCGCTACCTCTGGCAACGTGCCGATCGCTGAAGTCTCCATCAGCAACAATACTGGTTCCGCGGTGTGGGAAGTGGTGAACACCGACCCGAACACGGCTGAAACATTTAAGTTCGCGGTCTACGTCACCTCCTCCGCCAACACTTTGCCGGCGGGATCTCCTCCCACTGTCACTCTGAGCTTCGCCCCGACCGCAACGTCCGCCGTGGCTTCCAGCACGTTGACCATTCCCCGCTTCGCAGGTGGTACCACGACTGGGAGTATCTTCACAGTTAACATCTGCCGTACCATCTTGTTGTATCCGTACGTAACCAACCAGGCCGGCTTCGACACCGGTGTCACGGTTGCGAATACCACGACGGACCCGTTCGGCACAGCCGCACAGGCCGGCAGTTGCAAACTGAACTGGTACGGTGGTACCACCGCCGCACCTACCGTTCCTCCGGTCCAAGGCGACACTGGCAACATTGCCACCGGCACGGTTTGGGCCAACACTCTGCAGGCCATCGCCCCGAACTTCCAGGGCTACATGATCGCAGTTTGCAACTTCCAGTTCGCTCACGGCTTTGCGTTCATCAGCGATGTTGGTGCACGTAATCTCGCCATGGGTTACCTGGCGGTTGTCCTGAACGATCCGGGCACCGGCTCACGTGGCAACACCAACACGACGACGTCCGAAAACGGCGGCCACTAAGCAAGAAAGAAGTTGATTTAACTCAGGGGGGAGCTTCGGCTCCCCCCCTTTTTTTTTGTGGCAACTTTTTGTAACAACGGGATCGCGGAAAGTGCTAAACTTAAGTTCCCCGCGTCCATCCGAATCCAACGATATTCCTTCGTGAACGAGGAGGTGGTCTTGGACAGACTTAAAACTACGTTATTCACGGCACTTGTAATGGCGATACTCTTTACGCCAGCCGCGTCTGCGCAGGCCACTGCGGCAACGGTGGGGGTCGTCTCCGGTAACGGACAGATGATCTGCGCCACTTGCGCTCTCAAGCGATTCACATTTTTTTATCCCATGGTCGTTAGGGTGACCGACGCCAATGGTAATCCCATCGCTGGCAAGCCTGTCAACTGGCAACTGGTGTCTTCCATCGGCACGCTGCCCTCTTTCGACACCTTTACGTTTACCAACAGCAATGGACTCTCCGCCGCCAGGCTATTTCGGGGCGCCGAGGGCAACTCCTCAGCTCCGTTTCTGCAAAGCTTAATTAGCGCCACGGTCGATGGCGTCAGTGCCATTTTTACGGAAACCCAAGCACTCGCGGATTTCGGTGTGTCTCGCGTCGTTGACACGCTCGTTACTCCTTATGGGACGGTGCTGACGGGGCCTGCCGGCCGCACCGGCACCGATCCCATCCAGGTTCACGTTGATGGCTACGGAACGCCGGTGCCCAATGTTTCCGTGCGCATCCTGAATCCCGATGTTAAGAACCTGCCCTCCGCCAGTTGCGCCACCGGCTCCGGCGCCGATCCGGGCAGCGTACTCACCGATGCCGGCGGCAATGCCACCTGCTACCCGGTTTTCGGTCCGGTCGCCGGAAACGCCACGGTCAGCGTGCTGCTCGGCGGTCTGGATCCCGCCGAGTTCGATCAATCCATTGTTCCCGCCCAGCCTTTGACCGACGCCATCGCGTACGACGAGTACCTCCACGCCGTCCAGATCGTAGTGATTCCCGTCACCCCCGGCCGCATCGCCATCGTCAGCGGCAACAATCAGAGCGTTAATCCCGGCCAGTCTTCCGCTCCGCTCGTCGTCCAAGTTACCGACGGCTCAGGCACGGTGACCATCGCCAATACGAACGTGGCCTGGACGGTGTCCCCCGCCGGCCTGGCGACTGTGAGCCCGTCTTCGTCCCTCACCAATTCCCTGGGTCAGGCGCAAACCACCGTCACTTTCGCTCCCAACGCGTCCGGGCCGATCACCGTGCGGGCTGCTCTCGCCGGGAACAGCGCCATCTCCACCACTTTCAACCTCTCCACCAACGTCCAGATCGCCTCCCTCGCGTATGTGTCCGGCGACCTGCAGACCACCCGATCGGGACAGCCCTTCGGCGCGCCGCTGATTGTGCAGGTCAACGGCACCAACGGCCAGCCTGTGTCGAACCAATTGGTCAGCTTCCTGGTCTCTAATGGCACGGCAACCCTTTCCGACCTCTCCGTGCTCACCGATGCCAGCGGCCAGGCGAAAATCACCGTGACGGCTGGAGCCACTCCCGGTACCGTGACCGTTACCGCAATCGTCATCGGAAGCCTCTCCCAGACTTTCACGCTGACCATCATTCCCCCGGGCCCGAGTTTGTTCTCCGGCAGCTTCTATAACGCCGGCGGGGCTACGCGGATTGGCGCTCTCTCGCCGTGCAGCCTGGTCACCGTGATCGCTTCCGGATTGGCGCCCAACGTTCAGGGCATGGTCTTCAATACCAATGCCTTCGGTCCCTGGGCCGCCACATTGGCTTCCGACACAGTCACGGTGAATAATGTCGCCGCACCCATTTACAGCGTGGGCAACGTGAACACCGTGGAACAGCTCACCTTCCAGGTTCCCTGTGAAACCGCTCCCGCCAACAGCGTCCCCATCACCATCAATGTCGGCGGCGGAGCCGCCACGATCAACTTCCCCGTTGCGGCCGCCAGCCCCGGCATTTTCGAAACCGTCATGAGCGACGGTGCTCGCCGCGCCGTGGTCGTCCGGCCCGACGGCACCTTCGTCAGCTTGCAGAACCCCGCGCGCCAGGGCGAAGTCGTCCGCGTCTTCGTCACCGGCATGGGGCCGGTGGCTCCGGCGATCGTTACCGGGGCGCTTCCTGTCCCCGGCGCCGACTCCCTCGTCCTCGGCCAGGTGATCGTCGGCGTCAACAATGCCGGCGCTCGCGTGGTCACCGCGCGCGTCTCGCCCAATCTGATCGGCGTCTACGAACTCGCCTTCCAGGTCCCGTCCGATGCCCCCACGGGCAACGATGTCGTGCTCAGCGTGGCCGTCAATGCCCCCGGCGACAGCCAGACCCGGTTCAGCAACGGCAGCAAACTTCCCATCCAGTAGTCGCTTCTACTCAGGGGCGAGCCCGGCTCGCCCCTTCTCCTCCCTTAACACTTTCTTCGCCTTATATTCCCTTCTTGTCAATAGGTAGTATGTTGCGCAATCAGTGTAGCTTTGGTTGTGTACGCCTAACCCATTTTCCTATCAGCAATTTCTGTAAAAAACTGCTTGCAATACGTCAAGCGTTCACTATACTATGGGTTGTGGCCAAAAATGGGATAGATTGGTGATCGAAAGTGGACGAAAAGCCCAATCAGCCGCCCGAAATCGAGCCTCCAGAGGGCAGATACTCTTCCCGTATGGACGATCGTGGGCGTGTCAAGCTTCCCGTGGCGTTCAAAGAGTACCTGGGGAAGTTTGAAGACAAGCGCCTGTTTGTGACGAGCCTTGACCGTCGCATAGCGCAAGTGTATCCCATAGTTCTGTGGAAGCAAACCAAAAAGTTCCTGGAGAACTTTGCGGTAGACCCGGAAGCGGCGGAAAACCTGGCATTCAACGCCGCCGATCTGGGGGCCGAGTGCGAGATGGATTCGCAGGCTCGCGTGCTGTTCAGCCCGGAGTTGCGCCGAGAGCTTGGGCTGGAAGATCAGCCGGTCCACCTGTACGCTTTCGGTGGACATATTGAGGTTTTGAACCAGGTGGTTTACGAAGAGCGCAAGCGCGCGGCGATGGTCAAGCCGGTAGCGGACTTCACCAAGTTGCGGCAGGCGGGAATGAAGTGATGCCGTATGCACGTTTCGGTCATGCCCCGGGAGTCGATCGAACTCTTGTCGGTTCGGCCCGACGGCATCTATCTGGATGCCACGGCGGGCCTCGGCGGGCACACAGGTTTAATCGCCCGTCAGTTGACCACGGGCGCCGTGATCGCCAACGATCACGACACGCGATCGCTAGAAATGGCGCGTGCCAACACTGCCCCCTGGGCCGATCGGATCTGCTTTCATTACGGCGGATTCGGCTCACTGGCGGAAGCGGTGGAGCAGGCGGGATTTGAGAAGGTGGATGGGCTGCTGGCGGACCTGGGGGTCAGCCGGTATCAGCTCACCGCGCCGGACAGAGGGTTTTCGTTCATGTCGGATGGGCCGCTCGATATGCGAATGGATCAAACCATTGGCACGACGGCAGCCGATCTTGTCAATCACACCGACGAAAAGACGCTCGCCGACCTGATTTTTCAGTTGGGCGAGGAAAGGAGGGCGCGGAAGATAGCCAGAGCAATCGTCCGAGCACGGCCCTTACGGAGCACACTGCATCTGGCCGATGTAGTGGAGCGGGCCGTGCCCAGGACGGGCCGTTTGCACCCCGCCACCAAGACGTTCATGGCGCTGCGCATGGCGGTCAATGAAGAACCCGAGGAATTGGGCCGGTTGCTCGAAACCGGTCCGGAGTTGCTGAAGAGCGGTGGGCGTATGGTGGTGATCAGTTTCATGTCCAGCGATGACCGGGCGGTCAAGGAGAAGTTCAAGGCGCTGGGACACTCGGGGCGGGTCAGAATCCTTACCAAACATCCGTTGCAGCCGACTGAAGAAGAGAGTGCGTCCAACCCGGCATCGCGCAGCGCCAAGCTGCGGGCGCTGGAAATGATTTGAGGCCCACGCGGGCCCGGAGGTAACCCAAAGACCATGGCGACGCTACCAGCATTTTTCAAAAAGAACGAAGAGGGGGCGGGAGCCCCGCGGGGCAGGGACGCCGCGACCCGGACCAACCGGATGCGCGCGGTGCGCGATCCCTTCCAGTTGCGTGCCTTGCCGCACGAGCACCTCTTCCTCTATAACAAGCGTATCGACAATTCGCGCCTGGTCCGGGAGGCGGACCCGAAGTCGCGCGGAGCCTGCTGGAGCGCGATCGGCGCCGCCAGTGTGCTCGCCGTCCTGCTGACCAGCGCCTCTGCGCCATCCGTCGCCACCACCATCGCCGGCTACAAACTGGAAACGTTGCGCATCGAAGAGCGGCGTCTGCTGGAAGAACACCGCGGCCTGGACCTCCAGGAAGCCGAGTTGCTCAGCCCGGCGCGCTTGGATCGACTCGCCCAACAAAACAATCTAGTGGCTCCGTCCTCGGGCCAGGTGTTCCACCTGGAAGGCAAACCCCAAGGCGCGGTTGCGATGGCAAAGTAAGGAATCTGGAGGCGTGAATCCTTCACGCTGTGCATCATGGTGGAGCGCCGTCTTACATGTCTCGCCGTCATCATCCTGCTGTGGGGCGCGGCAATTCTCAAGAATCTGATTTCGTTGCAAGTGGTTCACCACCGGGAGTACGCGATCAGAGCCCGCTCCATCCAGGAAGTGGAGGTGGAAATACCCGCGCCGCGCGGCACCATCTTCGACCGCGACGGCCGGCCGCTGGCCATGAGCCTGGCGTCGCGCTCGGTCTTCATCAATCCGATGAAGGTGGATGTCGGGGTGGCCAGCGATCTTCTCGGTTATCTGCTGCACATGGACCGCGGCGAGCTCTTCCTGAAGATCAAGCAGGCCGCCGACGCGCACCGCGGGTACCTTACCATCAAACGCAAACTGACTCCCGAGGAGTACGACAACCTGCTCAACCTGAAATCGCGCGTCGAATGGGTGAGCCTTTCCCACGAGAGCCAGCGTCACTACCCGAACGGCACTCTGGCCGCTCATGTGCTGGGCTCCGTCGATTTTGAAGAGAAGGGCAACGCCGGCATTGAGAAGAGCCTCGACACGGAACTCCGCGGCACGCCCGGCCGCACCCGCCTGCTGACCGACGTTCACCGCCGCGGGATCGCACCGCAGACCAGCATCCCCGCCAAACCCGGCACCTCGCTGACGCTCACCATCGATGAGCGCCTCCAGTTTGTCGCCGAGCGCGAAATCGCCGCCGCCGTGCTCAGCTACAACGCAGCCTCCGGCAGCGTGGTGGTCATGAAACCGGACACCGGCGACATCCTGGCAATGGCCAGTTATCCTACTTTTGACCCCAATATTCCGGTGGAGCGCGGGGAGGATGCCAAGCCCCGCATGAACCACGCCTTCAGCGTCCCCTTCGAGCCCGGTTCGGTGTACAAAGTAGTTACTTACTCGGCAGGGTTCGAAACCACCAACCTGCGACCCGAAACCCCCATCAATTGTAACGGCGGCAAGCTCACCTTCGGCATACGGACAATTCACGATTCTCACGCCGGCATGTGGGTGGTCCCGGCAGCCACCGCGTTCGCCAAATCCAGCAACATCGGCGCCATCCAGGTCGGGCTGAAGGTGGGCCAGGTCAACATGCACGATTACATGCTGCGCTTCGGCTTCGGGCAGAAGACGGGTCTGCCTCTGCCAGGGGAATCGCCCGGCAAAGTGTACCGGCTGGAGCGCTGGGGCAAGACGTCGCTGGCTTCGGTATCGATGGGCCAGGAAGTCAGCGTGACCACCCTGCAACTGGCCCAGGCCGGGTGTGTAATCGCCAGTGGCGGCATGCTCGTCAAACCGCGGCTGGTGCTCAAGCGGGGCGACCGCACGGAGCCCGTGCCTGCCCCGGTGCGCGTCCTCAAGCCAGAGAACGCCATCACCATGCGCCAGATGATGGAAGGCGTGGTGCTGGTGGGCACCGGCAGCCGCGCCCGGCTGGCCGGCTATTCGAGCGGCGGCAAGACCGGCTCCGCGCAGATTTACGATTACGCATCCAAGCACTACACCCACACCTACAACGGCTCATACATGGGTTTCGCCCCGATGGCCAATCCCCAGGTGGTGGTGGTAGTGACCCTGAACGGCACCCACGGCGAATCCGGATTCGGCGGCCACGCGGCGGCGCCGGTTTTTAAGATCGTCGCCGGCGAGGCGCTGCGCGTCTTCGACGTTCCCAAGGACCTGCCGGAGAACGTTCCGGCGCGGACGCTGGTCGCCGGCAACCCGGAAGATCTCAACGATCTGGCGATCGCCGATCTGGGCGGCGCGGGGCACAACATCCTGCAAGATACCGAAGATGCCGAGACCGGCGAGGCGGAGACCGCGCCGCCCGAGCCGCCGGTCTACGGACCGCATCCCGTCGAGACCGCGCCGGGGGCGCCCCTGGGGCCACCCGCCGCCGCTGGACCGCCGCCCGCTGTCGCCGCGCCGCCCAGGCCGCAAGGTCCGCGTGTCCCCAATTTCCGCGGCATGACGATGCGCGCCGTGCTGGCTGAAGCCGCCGCCAAAGGTCTGTTCATCCTGCCCGACGGCAGCGGCATCGCGCGCGTGCAATCCCCGCCGCCGGGCGCGCCGCTGCATCAGGGGGAACGCATCCGCGTACAGTTTGTCCAATGAACCTAGGCGAAATACTTTCGGGGGTAGCGCTGCTCGAGCCGCTAGCGCCGGAACTCGCCCAGGCCCCGGTGGCCGCTCTGGAGTTCGACTCGCGCCGCGTCTCCCCGCAATCCCTCTTCTTCGCCTTCCCGGGCAGTAAGGCCGACGGCCGCCAGTTCGCTGGCGACGCGCTGGCCCATGGCGCCCTGGCCGTAATCTGCGAATCGCCCGCGCCGCCCGGTCTCGCCGGCCGCTGGATTCAAGTGGCGCACGGCCGCCAGGCGCTCTCGCTCGCCGCCCGCAACTTCTTTCGACGGCCCGACGAACGCCTCTCTCTCACCGGCATCACCGGGACCAACGGCAAAACCACCACGGCGTACCTGGTCGATTCCGTACTTCGCGCCGCTGGCCTTACCACCGCCATGATCGGCACCATCGAGTACCACCTCGCCGGCCGCGTCCTCAAAGCCGTCAACACTACTCCGGAATCGCTCGATCTTCTGCGTCTGTTCTCCGAGCTCGAAAGCGCGGGAGGCACTCACGTCACCATGGAGGTCTCCTCTCACGCCCTCGCCCTCGGCCGCGTACACGGACTCAACTTCCACACCACCGTATTCACCAACCTGACGCGCGACCATCTGGATTTTCACGGCGACATGGACGCCTACTTCGCCGCCAAGCAGTTGCTCTTCGAAGGCGCCGGCGGAGCCCCGCCGCGCTACGCCGTGCTCAATCGCGACGATGAGTGGGCGCGCCGCATCAAAGTGCATCCCCGAACCGAAGTGCTCTGGTACGGCCTGGGCCCGGAAGCCGCTCTGCGCCCGCGCCACATCGCTTCCGGCTTCGGCGGGCTGCGTTTCGACCTGCAGTTTGGCAAGCAGCGCATCCCCATCGAATCTCCGCTGATCGGCAAGATCAACGTCTATAACATTCTGGCCGCCAGCGCCGCCGGCCTCTCCTACGGCCTCGCCCCCGAAGTCATCGCGCGCGGCATCGCCAGGCTCCAAGCCGTCCCCGGGCGCTTCGAGCGTGTGGATGAAGGCCAGCCCTTCGTCGTCGTGGTCGACTACGCGCACACCGATGACGCGCTGCGCAACGCGATCTCGGTGGCGCGCGGACTCAACCCCAAGCGGGTCATCACGCTCTTTGGATGCGGCGGCGACCGCGACCGCGCCAAGCGTCCGCTGATGGGACAGGCAGCCGCCGAAGCCAGCGATTTCGTGGTTCTCACCAGCGACAACCCGCGCTCGGAAGATCCGCTGGCCATCATGAACGATGCCCTGGTCGGCATCCGCCGCGTCGACGTTTCCCATGTCGTCGAACCCGATCGCCAGGCTGCCATCCGCCGCGCCCTGGCGGAGGCGCGCGAGGGCGATATCGTCATCCTCGCCGGCAAAGGCCACGAGACCTATCAGGTGCTGAAAGACAAAACCATCGACTTCGACGACCGCGCCGTGGCGAGAGAAGTGCTCAAGGGGTATGGGTATCACAAGGCCCAGTGAGCCATGACCCTGAATCTTCAAGAAGTTGCGCGCGCGGTTGGCGCCGCTGCCCATCCGCCGCCGCGGGCAATTGCCGGTTGGAGCGTGGACACACGGACACAGAATCCCGGTGATGTATATTTTGCGCTCCGCGGCCCCAACCACGATGGGCACGATTTTCTGGCCGCCGCCACCGAAAAAGGCGCGGCGGCGGTGGTCGTGGAACGCAGTGGCATAAGGCTCCGCCTTGTGCATCCGAGCGAAGCTCGGACCCCTCCCTGCCAACTAATCGTCCCCGATACCGAACGCGCTCTCCAAGACCTTGCCTCATGGGCGCGCAAAAAGTGGGGTGGGCAGGTGATCGGCGTGACGGGCAGTGCGGGCAAGACCACCACCAAGGACGCCATCGCGCACCTGCTGGAAACCGAGTTGTCCACCGGCAAGACCGACGGCAATTTCAACAACCATGTCGGCGTGCCGCTTTCCCTGCTTCGCCTCCCCGATGCCTGCCGCGCGGGCGTTATCGAGATGGGCATGAACCATGCCGGAGAAATCCGCCAGCTCGCCGCCATCGCCAAACCCGGCATCGGTGTGGTCACCAACGTGGGCTACGCCCACGTCGAATTCTTCGATTCCATCGAAGGCATTGCCGCCGCCAAACGGGAATTGATCGAAGGGCTGCCGCCCGATGGCATCGCCGTGCTCAATGCCGACGATCCGCGCGTCGCGCGCTTCGGCGAGGTCCACCCCGGCCGCTCGGTCACCTTCGGCTTCTCCGAGGGGGCGGATGTCCGCGCCGAAAATGTGGATTTCGGCGCCGCTGCTCTTCAAGGGAACGCCGCGCGCTTCCGCGCTCTCGGGGTGGATTTTGAAAGTCCGATGTCCGGCCGTCACGCCGTCATGAACCTGCTGGCCGCCATCGCCGTCGCGCATGTCTTCGAGATCTCGCCCGAGCGCCTGCGCCCGGCCGTCGCCAGTTTCACGGTGGGCAACATGCGCGGCCAGCGCACCCTGCATCGGGGCATCGTCATCTGGAACGACTGCTACAACTCCAACCCGGAGGCCGCGCAGTCGATGCTGGACGTCCTGCGCGAAACTCCCGCCGCCCGGCGCATCGCCGTGCTTGGCGAAATGCTCGAACTTGGGTTGGCAAGTGAAGCGTTGCACCGCCAGGTTGGCCAATACGCCGGCCGATACGCCGGCCGCTCCTCCGCCGCGCGCGTGGACCTGCTGATTGGCGTCCGCGGGGCCGCTCGCTACATGGTCGAAGCCGCCACTCAAGCCGGGGTGGAGGCGCAGTTTTTTGAAGACCCGGCCGAGGCCGGCGATCGCGCCCGCCAGGTGGCACGCCCTGGCGATGCCGTCCTGTTCAAGGGGTCGCGAGGCGTAAAGGTGGAAAAGGCGCTGGAAAGGTTTACGGCGTAGCCCCCATGCTCTACTTCTTACTCTACGAACAGTTGTACAAGCACATCGGCCCGGCCCGCGTCTTCGGCTATACCACCTCCCGCACCGCCTTCGCCAGCCTCACCGCGCTGTTCCTGTGCATCGCGCTCGGCCCCTGGCTGATCGACAAGCTCCGCCATTTTCAAATCGGCCAGTACATCCGCGAGGACGGCCCCATATCGCACCAGAAGAAGGCCGGCACGCCCACCATGGGCGGCGTCCTGATCATCATCTCCATCGTCGTCCCCACGCTGCTCTGGGCCGACCTCAGCAACCCCTACGTGTGGATTGCCACGCTGACCCTGCTCGCCTTCGGCTGGATCGGCTTTCTGGACGACTACGCCAAAATCGCCAAACAGCGCAATCTCGGCCTCAGCGGCAAGCGCAAGCTGCTCTA
>CABDZD010000281.1_pt1 | contig 16153 bp, 8 predicted proteins | sample 3421751 | NCBI WGS metagenome assembly CABDZD01 (sample SAMEA5534339, study PRJEB31848) | metagenome | biome: tundra; feature: field; material: soil | place: USA | collected 2013-05 | depth 0.45 m | reverse complement strand
CGCGCGCCCGGCCCACTAGCGCCTCCGCTGGTCTGACGGGTGAAGGCGACCTGTCTGCCGTCGGGCGACCAAGTGGGTTTGGCATCTTCATCCACGCTGGGGTCCAGGTAGCTCAGCGACTTGGACGCGAAATCGTACACCGCGATAAAGCTGTGATTAGTGCGGTCGCTCACGTAGGCGAGCTTGCCGCCGTCGGGCGACCAGCGGACCTGCCCCGCGGTGACGCCGGAGCGAGCCTGAATCAGCGGCGAGGCCGCGCCCGCGCCAGAGAGCGGCGCAATCCAGATCTGCCCGCCCAACAGGTAGGCAACCCGGTCGCCCTTGGGCGACACCACGGGCGTTTGTCCGGCGCCGATCTTGCGCGGCGCTTCACCGGGGGCGGCGATCCAGATGGATTGATCGACGCCGGCGGGGTCCGCCATTGGGTTGGGGTCCGGCCGTCCGAGGAATTCCAGGTCGCCGCCGCGCACGTAGATCACGGCTTTGGCGTCGGGGGTCCAGCGCAGTTGGCCCACATCCTGGCCATCGTCCTGGGTGTAGTTGGTGAGGCGCACGCCCTTGAAGTCGGGGGCGGCGGCCGTCCATACGTTGCGCGCGCCGCGTTCGTTGAGCAGCCACGCCACCTTGCCGCCGCCGGGCGCGGCAATCAGTTCGTAGGGAAATGGCGCCGAGAGCACCTGTTCCAAGGTGAAGCTCTTGGCCAATGCCAGAGATGCCAGCAAAACACCGGCGAGCAGTGAGCGTTTCATGTTGAACCAGTCTATTACAACGGAAGGTAAGAATGCCCCCAGGAATGGGGGCAGCAGCCTGAAAGGCTACGCTACGGGGCGCAAAGAAGGTCGGGCGTGCTATCCTTTTCAACAAGCGAGGGCTTCGCTCCTGTGGACTTTCCCGCCAATTTCAAGCTTCTTGTAACGCCGACCTTCGGCAGGCACGTCCCTATACTTATCGCTATGTGCCGCTGACGTGGACTCATGTTCGAACTCCTCTTCAAATATCCGGCCAGCATTTTCCATAAGGGCCAGTTCGTTTTCCTGACGCCGTGGCCGGTCTGGGCGCTGGCGATTGCCATTCTGGCCGCGGCCGGGGCCCTCTTCTGGCACGTGCGCCGCAATCACGGCATGCTCTCTGGAGCCCGCCCGCTGGCCATTTGGCTGCTCGAAAGCGGCCTGATCGCCCTCATCCTCTTTCTGCTCTGGCACCCCGCGCTGAGCATCGCCACCCTGCGCCCCCAACAGAACGTGGTGGCGGTTTTGGTGGACGATTCGCGCAGCATGTCGATCGGCGATTCGTCCGGCACGCGCGAGGCGGCGGCACAATCCACCCTCAATTCCGGGATGCTCAAAGGGCTCAGCGACCGCTTCCAGGTAAGACTTTACAAGTTCGGCCGCGAGCCGGAGCGGATTCAGAAACCCGACCAGCTCACGGCGACCGCCCCGGCCTCCCGCCTGGGCGACACCCTGGAGCGCGTCCTGGCCGAATCCTCCTCGTTACCGCTGGGCGCGATCGTCATGTTGAGCGATGGCGCGGACAACGCGGGCGGCATCGACCTGGCCACCATCGCCGCGATTCGACGGCAACGCATTCCCATCCACACCATCGGCTTCGGCAAGGAGCATCCCGATAAAGACGTCGAAATCACCGACGCCGTGGTGCCGGCGCGCGCCCTGCCCGATTCCAAGTTGACGGCTACCGTCACCCTGCAAAGCTGGGGACTCTCCGGCGTCAAGAGCAAGCTGACCGTGCGCGAAAGCGGCAAGGTGCTGGTCTCCCAGGACATCACATTCAAAGAGAACGGACAGTTGCAGCCGGAGACCCTGGTCTTCAATGGCGGGACGGCGGGGCCCAAGACGCTAGAGATCTCGGTGGACCCGATTAACGGCGAAGCGAACCAGCTCAACAACAAAATCACCCGCGTGGTCAACGTGGAGGCGCGCAAGCCGCGCATCCTCTACATCCAGGGCGAACCGGTGTGGGAGTACAAGTTCATCCGGCGCGCCATTGAGGACTACCCCGACATCGGCATCGAAATCCCGAGCATGCTGCGCACCACGCAGAACAAGATCTACCGGCAGGGCATCAAGGACGCCAAGGAACTGGAAGACGGCTTCCCGGCCAAGCCCGAAGAGCTGTTTGCCTACCAGGGGCTGATCATTGGCGGCGTGGAGGCGAGCTACTTCACCGCGCCGCAACAACAGGCGATTCGCGATTTTGTGGATCGGCGCGGCGGCGGTCTGCTGTTCATCGCCGGGCGCGCCTCTTTGAGCGATGGCGGGTGGCAGAATTCCGCCATGGCCGATCTGGTTCCGGTCCGGCTGCCGAATGATCGTGGCACGTTCCATCGCGATTTTTCCAGCGTTTCGCTGACCGCGCAGGGAGCGCAGGGCGTGCTCTGCCGCCTGGACGAGAATCCGGCGCGCAACGCCGAACGCTGGAAGAAGATTCCGCAGATCGCCAACTACCAGGATGCCGGCGAGGCCAAACCGGGCGCCACCACGCTGCTGGAAGTGGCTCCAGCGGGCAAGCGGCCCCAGCCGCTGCTGGTGACCCAGAACTACGGACGCGGGCGCACCGTGCTGTTCGCCACCGAAGGAAGCTGGCGCTGGAAGATGTGGCTCGACCATGCCGACAAAACCCACGCCACCTTCTGGCAGCAGATGTTCCGCCACCTGGTGAACGACACTCCGGGGCAGGTGGTGGCTACCACGCCCAAATCGGTATTGAGCGACGAGACCAAGGTGCCGGTCCGCGTGGAAGTCCGCGACAAACAGTACAAGCCGGTGACCAACGCCAAGGTCCAGGCGCGTTTCCTTGAGCCCGACGGCACGAGCGCAACTATGGAACTTTCCCCCGTTCCCCTGGAAGAAGGGATATACGGCGGGGAATGGACGGCGGAGAAACCCGGGTCGTATGTAGTGGAGATTCTGGCCGGGCTGGAATCGGAACAGATCGGCCACGACGTGCTGACCTTCCGCCGCGAGGACGGGGTGGCGGAGAACTTCCGCACTTCGCAGAACAAGGAACTGCTCGCCAAACTGAGCGAGCAGACCGGCGGGCGGTACTACAAGCCGGATGAGGCGTCCAAGTTAACGAATGAAATTTCCTACTCCGAGGCGGGAATCACGACACGTGAAACCCGCGATCTTTGGGATATGCCGGTGATCTTCCTCCTGGCACTGGCCATCCGCGCCTCCGAATGGCTGCTGCGCAGGAAGTGGGGCGTGGTATGAAAACCTTGGCCATGCTGCTGCTGGCCGCGCTCTCCGCGCCGGCGGCGACGGGCGCGGTGACGTACTACCTCACCATCGCCGGACTCGGCGGCGAACCCGACTACGCGCAGCGCTTCAAAATGTGGGCCGAGGATATCGATGGCAGCCTGAAGAAGGCCGGCGGCGATTCATCGGTGACCACTCTGAATGCGCCCCGGTTGGAGCAGATCCGCACGCGCTTCGCGGACCTCGCCAAACAGGCCAAGCCGGCCGATTCCCTGGTGGTCATTCTGATCGGGCACGGCACTTACGACGGACACGATTACAAGTTCAACATCCCGGGTGCCGACCTGACGGCGACGGAATTGGCCGCCCTGCTGGATCGTGTACCGGCGCAGCGCCAACTGGTGGTGAACATGACCAGTTCGAGCGGCGGATCGATCGAGCAGTTGCGGCGTCCCAACCGCATCGTGATCGCCGCCACCAAGACCGGGTCCGAAAAGAACGCCACCAACTTCGCGCGCTATTTCGCCGAAGCCTTGCGCGAACCGGCGGCGGACACCGACAAGAACGAATCCATCAGCGCGCTCGAAGCCTTCCGCTACGCGCAGACCAAAACCACCGAATTCTTCGACACCCAGAAGCGCCTCGCCACCGAACATTCGGTGATCGAGGACACCGGAAAAGGAACGGGCGAGCGCACCGTCACGACGGAAAACGGCCAGGGCAAACTGGCGGCATCCTTCACCGTGGTGCGCCTCGGGGCCAATGCCGCCGCCGCCCGCGACCCCAACAAACGGCCCCTGCTGGACAAGAAGGAACAGCTCGAACAGGCCATCGAAAAGTTGAAATTCGAAAAGGCCGCGATGCCGGCCCAGGAGTACAAGCGCCAGCTCACGCAACTCCTCCTGGAACTCGCCAGAACGCAGGAGGCCCTCGACAAACCGTGAGGGAAAGCCAAGTGAAATACCTCCCACGGCTGGGCGCCGTAACGCTTCTGCTCGTCCTGACTCTGCCCGCGCAAACCCTGCTCGCCCAAACGCTGGACCAGGCGGAAGCATTGTGGAAGGCGCGGCGATTCAAGGAAGCCAATGAGGTCTTCCTGGCGTTGGTGGCGAAGGAGCCCAAGAACCCGGATTACAAAGTGCGTTTGGGCCGCATGGCGATGGAGCACACCGAACCCGACTACGCACAGGAGCTCTTTGCCCAAGCCCTGGAAATCAAGAAGGACCACGCGGGCGCACTGGTGGGGCTGGCGCTGCTGGCATCGGAGAACTTCGAGGCGCGCGCCGGCGACCTGGCCAAGAAGGCCCTGGAGATCGACCCCAAGCTGTTGGAGGCCCAGGAACTCCTGGCGCGCATCGCGCTCGAAGACAACGATAATCCCAAGGCCACCGAGCAAGCCAAAAAGGCGCTGGCGATCGATCCGAATTCCGTCCAGGGCAAGGCGGTTCTGGCCACCATCGATCTGTTGGCGGACAAGAAGGATACCTCGTGGGACCCGCACACCGCCCGAGGCTATGAAACCATCGGGCATTTCTTCGTGATGAACCGGCGCTACGAGGAAGGCATCCAGTATCTCCGCAAGGCCATCGAACTGGACCCTCAGTTGTATAGCGCGCGCTCCAAGCTGGGCATCAACCTGATGCGCCTTGGCCAAAACGAAGAAGCTTACCAACAGCTCGAACTCTGCTTCAAAAACGAATTCCAGGACGCCGCCACGCGCAATTCGCTGAAGCTGATGGATACCTACAAGAATTTCGTCACCTTCACCACCCCCACGACCATCCTCAAGCTCGACAAGAAGGAAGCGGAACTGCTGCGCCCCTACTTTCAGAGCGAGATGGATCGCGCCATGGCGACCTACGAAAAGAAGTACAAGCTGAAGCTGGAAAAGCCGGTGCAGGTGGAGGTGTACCCCAACCACGAGGATTTCGCTGTGCGCACGCTGGGCCTGCCGGGACTGGGCGCTTTGGGCGTCACCTTCGGCTACTCCGTGGCCATGGACAGCCCCTCGGGACGCAAGCCCGGGACCTTCCACTGGGCGTCCACGCTGTGGCACGAAATGAGCCACGTGTACACGCTCACCGCCACCGGCCATCGCGTGCCGCGCTGGTTCACCGAGGGGCTAGCCGTGCACGAAGAAACCGCCATCTCGCCGGATTGGGGCGACCGTCTGAACCCGGACGTGATCGGCGCCATCAAGAACAAGAAACTGCTGCCCATCGCCGAGCTGGATCGCGGGTTCGTGCATCCGACGGCGCCGGCGCAGGTCATCGTCAGCTATTTCCAGGCCGGCCGCATCTGCGATTACATCGACGAAAAGTGGAGCTGGGATACGCTGCTGGCCATGCTGCACGATTTCGGCGCTGGCGTTGATACCGTGTCGGTGGTCCGCAAGGAACTGAAGATCGAGCCGGCCGAGTTCGACGAGCTTTTTTTGGCCTACGTCGAAGCCGACACCAAGAATGCCGTGGACCATTTCGACGAGTGGAAAAAGGGTCTGAAATCGCTGGTGGAAAAGTCCACCGCCAAGGATTGGGACGCCGTCATCAAGGAAGGCACGGCGATCCGCGACATGTATCCCGACTACGTCGAAGAGCACAGCGTGTACGAGGCGCTGGCCGCGGCGTACCTGGCCAAAGGCGACAAACCGGCGGCCATCGCGGAGTTATCGCGCTACGAGAAGATCGGCGGGCGCGATCCGGAATCGTTGAAGCTGCTGTCGAAGACTTTGGAAGAGGCGGGCCGCACCGCGGAGGCCGCCGACGCGTTGAACCGCCTGAATTTTATCTATCCGATGGACGCCGCCGCGCATCGCAGCCTGGGGGGCCTATGGCTGGTCCAGGGCAACGTCAAGGGGGCGATCCGCGAATTTGCCGCCGTACTGGCGCGCAATCCGCAGGACCCCGCACAGGCGCATTTCGACCTCGCCCGCGCCTATCGCGCCGACAAACAGGACGAGCAGGCGAAGGAAGAATTGCTGGCCGCCCTGGAAACGGCGCCGGGGTTCCGTCCCGCGCAAAAGCTATTGTTAGAATTGAGCACTACCGCAGACAGGAAGTAGAAACGGACAAATCATGTCAACAGTGACGCAGTTGGAGCCCGAAGTTCTAAGATCGCGCATCGCGCGCTTTCGCCAGGTGCAACGCGAGATCGTGACGCAGGTGCGTCGCGTGATCGTGGGCCAGGAGGAGGTTCTGGATCAGGTCATGATCGCCCTGTTTGTGGGCGGCCACTGTCTGATCACCGGCCTGCCCGGCACCGCCAAGACCCTGCTGGTACGCACCATGGCACAGACGCTGGGCCTGGTGTTTAAACGCATCCAGTTTACCCCCGACCTGATGCCGAGCGACATCACCGGCACGGACATCATCGAGGAAGATCCCACCAACGGACGACGCACCTGGACGTTCGTGCAGGGCCCCATCTTCGGTAACATCCTGCTGGCCGACGAAATCAATCGTACGCCACCCAAGACGCAGAGCGCCCTGCTCGAGGCCATGCAGGAGCGCAGTTGTACGGTGCGCGGCAACATGTACACGCTGCCCAACCCGTTCTTCGTGCTGGCCACCCAGAACCCGATCGAACTGGAAGGCACCTACCCGCTGCCCGAAGCGCAGTTGGACCGCTTCCTGTTCAATACGGTGCTGGACTACCTCTCGGCGGACGAAGAGCAGACGGTGGTCGATTTAACCACGGTGACCACGGTCTGCACTGCCGACCCGGTGACCAACGCCAGGGAGATCCTGGACTTCCAGCAGTTGGTCCGCATGGTGCCGATCGGCGCCAGCGTATCGCGCTACGTGGTGGAAATGGTCCGCGTGACGCGCGCCAGCGACGAAAATTCTCCCGACTTCGTCAAAAAGTACGTGAACTACGGCGGCAGCGTCCGCGCGGCGCAGTTCCTGGTACTGGCGGCCAAAGCGAGAGCCCTGATGAAGGGCCGGTATCACGTGACCTACGAGGACGTCCGGGCGCTCTACATTCCGGTACTGCGGCACAGGATTTTGCTGAACTTCCATGCGGAGAGCGATCGGTTGAAACAGGACGACATTTTGAAAAAGATCTTAGAGTGGAAACCCGCGCCCCGGGATTAGTGGATTTGGGAGATGTGAATTAGACGCGGAGGCGCGGAGACGCGGAGAAAGCCGCGGAGTTTTTTGAGATGACAGACAAGTCAAAACCTAGCAACGCGGAGACAGCGGAGATTCGCTCCGTCGTCGAGAATGTTTTGACTGACCAGATTATTGGATGTGCGATTGAGGTGCACCGGACCCTCGGGCCGGGGTTGCTCGAATCGGTCTACGAAGAGTGTCTTTGTTATGAGTTGAGCCAGTTGGGCCTTCGGTTTGAGCGGCAAGTGCATCTGCCGGTGACCTACAAAGGCATCAAGTTGGAGTGCGGACACAAACTCGATCTGGTGGTAGAGGACTCGGTAGTCGTGGAACTCAAGGCGATCGATGAACTCGCCCCAATTCATCAAGCCCAACTCTTAACTTATTTGAAATCCTCGAACAAGAAAGTCGGCCTGTTGATCAACTTCAACGTGCAGTTTCTGAAAAACGGTTTGAAGCGAGTCGTCAACCGTTACGCAGGCCCCGCACTAAAGCCACAAACTTCCGCTGTCTCCGCGTTCGAACCTCTTTTGTCTTCTCCGCGTCTTTCTCCGCGTCTCCGCGACTCCGCGTCAAATTGCCTGCCTCCATTGTCAAAGGACCCCAGCTAAATGCTACAGCGCTTCCTCGACCCCGCCACGCTCGCCTCCATCTCCAGCCTCGACCTGGTGGCCAAGACCGTGGTCGATGGCTTCGTCGCCGGCCTCCACCGCTCCCCGGACTTCGGCTTCTCCCAGGAGTTCGCCGAGTACCGCGCCTACTCCGAAGGCGACGACCTCCGCCACGTCGATTGGAACGTCTTCGCCCGTACCGACCGCTGCTTCCTGAAGCGCTATAAGGGTGAGACCAATTCCCAACTGCTCCTCCTCCTCGACACCTCAGCCTCCATGGGCTTCGGGTCCGCCAGCGTCACCAAGCTCGACTACGCCCGCTTCGTCGCGGCATCCCTGTGCTACATGGCCCACGGCCAGCGCGATGCCGCCGGCCTGATCGTCTTCGATGAGGACGTGAAAAACTACGTCGCGCCTTCCACCCGCCAGGGACAGCTCTTCCGCCTGCTGCACGCCATCGAGAAGGCCGAACCGGGCACGCACACCGATTTCACCAAGCCGTTCGTCCATTTCCAGAATTTCCTGCATCGCCGCGGCATCGTGGTCGTCATGTCCGATTTCTACGAGGACCCCGAGGTCATCGTCAAGACCGTCGAGCCCCTGCGCTATCACGGCAACGAAGTCATCCTGTTCCATCTGCTCGACCCGCAGGAGCTCAAACCCACCTTCCGCGAACCCGTGCTTCTTTACGATCTCGAAGAGACCACCAAATCGCTCGAAGTGTCGCCGGAGTATGCGCACAACGAGTACCGGCACAAGATCGATGCTCACATCGAAGCGCTCCGTTCGAAAGCCCGCGGGTCGGGCATGGACTACTTTCTGATGGATACCGGGCGGCCTCTGGACGAGGGGCTGCGCGAGTATCTGCAAGTTCGTAAGGGGCGCTTGTAAATCGATGGGATTCTTTACGCCATGGTTTCTCGCCGGCGCGGTGGCCGTAGGGCTCCCGGTCTGGCTTCACCTGTTGCGCAAACATAAGACCACGCCTCTGCCGTTCAGCTCGCTGATGTTCTTCGAGAAGCGGACGCAGAGTTCCATCAAGCACCGCCGCCTGCGCTACCTGCTGCTGTTCGCGGCGCGCGCCCTGCTGGTGTTGCTCCTGGTGCTGGCCTTTGCGCATCCTTATGTGCGGCAGACCGTGCTGGCCTCCAAGCGCTCTGGCGAAGTCACCGTACTGGCGGTGGACAATTCCCTCAGCATGCGCGCGGGAACGCGACTCTCGCAGGCCAAGTCGGCGGCCAAATCGGCGATCGGCGGGTTGCGCTTGGGACAACGCGCCCAGGTGCTGGCCTTCGGATCGCGTGTGCAGGTGATGAGCGAAGTCACCGACGATCGCTCTTCCCTGAACGCCGCCGTGGATTCCATCGAGCCGGGCGACACCCGCACCTCCTTCGCGGAACTTTCGCGCTCCCTGCGCTCCATCGCGCAATCCTTGAAGCTGCCCCTGGCCGTGGAACTCTACTCGGACATGCAGCAGAGCGGCTGGCCGGCCAACTTCAACGATCTGCGGCTGAGCGCCGCGGTGCAACTCAATCCGCACGGCATCGACGCCAAGGAAACGCCTAACTTCGCGGTGGAGAACGTGGTGGCGCCGCGCCGTGTATACGACGCCAAACATGCGCGGGTGCTGGCCACCGTGGTGGGCTTCGGCAACAAGAAAGCGACGCGCAGCGTTTCCCTCGTGCTCAACGGGCGCGTCACCGAGACCAAGCAGGTGGAGGTGCCGGAGAACGGGCGCGCCACCGTCGAATTCCTCTCCCTCGATGTGCCTTACGGGCGCAATAAGGGCGAAGTGCGCATCGATACCGCCGACACCCTGACGGCCGACGATAGCTTCTATTTTTCGGTGGAACGCAGCGACCCGCGCCATGCCCTGTTCGTCCAGGAATCGGCGGGCAGCCGCGGACTGCTCTTCTTCAAGGCGGCGCTCGATGCCGCCGGCCAATCGGCCTTCGAGATCGATCCCGCCACGGTGGATCAGGTGGCCAACGTGGCGCCGGGCAAGTACGCCTTCGTCGTGCTCAGCGATATCGGCGCGGTCCCCCCCACCTTCGAAAACGCGCTGCGCGACTATGTGCGCGGCGGCGGCAGCGTGTGGATCGCGCTCGGACACCTTTCCGTGGGCCGCGGCAAGGTGCCGGTCACCGGCGACGCCATTCAGGAGGCGCGCTACGCCGGCCGCGAGGGCGAGCGCTTCCAGACCGCGGCGTGGCTGGATGCCGGACATCCTTCGATTCTGAAAGACGACCGGTGGGAAGGCGTCAAGTTCTACCAGGCCATTCATGTGGCCCCGGGCAATGCGCGCGTGGCGGCCCGGTTGAGCGACCAGGCGCCGCTATTGATTGATTCTCAGTTAGGTGAAGGCCACGTCCTCACGTTCGCTTCCGCCTTCGATAACGTGGCCAACGATTTTCCCATCCACGCCTCCTTCGTGCCCTTCATCGAACAGACGGCGCGCTACCTGGGACGCTTGGATGCCGGTCCGGCCTCCGTGCTGGTGGGCGGGTTCGCCGAACTGCGCGATTCCAAGGAAAAGGGCGCCGCGGTCGACGTGCTGGACCCCAAGGGCGAGCGCGCGCTTTCGCTCGATGAGGCCACCAAGGCGCAGAACATCCAGTTCACCATGGCCGGCTTCTACGATATCCGCCGGCCCAACGGGCGCAACGAACTGGTGGCGGTGAATGCCGACCGGCATGAGAGCGATCTCGCGCCCGTCTCCCAGGACAGTCTCACTTTGTGGCGGAATACAGCCCAAGGGACCGCGGGCGGGGGAAGCACTTCCGGCGACGAACGGAAGCCCGTGTCATTATGGTGGTATGTCATGCTGGCAGTGCTGCTGCTGGCATTGGCCGAATCCTTGCTGGGGAATCAACATCTTTCGGTGGATAAAGAGGCGGCGGTATGAAACCTTTGGATCGCTTGGGTGAGTATCTGGGAGCCATCGAACGGCGGCTCCGTCTCATCGCCCTGACGCGCGGCATCGCGGTGACGGCCGGCTGTGCGTTGGCGCTCACCATCGTGGCCGTGCTGGTCATCAACCAGTTCGCCTTCTCTGGCGGAAGCGTCATCGGCGCGCGGGTTTTCGTGTTCCTGGGCCTGGCATTCGCCCTCGCGGCGGCGCTCATCATACCCGTAATCCGTCTTAACCGGCGCAACGCGGCGCGGCGCGCGGAGGCGCGCTACCCGCAGTTCGAAGAACGCCTGCTGACTTTCACCGAGCGCATCGTACAGAATCCCGGCGATCCGTTTCTGGAACTGCTGGCCGACGACACCCTCCGGGTGGCGCAGCAGGCCGAACCCAAAAACGTGGCCAAGAGCGCCTGGATCTACAGCTTCTCCTCGGCCGCCGTGGCTGCCGCGCTGGCCCTCATCTGGCTCGCCACCTCCGGTCCGGGCTTCCTGGGCTACGGCACGTCGCTGTTGTGGGCGGGGCTGCCCAAGGGCGCCACCAAGCCGTTCTATTCCATCCTGGTGGATCCGGGCAACCGCACGGTCCGCAAACGCAGCGACCAGTTGATCACCGCGCACCTCACCGGCTTCTCCGCGCCCAAGGTGCGCTTCTTCGCCAAGTACTCCAGCGCCTCCCAGTGGGAGCAGGCCGAGATGGGCACGGAACCGGGCGGCACGGCCTACCAATTCCTCATCGCCGGCGTGCCGGAGAACCTCGAGTATTACGTCGAGGCCGGCGGCGTCAAGAGCAGCACGTATAAGCTGAGCGTGGTGGATCTGCCTGGCGTCAAGAAGATTCGCGTCACCTATCATTACCCCTCGTGGCTGGGCCTCAAGGACGAAGTGGAAGATCCGGGCGGCGATCTGCGCGCCGTGGAAGGCACCAAGGCCGATGTCGCGATTACCACCGATAAGCCGCTGGCCAGCGGCGTTCTGATGATGGACGACGGCTCGAAACTCACCCTGCGCAACGGGCCGGACGGCCTCTTAACGGCTACCGTGCCCATCCTCAAGGACGGTCAGTTTCACATCGCGGCGCTGGAAGGCGGCGAAGACGTGCGCCTCAGCGAGGACTACTTCATCGAGGCGCAGCGCGACAAGCCGCCGGAGATCAAGATGACCCGGCCGGGGCGCGATTTCAAGGCATCGCCCATCGAAGAGGTCACCGTGCAAGTGGAGGCCAAGGACGATTTCGGCCTCAAGAACGTCGAGCTGCACTACTCCGTGAACGGCGCGCCGGAAAAGACCGTCGCCATGGCGGCGGGCGGCAAGACCGCCACCGGCACCAGCACCATCGCACTGGAAGATTTCAAAGTGGAACCGGGCGACGTGGTCAGCATGTACGCCGTGGCCAAGGACGCGCGTGCCAAGACCAGCACCGACATCTACTTCATCGAGGTGCAGCCGTTCGAGCGCAACTACACGCAATCCCAGCAGGCGGGCGGCGATGGTGGCGGCGGTGGCGAAGAGGATCAGAACCAGATTTCCAAACGGCAGAAGGAAATCATCGCGGCCACATGGAATCAGCTCAAGGGCGCGGGCGCCAAGGGCACCGACGCCGAAAACGCCGCGTTCCTGGCCGGCGTGCAAAGCAAACTGCGCGATCAGGCCAAGTCGCTGGCCGACCGCATGAAGGCCCGCCAGTTGACCGAGGCGGGCGATTCCTTCAAGAGTTTCGTCAAGGATATGGAAACCGCGGTGGAGGCCATGGGTCCCGCCTCGGAGAAGTTGAAGGCCGCCAAGTGGCAGGACGCGCTCCCTCCCGAACAGAAGGCGCTGCAATACCTGATGCGCGCCGAGGCCACGTCGCGCGATATCCAGGTGGCGTTCGGCAACCAGCGCAATGGCGGCGGTGGCGGCGGCGGTGGCGCCGGCGCGCGCGACATGGAAGGCCTCTTCGATCTCGAACTCGATACCGAAAAAAATCAGTACGAGAGCAATAAGTCGCAATCGTCCAGCCAGCAACAGCAGCAGCAGCAGCAGATCGATGAGGCGCTGCAAAAGCTGCAACAACTCTCCAAGCGGCAGCAGGAACTGGCCGAGCAACAGAAAAAAGGCCAGCAGCAGACCTCCCAGCAGCGCTGGCAGCAGGAGATGCTGCGGCGCGAAGCCGAGCAATTGCAGCGGCAACTGGAAGAGATGACCAAGGGCAACCAGAGCCAGCAGTTGAGCCGTAATCAGCAAGGACAACAGGGCCAGCAAGGACAACAGGGGCAACAAGGGCAACAAGGGCAACAGGGCCAGCAGGGCCAGCAAGGCCAGCAGGGGCAGCAGCAATCGGCGCAGCAACGCGCACTGCAGCAGCAACAGCAGCAGCAGAACAGCGTTCGCGGCGCCAGTCCGGAGCAGATGCGCCAGATGCTGGAACGTCTGAATCAGGCCATGGACGACATGCGCGGCGCCGCTTCTTCCCAGCAGGCGGGAACCCCGCAGGGCGAAGCGCAGGCGCGCCGCGCCGCCGAGCGTTTGAAGGAAGCCGAGCAGATGCTCTCCGGCATGCGCAGCAAGCAATCCACCAACCAGGTGGAAGACCTCGCGCGCCAAGCCGAAGAGTTGGCCCGCCGCCAGCAGGCCTTCGAAGGCCAGATGCGCAAGGCGTTCGGCCCGCAGAGCCCTGGCATGACGCGCGAACAGGCCAACCAGCTCGCCGGCGAAAAAGAAGGCGAGATCCAGGACCTCAAACGCCTGGAGCAGGGCATGCAGTCTGCCGTCCGCGACCTGCAAAACACCCAGCGCAAGGCCGCCACCAAGATGCGCGAAGCCCTCGGCGAATTGCAGCAGGCCGAGATCGAGCGCGATATGCAGCGCAATGCCGATTGGATCCGTCGCGGCATGGGCGGCTACGCCGTCATGTCGGAAGCCACCATCACGCAGGGCATCAACGAACTCAAGGAGCAGTTGAAGCAGGTCCAGCAGGCCGTGGGCCCTGGAACGAAGGACGGCAAGGGCGGCCAGGACGACAAGCTCACCGAGGCCGCGCTCGGACAGGTGGAGCGCCTCCGCCAGCAACTGGAGCAGATGAATGCGCAGCGCGCACAGCAGGGTCAAAACGGCCAACGCGGCCAGCAATCCCTACAGCGCGGCCAGCCAGGGCAACAGGGGCAACAGGGGCAACAAGGGGGCCAGCAGGGTGGCCAGGGCCAACAGGGTCAGCAGGGTGGCCAGCAACAAGGGCAGCAAGGGCAACAGGGACAACAAGGTCAGCAGGGACAGCAGGGTCGGCAGGGACAACAGGGCCAGCAAGGCCAACGCGGACAGGGTCAGCAGGGACAACAGGGTCAGCAAGGCGGTCAACAGGGCGGCGGCCAGCAAGGTGGCCAGATGCAGCAGGGCGGCGGCGGACCCACCAACGGCGGCGGAGGCTATCGCGCCGGCACCTATAATGGCAACCCGAACGGCGGTCCCTGGTACGGCAACGGCGATCCGCGCAACGGCCTGCAACCGGTGAACCCCCAGGATTTCCAGAACAACTACACCCAGACACTAGGGACCCTCCGCCAGCTCGAGCAGCAGGCGCAGGGCAACGATCCCGCCATGGTCAAGGATCTGCAAGACCTGATCCGCGACATGCAGCGCCTCAATCCCAACACCTACGCCAACGATCCGCTGCTCGCCGAGCGCATACAGTCCACCCTGATGGGCGGCATCCAGCAGGTCGAAATGGAACTCCGCCGCAAGGTGGAAGACGCCAACGGCACCGGCAGCGTGCGCAGTCCCGGTGGCGAGAAGGTGCCGCAGGGCTACCAGGACAAGGTCGCCGATTACTACCGCAAGCTCAGCAAAGGCAAGTAGAGTAGCCTTCCAGGCTGCCATGCCCCCATTCGTGGGGGCATGCTTCCTCCGCGCCTCCGCGTCAAAATGGGTGCTCTGCGCTTATCTCTGCGTTCTCAGCGTCTCTGCGGTGAATGTGCTTCTTCCCTCACCACGTATAATGTGCCGTGTAAGTCAAAGTCTTCTCCTCGTCCGGCTGCAGTGTAACTTCGTATTCCATAGTCTTACTATCCACCTGTCGATGCGTTGCCGATTCCTGCGTGATCACCCAGTTCGTCCACCGGTAAAGGTGCTCCACCACCCGCACCGTCGCCGCCTCCTTCTTATGGTTCCGCAGCTTGATTTCGAACGATTCATCCAGAAAGCCACCCGGCTGCATCTGCGATTGAAACTTCGTCTGCCGCCGCTCGCCAGTAATATCGAACGCGTTCCCCGTGTACACGCGCACCGTCTCGTCCTTAGGTGTGTGATCGATCTCGTTTTCGCCGGTGAACTCCACCTGGCCATCCTGATCGCGGCGATAGAACCGCACGCGCCCCTTGGGCAGCGGCATTCCCAGATGGTTCGCGTCGCTATTGGCGAACTCGCGCAACACCCACACGTGCGGATTGGATTGCGTGCCGTACTGCTGGATCTGACGCACGTCCTGATAGGCGTTATAGTTCCGGTCGAACCGCGCGCCATCGTAGACATACAGCCGTTTGGACTGTATGCCGGAGGCGTGCAGAAACTCCACCTGTTTGGTCTCCCGGTCGTGAATCGTCGTCGGTTGCGGAAGCGTGTAGAGGTGGTAATCTTCGAAAGTCTTCTCCGTAACCTGGGGGGGCGCCATTCCGTTACCGATGCCGCCACCAACACCGCCCATCATCATCGGTTGATTCTGCGGCTGCACCTTATTCACGTCGCCCGCCATCAGCTTGATGTGCGCGTGGTCGAACTGCTTGCCGCTCTGGTTGTCCAACGTCACCCAGCCCATCAGTTCCAAGGTATCGCCCGTCTCCGGCGCCACGATGTTGTAATCGCTGCTCCAGCTCATGCCGCCGGAAACATAGCTCAGCTCGGCGTCGAACCTGGCCGGCTGCGCGGAATACAGAATCCAATCGAACGCGGGTTTGAGAATCGTATCGTCAGCCAGTGCGGGAAAGATCGGTTGCCCCGGGAGAGAGAACTGCAACTTGCCCCCCACCTCGATAATGGGTTGCCCCGTGCCGCCCGTCTGCGACGCCATCGCCATCTGGTTCGCCTGATATTGCACGCCGTACTGGCTCATCGCCTGGTAATGCGGTACATACCCGCTGCGTACGATCTTGCCGTTAATCGTGCCCTCGGTCCCGTCTTGACGTCGCACCGAGAACTCGATCGTCTTGCCTTCGTACAGGTTGAGCAGCCGCTCTTGTGACACGGGGTCGTTGCGGTAGTTCTGTTCCACCACCTGCACCGCCCGCCTGCCCGCCGGGTCGCGCAGAATCACCGAGTCCGGCTCCACGTGCGCCGT
>CABDZD010000204.1_pt1 | contig 18070 bp, 12 predicted proteins | sample 3421751 | NCBI WGS metagenome assembly CABDZD01 (sample SAMEA5534339, study PRJEB31848) | metagenome | biome: tundra; feature: field; material: soil | place: USA | collected 2013-05 | depth 0.45 m | reverse complement strand
CTTCCGCCTCGCCCGTCGCGCGGGCGCTATACGAGGAACTCTTGCATGCGCTTGCGCCGTTTGGCGCGTTTGAGGTTGAGGTGAAGAAGACGTCGATTCACCTGGTGCGCTCTTCGGCTTTCGCGGGAGTTCATCCGCGCACCCTGCATCTGCTGCTTACCATCAAGGCGGCTGCCCCGATTTCCAGCGGAAGAATCGTCAAAATGCAGCAGGTGTCGAAGAATCGCTGGCATCTGGATGTCAAACTGGCGGTCGCTGGCGATATCGATGCGGAACTGCTCGGCTGGCTGCGCGAGGCCTACGAAATCTGCTGAGCGGCGCACACGCGGGCGCGAAGGCTGCATGTCCACACCGGACTGTATAGCTTCCGAGAATCCAAACATCCGACCCGTTGGCCTGCAAGCTGGTGGAAGAGGCCCCGGGCCGAAAAAAGAGTCGGTTCGGATCCTTTGCCATTCCACTATAATCGGATTCGTGGCGTCCCAAAACATTTTGGCCACAAGATGTAGTGGTGCGGTTACAGGGTTGATTTTCGCCTTTTGTTCGCCTATAATCAATAGGTCGGTTAGCTTGGCGTGGGATGGTGTATGATTCCCGGCAAACCTCCATATGAGTTTCGCTGCCCTATCCACGGCTTCATTACCTTGGACGAATGGGAACTCGAGATCATATCGCAAGCGCCCTTTCAGCGCTTACGGAGAATACGGCAACTTGCATGGACGGACCAAGTGTACCCCGGAGCAATGCACACTCGTTTCGAACACTCCCTCGGTGTCATGCACACCGCGGCCCGCTTGTTCGATTCGATTACGCAAACTTCCATGCCGGTGTTAGAATCTTCCGAGCTCCGGTTCGACGAGCACTCTTTGCAGCGCCAGCGGCGCTTGATTCGGCTTGCGGCGCTGCTGCACGACGTCGGCCACTCCCCGTTCTCGCATGGTTCAGAAGATCTATTTCCGGACTCTACCGAAAACGGCGAAAAGTATGAACACGAGGATTACTCGGCCGCCATTGTCCGCGAGAAGTTTCGCGCGGTCATCGACGATCACCCCACCGGCCAAGCGTACGGTATCCGGGCCAACGACGTGGCTGCCTTGATTGAGGGAAGCGCCGACGGGCGGCAAGGCCTCTTCTGGCGCGATCTGATTTCAGGACAAATGGACGCCGACCGGATGGATTACCTGCTCCGCGACTCGTACCACATTGGCGTTCAGTACGGGCTCTTCGACCTACACCGCGTGATCGGCACCATTCGCGCGCTTCCCGGTGGTGACGGCCACCAGGCGAGACTCGGATTCAGCGAAGGCGGGTGGCACGCAGCGGAGGCTCTCGTCCTCGCCCGCTACTTCATGTTCACTCAGGTCTACTTTCACAAGACCCGAGTGGCTTATGATATTCATCTTCGTGAGGCGCTAAGGGAACTCCTTCCGGGTGGCCGCTTCCCGACGCCCGAGGGTGCCGAGCTAGATCGGTATTTGGAGTGGGACGATTGGCGGGTTCTCGGTCTTCTCGCGGAAGGAAGAGGAGGGGAACATGGAATGCGCCTGTCCACACGGCAGCACTACCGCCGGGTATACCACACCCCGGAGGTCCCCAGAGAGGAAGACTTGGCTGAATTGTCCGCAGTGATTGACGCTCTTGGTGATCGGATCGCTGCCAAGGTACCGGCCGAAAAGAACTGGTATAAGCTTGGCCCCATGGACATCCCGGTCCTGCGGAACGATGGCCGTCAGTCGCCCCTGTCCACATTCTCCAGGGCGGTTGCCGCTCTCAAGAGCAACCGCCAGACGTTCATTTATGTTCGCCCGGAACACGTGGCGGACGCAAGGCAGCAGATCTCGAAGATTACGGGAGAACCGAAATGACGAATGAAAGTCAAATCCGTGCAGCGGTGATCGCGGCACTCGCGGAGAAGTATCCTGCGGGCAGCTTCGGGAGAACCGCCGTCATGAAGCTTTTCTACTTTCTCCAGACGCTCCGCCGCGTTCCGCTCGGATACCACTTCACACTATATTCTTACGGACCGTTCGACTCAGAAGTGCTATCCGATCTCGACTACGCGGAGGAGTTGGGAGCGATCTCTTCGGAAGTGGTACATTACGCTTCAGGTGCGTACGGCTATCGCATCTCTCCAACAAATCGAGCAACCGCGCTCAAAGACAAGGCGGCCGCCTTCCTCCGGCAGTATGCGGAAGACCTTGATTGGGTAATTGGGGAGTTCGGGAGCATGAGCAGCGCCGAATTGGAGTTGGCGAGTACAATCGTGTACGCCGACCGTGAGGTGCTGCGCCGGGGGTCGCGTCAGACCATGGCAGAGCTGGTCCGCCGTGTAAGTGATGTTAAGCCGCACTTTACTCAGGCTCAGATCGAGCGCATGGCCGGACAATTCGCCGAGAAAAAACTGCTATTTTCGCTGGCCTGAAGGGAGGTAGCATTCACCAGTGGTGGCAGGTCCCCTGCCGATCGGCTAAAGCCGCAGCCGTGGCACGGGCCGTGGACTCGGGGCTCACCACGCTCTACTGGCACGTGGGCCGGCGCATCCATCCGCCAAGACATCCTGAAGGAAAAGCGGGCCGAGTATGGGGAGCAGATAGTGTCCGCACTGGGGACACAATTGTCCGCGGAGTTCGGTCGTGGCTTCTCGCGACGCAACCTCTTCAATATCGCGCGCTTTGCCGAGGTCTTCCAGGATCCCCGAATTGTGCAGCCACTGGCTGCACAATTGAGTTGGACGCCTCCGATACCGATGCCGAACTCCTCAAAGAGGACTGCCGGCAAGCCTGGTGTCGGTCAGGAGATCATAACCAGTTTGAAGCAGGCGGTCGCTTGGGCCGGCGGTGAAAATGTTGCGGTGCGGGTGACCACCGTTCGGGTTCCAACGACTGATGTGCGTGCGTTACGGCGGCGCCTCGGGTTGAGCCAGTCGGAGTTCGCCGCGAGGTTCGGTTTCCAGGCCGCAACGCTGAAGAACTGGGAACAAGGCCGAACGCGGCCGGATGGCCCGGCGCGGGTACTCCTGGCTGTGATCGCGCGTCACCCCGAGGCTGTCGAGGACGCTCTCCAAAAGGCAGGGTAACGCTCCCACTGTAGCGCTCCTCCTACATTCGCGCCCACGCGCGAGCCCGGATTGCCCCCAGACCTGCGAGGGATGGGGTATGAAAATTAAACCTGCGGGTTGCCCGTTTCCCTCCGCGAGCCGTCTTGTGGGGGTCGCGATTTGAACCTGCGTGTGCGAAATTCTCTCAGTGCTACAGATTTCCGGTAGTGAACCCCACTCGTCTGTATTACGCCCTAACCACGAAAGTGACCACTTCGGTGGCTGCCCTTTGCCGCCCTTTCGGGGCGCACGGGTTTGGAGCTTCCGCCGCAGGAGCGCCCTGTCGCCCCGCCAAGGGGTTATTTGAACGGAGTCTGTCAAGGACCAGAACGATCCCGAGCGCAACCGCTTGATTCTCTTCGCAAACGGCATTTTTGATGACCAGGACGGTGTAAAGTCAGTTTGCACGGAACCGCGCTTACAGGTTCACTTTTCCTCTTCGCTCCCACTGCCAAAGCAGAAAGGCCACGAAGGCACCCGCGGCCGCCATGCACACCAGCATTGCCAGGATGGGAAACAGCCGGTGCCCGAAGGCCTTGTACATCCAGCCGATGATCTCTTCCTGGAAGATGGGGCCGATCGACCCCATCCCATTGATGATTCCGGCGGCTGCCAGCGCGCCACGCTTCGATCCCACGTCGATGGCCCCCACTCCCGAGAGCAGCGCATCGGGGCCGAAGAGCATGAACCCCGCCAGACCCATCGAGACGGTAAAGAACACCACGCTGGTCGCACCCAGGGTCGCCATGAGCACGAACGAGAGCGTCATCATGGCCAGCATGGCGAACACAATGAACGCGCGGCGCCCATGGAAGAGTTTGTCGGAAGCCACCCCGGAAGCAATCACCCCGAAGAATCCGCACAGCTCGAAGATGGTCGACAGGTACCCCGCCCGGTCGCCCGAGAGCCCGAAATTCTGCCGCAGGAAAAAAGGCGCCCAGCTCCATAGCGCGTATCGCAGGAACTTGATGGTAAAGTAAATGACCCCCATGGTCAGGATGCTGCGGATTACGTCTGCCGTCCAGCCGAGCCCCTGAACCTTCTCTGCCTCGCCATTGGGCGCGGTACTCTCCGCCTCGTCGCTCAACGGCGGCAGCCCCACGCTCTCCGGCCGGTTCGGGTGGAGAAGCAGCACCACGGCCCAGATCACCAGCAGCACTAGCGCGCTTCCGAAATAGGACCACCGCCATCCCGCGCGCCCCAGCATGTAAGCGGCAAATGAGGTCGAGATCAGCGAGCCCAGTTGGTAGCAGGTGGACCAGACCCCCAGGATGCTTCCCCGCTGCTCCCTGCGGAACCAGAACGCCAGGCTCCCGATGCAGCCCGGCCAGCCAGTCCCCTGCGCCAGGCCGTTGATCGCCAGAAAAAGCATGAGCGTCCAGAAGCCGTTGGCGGCGCCGAAGACGAAATTGCAGGCGGCCGAAATTCCCATGCCCAGGATCAGCAGGAGTTTCGGCCCCAGCTTCCTCCCGAAGTAGGCGCTGGAAAACTGTCCGGCGGCGTAGGCGGCCAGGTAGACAGTCCCCAGGTGGCCAAGCTGGATGGTAGACAAGCCGAGCGCGCCCGACATGTCGGCCTTGACCACGTAGAACGGCTTCCGGCAGAAGTAGTAGCCCGCGTAGGCGAGCCACGTGGCGGTGAAAATACGGATCTGCCACGGCCGATAAGCCCGGTCGAGGCTCTTCTCTTGCTCCATTCAGTTGGCTGTCCGCGTCCGCAAGTGGAAGCTCTTGGGGCGCGTCAGGTACCGAAACCCCAGATGCGAGAGCGTGCAGCCATGTCCGCTGTCCTTAATGCCCACCCACGCCAGTTCCGGATCCAGGTAGTCGCAACGGTTCACGTAGACCGTTCCGGCCGCCGTCCGGTGCGCCAGTTTCTCGCCCCGCGCCATATCTTCGGTCCAGATGGAACCCGTCAGGCCGTACGGGCTGTCGTTCATCAGCCGGATGGCTTCCTCCTCCGTGTCTACCGGCATGATTCCGATCACCGGCCCAAAGCTCTCCTGCATCATCACGCTCATGCTGTGATCGACATCCACCAGCACCGTGGGCTGGAAATAATACCCGGGACCGGGCAGCCGGCGGCCCCCCGTCAGCGCCCTGGCGCCCCGGCTGACCGCCTGGCCCACCTGGAACTCCATGAAGTCCACCGCCTTGCGCTGCGCCAGCGGCCCTATGGTTGTCGATTCATCCTCCGGGTCGCCTACCTTGTACTTCTCCACTTCGGCCACATAGGCATCGACGAACCGCGAAAACAGGGGCCGCATCACGTAGATGCGCTCGATGGCGCAGCAACTCTGCCCGGTATTGTAGAAGGCGCCATCCACCAGGTTGGGCACCGTGAAGTCGAAATTCGCGTCCTCGCAAACCAGGGCGGGATCTTTGCCGCCGAGTTCGAGGCCCATGTCGAGCAACTGGGTGGATGCTTCCTGGTATACCTGGCGGCCGCCCTCCACCGAGCCGGTGAACGAAATGAAATCCACCGCGCGCGTGTCGATCAGCTTGCGGATGATGGCGTGGCTTACATGAATGGAAGCTATCAGGTCCGGCGGCAGGCTGGTCTGGCGGAAAGCGTCCGCGAACGCATCCCCGCACAACGGCGTCAGGCGCGCGTGCTTGATCAGCACCGCATTGCCTGCCAGAAGAGCGGGGACCACCACGTTCACCGCGATCAACAGCGGGTAATTCCAGGCGGGAATGTCCAGCACGATCCCCAGCGGCTCGTGCCGGATGAACCGATGGAATCCCTCCTTCGGCGGGAGCATGTCGTCCTGCAACGAACCGGGCGCCAGCCGCACCATGGTCCGGGCGCGGTCCAGCATGGCATCTACCTCGTGGCGCGCCTGGCCCACGGGCTTTCCCATCTGGCGCGTGATGTCCAGGGCGACCTGCTCCTTCATGGACCCGAAGGCATCAATGAACTGGCGGCAGATGTCCGCCCGCTGCTCGACGGGGACATCGCGCCACCGTTGCTGCGCGGCGCGCATGCGGCAGAGGATGGATTCCAACTCCGCCTCCGGCGTCGGCTCGATATTGCGAAAGACCGTCTCGTTGGCCGGATTGATCAGGTTGTAAACAGATGACTCGCTCATATGTCTCTCCTTACCAGCTCGCCTCGTAGAGCCGCAACAGATCGTCCTGCGTGCAGGACCGGATATTGGTCCGGTGACAGGAATCCTCAAACGCGTTGGCGGAAAGCGGGCCGAGACTCTCCCGGGGCACTTTGTAGTTCCTCAGGCCGGGAGTGATTCCAATTCTCCCGATCATCGATTCGACTTCCGCCACCGACCTCGCCGCGGCGTCGCTCTCCGTCATCTGCTGCGTGGCTACGCCGAACAGACCAGCCAGCCGGGCGTAGTGACTGACCGCCGGCTCCAGGTTAAAGCGCATCACCGCGGGCAGGCACAAGGCATTGGCCAGTCCGTGATTCAGGCCGAACTCCGTGGAAAGGGGATGCGCCAGCGAGTGCGTCGCGCCCAGGTCTTTCTGAAACGCAATCGCCCCCATGGTGGCCGCCACCTGCATATTCCCCCTCGCCTCGATATCCTGGCCGTTGCGCGTGGCCCGCTCGAGGTAACGAATTACCAGTTCCAGCCCGTGGATGGCGATGGCGTCGCACAGCGGATGGAATACCGGACACGTCAAGCTCTCCAGGCAGTGAGTGAAGGCGTCCATGCCGGTCGACGCCGTGAGGAATGGCGGCAGCCCTACGGTCAGTTCCGGGTCGAGAATGGCGCGCTTGGGCATCAGCCACGGGCTGAAGATGATGATCTTCCGGCCGAGCTTGTGCGAGGTGATCACCGAAGATCGCCCCACCTCGCTGCCGGTTCCGGAGGTGGTTGGAATCGCGATGATGGGGTCGTACGGCCCTTTCATCCGCTCCATGCCGCCAGCCTGCCATTCGAGGTCGGTCAGTGCGCCTTCGTGCCGCGCCATGACCACCACCGCCTTGGAGACGTCCAGCGCGCTGCCGCCGCCCAGCCCAATGGCCCCGTCGCAACCGGCGGAGCGGTAGAGTGCGGCCGATTCGAGCACGTCCTCTTCGATGGGGTTGCCGTGCACACCGCAAAAGACCTCGAATGGCAAACCGCCATCCGCCAGTGCGGAAGCCACGGCGGCGAACACCGGGGTGGCGTGCACGCCCGGATCGGTGACAATCAGCGGCTTACGAATCCCGGTTTCTTCCAGGCAGGCCGGAAGACGCCGTACCGCCCCGCATCCGAACAGAATTTTCGTGGGAAAGGAAAACGTGGTGATCTCGTCGAACATAGCCAACTACCTTCCTGCCGCCAGCGGCAGCACCAGTTTGTCGATCCAGCCATGGAACTCGATCTGGCGCACGTTGTCCGAAAGCACGTCGTCGTCGATGTCGAGTTGCCAGCGCAGATCTTTCCGCGCCGGATCTTGGGCCAGCGCTTCCAGTTTCTCTACATACCCGGCCAGGTCTTCGTGCGCCGCAAAGAAACCTTCCCGGACCAGTCTGGGCTCCCGCGCCACAATCAGGCGCGCCACCTCGTGCAAATCGTACTCCGGATGATACTGGGTGGCCCAGAAAGTCCCCTTGCGGTGCTTCACCTCGATAGCCTGGACATGGGTGAAATCGTTGGTGGCCAGCAGCGTGCCTCCGGGCGGCAGTTGCGTCACCTCGTCCAGATGGCTGATGAAACCGGTATACACCGGAGGTTTTCCTTGCAGCATGGGATGGCGCAGCCCCGCGTCAGTCAGCCGGATCTTGCGGGCGATTCCCATTTCACGCCCGCGCGGATTGGCCCGCACCTCGCCGCCCGCCGCCACGGCCGCCATCTGCAGCCCCCAGCATGTGCCGAACCCCGGAGTCCCGGCCTCGTAGCTCTTTTTGGCGTAGTCGATCTGGCGGGTCACGCAGGGATTGTCGAGATGGTAAATGGTAAGATTGCAGCCGGTCCAAAGGATCCCCTGGTAGTGTTCCGGCCCCAGCCCGTCCGGAGGTGAAGGATTGTCGCTCGGCAGCCACACGCCGTACTCCGCCGCGGGCAGGTATTTGTTCAGCATCTCGGCGTAGAGCCGCCAGGCGTGCTTCATCCCTACCAGGTCGAACTCGTCGCGGCTGGCTTTCGCGTAGCCGTCAATGATCAGAAACCGAAGTGTGGATGGCATAAGTGTCTCCATCGAGCGCCCCGATGATTTCGGGAAGTTGCGCGAAATTCCGGCACACGGCATCGGCGCGAGTATGTGCGCTGCCGCGGTCAACGGCCGCCGTGATCAGCACCGCCCGCGCGCCCGCGTCCTTGGCGCCCGCAATGTCGTTGTGTTCGCGGTCGCCGACGTGAACGATCTCGTCGGCGCGGCACCCCGTCAGCTCCGCGGCCCGCAGGAACATCTCCGGAGCGGGTTTCGAGCGGCCCACCTCGTCGGAAAAGGCCAAAGCCGAAAACAGATCCAACAAGCCGTACCCCGCCAGCAACTCGCGCAGGGCGCGGCCGGGCGAGAAAATGGCGTCTGACACGACCGCCAGGGGGTATCGCTGGTGGAGCAACCTGAGGGCCTCCGCGGCTCCGGGTACGAGGTCGGGACGCACGCCCAGCTCCATCTCCTCATGCAGCCGCACCAGCTCCCGAAACTCGCCTTCCGGCAATTCGCGGTTCAAACCGGCCAGCACCGTGCGCAGCCGCACCTCTACCGGCCAGGTGACGTGCTGGTTGTGCCATACCTCCCGGAAGGCCGCGTCCCCGGTGTCATAGGCGCAGTCCACCAGCGCCCGCTCCACCGGAGCGTGCCGGGCCAGAAAATGCCGCACCAAATCCCTGCGTTCGACTCCTTTGGGCGGAAGGCCCTGCCGGGTCCGCTTGGGTTCGTCGGAGTCATCGATGAACACCGTATCCCAAAGATCAAAAGAGACCACTCTAACGCGAGGCATTGCACCTTTCGGCCCAGCGGGGCCTTAATAAACAGAAAAAGATTGTAGCACAGGGGGAGAGAGGTGTATGATTACCCGTATCTGACTTTGAGACCTTCTTAAAACAGAGATTAGTCGACAACGAAAAGGGGTAGTAACCATGCACAAACATTGGAGAATTGCGGCTTTGCTACTATCGGCGCCCTTGCTGCTATCGGCGCAATCCACATTCGGCACGATTTTAGGAACGGTCACGGATGCGAGCGGCGCTGTCGTGCCCCAGGCCAAAATCGTCATCACCAACCAGGGAGAGAATACTTCCCGCGAAATCTCGACGGATCTACAGGGGAACTTCGAGGCGCTTAACTTGAAGGCCGGCAACTACACGGTGACGGCCGAGGCAGGCGGCTTCAAGAGATCCAAAACCAGCGGGCTGGAGTTGACGGCCCGGCAGACGTTGCGCGTCAACATCGCACTGGAACTGGGGCAGGTAACCGAGACCCTCAATGTCTCGGCGGCCGCCGCCGTGGTCACCACGGACAACGCCACCATCGCGTCTTCATTGGGGACCCAGCAGGTGCTGGAATTGCCCATCAACTATCGCGGCAGTGGAAGCACCAGCCCGCTCAGTGTTCTGGCTTACCAGCCAGGCGTGCAAAGCGATAACAGCTACGGCTACGCGGTGCAGGGCGCGCTTCCGTCCCAAACCGAAGTCTCGCTGGATGGGATTTCCACCGTCAGCACCGCCTCCAACTCCCCTCTCGGCCACTTGTTTCCCTCGGCCGATGGGATTGCCGAGATGAAAGTGCAGGGGGTGGGCAACAATGCCGAATTCGGACAGGTGGGCGACATCTCCACTACCAGCCGCGGTGGCACCAACGATTTCCATGGCGCGGTGTTTGAGTATCTTCAGAACCGGGCATTCGACGCCACTGCGTTCGGAGCCACCTCCAAGCCGCAAAAGACCGCCAACGATTTCGGCGGCAATCTCGGAGGCCGGCTGATTCGGAATCGCACCTTCTTCTTCGTCGCCTTCGAAGATATGCAATACCGAACCGGGTCAACCTTAAGCCTCACGGTTCCTACCGCCGCGCAACGGGCCGGGAACTTCAGCAACGAGAACGTGACGGTCAAGGACCCGGCCACTGGCCTGCCATACCCCAATAACCAGATCCCCACCTCGCAGCTCAATCCGGTAACCCAGAAGGTGCTGCCTTTCTACCCATTGCCCAACTTCGGTTCCACCACGGTTCAGACGTCCTCCAACTTCCGGACGAACGCCGCGAACCCGACCACCTCGTGGCAAACCGACGCCCGTATCGACGAGGTTCTGACCAGCAAGCAGTCGATCTTCGGTAGGTTGAGTTGGAAGGACCAGAACACAACGTCTCCTCTGGGTTTCGTGCTGCCTCCGAGCACCTCGTATAACAACAGCCGCAGCGTGGTGTTGTCGTATAACTATACGATTACGCCGACCGTTTTGAACGAATTCCGCTTCGGGGTCAGCAACAGCAACAGCGCCACGGCTTACGGGTTTGACGGGAAGTCGATCACGGGGACCTTCGGATTGCAGAACCTGCCTCCACTGCCGTTTAACGGCATTACCGCCTTCGATTTCGGCGGGGCGACCTCGAATTTCGGTTACGATAAGGCCGGCTTCACGTTTTCCCACAATTATCAGTGGAACGACAACCTTACCTGGATCAAGGGGCGCCACACTCTGAAGTTCGGTGGCGATGCCCGGCGCCTGCGCGCGCAGACGGCGCTCACTTTTACCGGGAGCGACAACTACGGCACTTTCGCTTTCGATGGCCGTTACTCCGGCTCGGACGTTGCCGATTTCCTGCTGGGCATCCCATATGACTCCCAGTACGATTCGGTGAACCAGGACAATGATGGCATTGCCTGGGCATTCGGTGTCTACGCCCAGGACAACTTCAAAGTGAGCTCGAAGCTGACGCTCGAATACGGGCTGCGCTGGGAGTTGCACCCGCCGTTCTGGGATACCGGATCGGACATCACCAACTTCGACCGCTCGGTTCCGCTCACCGGCCGAGTGATCATCCCGGATACGCAGCACGCGTTGGATATCACGGCTCCGGGCTTCCTGCAATCGATCAACGCCTGTCCGGGGCCATCGTGGAATGGCATCCCCTGCACACCATTCCTGCAATCCAACGCAGCGGGCTGGCCAAGGACCCTGCGCTTCACCCAGTGGAAGGATTTCAACCCGCGCTTCGGGTTCGCCTACCGTCCATTCAACGACACCAAGACCGTGATCCGCGGCGGCTTCGGACGCTACACGATGACCATCCTGGGAGACGTGTTCTATTCGGTGACCGGCATCAGCAGCTCCGATGTGCGCGAATTCTCCAACAATATCGTGAACGGCGTTCCGCTGTTCAAGTTGCCGCAGATCTCCACCAACGGTACTGGAATCACATCGACGCCGTATGGGCAGGCGTACTTCGGCACGGCCAACGATCCGCACTTCAAGGATCCGTATTCGATGCAGTGGAGCCTGAGCGGGGAACGCGACCTGGGATGGAACAGCGGCCTTCGGATCTCTTACATCGGGCTGCGCTCGGTGCAACTGCCCTGGGCACCGGACTTGAACCAGCCGCTGCCCTCCACCACGCCGTACGCATCCCGGCCGCTAACCGATCGCCCGTTCCCATACTGGGGACGCGTCAACAGCCGGGACACGGGCGCCAACGCCATCTACAACTCGATGCAGACCGAGTTCACGCACCACCTGAAGAGCGGTTTGACATTGAACAGCTCCTGGACCTGGGCGAAAAACCTCGGTGACGCCGCCGGCCCGGCGCCGACCGGGTGGTCGGGAGATACCGGTGGCGGCCGCGTGACCAATTCGGCGTGCCGCCGTTGCGATAGAGGCAATATCACGTTTACGCGCCGGCACCGCTGGCTCACTTCGGCGGTTTATGACCTGCCGTTTGGAAGAGGCCGCACGCTAGGGGCCCAGATGAGCCGGGCTGCCGACGCATTCGTGGGAGGCTGGCACTTAAGCGCCATCCTGGTGATGCAGACCGGCCCATTCTTCAGCCCGACCATGAGCGGAGGAGATCCATCCGGCACGAACGCCCCTTCCCGCGGAACCCAAAGGCCGGATGCCGTCGGCACCAATCCGCTTCTCTCGAATCCAACCGCCGGCGATTACTGGAACATCGGTGCTTTTGTATGCCCGGGACGCATCCCTGGCGCTTCGAACCAGTACAACTGCAACACCAACATCGCCCGCTTCGGCAACGCCGGCGTGGGCACGCTGTTGGGGCCCGGAACGGTGAACCTGAATTCCGCGCTGGCCAAGGAATTCCACATCAAAGAGAAGGCCAAGCTGAAATTCGAAGCGTCTTTCACCGATGTCATGAATCACGTTAATCTGGCGGATCCCGGCACCAACATCACCAGCATCAGCTTCGGCGTAATTACCAGCGCGCGCGGCGCCGATAGCGGCGGCAACCGCGTGGGCTCATTCGCGCTACGGCTCGAGTTCTGAGCGAATGCTCTCCCTCGACGACCTGCGCCGGTCGGTGGACGATGGGCGGATCGACACCGTTCTGCTGACGTTCACCGACCTGTACGGGCGTCCGCTCGGCAAACGCCTGGACGCCGGTTTCTTTCTGGAAAACGCCCAGCAGGGCACGCATGTCTGCGACTACCTGCTGACCGTGGACATGAACATGGACCCGGTGCCCGGCTATCGGCTCGCAAGCTGGGAACGCGGTTACGGCGATTTCCGCATGGTTCCCGACCTGGCCACCCTGCGCGTCGCAAGCTGGCTCGAAAAGACCGCGCTGGTGTTGTGCGACCTGACCCCGCGCGACTCGCATGCGCTGCTCGCCCAGGCGCCGCGCTCCATTCTGCGCCGGCAGGTGGAACGCGCCGCCGCCATGGGGTTCCAGGCCATGGCCGGCTCGGAACTGGAGTACTACAGTTTCAACCAATCCTACCGGCAGGCGGCCGCGGCCGGGTATGCCTCCCTCGAGCCTGCCGGATGGTACCTGGAGGATTACCACGTCCTGCAGGGCACGCGCGAGGAAGCCCTGAACGGGGCCGTGCGGCGCCACCTGACCCAGTCGGGCATCCCGGTGGAATGTTCCAAGGGTGAATGGGGCAAGGGGCAGCACGAACTGAACCTGCGGTACAGCGACGCGCTCAACATGGCCGACCGCCACGTCATCTTCAAACAATGCCTCAAGGAAGTCGCCGACCGGTTGGGGATGAGCGTCACCTTCATGGCCAAATTCGACTCGTCCCAAGCCGGTTCGAGCTGCCACCTCCACCTGAGCCTGTGGAGGGATGGCGAAAGCATCATGCAAGGCCCGAGCCAGCTTGGTCCCTTCTGTTGCAGCGAGGTATTCCGGTGGTTTCTCGGCGGCTGGATCGCCCACGTCCCAGAGTTTATGGTGTTCTACGCGCCCACGGTGAATTCCTACAAACGTTACCGCTCGGGATCGTGGGCGCCCACCCGTCTAGCCTGGAGCTATGACAATCGCACGGCCAGCTTTCGCGTGGTGGGCAAAGGCCCGAGCCTGCGTATCGAGTGCCGCATTCCGGGCGCCGACTGCAACCCGTATCTCTGCTTCGCAGCCTCCCTGGCCTCCGGCCTGGATGGGATCGACCAGCGAACGGAGCCGCCACCGATCTTCGAAGGCGATATGTATGCGGCCAGGGCTATTCCGGCCATCCCGGCGACGCTTCGCGATGCGACCGCCTGCTTCGAGTCCTCCGAGTTCGTCCGCCAGGCGCTCGGCGCCGAGGTGGCCGAGCATTATTCCCACTTCTTTCACACCGAGCAAGACGCTTATGACGCCGCCGTAACCGATTGGGAGCGCAGGCGGTATTTCGAACAGATCTGACTGGGACATAACTGATGAGCCATCGTGCGATTCTCCTCTTCCTGCTAGCCGCCGCGCCGCTTTTCGCAGCCGACTACGCCGCGCCCGCCGGGGTTCGCCCCGCCGCCCGCCGGCCCGGCGCGGAGAGCATCCTTCCGGGCGGCCGCATCGTCGCTTCCCTCGGCCAGCAGTACACCACCGGGCCTGGACCGTTCGGCTTGGCGATCAGCCCTGGCGGCAACCTGGTGGTTTCAGCCAACGGAGGCCCCGACCGCTACTCCTTGACCGTTCTCCGAAAAGAAAACGGCTCCTGGAACGTCCGCCAGTTGATCGCTCCGCAGAAACGCAGGGAACCGGCCACCGAGCCCGAAGAGGACGACTGGCACAGCGTCTTCATGGGGCTGGCCTTCAACGGGGAAGATGAGCTTTACGCCTCGGAAGGCGATTCCGGCCGCGTCCGCCTGATCGACCCGCGAACCGGAGCCAGGAAGCACGTCTTCGATTTGAACCAGGGAGGATTCCAGGACAGCTACACGGGAGACCTGGCGCTGGACCGCGCCCGCGGCCTGCTTTACGTGGTGGACCAGGCCAACTTCCGCCTGGTGGCCATCGACACGCGCAAGCGCAGCATCCTGGCGTCGCTGCGGCTGGGCCGGCTGCCGTTCTCGATCGCCCTCTCGGCCGACGGCCGAAAGGCCTATGTCACCAATATCGGCATGTTCGAGTATAAGGCGGTGCCTGGCGCCACTCGAAAAGGGGCGCTGGAGACCGGCCTGCCGTTCCCCGCTTTTGGCTTTCCCTCGCCCGAATCGGCCGCCGGAGCGCGGCGCGATACCGCCAACGGACCCGTCGATGTGCCCGGCTTGGGCGACCCGAACGTGCCCGAATCCAACTCCCTGGCGGTGATCGACCTGGCCCGGCCGGCCGCGCCGAAGCTCGAAGCGCTCGTCCGCACCGGTCTCCCATTTGGCAAAGACAGCCTCGGCGGCAGCAGCCCGTCAGGAGTCGCGGTAGCCGGCGAATCCGTCTTCGTCACCAACGGGCACAACGATTCCATCACGGTCGTCGACGCGCGCACAAACCGCGTCCGCAGCACTATTGCGATCCGCATTCCCGGACTCGACCAACTGCGCGGCGTCCTGCCCATCGGACTGACCTGGTACGCCCCCGCGAAGTGGCTGTTGGTGGCCGAGGCGGGCATCAACGCGGTCGGCGTCATCGACACTCGCGACATGCGCCTGATCGGTCATCTGCCAGTCGGCTGGTTCCCTACCCGCGTGGCGGTGGATGGCGGCACGATGTACGTGGTCAACGCCAAAGGCCACGGCACCGGGCCCAACGGCGATCCGGCCATCCGGGACACCTTCCAGGGCAGTTTCCGCCGCGGCTCGATCTCGGTTTTCCCGGTTCCCAAGGCGGAGGAAATCGGCGCGCTCACCGATCGGGTCACGCGCAACGCCGGCTTCACGCCATCCCGGGAGGTGGCGCCGGCGCTGCCCTCGGGTATCCGCCACGTTGTCCTCATCGTCAAGGAGAACCGCACCTTCGACGAAATGTTCGGCGATATTCCGCGCGCCTCCAACGGACCTGTGGCGAGCGCCGCCGCCCTGGCGCGCTTCGGCCGCAACGCCACCGTAAACCCCGATCGCCGCTCGCAGCCCCCGCCGCCTGTCCTGAAGAACGTCAACGTCAGCCCGAACCATCACGAATTGGCCACCCGCTTCGCTTTCAGCGACAACTTCTATGCCGACTCCGAAGTCAGCGTGGATGGCCACCATTGGCTGGTCGGCTCCTACCCCAATGCCTGGACCGAAAGTTCGCTGATGGCCTCCTACGGAGGGGAGAAGGAATTCCGGTTCCCGACCAAGGCGCCCGGGCGGCTGTCCTTCGCCCAATCCAACTCGTCCGTGCATCCGGAGGAGCAACTCGAGGCCGGCGCCATCTGGCATCACCTCGACCGGCACGGCATCTCCTTCCGCAACTATGGCGAGGGCTTCGAATTAGCGGGGGTGGAGGAGGAGCCCGGCATGAAGCCCACCGGCGCGCGCTATCTCACCAACGTGCCCATGCCCGAGCCGCTTTACCGCAACACCTCGCGCGAGTACCCGCAGTTCAACACCAACATCCCCGACCAGTACCGCGCCTCGCAATTCATCTCCGAGATTCGGCGGAAGTATGTGAATGGCGGCGAGCCGTTCCCGCAATTCATCTACATTCACCTGCCCCAGGACCACACGGCCCGGGTGCGCCCCGAGGATGGATATCCCTACATGGCGTCCTACATCGCCGATAACGACTACGCGCTGGGCCGCATCGTGGAGTTTCTGTCGCAGACCCCCTGGTGGCGTGAGATGGCCATTTTCGTCACGGAAGACGATGCGCAGAGCGGTGTAGACCATGTCGATTCGCACCGCACCGTGCTCATGGCGGTGGGTCCCTACGTTCGCAAGAACTACGCGTCGCACGTGAATTCCAGCTTTCCGGGCCTGTTGAAGACGATCTTCCGCCTGCTGGGGCTGCCGCCGTTGAATCTGTTCGATGCGGCCGCTTCGGATCTAAGCGACTGCTTCGGCGGCGAGCCGGATTTCGCGCCCTACCGCGTGCTGCCCATCGATCCTGCCCTCTTCGACCCAGCCAAAGTGAAGGACCCGCTTGACCCGGCGCCCGACAGCCCGCGCATGGACGACCCACGCTTCCTCCGCGAACAACACGAAGCGCGCGGCAGGAAATAACGAAGATTCCGGCCCCCAGGCGGGCAAATGGCGGTGCGGGCGTTTCCGCGCGTAGCCGCCGTGCCAGGACGATGCTCTGGAGTTCTGTGGCAGCAGGAAAAGACTGCTCAAAGCGCGCCCGTGGAAGCCGGTTTCAACCGGGATATGCAACGCGGGGCGCACTCTCGCAGGCCGCGGCGTTCTTCTCGCCCGCCCATAAACGCTCACGTTCAATCGGATCTTCGCTTTCGATCAGGGGTCAGTTTTGGCGGTAATCGATTGACTGGGTTGGAGTTATCGAAACGAAGTGTGAAAATCGGCCTGACTACAATCTACTTGGAGGGCAGGGAGACTTTGAGCGCATCGCATCCCAGCCGTTGTGACGAGGCATAGAGCACCCGATAAATGCCGTCAGGATCGTCGAAGCGATTGCCGAACGTTCCATCAGAACCTGCAAGAGACCAGTCGGGTGCCTGCCACGGTTTGGGGCGGCGACCGATCCGAAAGATCGTACCCTGCGATTCAATGCTGAGTGGAATGGCCTATCCTCCGGCCACGAAAGCGCGGACAGCGGCCAGAATCTCAGTGCCCACAATTTCGAGGTCGCCCTCGCGTAACAGGCGGATCGGAACGCGATCGTTCAACTCGGGGTTGAGTCCGCTAAGCCAGGACTGGACCACGGATCCGCGCTCGTGATTCTCAAGGGTCTTCACCACTCGGAAGGCAAACCGCAACCGTTCCTCTGCGCTCTTATACGGCGCACCTGCATCCATCCAGCGATCGATTGCCCGAACGTCCTTGACTCCGGCGATATAAGCAGTCAGCTTTTTGCCGATTACGGCGACAAGTACAGCTACGACGAACTCATGAAGTTCGTGCCCAAGAGTGAGCGCACGGCCTGGCACGGGAAGGCCATGGACGCAGCCAAGGGCGACGATCTCCACTCCCTCATCGAGTTGTTCCTCGAGACCAAGGAGATGAAACGTCTGGCGGAATTGGTGCGCGGCGCCACGGACGAAGCCCTCGAGCAGACGAGTCACCACACCACCGAGCCGGCGGCGAAGAAGCTGGAGAAGGCCGACCCCGGCCTCGCCGCCCGCCTCTGGCGCGCCCAGGGAATGCGCATCGTGAACCAATCGAAGAGCAAGTATTACGAAGCGGCGCTCGGGAACTTCGAGAGCGCCCGGCGCTGCTATGCGCGGGCGGGCCTCGGTGCCGAATGGGCGGACACTGTTCGCCACATTCGCGCCACGCACCACCGTAAGACCGGCTTCCTGGCCGACTTTGAGGTGGTGGCCGCAGGCGCGGGCCGCGCCGCTGAGCCTTCGTTTCTGGAGCGAGCTAAGACACGCTGGGGCGGGAAGCACGGGAAAGACAATTCATGAAGAAGAAGAATCCGATTGAGGGAGAGCGCCGGTGGGGTGCAGCCTCCTTGGACGAACTCATCGATGAGTTCACGGTCGAGGCAGGCAGCGAGGACGAACGGATCTTGGCTTTCCTGCAGGCGTTGGAGAAGCACGTTGCCC